>Ga0247836_1000439_pt1 | contig 76151 bp, 57 predicted proteins | sample LaCruzMarch2015__4_FD_187116 | JGI IMG/M metagenome (GOLD analysis project Ga0247836, IMG submission 187116) | Freshwater microbial communities from meromictic Lake La Cruz, Castile-La Mancha, Spain - LaCruzMarch2015_14m | ecosystem: Environmental > Aquatic > Freshwater > Lake | place: Spain... | reverse complement strand
GCACCCGCCGCGCCCGAGGCACCACCCGCCGCCGAAATCGTAACGCCGCCCGCCGCACCCGCCGCACCCGCCGCACCGCGCGCCTTCAACGACGACGGCACATTCACGGAAAACTGGCACCAAGCATTCGGCGATGAATTCAGCGCCTACGGAGAAACCGCCGCCCGTTTCAAAAATCCCGGCGACCTTCTGAAATCCTACGTCCACCTCCGCCAGACCGGCCCCGCGTATCCCGACGCCACCGCCACGCCCGACCAGGTGGAACGCTTCCGCCAGCTCGCCAACGTGCCAGCCACCGCCGAAGGCTACAACCTCCCCGTCCCGGAAAACTTGCCGGAAGGCGTCAGCTTCAACGCAGACCTCGCCGGAGACTTCGCCAAGCTCGCCCACCAGCACCATGTCCCCGCGCCCGCCCTCCGCGCGCTCATGGACAAGCAGCTTGCCATCGCCAGCGCCGAAGCCAGCGAACACGCGCAGGCCATCGCCAAGGCGCAGGAAGAAGCCCGCTCCTCCCTCATCACCGAGTGGAAAGGGGACTACACCAGCAACCTCTCCACCGTCCGCCACCTCACCGAGCGTTTCGGCGAGGCCGCAGGCATCGAGGAGGGAGCCGTAAAGGAACTCGCCAACAATCCCGCCTTCGCCCGCATCATGCACCAGGTGGCAAAGCTCACCCGCGAGGATAGCGTCGCAGCCCCCGCAGGCTTTGGCGATCTCCGCTCCGCCGCCGAGCGGGCGGACTCCATCATTTCGGGCAAAGACTCGCAATGGAGCGAGCGCTACGCCAACGGCGACCCCGCCGCCTACCAGCTCGTCACCAAGCTCCTCGGCGAGGCCAAGAAATAATCTCAGCGTTGTGTTGTTTTCCGCCCGTCCTCTGTCCGCAGGGGGCGGGCGGTTTTCGTTTTCCCCGCTTCAATAGCGGATTCACAGCGTTTCCCGCAGTCTCATCACCGACGCAAGACAGACAACCGGCACCAGTGGCCGCCCTGTCCTAAAGCACAGCCGCACCTCGCTCTGCCCCTTTTAGGACAACCGGACGCGAACGGATTCACCAACCGTTTCCAACCAAACCACTACCACCACCACCATGTCACTTGCAGTTCCAGACCATTTCACCACGCAGTTCGGAAAGAACTTCGAACCACTCGTCGCCCAGACCGTATCCCGCCTCCGCAAATGCGCGGTTGTGACTACCGGTTGCACAGGCGAAGCCAAGACTCACAACCAGGTTGAGAGTATCACCGCCCGCGAAACCACCGGCACCCGCTACGAGCGCCTTACTCAGAAGGATCTCGACACGCAAAAACGCTGGAACCACATGCGCACCTTCCGCGCCCTGACCAGTGAGCCGCAATGGGACGAAATCGCCCTTGCCCCCACCATCATGGGACAAGGCACGCACATCGTCCAGCACTCCGCCGCCTATGGCCGCCAGCTTGATTCCATCCTCATCGAAGGCTTGCTCGGCACCAACTACGTCGGAGCCACCGGATCCACCACGCAGGCCATCACGCAATCCGTTGCGGTGGACTTCGTTGCATCCGGCAGCCCGGCCAACAGCGGCATGACGGCCTCCAAGGTCATCGAGGCCGTCCGCCAGCTCCGCGCCTCCGAGGCCTGGAACAGCGAGGCACAAGCGCGCGGCGTGAAACTCTGCGGCTTGCTCAACTCCGAGCTTGAGTCCCAGTTGCTCCACGCAGCGAACACCAACGCCGGCGACCGCCTCTACTCGAAGGACTTCATGCCACCCGTCTATGACGAGAACGGCGGCCTTCGTTATTGGCTCGGCGTCAACTGGATCTCCATTGAGGCGCTGCCCACCAACACCGGCGGCACCATCGCGGAATCCGCCATCTGGACGTCGGACGGCCTCTACCTGGACATCTGGCAAGACCTCAAGGTCAACGTCGATATCCTGCCCGAGCTCGACCACGCCGTGCAGTTCAAGTCGTCCTACGCCTTTAACGCCTGCCGCCGTCAGGAGTCGCAAGTCGTCAAAATCAACGCCGTCCTCTAACCCCAACCAAGCCGGGGGCATAACGCCCCCGGCAACCCTCACCTCGAACACTCCACGACCATGCCCACATTCAATTCCAACATCGCCACCGCCTTCGCCACCAAAAAGGTTTCCACGGGAATCCGCAATGGTGACGACGCCAACGGTAAACTCACCGTCGCCACCGCCAACGTGACCATCCCCAGCACCACGGCCGCCAACGACATCCTCAACATCATCCCCGCCGGGCTCCTGCCCATCGGCGCTGTTGTTGTGCCGCAGCTTTGCTCCGTCACCTCGGCGGATCCTGGCACCACCCTCACCTTGGACATCGGCTTTGCCGCGAACCCAGACGCCTACGCGGACGGGATCACGCTTTCCGCCGGCGGCCAGATCGCCTTTACCAGCGGCACCTTGCCCGCAGCCGTCACTACGCCGGTTCGGATCGAGACCGCCGCAGACGCGATCTATGCCACCGTGATGACCGCCGCCACGATCACCGACGCGACCGTCCTCACGTTCCTCATCGCCTACCGTTCCAAATAATCTTCCGGGGGGAAGAAACCACCGAAAAGCCCCGTCCGCCTCGCGTGGGCGGGGCTTTTCACTTTCCACATTGCCGCCATGACAAAAACGCAGATTGCCAACATCGCCCTCTCCCACCTCGGCGAGCCCGCCGCCACCGACATCGATGTGGACACGACGACCGCCGCCACCGTCGCGCGGACTCATTACGACAACACCCTCCAGACCCTCCTCGAAACCCACCCCTGGAACTTCGCCCGCGCCCTCACCCGCCTCATCCCCTCCAAAGTCACCGTGACCTACACCAAGGCCAGCGGCACTTTTTCCAGCGGACTTACCACCCACACCGTCGCCCTCTCCCTCACCACCTACACCGCCGCCGCCACCACCTACACCGGCACGGACGCAGCGGGATTGGTTTTCACCCTCACCAAGGCCGCCGCCACCGCCTACGCGGAGCTTTCATGCGTGAACGGCGGAGGAACCCCGCAGACGATCTACGCCGCCCGCACCGCCTCCACATTCCCCGCCACCGCGTTTCCCTATCAAGAGCCTTGGACGGTTATTGACGCCGCCATGTCCGCCGTCACCACCCAGCTTTCCACCGCCTTTGCGCCCTGGACAGTCGCCTATGACCTCCCCGCCGCCTGCCTCCGCGTGCTCCGCTTTGCCACCACATCGGACACCGCCTTGCAGCGTTTCGAGATCGTGGACAGATACCTCCTCGCCGACACCGAGGACACCCTCAATCTCTACTACATCACCAGCGCCCCGCCGCTCGCCTCCTACCCGCCGAGCTTCATCAACGCCTTCACCCTCCTCCTCGCCTCGGACATGGCCAGGCAGATCACCGGCAGCGAGCAGACCGCCAGCGACTTCCTCCAGAAGCACAAGCTCGCCCTCAACCAGGCACTCACCAAGGACACCCGCGAGACCCAATCCGGCGAGAACATGACCCCCCGCCGCCTCGCCATGAAATCCGGCCTCTACCGCTCACGCTTCCGCAACAACGGCGGCCCGGGCTTTGACCTATGAACCCCACCCTCCTCTCTTTTAACAACGGCGAAGTTTCCCCCTACCTCCGCCACCGCATCGACCTCGAAAAAGCCGCGGCTTCCGCCGAGACTTGCGAGAACTTCACGGCCACGCCCTACGGAGCGATCAGTAAGCGCCCCGGCCTCCTGCATGTCGGCATGTCCACCGCCGCCCCGCAAAACTCCCACCTCCACCCGTTCATCTCCACGGATGGCTCCCGCTACCTCCTCCACTTCACCGAGGACTTGCTCACCATCTACCGAGAAAACGGCACCGTGGCAGACACCATCGCCATCCTCACCTCCACCTCACCCACCGCCAGCGACTCCACCACCGGATTCTGGTCGGCTCCCCTCCGCGAGCTCCAGATCGAGGCCGTCAACGACGTCCTTTTCATCACCCACCCGGACACCCACCCCCTCCGCATCTCCCGCGTATCCGATACGAACTGGACAAAGGAATTCATCCCCTTCACCCAGCCGCCCGTCCTCGACCAGAACGCCGATCCGCTTCTTAAACTCTCCGTCTTTTCCAACCCCATCGCCGCTTCATGGGTAACGTCCACCGGCTACGTCGTCGGCAATGTCGTCTATGAGGGCGGCGCGGAATGGCAATGCACCGTAGCGCACACATCCGGCTCCGCGTCCCGCCCCGGTATCGGCGCAGATTGGAAAGGATTATGGCGGCGCAAACTCTACTCCACGGGAGATTCTATTTTGCTTTCTCACATTAACGACCGCGTTATCCCAATCGTAAAAACCGTGCCTTTGCACGCGCTTGTTATGGAAAGGGCTCCCAGATTCGGAAACTTCATTTGCATCGAGGCGCACACGCCGGATTCATGGCATGAGCGCCCAATTTCCTACCAGGCCACGGAATACGGATATGTTTCTAAATGGGCGAGTGTGCAAGGAACCATCGGCTACGCCATCCCGTCGGGCGCTTACGGAACCGACGGCACCTACATCCACAGAAATATCAGCGGATCCTCGCAAGCTAACAGCCCTTCTAACACATCCAGTAATTCAAACTGGCAATACATCCGCAGCTTCCCATGGGACTCAAAGCGTTGGGACGACTACGTTTTCAACCTTCCCAACCACGACCCTACCAACACCACCGGCACTATCCATCTCGCCATCGTGGCCGGGCAGTTTTATTCCTTCCGAGGCACCGCCTATCTGGCAAAAAGCTCGTTCAATGTTGCATGGAGACAGCCGAGCGACACCCCCTACACCAATACCGGCACAAGCCCCACCACCGGACTCCCGGTCTCATGGAACTCAGGACTCGACACCGATTTCACCGATACGACAAAATGGGAACCCGTCATTTTCTTCGAGACCGGCCACGGATCCAGCAGCGACTCGCCCGGCTCCGCATGGAAACTCTCCCCGCGCCGCGACGACAAGGATTTCCAGATTTCCCACGGCGCACTCACCGGCAACAACAACACCGGATCCCAGCCCATCGCCATGCAAGGCGCGTGGAATATCAATACTTACGGCACATGGAGCGGCGTGTTTAACGTGCAACGCAGCGACGACAACGGCCTCACATGGGAAACCATCCGCAGCTACGAAGCAAAGGCAGACCGCAACATCGCCGACTCCGGCACCGAGGATGCGCCATGTCTTTTGCGGCTGTTCTTTATCCAGGATGGCTCCACCGCCGCCAGCGGAGGACAGCGCGCCGTCCTTACCCCAGAAAAGCAATCCATATCCGGCTACGTTCAAGCCGACACTTACGTCAACAGCGCAGTCCTAACCGGCACCGCCCTCACGCCCGTCATGTCCGGCCTCACCCCGGACTGGAGCGAAGGCGCTTTCTCCACCGTCCGCGGCTTCCCTAGCACTCTCACCCTTCACGAATCCCGCCTCGCCTTCGCCGGCACTTCCGCAAAACCCGTTTCCCTTTGGCTTTCCCAAACCGACGACCTACTCAACTTCGAGCAAGGCGTCGAAGATACGGATTCCATCTTCGTCACCCTCGCCGCCCCTTACCAATACCCCATCCGCTGGATCGAATCCCAGCGCCGCCTTTTCATCGGCACGGCCGTCGCCCTATGGGTAGCCGGTTCGGAAACGTCAGACGCCGCCCTAACCCCGTCTAATTTCAACGCCCGCACTTACGCCGCCACCGGCTCCTCCACCCTCCGACCGCTCCTCGCCGCAGAATCCATCTTCTTCACCGACCGCAAAGGCTCCCGCCTCCACCAGCTCGCCTTCTCGGCCGACGCGGAAAGCTACGAGCCCGCCGATCACTCCCGCCTTGCCGAGCACCTCACCCAGCCGGGCATCGCTCAAATCGCCTGGCAGCAGACCCGCGAGCCGTGCCTATGGGCAGTCACCCGCGAGGGCAAGCTCCTCCAATTCTCCTACTCCCGCCGCGACAACCTCATGGCCTGGAGCAAGCACACCACCGCAGGCGGCACGTTCCGCAACGTCGCTATCCTCCCATCCGACCGAGGCGACGACGACGTGTTTTTCATCGTGCAGCGCGCCGGAGGCTCTGCCCTGGAGCGTTTCCCGCAGCACTACCAAGAGACGCAGGAAACCGGAAACACCCCCGGCCTCACCGCCTCACCGCTCTTTCCCTACCACTACCTCGACGGCATCAGCTACCGCGGCACCGCCACCAACAGCCTACCCATCCCCGCGACCCTCATCGGCCAAACCCTCACCCTCCTCACCGTTTCCGCCGGCGGAGTGGTCACCAGCTCCACCGTCACCCCGTCCGCCTCGCCGCTCACCATCGCCAGCACCACCCGCGCCATCCTTGGGAAGCCCATCACCTCCCGCCTCTCATCCCTCCCCGTGGACATGCCGGGCAATCAATCCCTCACCAAGCGCCTCCACAAAATCGCCCTGAGCCTCTTCCGCTCCAAAGGCGGCACCATGTTCAACGCCGCCGCCGCCAGCGCCAAGCCCATCCCGTATCCATCCACCGACCTTTTCACCGGCTGGACGGAAATGCTCCCCGATCTCGGCAACAAGGACGAGGTGCAGGTGCATGTCGTCCACGCCGATCCCTACCCCTTCACCGTCCGCGCCGTCGCCCTCCGCATGAACCAGCAGGAGCGTTAACCCGTTCCCCGCTTCAATCCCCGCACACCCCGTTTTTCACCCATCCTCACCCCAATGTTCGGAATCGTCGGAATGCTAGGCGGCCTGCTTTCGGCTGGCCTTGGAATTTACAGCACACGGCAGCAGGGGAAAACCGCCGTCGCTGCCGCGAACTACAACAACGCCCTCGCCGTGCGCGAGGCGGAAAATTTACAGCAGGAAACCGCCGAGAACATCGCCCGCACCCGCATCAATAACCGCCGCAGCCTTTCCACCCTCCGCACCCGCGCCGCCGCATCCGGCACGCTCACCACATCCGGCAGCACCGCCGCCATGCTCGCCGACGCCGCCGGAACTTTTGAAGTGGGTATCGCCGACGCCGCGCGCGCCGCCAACCTCCGCGCCGAATCCATCCGCCAGCAGGGGCAAATGAAAATCTGGGAAGCCAAGCAGCAGAAAAAAGCCGCGAACCTCCAGGCCATCGGCCAAGGCATCAACGCCATCACCCAAGCCGCCTCCACCGCATACGGAAATTACCAAATAGGCTCACGATGATCCGCTTACCCGACACCCCCACCTTCGCCTCCACCGGACTCGGCGCCCCCCAGGTATCCGCCGAAGCCGCCGCCGCGCCCGCCCGCGCCCTCGGCACCATCGCCGGAGCCATCGGCCAGGCATCCGACGGTTTCGTAAAACTCGGCCACGACCTCGCCCGCATCGACAACGCCCGCACTCTTTCCGAAACCAACCAGCAACTCGCCGCAAACTACGCCCAGCTACAAATCGACTTGCAATCCGTCAACGATCCGCAGGAACGCCTCACCAAAACCAACGCCTTCCTCGCCGAGCAGAAAAGCAGCCTCATTCCCGCAGGCGCGTCGCCCGTAGTCCGCCAAGCCCTCGAAAGCGGATTCTCCGATTTCACCAGCCGCGCCCAGATCAATGCCGCCAAGGACGCCGCAGACCTCACCGTCAAACGCGCCACCCTCGCCCTCGGCAACGAGATCGACGCCTCCTATCAGACGCTCGACCCGGACGCCCACCGCAAAGCCCTGGACAACGCCACCGCCTCCGGCCTTCTCCTTCCCGAGCAGCGCGCCGCCGAGGAAGCCCGTTTCGGAAAAGCCGCCGCCGAGCGCCAGACCACCAACGACATCCTCGCCGATCCGGATTATTGGCTTTCCCAGAACCCCGCCCCCGCCAAAGGCCAGAACCCCGCCGAATGGGCAAAATACAAATCCATGGCCACCTCCGCCTTCCGCGAGGAAACCGCCGACACCATCGACCAGATTGAGGACGGCATGGCCGCCGGGAACATCACCGCCCCGGAACAGATCGACGAACTCGCCGCCAACCTCCGCCCATCCGTCCGCGAAGAACTAAAGGCCCGCCTCGCCAACCGTTCCAACGAAGAACTAAAGGCCAAGCTACAAGATCCCGCCTACCAAAACCAACTCATCGGCCAGGCCTCCGCCATGGTGAAAGCCTACGACCCCAATGGCGAGGACTTCGATTCCGGCTATGTCGCCGTCGATTCCCTTCTCCGCCAGATCCCCCCATCCGCCATCCGCGACGAGTTGGAGAAATCCCTCCAGGCCAAACGCGCAGGCGAGGAAAAGCGCATCGAGACCCACGCCGACGAAGCCCGCGCCGCCGTGGAGGAACACTACGACACCCTTGTCAAAAAACTCCCCACCTCGGAATCCACCTACCGCACCGTCCGCGCCGTCAACGACGGACTCCTCCGCGATCCCGTGAAACTCGCCGCCCTCGGCTACAATGAGGAACAGGTGCAGGAGATCATCGGCAGCGAGGAGGACACCGACGCCGCCCGCAAAAGCCGCTTCCAAAAGCTCGCCGCCTCCCGCGCCGGGGACATCACCGCCGGCACTTTCACCCGCGCCGCCGCCGAAGCAATCCTCGACGGCCGCGAATCTTTCTCCGTGCTCAATCCCGAGGCCGAAGGCGAGCGCATCCTCGCCGAGCGCGAGCTGGTAAAATCCCGCGGCAAATCCCTCCGCACCCTCACCGATTGGCTCACCACCACCGGCAAGGACGCCACCGAGGAGCAGATCAACGCCAAGGTGCAGGAAATTGCCGGGAAGGAAACCCGCGCCAAGCTCCAATCCGGCTTCTTCGAGGAAAAAGACCCGGCCACCGTCCCCAAGGGCGCAGACCCCTCCACCTCATCCGTCCCCATCGGCAAAGACATTTCAACCGTGGTGAAACACTTCGAGGCCGGAGGAGCCAAGGACGGATTTCACCGCGCCGCTTACTGGGATAATCGCCAGTGGAGCATCGGCTACGGCACCAAATCCAAGAAAGGCGAAGTCATCGACAAAGCCGAGGCCGAGCGCCGCCTCAACACGGAACTCGCCAGCCACCGCGCCCGCGTGGAGGCAGAGGCCAAGCGCCTCGGCATCGCCTTCAAGCCCCACGAAATGGACGCCCTCACCTCGTTCGACTACAACACCGGATCCATCCGCAAACTCCTCGCCGACGGCACCCGCAGCAAAGCGGAAATCGCCTCCAAGATGCTCCTCTACATCAATCGCGGCAGCATTTACGAAGACGGACTCTCCCTCCGCCGCGCCGCCGAGCGTCACATTTTCTTGAAAGGCTACAACTCCACAGAGGATTCCGCCTTAGTCGCAAACAACGATCCATCCCTCGACGACTATTAACCCATGGCCATCACCCTAGACACACCCCAGCCGCTCCTCGACTCCCCGGAAATGCCCGAGATCGATTTGACCAGCATCCCGCAGAGCCTCACCCCGCCCGATATGACCGAAGGCTTTGGGGAAAACCCCTGGGACGTTGAAGCCCGCGAGGAATCCGCCCGCCGCGACGAAATGCTTTCCGGCGCCCTCGCCAAAATCGACAAGGCCGCGCTCGACCCCGAGGCCTACTTCAAGGGGCAGGACATCAGCCTTTCCCTCAATCCCATCATCGACCAACGCGCCGCCACAGTTGACGCCTTCCTCCGCCTCCAAAACGGCGGCGAACCTTTCGACACCTCGCCCAACCCCCTTGCCAACGACCTCACCCGCGCCACCATCCGCCAGAGCGTCGCCCACACCCTTTTCGACGGCAGAGGAGCCGACGACGACGACGCATTTTTTACGGAGATCCAGAAATCCGCCCAGAACCGCATCGACCGCCGCGCCCTCGGCACCACCCTCGCCACCAAAGCCCACACCGCCGCCCTCATATCTCTCACCGATCCCAGCAAGGAAACCGAATTCTCATGGCCTACCTTCCGCGAGGAAGCCCGCAAAGCCCCCGGCTACACCCCGGACGACGAAGCCAGCCTCTACGAAGCCTACCACGCCAGCCGCGCGGAATCACAGGCCGCCCTCGCCGCCTTTGCCCCCGAGCTGCAAAACGTCTGGAATGCCATGAAGACGGGGCCAGCGGGAAATTTTTCCCAAGTCGCGCAAGCCGTCATCGGCGATATGCTCGGCCAGAATCCCGATAAGCCCATGGGCAGAGGCCGCGAGGAACTCGCCAAAAAGGACGCCCCGCGCCTCGCCCTGGACGCCTACTATGAACTCACCGAGGAGGAACGCCCGCAGTTCATGCAAGCCCTCGCCACCCTCGCCCGCACCCTCCCTAAGGAGCAACAGGCCGCTTTCTTCTCAAACCTCGCCAAGCAGGGAGGCCGCGACATCGACGACCTCGCCCGCAACATCGGATCCATCGGCATCCCCAACTCATCCGAGCAGGACTTCCAACGCCGTAAAGTCGCCATGGAAAACAGGGAAGGGGAGAACCCCGTCGCCCGCTTTCTCCTTGGAGGAGAAGGAGGAGGAATCGACGCCGCCCTCTACAATCCCGCCATGGAAGAATCCATGCGCGGAGCGCAAAGCAAACTCCTCGCCGCCCGCAACTTCGCCAGCGACGTCCGCAACATCGAACGCCAAGACTACAACCCCGTCAAATCCGCATGGGGGGACGAGAAAATGGGAATCCTCGAGACCGGACTCTACGGAGTCCCCGGCGCGCTCGCCTCCTCCGCCCTTGTCACCATTCCCTACGTTGGCCCCGTCGCCATGTTCTCCTCCATGGAAGGCGCAGCCTACGACGACATCCGCCGCAACCTCATGGCCAGCGGCATGACCGACGCAGACGCCACCACCCGCGCCGCCGAATGGGCGACCATCACCGCCGTCCCACAGGCAGCCCTCGAAAAACTCCAAGCCGCCGCCCTTGTCGGCAAGCTCCCCTTCCTCGACAAGTTTTTCACCTCCCTCGGCGACAAGCTCACCTCGAACGCCACCCGCTTCGCCCTCCGCACCACCACCGGAGCCGTGCAGGAAACCGCCATCGAGGCGGCGCAGGATTTCATCCCACACATCGCCCAGGAACTCGCCGCCACCCTTTCCGAGCAAATCCCGCATGTCACCTGGAGCAACGGCAAGGACGGCGCCCTCGATGGATTCTGGACACAGCAAGCCACCACGCTCGTCACCATGCTCCCCCTCGCCATCATCGGCGCCGCGGGCGGACTCTCCGCCGACCAGCGCGTGCAGGCATTCCAGAACGCCAGCGACAACACTCTCCTCGCCCTCGGCGCATCCCGCGAGCAGCTCGCCGAGCTTCGCGCCGCCCAGGCGCAGGGCATAGAGACCGTCCGCCGCACCCTCCCCAAAATCCTCGACAACCTAGACCCCACCTCCGAAACCGCCAAGGCCGCGGTCAAAACCCTTGTCGACGAGGAACTCGCCAAAAAAAGCGTCGCCCAAGAAGCCACCCAATCCGGCATTCTCCCCCGCTTCACCCGCACCGCCGAGGGCTGGACTCTCCACGACAGCGAGACCGGCGCAGAGATCGGCACCGCCCCCAACGCCGAAGCCGCCCTCCGCCTCGCTATCACCCACACCGACAGCATCGACGAGGCCGACGCCAACCGCTTCGCCTACATGGTCACCATGCTCGAAGCCGGGGACTTCACCGCCCTCACCGAATCCCTCACCCGCAAGACCACCACGGAATTCCGCCCCGGCGAGACCGTCACCGCCGCCCAGCAAGCAGCCCTCTCCCCCGAGGACGCCGCCCGCGTCGCCGCACAGATGGAACTTAAGGAGAAGATGGAAGGCGGCACCGGGGAAGTCACCGGCGTAGTATTTGGCCAGTCCTCCACCACTTTCGAGAACAGCCAGCGCCGCACCGTCAACCGCCTCAACCAAGGCGCATCCGTCCTCACCGTCTTCCATGAGGAAACGCACGGCTTTTGGCGCGAAGCACTCCGCACCGGCAGGCTCAAGCGCGAACACGCAGTCTCAGTCCTCCGCGCCCTCGACACCATCCTCGCCAAGAAAACCACCCGCGAAGGACAACCCATCCGCTTTCTCCCCGCCGACTTTAACACCCTCTCCACCCAAGAGCAGGACACCGCGATCGACGAGGCCATTTCCGAGCTCATGGAGGCCGAAGTCCTCCGCACCCGCAAAGGCACCGGAGTCCGCAAGATTCCCGCCGGCATCATTTCCCGGAACCTCGCCGCCCTCACCCGCATCGCCGGGGGAGAAGCCACCAACAAATTCCGCGCCTTCGCCCGCGCCCTCCGCTCCTACTTTGGCATCGCCATCGACCGCGCCGCCCACCTCGACCGCGCCCTCAAAGACGGCACCATCAACCAATCCCTCTACAACGAATTCCTCACCCGCCTCCTCGGCCAGGAGGAACAGGCCGCCCTCGACCAGCAAGCCCGCGACTACGAGCAGGAAATCACCGAAGGCACCGCCGCCCCCGAAGTCATCCCCGAGGGAGATCCTTTCTCCCTCGGCACGACATATCCAAGATTCAACTTGCGCCCGGACGGCCCCACGCTTTACGTCCACTCAAACACAGGTGTTCTTTTCCCGGACGGCCATGAAATCAAAACGCTACCAGCAGTCCCCGATACGCTATCCGATGGGAGAGGAGCGTTTTGGGACGGGATTCGGAATGGTGGACGACGTGACGCCATATTGCGCGCATGGAGAAAAAAAGGAACCGACCAGCGCAATGCCGACTGGCTTGTCAAAGCCCTATCCAAAGCGGACGGTTGGAAAAATTCCGGCACCGTAGCGGAAACATGGCAATGGCTGGCAAACAGCCTCAACTCCATGACCATCGATCAAGGATGGGAGGTTGAAAATATCATTGAAACCCTGCCGGAACTGCTAGACCTGCCCGGCGCTGTATGGGAAGGCATCAGGGAAAAGGATTACGCTTACATCCCAATCAGCCCGGACGGCACAGTCCTTTACACCCCCGTCAGAGAACAAAAATTCGCCTTCGGTCGGCTCCCTACAACCGCAGAAGTGGCAGAAGCCCAAGCAGCACACGACGCAAACCCACAAATCTACCCTTCCTTCTCCATCGGCAAGGACAGGAGCCACCTGGACGCACTGGAACTGTCCCTTTCCCGCGAACGTGTCCGCTTGCAACAAGCCAAAACCGACGGCGAAAAACGCCAAAGGGAAGTGTGGGTTGCCCAGATCGAAAAGGAGATCAGCGACGAGCGGGCATTCCTCGGCATTGACGAACCGGAGCCAGATCAAGAAATGAGCGACGAGGATCTTCTCGCCCAACTCATGGGGGAATCTTTCTCCATCGGCCGCGCCACCGTCACCCCCACAGATTCCACCCGCACCTTCCAAGGGCAGGACGGGCAAACCGTCATCGGCCCCGCATCCTTTTCCATTGCCCCGGACTACGGAATAAACCACCGCCCGACAGAAGACGGGCCACGCGCGCACGACCTCGCGGAAGGCGACATGATGCCCACCGATGTCTATGACCATCCCGAATGGTATTCCGGCATGGGAAAAAAGATCATCGCTGAGACGATGAAGCAGCTTCGCGCCGCAAAAGGCAAGGCCGACGCCATCCTCACCATCTATCGCGCTGGCCCCGTCGGCGAAATGAACCCCGGCGATTGGGTTTCCCTCTCCAAGGAATACGCCCGCACCCACGCCGACGCCCAAGACCCCGAAGGTTTTAAGGTTTGGGAATCCAAAGTGAAAGCCCAAGATGTCCGATGGGCAATGGATGATCTCGCGGAATTCGGCTACTTTGGCGAAAAATCCGAGGCTACCGAATCCAATGTCTCTTTCTCCATCGGCGCCTACCACGGCACCCCGCACAAGGTGGACAAGTTCACCACCGCCAAGATCGGCACCGGCGAAGGCGCACAAGCCTACGGATGGGGGCTGTATTTTGCCCAGAGCCAAAAGGTAGGAGAAGAATATCGCCGGAAGCTGAGCAACTACAACGACGCCGTTGCGACGATTGACGGCAGAACCTCCGCCAACACTTTGGTTTCAAGAGCCTTGGCAAAGACCGGAGGCAACAAAGACGCCACCATTTCCTACCTCACGGAAATGAGAGGGAAATTTTCAGGTTTTGCCGACCAGTTAGCTATCACCAAAGCCATCGAAGAACTCGAATCCGCCACAGAATTGACCATTGCCCTCCCCGGCAACCTCTACCGCGTCACCCTCAAGGTGGAGGAGGAGGAACTCCTCGATTGGGACAAGCCTTTCAGAGAGCAAAGCGAAATCGTCAAAACCGCTCTAACTTCTTTGGGAATTAAGGAAACCGCAGATAATGGCGGCGGATTACTTGGCCAAGGAGCATACGAAACTCTTTACAGCCGTTCCCAAAGCAGCATGACCGCTGTAATGTATAAGGAAGCCTCAGAACTTTTGTCAGCGGCAGGAATCAAAGGAATCCGCTTCCTTGACGGAAATTCCCGCAACTCTTTCACAGGCTGGAAGATCAACCCACCGAAGTCGAATGAAGGGATGTGGATCATAAAAAGCTCAGATCCCAATGCAATTTTCTTCGAAGCAGAGACAGAGGCCGAAGCTGTAAAAACACTCAAAAGTCTGGAACCGCAGTCCTACAACTACGTCATCTTCAACGAGGCCGACATCGAGATCCTCGAAGAGAACGGCCAGCCCGTCTCCCTCTCCCCCGATCCCTCCCTCTCCCCCTCCTCTTTCTCCATCGGCACCCGCCGCGTCATGCCGACCAACTACCCGGAGAGCGCGCGCGAAATCGTTTCCACCACCAACGTCAAAGGCATCACCCACGCGCTCCTCAAGCCCGGCGAGCAGCTTGTCATCCTCGACGAGGAAGCAGAGAAGCCCATGATGGTTTCCCCGGCCTACAAGGCAGCCAAGCGCGGCGGGAATAAGCAAGCCGCCTGGGACATCGCCCGCCTTTTCCTCACCGGCAAGCGCGTCGCGCCATACAAGGCCGCCATCGGCGACCTCTCGCCCGTTTTCGTTCCAGTCCGCCAGGAAGAGGGAGCCAAGCAAAACCTCCTCCCCATCGCCGCCGCTTGGGCATTGCAGAAGCAGCTCGGCGGGAGAGTCGCCGATACCGTCCTCCAACTCAAAAAGGGAGGCCTCACCGGAGCGGACAACAACGAGCGCAGCAAGAAAGACCACGACTTCGAGGGAACGCTGGAGATCCAGCCCGGCGAAACCGTTGTCCTCATCGACGACACCTTCACCAGCGGCAGCACATTGACGTCTCTTTACGATCACCTCTCCGCGCAGCGCATCGAGGCCGAGCACATTTTCAGCATCGCATCCGGGCGCTACACCAAAAACATCGCCGCAACCACCGAACAAATCACCCGCGCGCTTGACAAGGTGGGCATGAGCGAGGAAGAGTTTCAGCGTGCCACCGGAATCCCCATCCAAGCCTTTACCGGCGCAGAGCTCGCAGCCTACTCCCTCAACGGAGCCAGAGGAATCGAGGGCTTTGCGCTACGCTTCGATGTTGGAGGAAACACGGGAAGCGGATCAATGGTTCCAAGCGCAGACGCTGGACTAGCCCCCTCCTTTTCAATCGGCGGCATGAAGGCCGCCAACTGGACGAATTACCAATCCCAAGGCCGCGCATTCACCGGCGCAGATGGCAAGCCGCGCTTCGAGATGGACGCGAGCAAGGCTACGCTCAACGCCAACGCGATCAAAGATCCCGCCCACCGCAACGGCTACAAGCGCCTCGGAGAAAATTCCCCCGTCAGTTGGTTTGTCCCCGACGGCATGGACACCCCGCTCGGCAATATTCTCGACTTCGATGAACTCTACGAGAACTACCCCGAACTTGCCGGCCTTAAAGTGAACCTACACCACGGCGACCCTTCCACCCGTGGATCCTTCGCCCGCACGGAGATCAATGGGAAGGTTTCACTGGGTTTTTCAACCATCTACCTTTCGGGCGAACTCAAAGCAGGCCAAATCCTTTCGACCTTACTGCATGAAGTCCAACACGCGATCCAGGCCGTAGAAGGCTTTCCTCGCGGCAGCAGCCCGAAAGCGGAAACCAAACGCTACAACACGCTCCTCGCCCGCCGCAACGGGATACAGACATCCGGAGAAATGCGCGAATACGAAAGAAAGACCGACGAAGTTTTTCAAAGATTCAACCGGGACGAAATCACGGCGGAGGAAATGTATGCCACGATTGAATCCTTGGGGAAATCGGATCCGGCATATCAGGAACTCCTTAGCGTTGAGGAAGAGTTGCAAAGCATCACCCAATACGGAATCGGCAACTTCGACGCTTTCCGAGCATACAAAAAAAACCCCGGCGAAAAAGAAGCCCGTGGCGTGCAAGCCCGCCAATCCATGACCGACGAGGAACGCGCCGCCTCGCCGTTCATGGCCAGCTATGAAAGCTACTCCCTCGGCCCCGCCGCCCTAGCCGACGCCATGCGCCAGGGCGCCATCGCCCGCATCAAAGACCCGCAACGCCGCGTCCGCGCCATGGCCAACGTCGCCCGCAAGATGGAAGCCATCCACCTTGTCAAAGCCCGCCTCGAACTCATCCACGGCAGCAAGCGCGCCAAGGCATCCCTCCGCAAGGAAGCCGCCTTCCGCGAAGCCTCCCTCGCCGAGCAATACGAGAACGAGGCCTACGCCCGTCACTACGGCATCCTCGACGACGACGACCTCCGCAAGATCAAATCCCAGCCCGTCCACGCCTACCTCTCCGATCCGGATTCCCCGCTACGCGGCACGCTCATGTCCAAGAGCCGCGCCATCAAAGACCACCCCGACCTTTTCCGCCTCCACCGCGCCGGCGACTACGACGGCAGCGACGGAGTTTCCCGCTCCGTATTCGGCGGAACCCGTATGCCAGACCAGGCCGCGCAGGATCTCTACGACGCGAACCTCATCAAGGAACCCACCGCCGACGCCCTTTGGCAGGCACTCCTCAAAGAGCAGTCCATGGTTGCCAACATGAAAGAGCTGCACGCAAAGGCCAAGGACGACCTCCGCAGCGCCCGCACCCGTGCCAAGCAGGAAACCAACGAATGGCTCGCCCAGCAGGAACGCACCCAGGACTCGAAATTTTCCCCCAAGCAGGAAATCCTCTCCGCCCTCGCCCTCCTCGACGCCATCCTCTCCTCCGTCTCCCCGGAGATTCGCGGGAAAGTCGGCGGCTACACCCAGCTCGCCCAGCTCGGCAGCGACGAGCACCGCCTCACCTTCCTCACCAACCGCCTGGAGAAAGTGGACACCCTCCTCGAGCAGGAACTCCGCACCGAATTCGGCAGGGAAATGGAAGCCCTCCTCAAACGCGCCCGCCCGCAGAAGGACGCCCCCGGCGAGAAACCCAAAGGCACCGCAGGCAGCGACGTCCACGACCTTTTCCGCGAGGTGGAGAAATACATGTCCCTCCCCATGATCGAGGCCGAGGGACGCGCCGCCGACCTCGAAGCCCGCATTGCCACCGGGGAACTCTCCCCCGAGGAGGAATCCCACAGCCGCCTCCTCGCCGATCTCCTCCTCCTGGTAGGGGATTGGACAACCGCAGACGCCGCCCGCCGCGAGTCCGCCGTCACCGAGGCCACCCGCATCTTCGCCCGTGGCTACCTCGAACACCGGATTGTCATTTCCGCCCGCTCCGAAGCCCGCCAGCGCGACCGCGCCAAGCTCAAAGCAAACACCGGCAAAAGCGGAGTCCGCGCCGAACGCCGCCAAGAGGCCAAGAAAAAAGCCACCAAGCTCGGCAGGACGTTAGACAGCCTCCTTTCCCTGCTATCCTTCGAGCAGATCACCCAGCTCGCCTTCGGCAAGGATTCCGAAATCGGCAACCGCCTGGTTGATTGGGAGCGCCGCGCCTCCTACGCTCGCCAGGACGCCATCGATGCGAAGACGCAGGCTATCGAAGACCTCTTCGTCTCTCTCGCCGGATCCTCCCTCGCCGGGGAAAAACTCCGCTACGAAATGGGCAACACCGATTCCGTCACCGTAAAGAACAGCCGCGGCACCCACAACTTCACCCAGCTCGAAGCAATCTCCGCCACCCTCATGTGGATGCAGGCGGATGGACGCCGCCACATGGAAGGATTCCTCGACGACGCCGGGAACCCGATCGGGGAATGGGGCTGGACGGAGGCCGACATGGCAGCCATCGAGGATCAACTCACCGCCGAGGCCAAAGCCGTCCGCGTCCACTTGCAGGAGCAATACGGCGCGGAATACGACCGCCTCAATACGATCTACCGCGACCTCAACGGAATCAACCTCCCGCGCAACAAGTTCTATTCCCCCCTCACCGTCAAGCCGCAGAACGTGCAGGCCGGGCAGGTCAACGATCCAGTTTCCGGCTTCGCTGTTTCCGCAGGATTCTCCCCCGGCTCCCTCAAGACCCGCTCCCAATCCGCCGTCGCCGAGCCGGACTTCCGCGACGCCCTCGCCACCTACATCGGCCACACCACCCAGATCGAGCACTACATCGCCTATGCTCCCTTCGCCTCCGAGGCCATGGCGCTCATCAACACACGCGAAGTCGGTAATTCCGTAGAAGCCGCCGCCGGAGCCGAAACGCTTTCCCTCCTCCGCAAATGGCTCGACCACTTTTCCCAGGGAGGAAACCGCGACGCCGCCGCCTACATCGGATTCAGCCAGGGATTAAACCGCAAGGCCAACCGCGTGGCCGCCGCCGCCCTTGTCGGCCGCGTCTCTGTCCTCGCCATCCAGTCCACCCAGCTCGGCGCAGCCCTCGCCCAAATGCCCACCGGTTCCTATCTCTCCCGCTTCGCCAAGCTCACCACCGGGCAGCTCGATTGGGGCGCAGCCATCAATTCCGACTACATCCAGCGCCGCATCCGCCAAATGCCCCCCATCGTCAGGCAGGCGATGGAAGGCCTCCAAGGCGCGGAGCCAAACCGCATCAAGCACGCTATGGCCACCTTGGGCCGCACAATCTCTGGAGCAGACGCCCTTTTTACCGCCGGCACCTACGCCATCATCTACGATTACCAGAAATCCCAAGGCCTCACCGGGCAGGAACTCATCGCCGCCACCGAGCGCGCCGTGGAGCGTGTCGCCCAGCCTACCCGCACCGGCACGCGCAGCTTTTACGAAGTCAGCACCAGCGGCAACCCGTCCACCCGCATTCTTTGGGCATTCGCCTCCGAGCCGCGCCAAAAGCTCGCCCTGGTAGGTTTCGCCCTCGCCAAAGGCACCACTAGCGAGAAAGCCCGCTCCATCGCCGTCGCATGGATCATAGGCGGAGTCGTCGCCTCCCTCATCCGCGCCACCATGCGCGACATCCGCGATTCCGACGACGAGGAACTCTTCGACGAGCGCAACTGGTCTCCCAAGCGCCTCGCCCTCATGTCACTCACCGGCCCACTCGGCGGCCTGCCCGTCGCCGGGGACTTGCTCGAAACCGCAGCTTTCAAAGCCGTTGGCGAATACGTCCCCGAGGGCAACCTCTTCTCCTCCGTCGGCGCCATCTTGCGCCTCAAGAACGTCCCCGATTGGTTCACCGGCGACCGCGACGCGGACGAAATGATCGGCGACATCGACGCCATCCTCTCCGCCCTCGCCCCGATCTCAGATACCAACGCCGCCGTCTCCTCCGCTTTCCACATCGTAAAGGACGCCGAAGGCATCATTCGCAACCTCCTCGAAATCCCCGATTGATTTCAGCTTTTCCTCCCTTCAATACCCCCCGCCGTTTCCGCCCGCCTAGTCTCCGCACATGGCGAATCCCATTCTTTCCGCTAACGGCACCGTAACCCTAGACCTACTTCCAGGCCGCATCTACACCATCGCCGCCGGAGGAACCTTTGGCGGCGGATCCCTGGCCGCCTCCCTCCTCCTCGACGACGACACCGCCGTCCCCATCACCGGCTTTCCCATCACCGGAGCGCAAAGCATCAACTTTAACGCAGCCACCCCCCGCCTACGCCTTACCCTTACCGGATCCACCGCCCCAAGCATCACCTACGCAGTCACCCTCGCCAGCGATTCACTGGCCGGCGCACCTGGGTATATCCCTGCGCGCGTCACCACCATCCCCTCATCCGCCACGCCCGCCGTCAACACAGACCTTTTTGATGCTGTAACGATCACCGCCCAAGCCGCCGCGATTACATCCATGACCAGCGGCCTGACCGGCACCCCGCGGAACTTCGACATGCTCCTCTTCCGCATCAAGGACAACGGCACCGCCCGCGCCATCACATGGGGCGCATCTTTCGCCGCAGCGGGCGCAAGCCTCCCCACCACCACCGTCCTCTCGAAAGTCCTTCACGCCCTCTTTATCTGGGATTCCGTCGCCGCGAAATGGTGCTGCCTATCAACCTCCCAAGAAGCCTAAGCCATGCGTTTTTTCCCTTGGAATAACACCGACCCAGACGCCGCCGCATACATCGCTGCGGTTGTTGCTGGTGGCGGCACGGTTAGCGGGACGCAGCAAGCTGCAATCAATACCTTCTACCGCACGGGGAAAAGCGATGGCTGGTATTCCTCGCTGAAACGTCTCTATCTTCCAATCTGGGGAGTCGCTGCACCTAACGCTATCTGCATGACCAGCCTGACTAGCGGCACGTTCGTAGGCACGGTTACGCAGGGTGCGGGTTTCGTGCAGGGGGATAATTCCACTGGATATTTCAACACCGGTACGGCTTTGCATTCAGTTGGGCTGAATGGCAAGCAAGGAATGATCGGGGTTTTGTCTTTGGACGATCTAGGGACTGACAACACGGGTTGTTTTACTGGAGCAACTCGGATGCTTTTGACCAATGGTGGAGCAATCACGTCACAGATGGTCTTAAACACCACCACAACCGCAGTTCTATCAGCAAGTTTTACTGGAGTCATTGTCGCCAGTCGCCTATCCGCAACTTCGCATACAGTTTACCGCCGCAGCACTGCCAGCGGATTTGAGTCTAGCGCGGAAAACACTGTAACAGAAGCACTCAACCTTCCAAACCTTGCCCCTTGGTTTGCTGGTGCTGCAAACAGTAACGGGACACCACTTCGCGGCACTGTAACAGGCAGGCAGGGGGCTTACTTCTTTGGTGATGGATTAACCACGGCACAAGCCACCGCATATTCCCTCGCTCTCAAAAATCTTTGGGAAGTGTCAACCGGATTAACACTCGCATGATCGGATTCGTAGTCACTCCAGAGCAAGCTGACGCAGCCAACGCTGCCATTGCAGACGCGCAGACAAGCCGTGGTATGCCCGTGTTCTGGCTGGCTGGCAGCAACCCAATTTACCACGGAGAACACGCAGGGGGTTGCTTCGTACCATGCGACGACGCGACACTTTCCACTCCGCTTATCGGACACCCACCTAAGACCCCGCAGGACTTTCCTGAGTTTGCCACGATCATCGAATCAATGGGTGGACTGGATGCGCGAATTGAGATCGACCCATCAATCATCCTAGCTCCGCCCGCACCATGACCTTCCGGCAAGTCATCATCCCCTTCACGGGATTCCAGCAATCGGAGGCGCACCGCAGTAGCTTCGAGGATGGATACTTTGACCACATCGCCCGCTTTCAGAACGCAGAAACCCTCACCTACGCGCCGCGCCCGTGGAAAACCAACGTGCAGCACCTGGCCAACCAGCACCGCAGGCAGGGGATTGAACGCGCCGCCATCCTCTCCTACTCCCACGGCCAAGCCGCCGCCGTGGAATATGCCAAGTATGCCCATTCCATCGGCATCGACATCAACCTTTGGATTGCCTGCGATCCAGTTTACCGCCCCACATGGCTCCCGCGCAGCACCCTCGCGCAGATCCTGTCCTTTCGCGCCATGCTCAAAAAGGGAACGATCAAAGTTCCCGATTGCATCGCCCGCACCGTTTACATGCGCCAGGAACACGACCGCCCGCGCGGCCATGATCTCGTCCCCAGCGTCCACGGGCAGACCGTAGAGCTCGCCGGAGTCCTCCGCTCCTACGGACACACTCAGATCGACGGCTCGCCCCAGTGGTGGGCGCTCGTAAAGCATGAACTCGAAGCCTGGGTAAACCCCAAAAAAGCCGTGCCGTATGAAACCGCCCTCGAAACCTAAAGCCTCCCGCCAGCAGGTAGAAGTCGCCGCCCTTCGCGCATGGAAAAACGCCGGCCACAAGGCCGAGGACTTCCCCACTATCTACGTCTTCGCCGCCCGCGCCTACTACCGCGACAGCATGGGCAATCCCGGCGTGAACGACACCGGGATCTATGACGACGCCGTTTTCATCCTCACGCCCGACCATTTCAGCGCATGGAACGCCAACACCGACCCCAGCCGCTACGGATGGAACGCCGGAGCCGGTAAATTCATGGCACGCCTAAAGCCCGGCGTCTGGAGTTTCCGCCGCTTAAAGCACAAGATGAGCTCCCCCAAAGGCTACATGGCCTTCGGCCAGGGCTCGCAGCCCGTCACCGTCGAGCGTATCCGCCAGGACAACACCATCGCCCTCACCGAGAGCGGACAGTTCGGCATTAACCTCCACCGTGGCGGCAACAACAGCACATCCTCGGAAGGTTGCCAGACCATCCCCCCCGCGCAATGGCCGGAATTCGACACCACCCTCGCCGCCATCATCGGCGCAGGCCGCTTCGCCTACATCCTCACCGACGAACCAATCAGCTAAACCATGACCCTCCTCGCCGACGCAATCACCCTCCCGATAGGTTGGATCATCACCTCGATAGTCACCTTGTGCGGAACAATCGTGACCCTCACGACTACGTTCTACCAGTTCCTCAAATCCCGGCTTTCCGCCCAGGATAAAATCCTCGCCATGCAGGATACCCAGATCGGACTCCTAAAAGCGGAGATAAATCGAATGTCCCACGGTTGCGGCATGGCAGAATGCCACTGGAAATTCCGTCCGCGCATAGACATGTAAGGCATAAAGCACCCGCGCAAAATCGGAACACCATCGGAACACAAACCCCAACCCCCTTATCCCATCAGCTTCCAAATGGCTCCGGCGGTAGGGATCGAACCTACGACCTAGTGATTAACAGTCACCCGCTCTGCCGCTGAGCTACACCGGATTTGAAATGCACGCCGTTTGAGGCGGCGTGGGCGGAAGATGGGATTCCCACGCACAAGCTTGCAAGGGAAAAATGCCACTTGGCGGGTTTTTCCACATGTCCCGTTCCGGAAGTGGATGCGCGGGAAGGTTCATCAAGCGTCGCTCAGCGACGCGGGGATGGGTTACCTGGAATCCGTGGGTTGAAACCCACGGCTACTATCACGGGGTCGCGCCGCGACCGGAGACGTGGTTACAAGACGATGGAGGCGGGAAGCGAATTCGGCCGGTGATCCTGCGACCAATGAACCCGAATTCCTAAATTGAACCACGGATTTCACGGAAAGGCACGGATGAAGAAAGAGTTATGGAAACGATTTTCAAACCTGTTTGGTGTATTCTTAAACCCGTGAAAATCCGTGTAATTTGAGGAAGGATTTGGAGGCGGTTAGTTCCTCCATGTTCGCTGCGCTTCCATTGTGGTCAAAATTCCAACGATACCCCCTGCAACTTCGGAGTTCGGGATGAACCTAAATGGGAAAATGAACCGCAGATGGACGTTGATTTAGGATGAACGCTATGTCGGACGGAACCATTCTCTGTCGCAGAGCGACATCCGAAGGTAGCCGTGGGTTTCAACCCACGGACTGCCACGCCAAGGTAGAACCGCGTCGCGTAGTGACGCTCCGAATGAGCGCCTCAGCCTCCCGCGGCGAGGGTGATGATCTCAAGGCTGTCTCCGGCGATGATCCGGGTCTCCGGGAAATGTCGCGGCAGCACGGCCTCGCGGTTGAGTTCGGCGACGACGGGCTTGCCGGCGAGGCCGAGGGACTCGAGCAGCGTGGTGAGGGTAGTGGGGCCGGTGAGTTCGTGGGCTTGGCCGTTGAGTGTGATTTCCATGATCGTGTGTTTTTCATCTCCACTGGGCGAGCTGCTCGGGGAAGGGGCAGGTGTCGCAGCCGGAGAAATCCTCTAGGCAGAAGTCATGGTAGAGCTGGAGCATCGCCTGTTGGTGGGAGAGGCGGCGGAGGAAAGGCTGGGCCTCTTTCTCAGAGCCGAAGAGGCGGATGCCGCAGCGCTTGAGCTTCTGGTTGACGGCGGAGTGGCGGAGCTTGTGGTAGTCGCGGAAAGTGAAGCGGCCCTCGTGCATTGCGAGCGGGATGAGGTGGTTCGCGGAGAGCTCGAGCGCGAGATTTTTCCCAAATACGGAGATCGCCTGCCCGCTGCGATCCGAAGTGAGGGTGTGGTGGTGCGACCAGAAATCGTGCCGCAGGGCGTGGAGGAAATCGGTGAGTGGTTTCACGGAAAACGGCGAGGCCAACACGAGGCGACGGTATTCCGGCCAGCGGGCGATGAGCGCGGAAAGCCCACCGACGCGGCGGTGCGGGTGGTTCGCGGGGCGCTGGCCGTGAGTTTTCCACGTCGGCAGGCGGCTGTCGGGCGGCTCGTGGTTCGGGCGGATTTTCCACCAGCTCTCCCAGAGCGCGGAGAGGTAGTCGCGGGTATCTTCGGGCGCGCGGCGGTGGATCTCGACGTCTAGGAAACCGGCTGTGCCGAGCAGGATGGCCTCCGCCTCTGCGAGGTTTGCGCGCAGATAGCCGATCGGCGCGCGCTGGGCGAGAAGTTTCATGGGCAGTGAGTTTCCGCCGTATCCAAGCGTCTCGGCCGTGGCCTGGAAAAGGGCTGAGTCGAAATCGTGCGCCTCGACGGTGCGTAGGAAACGTGCGGCTTTCTGGGAGGCGCGGCGGATGGCAGCCTCCCGGAGTAGCTGCTCGACGGAGAGTTTCGGCATCCGTTTCAGCGGCTCCAAGCAGCGGCCGGGGATGGCGATGGCGGTGTCGCGGGAGGGCAGGTTCAGCGCATCGGAAAGCTGGGCGGAGCTGACCAGAAGCTCGGGCACCTGGCGGTGGTTCGAGGTGCGGATGAAGGTTTCGCGCGCGGTCTGGCGAAATGTGACGTGGAGGATGGTGTTGGAAAAGGCGGGGTTGGTGGAGTGGCCGTGCGCCTCCCAATCCGAGGGGCAGGTGTCGATCTCGAGGTCGCCGATGAAAGGGCAGCCGTCGATCTCGATCGCCGCGCGGGCGAAATCCGGCCCCGCGCCGTGGTTCCACTCGCCGAACTGGGTGATGCGGAGGAGGCACCCGTCCTTCAGCCGGAAATCGCGCCCGAAGGCGCCGGAAAACCAAAGCGCCTGCAACTCAAGCTCGGGCGGCAGCTTCGGCGCGGCGACTTCCTCGAAGGCCAGCGGCGGATGCCAGACGCTCTCTAGGAGGAATCCGTAGTTCATGAAACCTTAAATCTTAAATTTTAAACCACAAGGAAGAGATGTCCTCTGCCGATGGCGGAAGATACCGACGAAAATCGAAACGAATGAAGATGATGTTCTGAATTGGAGGTTAAAGTTTAAAGTTTAAAGTTTAAGGTTTCATTTCTTCGGGAGCTTGGTGGGATCGGCGACGGGCGGGGGAGGGGGATCGAGGATGTCGAGCCAGCCGGAAAGAGCTTCGGTCTCGGGGAGTGTGCCGTATTCCATCTTTGCATTGCGAAGTCCGGTGATGGCGGCGGGATTGTTTTTCGCGGCGCGCTCGATGGCGATGAGCTGAATGTCCTGGCGCAGTTTGTCTTTCTTTGTGGTGTGGAATTCCTTCGTCTTCGCGAGCCATAGTTGGGCGTTGGCGGTGTCCTTGAGCTCCATGTATTCTAGGGCTAGGCTTTCGGCGATGTCACCGCATTTTAGGTTCGCGGCGGCGTCGGCGAGTTTTTTCCTGCGTTCCTCCGTCTCTTCTGGCCACTGCCTCATGGCAGCGCGGATGGCGCGGAAATACCTGTCCTCCGGGCGTACGTCGCCGGTGCCATCGAGGTGTAGGAAAGGCCGATAAAGGGGGTCGCCAAGCGCTATGCCCTGCCAAGAGATGCACGGCATGGATGCCCAAGCGGCCTCCGCAAAGCTCCAGCCTTTCAGTAGGCGGTCATGCAAGATGTCGAAGTGGTGGGTGGCGCCAAGGTAGGGTTCGTAAACATTCCCGACGGTTGCCGCCGCGCCACGCACTAGCAGGGGTGCGCACCAGCTCTTGTGCGGATCCGTGAGTTGATCCGCGCTGTAGGAATGCAGGTGTACGGCCACCGCGCCGGGCCGGAACATGAAGGTCGGGTTGAGGAACGGGCCGCTGACGTTTCTATCATACCAGCCGTAATAAATGGCTGCCTGGGTCATCGGATAGTTTTTCGGTAAGGTGTCGTTAAAACGGTCGGTTACCGTCGGGATGCCGACTTCCGTATTTTTTGCGACGATATTGTTCAGCCACGCGTCACCTCTAGGTAAATGGGGCCACTTGTTGGCGACATCCACGTAGGCGCGCCCCCAGAGGCCGTGGTTTTCGGTTTCCACGGCGTCGTTGATCATTCGCTTGCAGGTGGCGTAGGTCGGAGCATCGATCCGGGTGGTGAGAACAAGGAAGGGAAGCGTCGTTTCCGACAAATGCTTCGTGCTCTTAAAAAAGGCGTTATTCAGGGCACCATCTGTGGGTATGGATTCGATGCCGAACATGGCGAGTTCCGAATCCACGCTCGCTTCATTGCGGGACGCAATGGGGTCGGCGGGATCGGCGGGAGCTTTTGTTCCTTCCTCCGGTTTTACGGGTGTTGGCTGGATGCGCAAGGGAACCCCGCGCATCAGCACGATGGCGCGGATGCTGTTTTCCGTGGGTAATAGCACACCCTGCAAATCTCGTTCCCGCTTCCACCAGCCCTTTTCAGTGAAAGTCTCTCGCAACGGCTTTACGATCAAATCCTCGTACTCGGCGCGCGTGATGTCGGCCTTGAGCGGCATTTTCAGGCCGATGATTTGGTTTTCGGGGATGGCGCGCGCTTGCTGGTAGAACTCGGCGAGGCGCATGGATTCCGGGTTTGCGCTGTTATACAAGACAAGGACTTCCCGGTTGGAAAGCGTCCTCGCATCGCCCAAAATGGTGGAGAAGAGCATGACGGCCGCCACAGTTGCTACAGTCGCAAGGGATTGGGTGTTGGGCATAGCGCTGAGAATGAGCATAAGAGGAAATCTTGCAACCCAAAGGAAATCCGCCAAAGGAAATCCGCCGTGACCCGGACGCGGTCCGCACAAGCACGGCAGGTCGGTTTTTATGCGAAATCGTTTGGGAAAATGTCTCAACCAGTCACGCCAATTGCGTCTCTGCCAAGAACCGGTAAGTCCCGTTCGCGGCGAGGAGCTCCTCATGCGTTCCCTGCTCGACGATTTTGCCTTTGGAGAGGACGAGGATGCGGTCGGCGTGGCGGACGGTGGAGAGGCGGTGGGCGATGACGAGGGAGGTGCGGTTCGCCATGAGGCGTTCGAGGGCTTCGTTGACAAGGCGCTCGGATTCGGAGTCGAGGGCGGAGGTGGCCTCGTCGAGCAGGAGGATTTTCGGATCGGCGAGGACGGCGCGGGCGATGGCGATGCGCTGGCGCTGGCCGCCGGAAAGTTTTGTTCCACGGGGGCCGACGAGGGTGGCGTAGCCTTCGGGGAGATCGGCGATGAAAGAGTGAGCGTTTGCCATGGCGGCGGCGGCCTCGATCTCGGCCTGGGTGGCGCCCTTTTTGCCATAGGCGATGTTTTCCGCGATGGTGCCGCCGAACAGCATGACCTCCTGCGGGACGATGGCGATCTGCGAGCGTAGGCAGGCGAGAGAGATTTCACGGGCATCGGTGCCGTCGAAAAGGAGCTTGCCGGAGGACGGATCGTGGAAGCCGAGGATGAGGGAAAAGAGGGTGGATTTCCCCGCGCCGGACGGGCCGACGATGGCGGTGCGCTGGCCGGAGGGGAGGGATACGGTTAGATTTTCCAGCACGGCGATCTCCGGGCGCGAGGCGTAGCGGAAAGAGAGATCATCGAAGCTGATCGCACCGGTGAGGGTGAGATCGGAGCGGCCGGATTCGCGCTCGGTGGGCATGTCGAGGATTTCACGCAGGCGCTCGGTGGCACCGGCGGTTTGCTGGAGCTGGGAGATGATTTCCGGGAACGATCCAAGCGACGCGCCGACGAAGATGGAGAAGATGATGAAGGCGAAAAAGTTTTCCCACGTGATTTCGCTCTTGGCATACATCTGCGCGCCATACCAGACGACAAAAGCGATAGTGCCGAAGAGCACGAAGATGATGAAGGAAAGGAACGCGCCCCGCGCTTTCGCCCCGCGCAGGGCGACGCCCAAGAAGGAGGCGAGGGATGCTTCGTAACGCCCGCGCTCGAAGCCCTCGTTGGTGTAGGCTTTCACATCCGCGATGTTCTGGACAGATTCCTCGATGACCGTGGAGGCCTCGGCGAGGGATTCTTGTGCGGCCTTGGAGTGGTTGCGGACTTTCCTTCCGAAAAATGCGATGAGCAGTACGACGACCGGGATGCAGCAAAGCATGACGAGCGAGAGTTTCCATGAGGAGATGAAGATGAATACCAGCCCGCCGATGAGGATGACCGTCTGCCGCACGGCCTGGGGGACGGTGGTGAGGAGGGTTTCGCGGACGAGCGCGAGATCGGCGGAGACGCGGTTGCTGAGGGAGCCGGCGCGCTGATCCTGGAAGTAGGGGACGGGCAGGCCGAGAAGGTGTTTGAAAAGGTCTTTGCGCAGGCGGTTTAGCGCGGACTCGCCGGAGCGGATGAAGCCCTGCACGCGGAAGTAGCCGATGGCGGCCTGGAGGAAAAGGACGGCGACGAGCTTGAGGATGATCTCGTTCGTCCGGGCGAGGATTTCCGCAGGCGGTACGGCGTTGCGCAGGGAATCAACCGGGGAACCGACCAGTTCCTTCAAAAAATACGGGAACGCGAGGGCGAGTCCGGCCGTAACGAAGAGCGCGACGAGCGAGGGGATGAATACCCGTTTCTCACGCAGTAGGTAGGAAAGGATCCAGCGGTTTGATGAGATGGGAGATTTTTTCTTTTCCGCTACGGGCATGCCCGATGGGAAACGATGTGGCGGTGAGAGTCAATGGCGGGGGAGAGATGTGTTTTTGCAATTCCGGGAAAACACTATTGATCTAAATCCGAAAAAGAGTTAGAAATTCATTAAATCCAACTGTCATGTCGCGACTATCCTTTAAAACGATCACGCTTTTGATGAATGTCGCTGCGGGAATTTTTCTCGTCGGTCCTGCCCATGCTCAGTTAGATGCCACGCAAAAAGAGGATGTAGGATTCACTGCTCTCCAAACGCAACTGGGTGCGTCGATGCCAACGGGTGCGGGGATCTCGGTTTCTCAGGTGGAAGCGCCGGACGGTTCCGGAAATTACCGACCCAGCACAGCCACCTTCTCGACGAAGAACTTCCTTTTCCCGTCCGGGGGATCGACCACTGCTTCCGGCCATGCGAATACCGTAGGACAGTATCTCTACGGATCCTCATCGCTCTCACCGGACATCGGCGTTTCCCCTAACCGGATCACCTCCTACGAGGTGAACAGCTATCTCGGTGCTGGTTTCCTGAGGTTTTCGAATACGGGTGCGCTACCATTGGTTGAGAGTAACGATATCCAGAATCATAGTTGGATCGGGAATTTGAGCACTGAGGCACAGAATGTGGAAGCGATGCGTCGCATCGATTACGCGATCCAAAGGGATGATTTTGTAGCGGTGTTCGGCCTGAATAATGGTAGTGGCACGTCGGTGCCCGCACTGATGGCGGGAGCCTACAACGGGATCACTGTTGGCCTTTCCAACGGCAATCACAGCAGGGGCGGAATTTCTTTGGACGGTGGACTCCGGACAAGACCAGATATTGTGGTTCCGACGTCGGCTACAAGTTGGGCGACGCCTACCATGGGAGGTGCGGCGGCCTTGCTCTTGGAAACAGCGCGCGAGACATCCGGACTTGGGAACGCAGACCGCTCGGAAGTGGTGAAATCACTTCTTTTCACGGGAGCAACCAGAGACGAATCCGAATTCGGCGGGGCGTGGACGAATAGTCCTTCTCAGCCTCTCGATGCGGTATTCGGGGCGGGCGAACTGAACGTGCTGCACTCCCATGACATTTTAGTGGCTGGCGAGGATAATGCCAATGCGGCGTCTACGGTGGCGAACACTGGGTGGGATCTCGGAACCTCCAACTCGACCGTTCCCCAACTGTATTTCTTCGATCTCAATACGCCTGGCTTCACCTTTGAAATCGCCGCTAGCCTCGTATGGAATCGGAATATCGCAGCTGTGGACAACCAGCCCGGCCCCAGTCTCAACTATGCGTTTACCCCGTCGTTGGCCAACCTGAACCTTAGGTTGTTCAGCGCGAGCGGGTTCACTTTGGGGACGGAGATCGGTGCGAGTCTTAGCCAAGTTGACAACGTAGAATTGATTTTAGCGGATGGGCTTGGGCAGGGTCGCTACGCTTGGCAGGTGACTTCCGACACGAGCGGTTTGGACTACGGGTTTTCTTGGAACGTGGAGGGGCTTACATTGGTTCCCGAACCGTCAGTTTTCGGGCTGGGGCTGGTCAGTTTGATGCTTCTTGTCCGCAGAAAGCGCTAAGCGCAGTCCTAAATGTCTAAAATCATTGCCGCGGCGTTAGCATGATCATAGATGGCGTTAGTGAACTGAAATATCCCCGCCTCTTTGTGTGATCCTCACAGCTTTCACGTCTACCGGCTTTTGGCTCTGCGAGCTGATCGACGGGATCAGGGTTCCGTCCTGATCCAGTCCACCACCAGCGTAAAGGGACCCTCGCGTTTGTCTCCGATCAGGAGGCTCAATTCCTCGACCTGCGAGAGATCGGCGGGCGGACCGTCCAATATTTTTCCGCGGTGGCTGGGTATCAAATCCGCGAAGGCAACCACTACCTCGGCCCACTCCCCGGCCTTGGTGGGGAACTCGGCGCGGTAGGCGATCCTGGAGCCGCGATGCCGGGCGTCGGTGGCGATCCTGAATTGGTAGGTACGGCCGTCGCCCATGATTTTCATCCGCACGCCCTTTTTCCCCGACAGGTCGTAGGCAAGGTCGCAGATCCTGACCTGCGCGAAGCCGCCGTTGTTCTCGAACGAAAGCGAACCGGAAAAACGCAGCACCCCGTCCCGGATCACGGCATCACCCTTGGAGACACCGCCCATGACATTGTCGTTCTGAGCGCTCCAGACCGGCTCGCCCGCGTCGCCGTCGAACTTCAGGTCGAGCTTGGTCGGGCGCTTTCCATCACCCGCCCCGCCCACCGCCATCGAGAGAAAAAAGAAGGCGGAAGCCGATAGCGAGGCGCTGAATCGATTGTTCATCCCGCAATAAGGACGAGGACTGCTAGGCGCGCAACCCGCGATCCCTGGGAAAAATTGGTGCGCGCTATAGGGTTCGAACCTATGACCCCATCCGTGTGAAGGATGTGCTCTACCGCTGAGCTAAGCGCGCTGTGGCGGGGCGGGGAAAATGGGATAGGGGAGTGCGGCTTGGCAAGCGGATTTGTTACGGCGGGGGGATATCCGGTTTAAGATTTCCGGTGAAAATTCAGTGTCCTTTGGCGCTGCGGATCGTGTGTGCCAGCCGGGCGGCGGCGTTTTCCAGGAGCTTGGGGGCGTTGGCGATCGCTTCTTCCAGAGTCATGGGGGCGTTGACGAGGGAGGCGATGCTATCAAAATGAGGCAGCAGGATTTCCTCGTCGGCGAGGCGCCCGGCCAGGGCATAGACAGGTTTGTGGTGCTTGCGGGCTAGCTGGGAAACTCCATGCGGGGTTTTGCCTTCGAGCGTCTGCGCATCGAGCGAGCCCTCGGCGGTGACGACGAGATCGGCGTTGGCGATTTTTTCCTCGGCGCCGAGTGCCTTGGCGATGCATTGGAAGCCAGATTCGAGGTGCGCGTTGCAAAAGGTCATCAGGCCGTAGCCGAGACCGCCCGCCGCACCGGCTCCGGGCGTTTCGGTGAAATCCGTGCCGAAGTGCGCATCGGCGAGTTCCGCGAGGTGGCGGAGGCGGGCTTCCGTTTCTCCGGATTGCCCGGGCAGCATTCCTTTCTGCGGGCCGTAAACACGGGTGGCGCCGCGCTCGCCGAGGAGGGGATTGGCGACATCGCACGCGACGGTGATCGGGGGGAGGGGAGTCATTTCCGAGGAATCGATGCGGGCGATGTGGAGGATGTTCGCGGGGATGGGTTCGATCTTTCTCCCCTCGCTATCAAGAAAGACGCAGCCCAGTGCGGCGGCGAGACCCATTGCGGCATCATTCGTGGCGCTGCCACCGATGCCGATGAGGATTTTTTCCGCACCCGCCGCCATGGCCGCGAGGATGAGTTGGCCGACTCCGAAGGTATTGGAGCGGGTGATATCGCGGTCGGCGTGCGGGATCAGATACAAGCCGTTTGCCTGTGAGGACTCGATCACGGCGGATTTTCCGAAAAGGAGAAACTCGGCGCGCACGTCCCTCCCGAGCGCGTTTTTCACCGTGATGGTATGAGTTTCCACATCGGAAACGCCGCGCGAGAACGCTTCGAGGATGCCTTCGCCGCCATCGGCAAGAGGGAGTAGGTCGAAGCTCGCTTCCGGGAAAATGCGGGCGAAGCCAGCGCGGATCGCGGCGGAGGCCTCGATGGCGGTGAGCGATCCCTTGAACTTGTCCGGCGCGATGACGATGTGCACATGGCGATTTTAGGTGGAGCGGCATGCGAGGTCGAGAAAACGATGTTCTTTTCCGACAAGGTAAACAAATTTTTGACAAGTGCCGGATCGCCGTATAAAGACCGCGTCCCCGCAAAGGCAAAAGGCATTTTGCGGATACCTAAGATCCACCATCAATCCCATTTCTCCCATGGCCACGAAAACGACACTCAAAGCCGCTCCCCGCCTCCGCAGCGGATCAGGCAAACTCAAGCAAATGCGCCGCGAAGGCTGGCTCCCCTCCGTGGTTTACGGACGCGGTGTCGTGAACGAGAACCTCAAGGTGGACGCGAAGACCTTCGCCGAGCTTCTCGCCCACAGCTCCTCGGATAACATCCTGATCAACCTCGACATCGAGGGCGAAGGCAACCGCTCGGTATTCCTCAAGACGATCCAGCACGATCCTCTTACCGGCCACGCGCTGCACGTGGATTTCCTCGCCGTGGACGACAAGACCGAGATCACCGCGAACATCCCTGTCCACCTCCTCGGTGAGGCCAAGGGCGTGAAGGCCGGTGGCGTGCTCGAACAATACGCGCACACCCTCGAAATCGTTTGCCTTCCGAACGACCTTCCCGATTCGATCGAAAAAGATGTCACTTACCTCGAAGAAGGCGAGTCGCTCCACATCGGTGAACTCGATCTTCCGAAGGGCGTGAAGGCCACCCACGCGGCAGACGTCGTTGTCGCGCACATCGGCAAGCCAGCCGCCCTTGTTTCCGAGCAAGCCGCCGCCCCTGCTCCGGCAGCGAAAGCAGCCAAGTAACACGCGGCTCCGGATCATTCCGTTTCCAAAACGTCCGGTGCCATCCGCTCCGGGCGTTTTTGTTTGATGGGAAAGCGGGTATCCGTAACCAAGTATCCGTAACCCTTATGGCAATTCCCCTGATCATCGGCCTCGGAAATCCCGGCAGGCAATACGAGGAGACCCGGCACAACGTCGGCTTCATGCTGCTCGACCGCATCGCGGCGAAGGAAGGGGCTGTTTTCAAAACAGAGCCGAAGTGGCAGGCGCACCTCGCGAAGCTCCCCGACGGGACGATCCTGATGAAACCGCAGACTTTCATGAACCTGAGCGGACGCTCGGTGCGGCAGTTCGTCGCCTTTCATAAATGGGACGTCGGCGATATCCTCGTCGCTTACGATGACGTCGCGTTGCCGCTCGGGCATCTGCGTTTCAGGGAAAAGGGCTCGGCAGGAGGGCACAACGGGATCAAGTCGATCATCGAGCATCTGGGTGGCGATGGTTTTCCCCGTTTGAAAATGGGAATCGGAGCCGCAAACGGATCGGGCGGGATGACCGGGCACGTCCTCGGGAAGTTCGCGCCGGACGAAAGGGAAAGCCTTGAAAACATGCTTGCCATGGCCTGCGATGCCGTCCATGTTTCGCGCTCCCAAGGCATCGCCTTGGCATCGAACCGATTCAACACACCACGAACCAAACCAACCCCGAAACACGAAGATGAGCCGCAAATACGAAGGTCTGATTGTCCTGACAACGAAGAGCCAAGAGGGCAGCATGGATGACCTAGTCACCGCCATCACCAAGGACATCGAGTCCTCCGGCGCGAAGGTCGAAAAAATCGACAACATGGGCCGCAAGGATTTCGCCTACACCCCCCGCAAGATCAACGGAGCCCATTACGTGACATACACGTTCACCGGCGCGCCCGAGTGCATCGTGCAGATCAAGGCGAAGCTCGCGCTCAACACCGCCGTTTACCTCAACCAGTTCAATCGCGTCGCCTAAGCCTCGGGCGACAGCCCGCCCATCTTCCTCTCCCTTTGGAATTTAAAATTTAAAGTTTAAAGTTTCCCCTACCCACCATGGCCAATCTCAACAAAGTGATGCTCATCGGAAATCTGACCCGCGATCCGGAGCTACGCCATACGCCGAAGGGCTCTGCTGTAGCCGACCTCGGCCTGGCTGTGAACCGCAAGGTGCAGGACGGTAATGGCGGTTGGAAGGATGAAACTACTTTTGTGGATGTCACCGTCTGGGGTAGCAGTGCGGAGAACGCCCAGAAGTACCTCACAAAAGGCCGCGGCGTGTTCATCGAAGGCCGCCTCCAGATGGATGTGTGGGACGACAAGGCCACCGGCCAGAAACGCAGCAAGCTTAAGGTCGTGGCAGACAATCTCCAGTTCCTGCCCGACGGCAAGGGCGGCCCTGCCCGACAGTTTTCCGAAAATCCCTCCAACGGTCACGATGGAAGCTCGCGCCAAGGCGGTTCCGCCGCGTCTGCCGACGACTACCAGGAAGAGGACGATATCCCGTTCTGATTTCTTCCCTGGTGGCAGATGACGGCGGCGCTGGGAAGGGCTGTATGGGCGGAGGCATCGCGCCGCTCAGTTCCGCATCCGAGCCATGAAATCCTTGTCCGGGATGGCGCATTGGTTGCCTTTGCCGGCGAGCATGTGGCGGTTTTTCGCGATGAGATCATAGACCCGGTGGCGGGCGAGACTGGGGAAGAGGGAAAAGGCGCGTGCCAGCGCGGCCCATACTCCGCCGAGCGCTTTTCCAAGCTCGATGATGGCGTCGCTTTTGGTGAACATGACACCGTCGCTTTCGCGGAGGATGACCATGGAGCCGCCGCCTTTCTCAGCGTGTTTCCGCAGATCGAGCTCTGCAGCGAGGACACCTTGCAGGGGCGCGAACTCAACGGCTCCCTTCGCATCGAGTTGATAGATGTAGCGAACGGACTTGCTGCAGAATGCACAATCCCCATCGAAAAAAAGCACGAGCGCCATGCGGGGAAGCTACTAGCAATTCTCGGATTGGCACACCGAAAAGCTCGCCAACTCCGCCCTGTTGACTAACATTTCCACCATGGAAGTAATCACTTTCGATCCGCTCTACATGGAACGCCTCTGGGGAGGGCGCGCGCTGGAGATCATCTACGGACGCTCGTTGCCGACGCCGGATGTTCCTTTCGGCGAGGCATGGGAAATCGTGGACAGGGAGGACGCGCAGTCGGTGGTTTCCGGCGGAAAGTTTTCCGGGATGACGCTGCACGAGCTGTGGAGGGACCGCCGGGAGGAAATCTTCGGCGGGGGGCTGCCGCTTTCCGACCGTTTCCCGCTGCTCATTAAGATACTCGATTCGGCGGACGATCTCTCGATCCAGGTGCACCCGCCCGCTGCCATCGCGGGGAAACTTGGCGGTGAGCCGAAGACGGAGATGTGGTTCATCGCGGATGCGAAGCCGGGGGCAAAACTTTACGTGGGCCTGCGCAAAGGGGCGTCGCGCGAGTCCTTCGAATGCGCGATCGTGGAGGGAACGGTTGCGGAGCAGGTCCACGCGATCACGCCGGGAAAGGGCGATTCCATTTTCATCGAGTCCGGCCGCCTGCATGCGATCGGCGCGGGTTTCCTGATCCATGAGATCCAGCAGAACTCGGACACGACCTACCGTGTCTTCGATTGGAACCGCACCGACTCCGCCGGCAAACCGCGCCAGCTCCACGTGGAGGAATCACTGGCGTGCATCGACTTCGGTGATGCCGAGCCGGGGATGGACACCCAAGGAGGGGCTGCATCCTGCTGCCCAACAACCTTGGCCACCTGCCCGTATTTCAATACCACCCTCCACGATCTCGCAGCCGGTGATATCATTTCGAATCCCCACCCCGATCGTTTCTCGCTGATCACGGTGGTCAGCGGCAGTCTGGAGAATACGCACAACACCGGGTGCACCGTGCTGCTGCCGAGGGCTGCGAACGGGTTGGCGGCGAGCGTTCCGACGAAGGTGTTGCAGATTACCATTCCGACCGATGGTTGAAGGCGTCGGTAACTTCAGGGCGCATGAAAAACACGGTTGCGCGCGGGGCGGTCTGCGCCTACGACTTTCCCATGAGCATGCTCCTCGAGAAAACATCCATCCTATCCAAAACCAAGGAACTCTGCGCCGCGATCGCGGAAGACGCACAGTTCCAGAAGCTCCAAGGCGACGTGGAGCGCTTCCTTGCCGATGATTCGGCGAAGCTGCAATACCAGTCCGTCCACGAGAAAGGCGAGGAACTCCACCACAAGCAACACGCGGGCGTGGAGCTCGGCGCGGCAGAGATCAAGGCGTTTGAGGACGCGCGCGATGCCCTGTTCGACAACCGCATCGCGGCGGATTTCATGGATGCCCAGCGCACGCTGGAAGGCATCCAGAAGAACATCGGTAAATACGTCAGCATGACCCTTGAACTCGGCCACGTGCCGACCGACGAGGAAATCGAGAACGCGAACTCCGGCGGTTGCTGCGGTGGTAGTGGTGGTGGCGGTGGTTGCTGCGGCTAATCCCTGTGGCGGCGGATTGTATCCGCCATGCCATTTCCATACGGGATATCCATCGGCAAAGCCATGTCTGCCGCAGAGTCTTCCCTGCTTTTCCTAGGAACCGGCACATCCGTCGGGGTCCCTGTGATCGGTTGCCATTGCGATGTCTGCTGCTCGGCTGATCCGCGCAACAACCGCACCCGCTCCTCGGTGCTCGTTTCGTATGGAACCACCGCGCTGCTGGTGGATTCCGGCCCGGATCTCCGCGAGCAGGCGTTGCGGGAGAAAATCACATCCATCGACGCGGTGCTCTACACCCACTCGCACTTGGATCATGTGGTCGGCTTCGATGAATTGCGTGCGTTCTGCTGGGGGAAACGCGAGCCGCTGCCGCTCTACGGCACGGCGGCGTGCATCGGTGTCCTGAAAGGCATGTTCGGCTGGGCGTTTCATGCCGATAATACCCACAGCGGCTACGTGAAGCCCGACCCGTGCCCCGTGACATCCCTCTTCCATATCGGCGGGTTTACCATCACTCCGCTGCCCGTGGAGCACGGCACGGTGGAAACGGTGGGTTACCTTTTCGAAACGGACGCCGGCTTCCGCACGGCATATCTCCCCGATGTAAAACGCATCCCGCCGGAAACGATGGAGCTGTTAGGAAACCTCGACGTGCTGGTGATCGACGCCCTCCGCGACGCCCCGCACTCCACACACCTTTCCGTCGGAGAGGCGCTGGAAATTTCCCGCTCGCTCGCGCCGCGCCGCACCTTGCTCACGCACATCAGCCACGATCTCGATCACGCGGAACTATCCGCCCGCCTGCCTGACGGGGTGGAAGTCGCCTGTGACGGTCTGCGGGTTCAGTTGGCTTAAGGCGGAGGGATACATCACTTCCCCCATCTCCATCCTTGCCCATTCTCCCGTTTTCCCCGAAAACCCCCGGCGAATGAAAATACTTGTCGTAGGAAAAGGCGGGCGGGAGCACGCGCTGATCCATACCCTCTCCCTCTCCCCCTCGAAGCCCGAGATCTTTTCGTTTCCCGGAAGCGACGCGATCTTCCGCATCGCCAAGCCCACATCCGCCACCGACCTGCCCTCGCTGATCGCATGGATGAAAGCAAACGGGATCGACCTCTGCATCGCGGGCGAGGAATCCTATCTCGTCACGGGCGAAGGCCTCGCCAATCTATGCGCGGCGAGCGGCATCCCTTGCTGGGGGCCGCCGAAGGAATCCGCGCAGCTCGAGGCGAGCAAGGAATTCGCCAAGGATTTCCTGATCCGCAACCTGATCCCCACCGCCGCTGCCAGCGCCTGTGAATCGCTGCAAGAGGCAGTCGCCGCCATCGCTGGAAACTATCCGACCGTCCTGAAATTCGACGGCCTGGCCGCCGGAAAAGGCGTGGCCGTTTGCGCCGATGAGAAGTCAGCGCTCGATTTCCTCAACGAGGTCTTCACCGAGAAACGCTTCGGCCCCGGCCGCCTGCTCGTCGAGGAATGCCTGGTCGGCCCGGAGGTTTCCATTTTTGCGGCGATCGTGGACGACGATTACATGATCCTCACCCCGGCGCGGGATTACAAACGCCTAGGCGATGGCGACGCCGGTCCGAACACCGGCGGCATGGGCGCAGTGGCCTCGCGGAAACTCATTTCCTCCGAGCTCCTCGCCGCCATCGACGAGTCCATCGTCGCGCCGACCGTGTCCGCACTTCGGAAGGAAGGGCTGCGCTACCGTGGCTTCCTCTACTTTGGCCTGATGCTTACGCCGGACGGCCCGAAGGTGATCGAATACAACTGCCGCTTCGGCGATCCCGAATGCCAGGCGGTGATGCCCTTGCTCAGTGGCGATCTCGCTGCCTTCTGCCTCGCGGGCGCGAAGGGCGTTCTGAAAAATGAACTCATTTCCTTTTCGGACGATTGGTCGGTCTGCGTGATCCTCGCCTCCCACAGCTACCCGGAAAGCTCCCGATCCGGCGATGCCATTTCCGGCCTCGATGAAACGGGCGCGCAGGTTTTCCACTCCGGCACGAAACTCGTCGGCACCGAATGGCAGACGAACGGCGGTCGCGTTCTCGCTTGCGTGGCCACCGGTCCGGAGCGCGCCTCCACCGTCGCCGCAGCCCACGCCGCTGCGGACAGAATCTCTTTTCCCGGCCTCCAGCGCCGTCGCGACATCGGCATCCTCCATTTCCCCGAATCGAAATCCCATGCCCCGGAATCCGTGAAATTCACGCTCACTCCGGACGACATCGCGGCCGGTATCGCGAAACTCGCGGAGTCCATCCGCGCCGCGAACCCCGATGGTCCGATCGCACTGGTAGGCATCCGCTCGCGCGGCGACGAGGTCGCGGAGCGCCTGCTCACCCTCCTTTCCAACGACGACCGCGAGCTGAACTTCGGCGTGCTCGACATCTCCCTCTACCGCGACGATTTCGAGCACCTCCACTCCAACCCCAAGCTCCAGGAAAGCGATATCCCCTTCTCCGTTGACGGCGCGGACATCATCCTGGTGGACGATGTCCTCTTCACCGGCCGCACGATACGCGCCGCGCTCGATGCCCTTTCCGATTACGGCCGCCCGGCCAAGGTGCAGCTCGCCACGCTGATCGACCGCGGCCACCGCGAACTGCCCATCCATGCCGATTACACCGGCATCCTCCTTGAGACTTCGCGCCTCGATCATGTTGTCGTCTTCCTTGAGGGAACGGACGGGGAGGATCTCGTCCGCGTCGTCAGCCCCCCCGTGCCATGATTCCGGAGAAAAAGAAGACCGCTGAGGAGATCGCGGCCCTGCGCGAAGGGCTGGGTGTTCCTCCACCAAAACCCGAACCCGTCCTGCCCGCGAAACCCGCCAGTCCGCCCCAGCCGGTGCCGCCGGCCGCAGATCCCCATGTTATGGATGCGGGGAACACGATCCCTCTTCCCGCCGTCCACGAGGAACCCGCCGTTCACCTCGACCCACTGCCCGTTCCAGCGCGGATCGAGAGAGCGTTGTCAAAGCCGGTTCATTCCCTGAGGAAGCATGAACGGCCGCTCGCGCCCGCCTCTGCGAACTCTCAGCGCACCCAGCTGCCGCAGAAACGCCACAGCAGTGAGGATACAAGCCAGATCCGCAAGCGTGAAGCCCTTGCTGCGCTTCAGCAACCGGGCAACGATCCCGCCGCCCATATCCGCAGGCAGACGGCATCTCCTTTCCTCTGTGTGCCGGGATACATGTTCGCCATCGCCGCCGCCATCACCGCCTACCAGAGCTTGAACTACATGATCCCTGCCGGGTTGCTGGCACTCTCGGCGATCATCATGGTTTTCATCGCCTACGGGAAACCCCGTTCCCGCCATCACGCGGCCTTGCTTTTCATCGTGGTTTTTCTGACTCTCGTCTTCGGCGCGCTCCACTACGCCCCACTTTTCCAACATGGCCCGTAAAGACCTGCTTGATGTCGCATCGCTCGGAAGGGAGGAAATCGATCTCCTCCTCGAACAGGCCGTTCCGTTCAAGGAACTCTTCACCCGCTCCGTGAAGAAAGTTCCCGCCCTCAAGGGAAAATCCGTCCTCACCCTTTTTTACGAGCCTTCCACACGCACGCTCTCCTCCTTCGAGGTCGCCGCGAAACGCCTCTCCGCGGATGTCACGAATTTCGACGTCCGCCACTCTTCGGTCACGAAGGGCGAGTCCATACGCGAGACGGTCGAGACCCTGCAGGCGATGCGGACGGACTACATCATCGTCCGCCACTCGCGTTCCGGCCTGCCCGCCGCCATCGCCGCGCAGACGAAAGCTTCAGTGATCAACGCGGGCGACGGTTCCCACGCCCATCCCACCCAGGCGCTGCTCGACGCCTTCACGATCAAAGAAAAATTTCCCGAACCCGCCGGGAAAAAGGTGCTCATCGTCGGTGATATCCTGCACTCCCGCGTCGCCCGCTCCACCTCCTGCATCCTCAAAAAAATCGGCGTGAAGGTCGCCTTCCTCGGCCCCGGTTCCCTGCTACCCAGGAACGGCCCGGAAAACATCACCCGCTTCACTGATTACAATGAGGCGATGAAATGGGAGCCCGACATTGTCTATCTCCTCCGCGTTCAGATGGAGCGGCAGGACGCCCCATTTTTCCCCTCCCTCCGCGAATACCACCGCCTCTACGGTGTCACCGATGCGCGCCTTGAGGAGATCCGCAAGCGCGGCCTCTATCTCATGCACCCCGGCCCCGTGAACCGCGGTGTGGAACTCTGCGACGCGGTCATGGACTACGAGCGCTCCCTCATCAACGACCAGGTCGAGAACGGCATCGCCGCCCGCATGGCCGTGCTTTACTACCTCAAGCCTCAATAGCCGCCCTCGCCAGCCTCCGCCACTCACCCGGGCTCATTCCCTTCCATTTCCGGAAGCTCCGGTTGAAAAATGACATCTGCCCAAACCCGCAGGCGTAGGCGATCTCCGTCACCGTCCGATTCGTTTCCTTCAGATCACGCGCCGCTGCCTGAACCCGAAGCATCAGCAGAAATCCGCTGAACGTCCTCCCCACGTGAATCTTGAACTGCCTTGAAAAGGTCCCCTTGCTCAACCCCGTTATTTCCAGCAACTCCTCCAAGCGTATCTCCTCTCGGAAATTCGCAATCAGATACCGCACGGCGTTCCCGATCACCTCCTGATACATCGATCCCACCGCAAGCGAAAAGGATCTATTGGAAAGCATCTCACCGTCACGCGCCGGAACCCTCGCCAGATAGCCCAGCAACCTCAGCAGCAATCCCAATCGCTCCATCCCCGATGTGCGCAGCATCTCGCTCATCATCCCCGCCACCGCCCGCGCACTATCCCTTTTTAAAAGTATCCCCTGCCCCGCTTTCTTGAAAAGCCCCGCCAGCTCCGCCGTTTCCGGAAACCCCCAGAATGCGTGACCTTTCGAAAAATCCCATTGCAACGAAATCCCGGAACTATCCCCCCGCACATCCCAGTAATGCGGCAGCTTCTCACCCAGCAACACCAGATCCCCAGCTTCGAATTCCCCAATGTGATCCCCCGTAAACCTCAGACCGCTGCCGCTCACGAAAAGCGTCAACTCCATCTCCACATGGAAATGCCAGCGCGTCCCCTCACCCGTCACTTTCTCCACCACACCATCCGCCCGCACACTCTCCACCTCCTCCAGATTCTTATCCCACCGGATCACCCGGAAGGAGTGACCGCTAGGAATATAGATCATCTCCCTCGTCGCTTTCATGGTCTCTTAATTTCCAAATTTACCATCAACAGTCCACAGCCATCCCATAGACCGTGATTTTTTTTCAGGTGGCTGGCGGGCGATCCCACTCAGGATCGCCCTGATGACAAATCACCAAACAGCTAGGGCGAAGTTGCCCATCCTTACCCAGCTTTGCAAGGTGATCCCTTCTCATCTCACCGCCAACCTCGCCAAGAAACACGGCATCAATCCCCGCGTAACCAACAGAGCCGCAAACAGAGTCAAAAAACAGAATCGCCAACCAAGCCGTCAGTCCGCCATACTAACCGTATCACCAACTGCCATTCAGGCAGCTATGGGATGAATGATATTAAATTCTATGATTACCTTTCCCCGCCAGATGGTGCGCGTGGCGCTGTTGAGTGCCGTCGCTGCATGCAACACCGCCTTCGCCGCCGACGTCGAACTCAGCGAGACGCTGCAACTCCCCGAGTGCCACAGCATTGGCTGGGTGCGGGCGAATACGGGTGTGAAAAGCCAGGGCACAGGCAACATCATCCTCGATGAAGCAAAGTGGGGCACGCCGGCGGCAAATCAAGTCATCGAGCAGCACTGGGATTGGAAACTGAGTGATGCGCAATGGGCTGAGGCGGTGAAGCAGAAGGGCGAAGGCAAAAAGGAGGACGTGAAGTTCGACCTCTGGATCCCGGAGAGCGTCAAATCCGCACGCGGCATCGTCGTCATTTCCGGCCATGGCAGCGGCGAGGCTCTCTACGAGCACGCGGAGCTACGCAAGATCGCCCGTGAGCTACACCTGGCACTCTTCAAATTTAACGGCAATCCCATGCAGCGCGGCTTCTGGCCTCGCAGTCTGCTTTACGATCGCTTGAAGGACTTTGGCGCCCGGTCGCAGCATCCCGAACTCGCAAATGCTCCGCTGTTTCTCTACGGCCATTCGAACGGCACCGGCTTCTCCGCCATCTTCCCGGCCACCGAGGGCGCTCGCGTGTGGGCCTGGGTTTCCATGCGTCCCGGCACGACTTATCAGGTGTATCAACCCGGCGCCGCACAAGTGCCCGGCATGGTCATCTTCGGGGAGGACGACGACTTCTTCGCCCGCCCGTCTATAGAACAAAATATGGCCGTCGTCGAAGCGATGCGGAAAAAGCATGACGCGTTATGGCACTACGCCGTCGAACCGAAGACAGGCCACGCCCCCGGCGATAAAACCTGGCCACTCGTCTTCTCCTTCCTACATCACAGCTTCGCCGCGCGCGTGCCTGCGGATGCAGATGCCACGAAAGGACCGGTGAAGTTGAACGAAATCAAAGCCGAATCCGGACACCTCGGACAAAACTGGAAGGCAACAACCGCCGGCTATCAAACATTACCCATCGCACCCTTCAGCGAGTTCACTGGCGACCCATCCACGGCCTCCTGGCTGCTCAACGCATCCTTCGCGGCCGACTGGCAGACCTTCCAACGCGATGGGCAACTTGCGAACTAACTCGCTCATCATCACACCATCACACCATCACTCAACCACCCATGAAACAAACTCTCACAATCCTCGCATCCCTCTCCCTTTACTCCCCCGCCGCTTTCTAGCATTTCGTCCGGCCTTCGGGTCTGGCAGTTCTATCCCGAATCTAACAACAACCGAGCCAAACGTTAATGACCTCACCTTCCATACCTAGTAAACCAAAACCAAAGTCATCCTGGCAATTTGTTCTTGCCGTGCTCATGATACTGCTGGCGTTTGCCCTTACGGTGCAAAAGATCCTCTCGCCTGACAAGGATCGTGAAAAGCCCACTGCCGATGCCGCGTCCGGGAGGGCTGAAACGCCGAAACCCTCCAGACTCCGCCCCATATCCGGTGCGGAGCTCGGCTCCCGGGAAAGACGCAAGCCCCGCCCCACCCGGGCGAAGTTCTCGAACGACCCCAACCAAATCAGCGAACTCACGCCGAAACAGGCAAAAGTCCTGGTCGCGAAGTTCAAGGGGGGAGATCTGTACCTCTCCGGCCTGACCACGCTCGACGTTGAAACCGCCCAAGCGCTCGCGAAGTCCACGGCGCGTATTCTGAACCTCAACGGCCTAACCACGCTCGACGCCGAAACTGCCAAGGCACTCGCGGAGAAAAAGGGGATTGGGGACGGGGATTTTAATATCCTGAACCTCAACGGCCTAACCACACTCGACGCCGCTTCGGCCAAGGCGCTCGCGGAGTTCAAGGGGGATAATCTGTCCCTCGCCGGCCTGACCAGGCTCGACGCCGATATGGCCAAGACCCTCGCGGAGTACAAAGGCAATCTGAACCTCAACGGCCTGACCACGCTTGACGCCGAAACGACCAAGGCGCTCGCCCAGTTCGAGGGTGGCAAGCTGTATCTCAACAGCCTGACCACGATCGACGCCAATACCGCCAAGGAGCTCGCGAAATTAAAGGCGAATGCTCTAGACCTCTACGGCCTGACCACGCTCGACGCCGACATGGCCAAGGCACTCGTGGAGTTCAAGGGGTATAGTCTCGACCTCGGCGGCCTGACCACACTCAACGCCGATACAGCCAAGGCTCTCGCGGAGTTCAAGGGGGGCTCGGAGTTTAGGGGGGGTAGTCTGTCCCTCGGCGGCCTGACCACACTCGACGCCGATACGGCCCTGGCGCTCGCGGAGTTCAAGGGTAATGTGGACTTTAAAGGCCTGACCACGCTCGACGCCGAAACCGCCAAGGCGCTCACCAAGTTCAAGGGGCAGGTGTATAATCTAGATCTCCGCGGCCTGACCATGCTCGACGCCGATACCGCCAAGGCGCTCGCGGAGTTCAAGGGGTCTAAAATTGACCTCTCCGGCCTGTCCATGCTTGACGCCGATACCGCCCAGGCGCTCGCGGAGTTCAAGGGGGATGATCTGAAACTCATCGGCCTTACCACGCTCGACGCCGATACGGCCAAGGCGCTCGCGGAGTTCAAGGGGGGGTATCTGGACCTCCGCGGCCTAACCATGCTCGACGCCGATACAGCTCAGGTGCTCGCGGAGTTCAAGGGTAAACTGAACCTCGAAGGCCTGACCACGCTCGAGGCCGATACGCCCCAGGTGCTCATGGAGACCAAGAGCAGACTCAAACTGCGGCAGGATATCCCGATAACTCCGATAACCCGCATGTCGAAGAGACCCAGTAAATCCAAACCCATGCCCACGCCCGTGCCCCTGGCTGATGCTAAGCAACCCACGGCTGCTGCTAAGCAATCCCCGGCTGATGCTAATCAACCCTCGGCTGCTACTAAGCAACCCCCGACTTTCGCATGGCTGGGGATAATCGGCGCAGTGGTTTTAGTGGTGTGTTACAGGATCTGGAAGAGGAGAGCCCAATGAGAGAGCGCGTCTCTCCGCGCCAGCCTTCTGTAGGGCTCCGCGCCAACCGCCGCATTCGGAAACAAGACCACAAGCGCTCCTTCCGACAGTTTCGCAGTGGCTTATCCGGATACCTAAGCTCCCTTAGACCGATATCCCACACTAAGAACCACGGATCCTCATTCAGACCCTGCCGTTGCGGATTCTAGGTTGAAACACTAGCAAATCTTTGCATTCCCTTTATGATATCTGCGCCCCTGCGGTGAAACTTTGGGAATCCATCCACTCGTAAATCGACTTTGAATTACCGACTCACCATTCCCGTTGCCATTCTGAGTCTGCTCTCATGCGAGAGACCCGCGCTTGTATCCCGCGATATCCCCTCGATACCGACCGACGCGACCCTTGCCGCCGCACAATTTGCCCTTGCGCAAAACCATCTGGCAAACAACGAGTCAGGAAAGGCGATCCCCTACCTTGCCGCGTCCCTCGCCAACCACCCCGCAACCGATACCCGGGCCGCCCTCGACAAGATCCTTACCTCCACGGATTTCGCCCTACCCGTCATCGAACTGCGCCATCCCTTTCCCATCCTCCGCTTTGAAGAGGCAGGGGAAAACCTCTATGTCGCCATCGGCGGCGAACACCCCACCGTGATCCGCTGGAACCTAACAGATGATCCATCCGTTCAAGCCGTCATGTTCCCCACAACAGGCCGCGAAATCACCCACCTCAACGTATCGCCGGATTCGAAATTCATCATCGTCCAACGCGATCAAATCAACCTCCTCTGCCATGCGGATACCCTCAAGCCGATCTCTGCTCTTGATCCTTTCGCAGAGGGACTCGATCCAATAAAATGCCAGCCGTTTTCCGCAAACGGACTGCTCTTCGCCAACCCATCCAAAGACATACTCGGTCACCATGTCTGGCGCATCCACGACTCCACAACCGGCCAAGTCCTACGCTCCGAGACATTCACCGGGAAATCCACATCCGCCACTTTCGAAGGCATCACCCTGCGCATAACAAACCATGACGGCAGCACCCGTAAAATCCCGCTCACGGGGAACATCGATGTCGATCTTTCGTCACCTCCGGAAGTTGACACCACCCCCCTCCTCTCCGATCTCACCCAGACCTCGGACAACACGCTCACCATCCATCGCACCATTCGCTTGTCTGCCGAAGATGCATCTAACAGCTCCAACGGTCTTCTCAACGCCCTCTCTGGTCACAAGCTCGATCCTTCCACCCAAACCCTCACGGAAATCCCCACGCCGAACCGGCTCGAAACCCTCGCGAAGGAACTACCCAGCAAACTCCCGGAAACACTCCGCATCTTTTCCTCGGACGCAAGCGTCACACGGCGACTTGCCGACGCCTATCCCGAACATTTTCCCGAACTCACCGCTGCCGACCGCGCCCATGCTGACATCATCAGGCAGGTCTTCGCCAGCGGAGACCGCGAAGCGACTCTCGCCGTGATCGGTTCCGCCACCCACGGGCTACCCTTCGCCACTGCCCTTTTCCACGCGCTGGATTCGGGGAAACCGGAGTTCATCTCACGCGCTATAGAAAAAGCAAGCTCCCTTCCGCCCGCACTGCTTGCCTTGGCGAATCGCGATGTAGCCGCGCTAACCGACTTCAACCAACTACGCCGGATCGAGGATTGGCACGGCTACGAATCCCCGGATTTCACCCCCATCCTCAACCAGATCCGCATGGAGCAGGCGGACATCCTTGCCGCACTCACCTTGCCGGAGAATCCAAACGAGGACGACATCTCCGCTTTCTCGCTGCGTCTAACAGACTCTGAAACCATCGATACCCTCGGCCAACCCACCATCGCCGGAAAAGCGATCACCGCCGCCCGCATGCTTTCGGAAAATCCCACGCACGCAGCCACTTCCATCCAGCTTGCCGAATACGCGCAGCGTCTCGGCACACCGCCCGCAGATTGCCTGCGCGTCCGCGCTACGGCGTTGACCACGCTCGCTGATTTCGATGCCGCGCACATGGTGTGGATCGATCTCATCACCCACCAACCCGAAGCCGACCACCTCCCCACCGACTACACCGAGGCCGCCCACACCGCCTTTGAAACAGGCAACCCGCGCCAAGCCATCGATATCCTCAACACCGGCCTGTTCCGTTTCCCCAACGCCCCCTCCACCGCGATCCGCTCCGGCTGGATCGCGCTCCTCACAAACCACACCGAGGACGCACTCAGCTACCTGAACCACGCCACCAAAATCGGCCTCCCTCCCGCCGAGATCGAGGACACCACCGCCCTTCTTGCCATCACGCACGAACGCCTTGGCGATCACGATGCCGCCGTTTCCTACCTCGCCCAACTCAAGGCCATTAGCCCGAAATGGGGGGACGCGGGAACAATCGCAAAACTCCCGTGGCCGGATTCGTTCAAGGACAGCCTCAACGCCATCCTCTTCAGCGAGGGGGAAAACGAACCGTGGCAGTTACCGGAAAATGATCCGACAGATACGGCTCCCCTCCCCGAAGGATTCCCGATCGAAGAACCTCCCCTCCCTTCGAGATGAAAATGTGATCCACCTTCCACTGCCGGTTCGGATCGCTCATCCAGAAATGCAGCGTGCCGCGTTCTTTCACCCCGGCATTCAACACATCGAAGGTCTCCACCATCCCATCGAAACCTTTCACCGTTGGGATCGGTGTCCGCTTGCCCCCGAGGAAAGCCACCGCAGGATTCCCCTCCACCGCGTTGAAATCCCCCATCCACACCACCGGATCCTCGCTGGGATTCATCTTCACCAATCTCTCGGCCATGAGCCTCACGCCCTTCTCCCGCGATGGCTGGCTCCTGTGATCGAGGTGCATGTTCACTACCCAGATCCCCTGCCCGCTTGCCCGATCTAACAGCCGCGCCCACGTCGCCACGCGCGGGATCTCATTGCCCCATGTCATCGATCCCGGCTTGTCCGGCGAATCGGAAAGCCAGGTCACGCCGCTCTTGTCGCCATCCACCGCAAAGCGATCCCTTTGGTAAAAAATTCCTGAATACTCCCCCTCGCGCCCGCCATCGCTGCGCCCCGTACCGACGAAACCATAGTCCGGCAACGACGCCCGCAGATCCGCCACCTGCCCGTGCAAGCCTTCCTGGATACCCAGAAAATCCGGTTGCTCGGCCCGCAGCATTTTCACAATACCCACCACCCGCTCGCCCCAGCTTCGCCAACCCTTGTCACCGCCGTTCTCGTAGCGGATGTTGAATGTCATCGCCCTCACCTCCATCGAGCCGTCCTCCGAGACCGCCACCGCCCTCGGAACCCGCTTCTCCCTTTCACATGCCGCCACCAGAATCAGCGCCGCCGCAATTCCAATAAACCTTATCCACATCCGCCGCGAAACTCACACCCCTTGCCGCGAACGTCAACCCACGCCTCTCACCGCCAAGGATCCTACGCTAGGGAGATAACTTGCCTAACCGAAAAAGAGAACCACGGATGACACGGATGCACACGGATAAGATGGGGTTTTAGATCCTGTTTTGAGAGGTTTTGAAGAATGATGAAAGCATCAGGACGCAGTGAGACATCATCATGCCCATTTTTTCATCCGTGTTCATCCGTGTTCATTTGCCGGAGAGATTGAAAGTTTTTCAGTCCGGCTATCTCCGCTTCGCTCCGGTTGTGGTTCGAATTCTCCTCATCCCTAGTACAGGAACCCTGCTGTCACCGCCCGTTTTTTTGGGATTGCCAAACGCCCACCAAGCCCACATGTTCGCTTCGTTGTCACGACGGTTGGCGGCTTCGGGATCTTCTCCCTTGCCACCACGCCACCAGTCGAATCCCACGTCACCTCCCGCACCGCGCGATGGAATCCACGACCGGAAACGACCCCGCGCCGTCCCCGTTTTTTCAAGCTCACGTCGGATTTCCATATCCCCGGTGAAGACCCAGAACCCTATCCGCATCAACGTTCCCCACGCCGTCATCCACCAGGAAAGAACGACGCATCCGATTTTCCACTACTCTCCCGAATGAGCAAAAACACCACCGACGACCTTTTCGAAATGCCTTCCGCGGAAAGCAAAGCAAAGCCCGCACGCAAAACCGCCGCCAAGAAGGCTCCGGCGAAAAAGGCGGCCAAGAAAGCCGTGAAAAAGGTCGCCGAGAAGAAGGTCGCCGCAAAAAAAACAGCCGCGAAAAAGGCGGCGGCAAAGAACGCTCCTGCGGCCTCCGAGGCAACAACCGCCGTCATCGAGAAACCCGCCCCCCTTGCAAGCGCAGCTCCCCTTGCAAGCGCAGCCCCCCTTCCCCTCGAGGCACCCGCGCCGATCCCTCCGCCTCAGCCGGAGCCATCCGCACCGCGCGGGGAAAGGCAACCCGGGCAACCCGAACAGCCAGCCAACGACAACCCGCGCATCGGCCGCGTCCCGGGCGGCGGCCCCGTCAATCATCCGCCATCCCACCACGATGGCCAACAGCCCATTTCCCGCTCCAAGAAACGCCGGGAAAAACGCAAGCGCCGCCGCGACCAAGGCGGCGAAATGAACCGGGGCAACCGCAACGAACCACATGAGCGCCGCGAGCATCGGAACGAAAACCGCCCGGAGCGCAACGACCGCCAAGCGCCCCAGGAAGACCGCTCCGCCACCGTCCTCGATGGCCCGGTGATCGAGATCAACGGCCTCCTCGAAATGACACCCAAAGGCTTCGGCTTCCTCCGCCTCCCGGATGCGAATTTCGAGCAGGCCAAGGAAGACATTTTCATTTCCCCCGAGCTCATCCGCCGCCACTCGCTACGCCACGGCCAATGGCTCCACGGCCAATACCAGGCCAGCAACCGCGGCCCGCAGCTTGTCGAAATCCATACGGTCAACGGCATGCCTCCCGAGGAAGCCGCCGTCCTCCCGCACTTCGACGAACTCAAGGCGATCAACCCCAACAAGCGCATTGCCTTCGAAACCACCCCCGACCGCTACACCACCCGCGTCGTCGATATCGTCGCGCCCGTCGGCCGCGGCCAGCGCGGACTCATCGTCTCGCCCCCGCGCTCCGGGAAAACCACCCTGCTCCTCCACATGGCGGAGGCGATCCGCGAAAAATACGACGAGCAGATCCACCTGATGGTTTTGCTCGTCGATGAGCGCCCCGAGGAGGTCACCGAGTTCCGCCGCGCTCTCCCCGGCGCGGAGATTTACGCCTCCTCCAACGACGAGCAGGCGCGCAACCATTGCCGCATCGCCGAGCTCGCCATCGAGCGCGCGAAACGCCTCGTCGAGGCCGGCAAGGATGTCTTCATCCTCATGGATTCCATCACCCGCCTCGCCCGCGCCTACAACGCGAACATGGGCGGTGGCAGGGAAGGTCGCAACCGCGCCACCGGCTCCGGCGGCATCACCATCGGCGCCCTCGAAGTCCCGCGCCGCCTCTTCGCCGCCGCCCGCAATACCCGCGGCGGTGGCTCCCTCACCATCCTTGCCACCGCCCTCATTCAGACAAACTCCCGCGCTGACGAGGCCATTTTCATGGAGTTCAAGGGCACCGGCAACATGGAGCTCGTCCTCGACCGCAAAATCGCCGAAAACTACGTCTATCCCGCCGTGGACATCTTCAAATCCGGCACCCGCCGCGAGGAACTCCTCCTCCAGGAACACACCCTCCACAAGATCCACCTCATCCGCCGCGGCCTCTCCGGCCACCGCCCCTTCGAAGCCATGGAGCGCCTGCTCTACTTCGTTAAAAAGTTTCCCAACAACCCACAGATGCTCATGGAGATCAAAGGCTAAGGAGAGCCGTGCTTCCAGCCGGCTTCCTGCCATCCGCGTAGCGCAAACTTCATTCGAATTTAAAATTTAAAGTTTAAGGTTTTGAAACAGCACACTCTCTTCGTCGAAAAGTTCCCCCCCTTTGCCTCCGAGTCCCGCCACCTCCTGCACGACCTCCGCGCCTCCCTCGCACTGCCCGGCATCGCTTCCCTGCGCGTAGTCAACCGCTACGACATCACCGGCATCGACGAAGCGGATTTCCAGATTGCCTCCACCCGCGTCCTCTCCGAGCCGCAGGTTGATTCCATCTCCACCACACTCGCCCTCGCGGAAAACGAACACGCCTTCGCCCATTCCTACCTCCCCGGCCAGTTCGACCAGCGCGCCGACTCCGCTGCCCAGTGCATCCAGATCCTCACTGGAAAGGACAAGCCAGAGGTCATCTCTTCGCGCGTCATCATCCTCACCGGCGAGCTTTCATCCGCCGAGATCACGTCAATCAAATCCTACGTCATTAACCCCGTAGATTCCCACGAGATCAACGTGGGGGCGATCTTCGGTCGCCCAGTCGTCCCAGAACCCAAAGACATCGAAATCCTCCACGATTTCCTAACAGACACCCCGGAAAAAATCCGCAAAGCCATGTCCCTCGCCATGTCCGAGGCCGACATCGCCTTCACCCAAAATTATTTTGGCACAGAGGAAAACCGCCCACCCACCCTTACCGAGATCCGCATGTTGGACACCTACTGGTCCGACCACTGCCGCCACACCACTTTCCTCACCGCCATCGACGAGGTCACCTTCGATCCCGGCACCGAAGTCATCGGGGAAACCTACGATATCTATCGTAGCATCCGCGAGAAACTAGGACGCGACGACAAGCCCGTCACCCTGATGGACATCGCCCTCATCGGCATGCGCGAACTCAAAGCATCCGGAGAACTCGACAACCTCGAGGTCTCCGAGGAAATCAACGCCGCCTCCATCGTCGTCCCGGTAACAATCATCAATCATCAATCAGCAATCCCCAATCCCGAGCACACCGAGGAATGGCTCATCCAGTTCAAAAACGAGACCCACAACCACCCCACCGAGATCGAGCCCTTCGGCGGCGCGGCCACCTGCCTCGGCGGCTGCATCCGCGATCCCCTCTCCGGCCGCTCCTACGTCTATCAGGCGATGCGCGTCACCGGCGCGGGCGATCCGCTCACACCCTTTTCCGAAACCCTGCCCGGCAAGCTTCCCCAGAAAAAGATCTGCCAGGTCGCTGCCAAAGGCTACTCCTCCTACGGCAACCAGATCGGCCTCGCCACCGGCCAGGTCGCCGAGGTCTATCACCCCGGCTACGTCGCGAAACGCCTTGAAATCGGTGCCGTCGTCGCCGCCGCCCCGCGCTCCAACGTTTTCCGCGGCTCGCCAGCCCCCGGCGATGTGATCCTCCTCATCGGCGGTCGCACCGGACGCGATGGTGTCGGCGGCGCGACCGGTTCCTCAAAAGAGCACACCGAAACCGCCCTCGAAAACTCCGCCGAAGTCCAGAAGGGCGACGCCCCCACCGAACGCAAGATCCAGCGCCTGTTCCGCAACCCGGAACTCACCCGCAAAATCAAGATCTGCAACGACTTCGGAGCCGGCGGTGTCTCCGTCGCCATCGGTGAAATCGCCCCCTCCCTCGTCATCCACCTCGACGCCGTCCCGAAAAAATACGACGGCCTCGACGGCACCGAACTCGCCATCTCCGAATCCCAGGAACGCATGGCTGTCTGCATCGACCGCTCAGAAATCGGTTATTTCATCGCCGAGGCCGACAAGGAAAACCTCGAATGCGTCCACGTCGCCGACGTCACCGACTCCGGCCGCCTCATCATGCACTGGCGCGGCAAGGAAATCGTCAACCTGAGCAGAGCTTTCCTCGACACCAACGGCGTCCAGCAAACCGCCAAAGTCCACGTGGCTGCCGCGTCTCGCGGCAGGCCGTGGAAGCTGCGTCCCGCAGCTTCAGAGAAAACACAAGCTCTCCCCCAACACCTTTCCTCCCTCAACATCTGTTCCCAAAAAGGCCTCGGCGAAATGTTCGACTCCTCCGTCGGTGCCAACACCATCCTCTGGCCCTTCGGCGGCAAGCACCAACTCACCCCGCCCGACGCCATGGTCGCGAAACTCCCGGTGCTGGAAGGCGAAACCGACCACGCCACCTACATGGCATGGGGCTTCGATCCCTACCTTTCGGAAAAATCCCCCTTCCACGGAGCTGCCTACGCCGTCACCGAATCCGTCTGCAAGGCCGTCGCGGCGGGCGCTCGCCTCTCCGACATCCGCCTCACCCTCCAGGAATATTTCCCCAAACTCGGGCAAGACCCGAAACGCTGGGGACTCCCCTTCGCCGCCCTCCTCGGAGCCTTCCGCGCCCAGCACGAACTGCGCCTCGCCGCCATCGGCGGAAAGGACTCCATGTCCGGTTCCTTCAACGATCTCGACGTCCCGCCCACCCTCGTTTCCTTCGCCCTCGCCCCCGGCCTGGCATCCCTCGCCCTTTCCCCCGAGTTCAAGAAACCCGGATCTACGGTATCCATCGTAGAAACACCGATCCTCGCCAACGGTCTCCCCGATTTCGCCGCCCTCAAACAAACCGCCGAAGCCCTCCACAACCTCAACAAGGCCGGAAAAATCCTCTCCCTCCACCACATCGGCAAAGCCGGCCTCGCCGCCGCCATCACGAAATGCTGCCTCGGCAACCACGTGGGGGCGATCTTCGGTCGCCCGGTCAACCTCTTCAACGAAGCCTATTTCACCTTCTTGATCGAACACACCGAGGAACTCGCCCTCAACGAGATAAACATCGGCACCACCACCGAAGCCGAAACCCTCACCCTCAACGGCGAAACCCACTCCCTAGCCGATCTCCAATCCGCCTGGCAATCCACCCTGGAACCGGTCTATCCCACGCGGCCAGAGGCCGGATCGGAGATAGTAGATCGTGGATTGATGATTGTAGATACTCCGCTCCAGTCATCCACCATCCGCAATCCACAATCCACGATCTCAAAACCAAAGGTTTTGATCCCCACCTTCCCCGGCACCAACTCCGAATACGACTCCGCCCGCGCCTTCCAACGCGTCGGCGCAACCACCCACATCGAGGTCTTCCGCAACCTTTCCGCAAGACACATCGCCGAATCCATCTCCGCCCTCGCCGACCAAATCGCGAAATCCCAGATCCTCTTCATCCCCGGCGGCTTCTCGGCCGGCGACGAACCCGATGGATCCGCGAAATTCATCGCCACCATTCTCCGCAACCCGCGCGTGAGCGACGCCATTTCCGACCTCCTCGAAAACCGCGACGGCCTCGTCCTCGGCATCTGCAACGGCTTCCAAGCCCTCGTCAAAACCGGCCTTGTGCCCTACGGGCAGATCGTGGATAGCGGATCGAAGATCGAAGATTCCCATCTACAATCGACGATCCACGATCCGTCGGCACAGCCGACATTAATCCACAACGACATTTCCCGCCACATCTCCCAATACGTCCAAACCCGGATTGTATCGAACTCTTCCCCGTGGCTCGCGAACATGGCCGTCGGTGAAATCCACACCGTTCCCGTCTCCCACGGCGAGGGCAAGTTTTTCGCCACGCCGGAAACTCTCGCCGCCCTCGCCACCAACGGCCAGATCGCCACCCAATACTGCGATCCCTCCGGCACCCCCACCATGGAGCACCCCTTCAACCCCAACGGCTCCCTCGCCGCCATCGAAGGCATCACCTCCCCCTGCGGCCGCGTCTTCGGGAAAATGGCACACTCCGAGCGTTTCTCCGAAAACGTCGCGAAAAATATCCCCGGCCACAAAGCCCAGCCGATCTTTTCCGCAGGAGTTAATTACTTCTCCTAATTTGCGCAAGATTTCGCTCAATTAGATCAATTTTTGGCTATTTTGAGCAATATTACGCTCATTCTTATCAAATTCTCTTCCTGACGAATGCGCGTGATTCTGCTCAATTTATCCCGTAACAGGAAATTTTGAGCGGAAAAGTGCGCAAATGATCGAATTATTATCTTCCAATACCCAGATCGAGCAGGAACTCGGCGAACGCCTGAAGAACCGCAGGCTCGACCTCAACATCAGCCAAGAACAAGCCGCCGAGCGGAGCGGACTCTCGCGCCGCACGATCACCGCGATCGAGAACGGCGAGGGTTGCACGCTCACCAGCCTCATCGCCCTGCTGCGCGGCCTCAATTCCCTCCACGCCCTGGAAAATTTCCTCCCGGATCCCGGCATCAGCCCCATGGCGATGATCACCTCCCCGCGCGGCAAATCCCGCAAATACGCCTCCAAACCCCGCAAAACCCCACCCCCCTCTGAGTGGAAATGGGCGGACGAACGATAGTTCCAGTCTTGCGTCTTGTGTCTCCAAGTCTTGTGTCTGAAGGCGAGCCTCGATCACGCGCCGGAAGCCATGGCCACGATCCTGCGCATCGGCACCTCGGCGGGCGGCGCCCGAGCCAAGGCCGTGGTTTCATGGAACCCTGAAACCAACGAAATCCTCTCCGGCCAGATCGCCCCGCCGCCCGGCTTCGAAGGAAATCCGCTCCCACCTGCGCCTCGGACTCGCAGTCTGATCGGATTTTAAAAGCTAATTAATCCTGTTATTGGCACAAATAGTGCTTCTAAATCGGCAACTGCTGAACTAGCTTCCGAGCGCACTCACCGCGCCCATGGCAGAAGCCTCGCTCCATCAGTCCCTCTCCCAGTCACAGACGCTCGCGCCGCAGATGCGCAAGAGCCTGGAGATCCTGCAGGCGAATACGATGGAGCTTTCCCAGCTCCTGCGGCAGGCGCTGGAGACGAATCCGACCTTGGAGGACATCACCGAGGTTACCTCGCTCGACGAGGATTCGCCCGATCCGGATGAGGCGGACTCGCTGGGATACATGAACGAGACCGACGACGATTGGCGCGACCGCTCCATCCTCGAAGGTCGCAACAACCAATGGACGCAGGAAGACGAGGAGCGCCGCCAGCGCCTTTATGACAATATCGTCGCGCCGGAAACCCTCCAACAGCACCTCAATCACCAGCTCGATCTGTCGCTGGTCGAGCCCGGCATCCGCGAGGCCGCCCGCGCGATCCTCGGATACCTCGACGACCGCGGTTTCCTCAGGATTCCCCTCACGGAAATCGCCGCCACCGATTCGCTCCCGCTCAGCAAACTGAAAGCCGCGCACGCTCTCATCAAAACCTTCGACCCGTCGGGAGTAGGCGCATCCGGCATACCCGAGGCTTTGCTGATCCAGCTCGCACGCTCATCGGGCACCGAAACCCTCGAATACAAGATTGTCCGCGACCACCTGGAGGATTTGGCCAGGAAACGCCATCCGCAGATCGCCCGCGCACTGGGCACCACGGTCGAACGCATCGCCGAGGCGGCAGACAACATCGGTCGCCTTTCCCCGAACCCCGGCGGCGAGTTCGATCCCACCGGCAATCCCTACATCCTCCCCGACGTCGTCATCGAGCGCGACGACGATGGCCGATGGGGCGCGCGGCTCACCGGCGAGCACTTGCCCAGTCTGCGCATCAACGATTTCTACAAGGACATGATCGGCAAAAATGGCGTCGATCCGAAAGCCCGCGCCTTCCTCCGCGACCAGATCCGCGACGGCCGCAGCCTGATCCGATCCATTTCCCTGCGCCAGGAAACCATCCTCGCCATCGCCCACAAGCTCATCGAGCAGCAGACCGCCTTCCTTGAAAAAGGCCCCCGCCACCTGCGCCCGCTGACGATGAACGACATCGCCGACGAACTCGAACTCCATGCGACCACCGTGTCGCGCGCGGTGGCGGGGAAATACATCCTCACCCCGCAGGGTCTCATGGAAATGCGCGCCTTTTTCGCCACCGGATACCAGACGGAAAGCGGCGCGGAAGTCTCCAACGCCGGCGTCCGCGAGGCGATCCAGCAGCTCATCGCCCAAGAAAATCCTGCCAAGCCGCTTTCCGACGACGCGATCACGAAAGCGCTCCAAAAGCAGGGCATCAAGGTCGCCCGCCGCACCATCGCGAAATACCGCGAGCAGCTCAACATCCTCCCTTCCCACTTGCGGAAATCGTTCTAATATCCGCCACCGATGTAGAAGCGCCCCGGCTGATCTCTGCTATTTTCACCGCGCACCGGCCATCGCTAACATCGCTTTCAAAAAAGGTAATCGCTCCTCAGATTGACGTTTGCCTTTCTTCCGTAAAAGGTCGGGCATGAATTGGATCACGGTGATATGGTCGGCGGCTGCGGGAGCGGGCTTGCTGCTAGCCTCGATCCATTTCCTGATCTGGGCGCGAAGCCTGCGCTCATGGGCACATCTCTGCTTTGTTTTCGCGGTGCTTGGTGTGGTTTGGCTGACGGCCGGGGAATTAGCCGGCATGCGAGCCGTCACCCCGGAAAGCTACTCCGACATCGCGCGTTGGCAGCATCTGGGAAACGGCGTGGCCATGGTCGCGTGCCTGATGTTCGTCCACTTTCATTTCAACACGGGGCGCACTTGGCTGTTAGGTGTTGCGATTGGGCTCAGGGTGCTTGCGGTGATTATCAATTTCACAACCGGCGAGAACCTCCACATACAGGAACTTCACAGCCTGCGGACAGTGATGTTTCTCGGCGAGGAGGTGACGATCCTCGGAGACCTGATCGTGAACCCATGGGTGAAATTGGGGCAACTCGCTGCCTTGTTCCAGCTCATCTACGTGGCGGACGCTTCGCAGAGGCTATGGCGCTTGGGTGGATGGGATCAGCGGCGGAGAGTATGGCTGATCGGAGTGAGCCTGATGGCCTTCGGAATCTACGCTTCCATCCACGCCGGCCTGATGGTGGTTTACGGGATGCGGATGCCTTTGGTCATCAGCCTGCCTTTCCTGGCGGTGGTGATAGGGATGGGATATGAGCTTATGCGCGATACGATACGCTCCACCCAGTTGGCGGCGGATCTGAGGGAGTCGGAGCATCGGTTGGCATTGGTTTGCAACGCCGCCCAGTTCTCCATCTGGAAATGGAATATCCTCAGCAGTGAGATCGAGGTTTCCATGGAAGGCAGGCAATTGTACGGGGTGGCCGACGTAGGGCGCATCGACTTCAATCGTTTTTCCGAAACCGTGCATCCTGACGATCGCACGATGGTGTCGGAGGCGATCAGCAACGCGTTGGCTTCCGGAAAATATAACGTCGAGCACCGCGTCGTGCTGCCGGATCAAAAGGTTCACTGGATCGCCGCCAGCGGGGTGACAGAGTGCGATCAGCAGAGGAAACCCGTCCTGCTGCGCGGGGTATCGATCAACATTTCCGACCGCAAGGCGGCCGAGGCTGATGCCGCCGCGCACCGCATGGAGTTGGCACATCTGTCGCGTGTCGGCATTCTCGGGGAGTTAGCGGGTTCCATCGCCCATGAACTCAATCAACCGCTCTCCGCGATGCTCAGCAACGCGCAGGTCGGGCGGAACCACCTTGATGCTCCGTCCCCCGATATGAAGGAGATGCGGGAGATTCTCGAAGACATCGCTGCGGATGCGAAACGCGCCGGCGGAATCATCCACGGCATGAGAGCGATGTTCAAAAAGGACGCACCGCCCAATCCGCAGCCGATTGATCCGGACGAATGCGTCATCCAAGTGGTTTCCCTGCTACGCAGCGAGATCATCTCACGCAAAGTGACGGTAGAGCACCATCCTTCCGCCAAGAAGACCAGCGCTATGGGCGGTCGTGTCGAAATGCAACAAGTCCTGATCAATTTGCTGCTCAATGCTTTCGATGCGGCGGCCCACGGCGTAGATCCGGGCAGCAGGCGCATTCATATCACCACCCGCGCCGAGGATCGTCGGGTTATGGTTTGTGTGCGTGATCACGGACCGGGCGTTTCGGACGACATCCGGGCTCACCTGTTCGAGCCGTTCAATTCCACCAAGCCGGGCGGACTCGGTCTCGGCCTTGCCATCAGCCGCAGCATCGCAAGGCGCTTCGGTGGGGATCTCACGGTGGAAAATCATACGGAAGGCGGAGCTATCTTCTGCCTGTCTATGCCAGCTATTTCCGATAGATATCAGGAAACGTCACCTTCGGACGATCTCTCATGAATCCGGCAATCCCAGCAGTTTACATCGTGGATGACGACGCATCAGTCAGGCGCAGCCTCTCGCGATTGGTGCGTCAGTCAGGTATGGATGCCCGGGCTTTCGCATCGGCGGAGGAATATCTCCTTTCACATGACAAACCCGTGCAACAACCTGCCTGTCTCGTCGTCGATCTCACGATGCCGGGTCTCAGCGGACTCGACCTGCAAACCGAACTGGCCCGCCGCTCGAACAATCGCCCGGTGATCTTCATCAGCGGTAACGCTGACATTCCATCCACAGTACGAGCCATGCGGCAGGGTGCCGTGACCTTTCTCCCAAAACCTTTCGAACCGGCCGAACTCCTGAACGCGATCGCCGAGGCGTTGGAAATGTGTCGTAAACAGCTCGCGTCGGATGTGGAAATGAACGATATCGTCGTGCGTGTCGGCGCACTCACCGCACGCGAGCGAGAAGTAATGTCTTGGGTGATCACAGGGGCGCTGAACAAACAAATCGCGGCCGAACTGGGAATCGTCGAACGGACGGTGAAAGTCCATCGCTCACGAGTCATGGAAAAGATGCAGGTCCTCTCGGTGGCTGAACTGGTGCGGCTTTGCGATGCGGTTGCCTTCGCTCCGGCGGTGCGCCCGCAACCTCGTTCGTGAGACGCGCCGCTATTGCCCTAAGGTGCAATAGCAGAATGAATCCGAACCCATCATGGTGACTTCGCTCATGTATGCCGCCACGCCCACCATTTACCTGATTGACGACGACAACAGTGTCCGCCGCGCGCTGATCCGCGTGATGGAATCGGCGGGGCTCGATACATGTTCTTTCGTCACCGCAGAGGATTTCCTCGCCCACTTCAACACCGAGGGCGAAACGCATCACGGCTGTGTGATCACGGACATGACCTTACCCGGCATGAGCGGCTTGGAACTCAAGATACGCCTCAATGCCGCGCGCAATTCGATACCCGTCATCCTTCTCACTGCCAACGACTCCGCTGAGACCCGCGCCGCCGCGCAGAAAGCAGGTGCCATCGGCTACTTCCGCAAGCCCGTGGATACCCAGGCGCTTCTGGACGTGATCCGGTGGGCGACCAACCCCGTATCTTTCCCCGCCACCGCCTAAAATTCCCTTCACGATATTGAACCACAACCAAAACACATGAAACCAACACAACTGATAAGAACCGCTTTGTGCGGCCTCGTCGCACTCGCGGCCGCCGCATCCGCCCAAACCAAGAAACCCAACATCCTCGTCATCTGGGGTGACGACATCGGCACTTGGAACATCAGCCACAACAACCGCGGCATGATGGGCTACAAGACCCCGAACATCGACCGCGTCGCGCGCGAAGGCGTCGCTTTCACCGACTACTACGCCCAGCAATCCTGCACCGCCGGCCGCGCCGCCTTCATCAGCGGCTCGTCCCCGATCCGCTCCGGCATGACCAAGGTCGGCCTGCCCGGCGCGAAGGAAGGCTGGCAAAAGACCGACTGCACCATGGCCACTATCCTCAAGAGCCAGGGTTACATGACCGGCCAGTTCGGAAAAAACCATCAGGGCGACCGCGATGAGCACCTGCCCACCGTACACGGCTTCGACGAATTCATCGGTAGCCTCTATCACCTCAATGCCGAGGAGGAGCCCGAACTGCGCGACTACCCCCGCGACATGAAACTCGCCAACGGCAAGACCTTCCTAGAAACCTTCGGCCCGCGCGGTGTGATCAAAAGCAAGTCCGACGGCAAAGGCGGCCAATCCGTCGAAAACCTCGGTCCGCTCACCAAGAAGCGTATGGAGACCATCGACGAGGAAACCCTCGCCGCCGCCAAGGACTTCATCACCCGCATGAACAAGGAGGGCAAACCCTTCTTCTGCTGGTGGAACGGCACCCGCATGCACTTCCGCACCCACGTCAAGGACGAGCACATCGGGATCAGCGGCAAAAGCGGCGACGAATATCACGACGGTATGGTCGAGCATGACATGCACGTCGGCGAACTGCTCAAGCTCATCGATGAACTCGGCATCGCCGACAACACCATCGTCCAATACTCCACCGACAACGGCCCGCACTACAACACCTGGCCCGACGCCGGCACCACGCCCTTCCGCGGCGAGAAGAACTCAAACTGGGAAGGCGCTTTCCGTGTTCCTTGTTTCATCAAATGGCCCGGCAATTTCCCCGCCGGAACAACCCTCAACGGCCTCGTCTCCCACGAAGACTGGCTGCCTACCTTCGCCGCCGCCGCCGGCGCGCCTGACATCAAGGAGAAACTCCTCAAGGGCGGGGTGGAACTCAACGGTCGCACCTACAAGAACCACATCGATGGCTACAACATGCTCGATTACCTCAGTGGTAAAACGGACGAATCCCCGCGCAACGAGTTCATCTATCTCAACGATGCCGCCGAAGTCGTCGCCATCCGGGTGGGCGATTGGAAAGCCACCTATCTCGAAAACCGCGCGCATCAACTCCAAGTCTGGCGCGAACCTTTCGTCCACCTGCGCGCCCCCATGCTCGCCAACCTGCGCCGCGATCCTTTTGAGAAAGCCCAGGAAAGCGCCAACAACTACAACGATTGGTACATCGACCGCGCGTTCGTGCTGGTTCCCCTGCAAGGCGTCGCCAGCAAGTTCCTCATGACCCTGAAGGATTTCCCGCCCAGCCAGAAGCCGGGAGACTGGAGCCTCGATTCCTTGGAAAAACAGATCAAGGCCATGTCTCCTTCGACAAAATAAAATCCAAAACCAGCGGGTGCCGCCCAACCAAAGCGGCACCCGCTCGATTTTATCTAACATGAAATTTTCCCTCCTGATCCTAGCCCTGTGCTCCTTGATCGCCGCCGCCGATCCCCTTCCCTCATGGAACCACACCGCGCCCAGGCAGGCCATCGTCGCTTTTGTTGAAAAAGTGACAAAAGAGGGTTCTTCGGACTTCGTCCCCATTTCCGAGCGCATCGCCGTCTTCGACAACGACGGCACGCTGTGGGCCGAGCAGCCGATGTATTTCCAAGCCTTCTTCGTGTTCGACCGGATCAAGGCTCTTGCCCCTCAACATCCCGAATGGAAGGACAAGGAACCTTTCGCCTCCGTCCTCAGGGGCGATATGAAAGCCGCGCTAGCCGGAGGCGAACGCGTCCTGCTCGAAATGGTGATGGCCACCCACGCAGGCATGACCACTGAAGAGTTCGAAAAATCCGTCAGTCACTGGCTCGTCACCGCGAAACACCCCACGACCGGACGCCCCTTCACCGAGATGGTCTATCAGCCCATGCTCGAGCTGCTCACCTATCTCCGAACAAACGGTTTCAAAACCTTCATCGTCTCCGGCGGCGGCATCGAGTTCATGCGCCCTTGGGCCGAGAAAGTCTATGGCATCCCGCCCGAGCAAATCATCGGTTCCAGCATCAAGTCAAAATACGAACTCCGCGACGGCAAACCCGTCATCGTCAAACTCCCCGAAATCAATTTCATCGACGACAAAGTCGGTAAACCCGTCGGCATTCACCATCACATCGGCCGCCGCCCCATCTTCGCTGCGGGCAACTCCGACGGCGATTTCGAAATGCTCGAATGGACCACCGGCGGCAAGGGCGCGCGCCTCGGAATGATCATCCACCACACTGACGCCGAGCGGGAATGGGCCTACGACCGCGAGTCCCACATCGGCAAGCTTATTAAAGGACTCGACGAAGCCGCCGCGAAAGGCTGGATTATCAGCGATATGAAGAGCGACTGGCAGACCATTTTCGCTCGCTGATCCTGAAAACAGATTCCTATGAGAAAAACAATTACAGTAATCCTAACCGCCACCTTCGCACTCCATTGCGCGGGTGTCTTCGCGCAGGAACTGCCCACCACGGGCACCCTCGATTCCCCTCTCGGCCCGCTCGAAGTCAAGAACGGCTACCCGACCGATGAGACGGTCACCAAGCTCTACGATGCCCTCGATTTCCAGCGCGCGTGTCAGGCTTACCTCTGGGCCTTGCCCTACATCGCGATGGCCGAGTGGCAGCGCGAACAACGCGAAACCTTCGGCGCGGGCGAGCTCGATTACGTGGATTACCTCGACTACAAGGACAAGCTCGGTTTGCTCACCGCCAATGCCACGACGCCCTATTCCATGGCGTTTCCAAACCTCGAAAAAACCGGCCCGCTGGTCTTCGAAATTCCCGCCGGGGCGATGGCGGGCGGCCTTGTTGATTTCTGGCAGCGCCCGCTCACCGATACAGGAGCTCTCGGGCCGGAGAAGATGCAGGGCGGCAAGTTCCTTATCCTCGGCCCCGGTCACCCCGACATGCAGCCGGAAGGATACTTCGTCTTCCGCTGCCCTACCAACAACATGTGGGCAGGCGCTCGCGGTCTCGATCCGGACAAGACGAAAGCCGCGGAGTTGCTCGGCAAGATGCGTATCTACCCCTACGCCCAGCGCGAGAATCCCCCGGTCACGAAACACCTCCGCCCTGAAGGCCGGAAGTGGACCGGCGAGCAGCCGCGCGGCATGGCCTATTGGGAAAGCCTTGCGCGGCTGATCAACGAAGAGCCGCCGAACGAGCGTGACCGCATGATCCTCGCAATGCTCGTCCCGCTCGGTATCGAAAAAGGCAAACCCTTCCAGCCCAACGCACGGCAGAAACAGATTCTAACAGACGCCGCCAATACCGGCGAACTCATGGCCCGCGCCAACGGGTATGCGAAGCGCTTTGAGGGAGCCATCGTCTGGCCCGGCAAGAAGTGGGAGATTTCGCTCTTCCTCAAGGAAACGAACCAAGAAGCTGAGAATCACACCCAGCTCGATGAGCGCGCCTCCTGGTTCTACGAGGCCGTGGGCGTGACCATCGGCATGATGGGTCGCACCGTGGGCGCGGGTCAGCTTTATCTCGAATCCCAGAAAGACAGCACCGGCGCGTGGCTCGACGGCGGCAAGAATTACAAGCTCACCGTACCGAAAGATGCGCCCGTCGCGCAGTTCTGGTCCTTCAGTGTCTACGACAACGAGAGCCGCTGCCTGATCGACAGCGGCAGCTATCCCGACCGTTCTTCGCGCGACGACATTACCACCAACGCCGATGGCTCCGTGGACTTGTATTTCGGCCCTGAAGCTCCCGTCGGCAAGCCCGCGAAAAACTGGATCAAGACCCTGCCCGGTAAGGGCTGGTTCACCTACTTCCGCCTGTATGCCCCCACGCAGCCATACTTTGACCGATCATGGGTGCTGCCGGATATCGAACTCGTGAAGTGAAAATCAAGCGACTCCTCTAAATCAAACCGTTCCAAACATGAAACTCGCATTCATAATCACTTGCGCGTTGGCGTCCATCACCTACCTCGCTCAGGCGCAAATGTCGCGTTTCGACGCACTGGCCGATACTCCATTTCAGGAAAACCGCCCCACCGCGGAATCCGCCGCCTTGCTGCGCGAGGAACTGATGTTTCAACGGGCGACCCAGACCTATCTCTGGGCCCTGCCGCTGATCAACACGCTCGGCATGAAGAACGGCTCGGAGGAGGTCTTCGGGGCGGGCTACCATGTCCTGCCCATCTGGAAAAAGCGCCTCGACGCGAAGACTCTCGTCACCACCCCCAACTCCGATGTGCTCTACGCCATGGGTTATCTGGACCTTGGGAGGGACGGACCGATGGTTTTGGACGCCCCTCCCGGACTCCAGGGCATCCTGCTGGATTTCTGGCAGCGTCCGATCCCGGTCGATGGCGGTAAGTTTGCAGGCGATGTCGGCTTGCCCGGCCCCGATGCCGGGAAAGGCGGAAAATTCCTCATTCTTCCTCCTGGCTATTCCGGTGAAATTCCGCCGGATCACTTTGTTTATCGTTCCGGCACCAACAACGTATTCGTTTTCCTGCGCGGGTTTTACGAAGATCCAAAGAACCTCGCACCCGCCGTGGCGCATGTTGAGAAGGTGAAAATCCACCCGCTCCATGGAGAGGCAAAACCGATGGTCTTTCCGGATGCGTCCGGTGTTCCGGCAAACCTTTTACCAGTGAGTGACGGCAGTGTTTTCGACGACCTCAAGAAACTCGTCGATAGCGAAGATTCCCATCTCGCTGAATCCGATTCCCTCGGCATGCTTGCCTCCATCGGAATCATCAAGGGACAACCTTTTTCTCCCGATGAAAAGACCCGCGCAATCTTCGACCGCGCCGCGAAGACCGCTTACAAGATGAGCCGAGTCATCGGCTTCCAGGAATCGAACGCCGCCGGTTCGCTGAAAATCCATCCTGACCGGCAGTGGATCAATCCTCTGGATAACATCGCTCCGCCCGGCCCGCTCAAGAGCCTCGACCTTTCCTGGAAGAACACGGTCGGCAACCACCTCGACCTCGATGCCCGGATCTGGTTTTTCACCAACTACTATTCCGTGAGTCCCGGCATGTTGTCGAAGATCCCCGGCAAGGGAGCGGCCTACATGATCGCATTCACCGATTCCGAAGGTGCACCCCTCTCCGGCGGGAAAAAATATCGGCTCAAACTGCCTGCCAACATCCCCGCCGCGAACTTCTGGTCCGTCACTCTCTACGAGGCGGAAAATGCCTCCGGCCTCGCCAATGGCCAGCCGTTTCCATCGCTCGGTTCGCGCGACAAGCCCACGCAAAATCCCGACGGCAGCACCGAGCTCTTCTTCGGAGAGCAATCACCCGAGGGCAAGCAAAGCAACTGGCTTGCGACCGTTCCTGGCAAAGGCTACTTCGCCATCATCCGTCTCTACGGCCCGACGGAAGCAGCTATCGACCGCACTTGGAAGCCAGGTGATTTCGAAGTATCGGAAAAATGACGCCTCCCCACCATGATCCACAGTAACGAAGCCGATTTGAAAAAGTGCAGCAGTATCCCCCCTAACTTATCTCTACAGACTCCACCAATACCATGACACTGAAAAACAAACTGATTGCCGAATTCTTCGGCACCTTCTGGCTCGTCTTCGGCGGCTGCGGCAGTGCAGTCCTCGCGGCGATGTTCCTTACCACCGGCGACAATCCGGTCCAACTCGGCATTGGTTTTGTCGGAGTCTCGCTGGCCTTCGGGCTCACCGTGATGACTATGGCCTATGCCATCGGCCACATCTCAGGCTGTCACCTCAATCCGGCGGTCACCGTCGGGCTTGTGGTTGCCGGACGGCATCCGAAATCGGAAATGATTCCCTACTTCGTGGCGCAGGTGATCGGCGGCATCGCGGGCGCCGGTGTTCTCTATCTGATCGCCAGCGGTAAGGAAGGTTTCTCCACCGCAGGCGGATTCGCGTCCAACGGCTTCGGCGAGCACTCTCCAGGCGGCTACTCGATGGTTGCGGCGCTCGTTGCTGAAATCGTCCTCACGTTCTTCTTCCTCATGATCATCCTCGGCGCAACCGACAAGCGCGCTCCCGCAGGTTTCGCACCCATCGCCATCGGCCTCGGCCTGACGCTGATCCACCTCATCGGCATCCCGGTCACCAATCTCTCGGTGAACCCCGCCCGCAGCACCGGCCCCGCGATCTTTGTCGGCGGCTGGGCCATCGCGCAGCTCTGGCTGTTCTGGGTCGCCCCCATCATCGGCGCGGCTCTCGCGGGCATCGTCTATCCGCTGATTTCCGGCGGGAAAAAATCCTGAACCCATACAGCGGCTCCGCTCCTTGAGTGCGGAGACGCTTTCCATTTCCCTACCTTGCCACGTCCTCTCCAGTTCCTGAAATCAGCACTCGTCCCATGAAACCCTGCATCCCATACCTCGCCATCGCGTTGGGCACGCCGCTCCTCCATGCGGAAGACGCGGATCTCGCCCAAAAACTCTCCAATCCGGTCGCCGATCTCATCAGCGTGCCGATCCAGAGCAACTACGACTTCGGCATCGGCCCCGGGGACGGCACGCGGTGGACGACAAATATCCAGCCTGTCATTCCCATCGGCCTGAATGAGGATTGGAACCTGATCTCGCGTACTATCCTACCGGTGATCGAACAAAATGGCATCTTACCCGGCGGTGCGGCGGACGAGTCCGGTCTCGGCGATGTCGTGCAGAGCTTTTTCTTCTCACCGAAATCCAGCGATCCAATCTGGGGCGTCGGCCCTGTTTTCCTGATACCCACCGCCACGGATACCATCCTCGGAACGGAGAAATGGGGAGTTGGCCCCACCGCCGTCGTACTGAAACAGCATGGGCCGTGGACTTACGGCGCGCTTGCCAACCATATCTGGGATGTCGCCGGGGATGATAGCCGTGGCTCGGTCAACGCCACATTCCTGCAGCCTTTCGTTAGCTTCACCACGCCGCAGGCCACTACCTACTCGCTGAATTTGGAGAATACCTACAACTGGCAGAACAATGAGTGGAACGTACCTGTCAACCTTGTGGTCAGCCAACTGGTGAAAATTGGTGATCAACCAGTCCAGTTTTTCGCAGGTGCTCGCTACAATCTGGAAAGCCCTATCGGTGGGGCCGAGTGGGGGCTGCGCCTAGGACTTACCTTCCTTTTCCCCAAGAGCTGAAAATTCGAACAACCAATGATTATGAGAAAATATCCGTATTACCTTTGTTCCGCCATCATTCCCATCGCACTCAGCTGCCATGCGTTGGCAGGCACCTCAGTCGTCGAGCAATCCATCGCCCAGGCACCGGAAAAGCCGTCTTCCGCCTGGTGGCTCACCATCGCCCCCTACGCATGGGTCACCGCCACCGAGGGTGACATGGGCGTAGCTGGCCGCGTCGCACCCGTGGACATATCGTTCGAGGACACCCTTGAGGAACTCGAATTCGCCTTTATGATTGCCGCTGAGGCGGGCATCGACCGCTGGGTCTTCGGCATCGACGCCATCTACGGTGCCTCTTCCTCCAGCGCCGCCCTCCCCGCCGCAGCCGCTCCGTTCACCCGGGGCAACGTGGATTTCGACCAGTTCTTCGGTCGTGTCCACGCCGGTTATCAGGTGATCGAACAGCAAGACGCGCGATTCACCGCTTTTATCGGCATGCGCTACAGCTACCTCTCCACCGAGATTATCCTCAGCGGCGGCGCTCCGCCAGTCACTGCCGATGGCAGTAAATCATGGGTTGATCCGGTCATTGGCATGCACGGAGTTTGGGATCTCAACGACCGCTGGTTCCTTCACGGCGGAAGCGATATCGGTGGCTTCGGTGTGAATTCAGATCTCATCTGGCAGGCAAATCTCGCCCTTGGATACCGCATGAGTGATCGCCTCTCACTTGTCGGCGGCTATCGCGGCCTTGGTGTGGATTTCACCGATGGCGGCTTCCTCGTCGATACCGTCGCCCACGGCCCAGTCATCGGGCTCAACTACCGCTTCTGATCCAACCCCATCCATCCCATGAAAACGTGCAGCCCACTCATCGCAGGCATCATCACATCCGCCCTGCTCGGCAGTTCCTTAACCGGCGCTGAGGAACTGGATCCGAGGATCGCCGCACTGCAAAAAACCGCCGCCAAATTTGTCACGGCATACAACGGTCAGGATGCCGCAGCACTCGCCGCTCTCTTCACTGCTGACGGCGAAATCACCGTTCTCGCTGGCGATCAGCTCACCAGTGGGCGCGCAGAAATCCAAACCCGCTACGAGCAAATCTTCGCCGATGAACCACGCCGTATCTCCATCGAAGTGGGTTCCGTCAGGTTCGTCGCTCCAAACGTCGCCATCGAAGACGGCGTATTTCACCTCACTCCCGCGGATGACGAAACAGCGCCACCCCAGTCCTCTTCCTTCACCACAGTCATGGTAAAAGAGGAATCCACGCCTGATTGGCGGATCGCCAGCACCCGCACTCTCGGAGACGTCACCGATGCCGCAGGGCAACTCTCCGACCTTGCCGACATACTCAAAGGCGAATGGACATGTCGCACACCCGACGGTGTCCGGCTGGATCTCGCTTTAGGTTGGGACAACGGCGGGAAATTTGTCATCGGCGAAATGCTGGCCACCACTCCCGACTCGGAGCCGCAGGAAGGCAGCATCCGCATCGGTTGGGACGCCGATAAGAAACAGATCGTCTCGTGGATCTTCGATGCTGCGGGCGGTTTCAACCATGGTGCATGGATCCGCACCGATGATGGCTGGATGATCCGCTCCGAAGGAACCACCGGCGATGGCGAATCCCTCAGCGCCATCCAAGAGCTCGGCTCGCAAGGCGCTGATACCCTGATCTGGGCCGTCACCCAACGCGTCGTCGATGGCGAGAAAGCACCCGACAAAATCCTGAGATGGGTGCGCCAAGCACCGGAACCCGCCAATGACTAACCGCTAACCGATTTCTACTATGAAATTTTTACCCGTATATTTAGCCCTCCTCATCGGGAGCGTCCTGCTCGTTCCAACCTCGCATGCGATCGGTGACCGCCGGGATCGCGGAGGGGCCGCAACTCCCAAACGCAGCCCGATGACGGGCTCAAAAATCGAACGCCCCGCCGCTCGTCCTGCCCCAAAGCCCACCCCAAGACCCGCACTCCGCCCAGAAGCCCGCCCCACCCCTCGCCCGGAAATGCGCCCTACCGCTCGTCCGGAAGCTCGTCCCACCGCTCGTCCGGAAATGCGCCCTACCGCACGTCCGGAAACCCGGCCCGCCCTGCGTCCGGAGACCCGCCCGGTACAGCGCCCGGATACGCTCCCCGGCAAACTGCCCGATCGCAGGCCGGATACGCGCCCGTCCATGGATCGCCCTGGCCACACTCGCCCCAACACGCTGCCCGGCATGGTCACTTATCCAAACCGTCCGGACAATCGCCCGAACATTGGCCGCAACAAAATCAATATCGGAAATCGTACCAACATCCATATCGACAAGGTCAACGTTAACCGCCGCAACATGGGACTCAATCGTCCGTCCACACTTCCGGCCAACCGCCGCGACTGGGACAGCAATCGCTGGGGCGGGAATCACGGAGTCTGGGGTAACAACGCGAACATCAACATCAACAATAACTACAGCCTGAACAACAATTTCTCCTACCGCCCAAACTACTGGGGTGCTAGCCCGTGGTGGGGCGCCGGTTATTGCCATACCTGGCATCACGGCCATTGGGGATACGGCTGGAACAACAGCTACTACCGCCGCCACTGGTACTACTCCGACAATGATTTCGCCTCCGGTTTCATGTGGGGCATCGCGGTATGGAGCATGGGCAACCTGATCTACGATATGGGTTACCAATCTTATAAAAACCCCTATCCTGCGCCGCCTGTGCAGAATACCTACATCACCTACACTCAGCCGGTATCAGTCGCCGCCGCCGCCAACCCTCCCGGCGATGAGATAGCCGCCGAACTCGCCGAAACCAAGTCCAACGAAGCTCTCGAGCGGTCACGCGCGGCCTTCCGAAAAGGCGACTACCTCGCCGCCTCCAAGGCCGTGGACGAGGCGATCGCCCACACCCCGGGTGATGTCACCCTACACGAATACCGTGCGCTGGTTTTCTTCGCGTTGGGAAAATACTCGGATGCCGCGGGCGTTCTCAATCCCGTACTCGCGTCCGGACCCGGCTGGGGCTGGGACACCATGGTCGGCTTCTACACAAGCTCAGGAACCTACAGCGACCAGCTCGGTAAACTGGAAGCATACACCAAAAGTGCTCCCGAAAAAGCGGATGCACGCTTCCTGTTAGGCTACCATTACATGGTCTGCGACCACATGGAGCAGGCCAACGCCGAGTTCTCCAAAGCATCGGAACTACAACCGGCGGACAATATTTCACGCCAACTCCGCGATCTAACCGCCGCCTCCATCCCTGATGCCGGAGCGGCCGATGCCGTACCTTCGGCCAGACCCGCACCCGTGGAGCCCGATCAACTCGTCGGCACCTGGGTCAGCGACCGCGGTGCAGACGGCAAGATCCATTTCACCATGACCGCAGCCGGCGATTACACCTGGGCATTCATAAACGCAGGTCAGTCCAGTCAACTCAAGGGAACCTACGGCCTTGATGACAAAGGACTGCTCGTGCTCACCAGCGACGATACCCAGATGGTCTCTGCCGTGGAGTTAAAGGAAAACAAATCCTTACACTTCGCGCTCGTCGGTGCACCCGATGGAGATCCAGGACTAGATTTCTCGAAAGAATGACATAATCCATCTCCATGAAATTCATCCAAATACCCGCGCTCGCCGTCCTGGCTCTATCCCCTCTCGCATCCGCACAAACAGATGTTAGATATGAAGGCGGCGTGCTGCTCAACGCCTCCGACCTACTTCCTGCCGATCTCCTGCGCGGCGAATCACACCGCGTGCGCGATCACGTAGCCACGGACGGCTTCTTGGCCCACTTTCAGATCGACAGCGATTTCGGAACCTTCGAGGCCATCGGCGTACCGCAGGCGAAAAGCCGCATCGCCGAGATCCGGGCGATCAAGAAACTCGTCGAAACAAGCAAGGGCGACCTTTTCGCGGAAGGCATGAAACGCTCCCTCACGCAACCCGTTGATGCGGTGAAAAACATCGTCACCAACCCGGTGGAATCCGTAAAACAGGCTCCCGCCACCGTCGGCCATTTTTTTACTAAGGTCGGCTCTGCCATCGGACGCGCAGGCGGAAAGGTGAAGGACAGCATTGAAAATGACGGCCCGCCCCCCTCCGGATCCGAGATCGGCCAAGCCGCCAGGAATGCCGCAGGATTCGACAAGGCGAAGCTCGATACCGCAAGGCAGCTGGGCGTCGATCCGTATTCCGACAACGCGCGTCTCCAGGAGGAAATGGACAAGGTCACATGGGCTTTCTTCGCGGGTGGCCTACCTCTGCGCGTAGGGGCTGCGGTTGCTTCCGCAGGCGTGGCCGTGGCCGCAACCAACATGATCGGAATCCCGGAGGATACCTACGCGTTGACCCAGTCCGAGCTCGCACTCCGCGACGGACGCTCGCTGGCTGCGATGGGTATCAGCGACGAGAACATCAAGACCTTCCAGCTCTACGGCCCGCTCAGCAGCACCCGCCGCCACCGCATCGTGCTCGCCTTGGAAACCCTTTCCAAAACCAAAGGCCGCGATCTTATCATACGGCAGGTCAATGCCTGCGAAACGCCCGAACAGGTGGATTTCCTCATCGCCGCGCTCTCCATCCTCGCGGAGCGCCAACGGTCCGGTGCCGCCTCATACACCTCACTCACGGTCTTGGGTCGCCTGCCCGGAGCAGTCCACTCGAACGGCGAACTCCATGTCCCCGCGCCCGTCGATCATGTGACATGGACAGAGGAGGTCGCCCATTTCGCGACCCGCGATGACCTCGGAACCGCCCCCAAAGTCCTGCTGCACACCGGAAAACTCTCGGCAGCCGCTGCCAGCGAACTCAGCGCAAAGGGCTGGAAGTGCCATAACGTCGCTTATCCGTTATTATGAAAATCATATCCCCGCTGCTGAATCCCAAGCGATCCAACAGCGAGCTTTCCCTTTGCCCCTTCCTCACAACCCCCATCCACTCACAAGTCCAATGAAGTCCCGCATGAAATCGCAACTCCCCTTTTTTCCTCTTTACGCTATCCTCGCGCTAGGCTCATGCGCTCCCACCGGCCTGCCGCCCGCCGAGGGATCACACCGCGCCGCCGTTGTCTCCATGCAACAGGCAGCTTCGCTGAAAGCCACGCCGGAACAGCGCGCGGCTCTCTATCTGCAGGCCGCACGCGAGGCTTCCGTATTGCTCGACTCGCCTGAGTCCGGTGCCGCCGCCCGCTCGATTTACAACAAGGCCGCCGCCGATCTGACCATACTGCTCCGTAGCGCGGATCAAGGCTCGCTGTGGAACCGCCCACTGACACTCAGCTCCGGAGACACCACCTACCGCCTACGCTTCGCGAAGAAGACTCGCGACGGTCAATGGAATCCCGCGTATTTCACCTCCTTCACCCCAGCGGAGGAGGTGGATCTGAAAACCATCGACCGCAGAAACCGCCAAGATGGCGTGGGCGGAGCGCTGGTGGGCATTAGGAAAACGGAACCCTTGGAGGCGTTTTCGCCGCGTGTCGGTGTCACTGCGCCGGTGACAGCCGCGCTAGAATTCAGGGGCAACGAAGCCGTCCTCAGCTTGATCAATCCGACCGTAAAAACGAAAAGCCGCGTCGCGGGCAAAGACCGCCTACTGGATGCCGATTTCTCCGCACCGCTGGCCTACTATCCGCAGAAAAACGATCTTGTGGAGGGCTTCATGGGAGCGCTGCGCGTGGCGGAACACATGAACATCACCGGACTCTACATGCTCCAGCCCTATGATCCGGATCGCATCCCACTCGTTTTCGTTCACGGCCTCATCTCCACCCCCCGCATGTGGCGCAACGTCATCAACGAACTGGAGACCGATCCCGAACTCCGCCGCCGCTATCAATGCATGGTCTTCGCCTATCCTACCGGGAACCCGCCGCTCTACTCAGCCTTGCGCCTGCGTGAAGAGTTGGTGAAATTCTACGGGCAACACCCTGCGGCGCGCGACGCGGTCCTCGTCGGGCACAGTATGGGCGGCATCCTTTCCCGTGTGCAGGTCACCTCGGTTGATCGCAACGACTGGGATGCGATCGGAGAGCAAAAAGCCTCCGCCTTCTTCGCAAAGGTGAAACCCGGCGACCTCGTGGATCGCTCCACCTGCTTCACCGCCAACCCGCACGTAGGTCGTACTGTTTTCATCTGCACCCCACACCGCGGCAGCGAGATGGCTGTGGGAACCGTCGGAACCCTGGCCATGCGCCTCATCGCCTTGCCCCTCGATATCACATCCACCGTCACCAGCGCCATGGGGGATTCTCTGGGCATCATCACCGGCGATGCGAAACGCATACCGAACAGCGTCACAGGACTTTCCCCCAAGAACCCCACCTACCAGGTCTTGGAAAGCCAGCCCCTCGAAGTCCCCCACCACTCGATCATCGGCGACCGCGGCAAGGGCGATACGCCGCAAAGTTCCGACGGTGTCGTCGAATACTGGAGTTCGCAGATGAAAGCCGCCGCCTCCGAGAAAATCGTCCCCGGCCCGCACGGTTCCTGCGAACTCCCCGAAACGATCGATGAACTCCGCCGCATCCTGAAACTCCATGTCTCTTCCCGATGATATGCCGCCCGATATCAACCGCACAGGGAATCTAAGCTTGGTGTGATCATCGACTACAACTACCGCTGGATTTTCCCACTCGCATACGCGGGACTCCTTCACAAAACAGACCGATACAATGAAACACACCCTGACAAAAATCGTCATCTCCAGCCTGCTGCTGGCGGGTTCCCTATTGCTGAGCAATTGCTCAAACGGCCCTCTCACCAACATGAACGCTTCGGGCGTGAACTCGAAGCAGCTCGCGTCGAATTCACGCAAAGCCCTCAACCAATTGTATAAGGTCAATCCCGCAGCCCGCCGACTGGGTTCCAGCGCCAAAGGCATCCTGGTTTTCCCGGAAATCACCAAAGGGGGACTGATGGTCGGAGGCATGGCTGGAAACGGAGCGCTGATCCGCAACGACGGCACGATCCATGATTTCTACCAAACCGCCGGCGTGTCCTACGGCCTACAAGCCGGTGTCCAACAATACGGTTATGCCCTTTTCCTGATGGACTCCGCGGCCTTCGCCAACCTCAACAGCACGGGCGGCTGGGAGGTCGGATCCAGCCCCAGTCTTGTCATCGTCGATGAGGGACAGGCGACCTCGATCACCAACGCCACCATCAATTCCGGCACCTATGCCTTCTTTTTCAACCAACGCGGCCTGATGGGCGGCCTCGGCCTCCAAGGCTCCAAGATCACACGCATCCAGCCACCCCGCTAAACATCACAGCGACCTGACATCCTGCGAACCACCCACACCAGCGGCACGAACCCAACCTAAAAAGTCTCCCCTTCTACGTAAGGAATTTTTGGCAACCGGTTTACCCGCGCACGCGCCGCCATTCGTTCACCAAAATGAAAATCGCACGTATCTTCGGAATCATATTTCTGGGCTTGATCATGCTCATCGCGTTCGCATGGGCTTTCGGTGCCTTGTGGTATGACGGCTTCGGAAAGGCTTTCGCCATCCTGAACGCGCTCGCAGTTCCCGCGCTTTTCATTTTTGTGAAACCGTGGCGTGTGAAACTCGGGATCTTTGCGGGTTGGTTCGCACTGATTCTCGGCTGGTGGCTCACGCTTGCCCCAACCAACGAAGGCGACTGGCAGCCGGACGTCTCGCAACTCCCCTATGCGGAGATCAATGGCGACACCGTCACCCTTCACAATGTCCGTAACTGCGATTACCGCAGCGCGACAGATTACACCGCCCGCTGGGAAACCCGCACCCTCCGCCTCTCCCAGCTCACCGGCGTCGATTTAGCCATCAACTACTGGGGCTCACCGTGGATGGCGCACCCCATCATCAGCTTCCAGTTCGCCGATGCGCCACCGGTCTGTTTTTCCATCGAGACCCGGAAAAAAACCGGCCAGAGCTACTCCGCGATCGGCGGGCTTTACCGGCAATACGCTCTCGTTTTCATCGTCGCGGACGAGCGGGATGTGATGAGGGTCCGCACGAACTTCCGCAAGGGCGAGGACGTTTACCTCTACCGCACATCCCTCACTGCGGATCAGGCGCGGGAACGTTTCACCGAGTATCTTCTCTCGATCAATCAAATACGTGTGAAACCACGCTGGTATAACGCGATCACCACAAACTGCACCACCTCGATCCGACACCAACACCCGTCCGCTGAGCGTTCCCCATGGGACTGGCGCATGCTGCTTAATGGAAAAATGGATGAAATGCTTTATGAAACGAAAGCGATCAAAACAGCAAACCTGCCGTTCCTCGAATTGAAGCAACGCTCACTCATCAACCCCGCTGCGAAAGCCGCAGGAAATAATCCGCGTTTCTCCGAACTCATCCGTGCAACCCACCCGGGCTACCGTGAGTCCGAATAAGCATAGGCTCACTGCCATCGGGAACCCTCCGCTCAATCAATAATAGGGCATCAGCATCAGGTAGCAGATGGGGCCAGTTACAGCGACGTATAGCCAGATTGGGAAAACCCAG
>Ga0247836_1000433_pt1 | contig 76363 bp, 59 predicted proteins | sample LaCruzMarch2015__4_FD_187116 | JGI IMG/M metagenome (GOLD analysis project Ga0247836, IMG submission 187116) | Freshwater microbial communities from meromictic Lake La Cruz, Castile-La Mancha, Spain - LaCruzMarch2015_14m | ecosystem: Environmental > Aquatic > Freshwater > Lake | place: Spain... | reverse complement strand
AGGCCTATGCGGGGCGAAAGCCCCGCGCGGCGACGCCGAAGGTGCCTGATACTGCGAACGAAATGGGAAATCAGCTCGATATCGTCAAAACCCGCTCGAATATCGCGCTATTCAGAGGTTCCCTAGTAGTAGAGATTTGGACCAAAGCGAGGCCTCCGACCCTCGCAAATATCTTTTTCCCATTGATTAAGACGACTAAACTCCGACGCCCAAAATTTCGAGCAGTGTTTAAAGTATTCGAGTACTACACCTCTTTCTCCAGCCCGCAGCAATTCATTGGCCAACCTCATGTTTGGGCCGAACGTATTTAATTGCGGAGAACCGCGGGTTTGCCCTGAAGCGATCAAATACCTCTTTGCAGCCGTCACATCCCCTTCCCTGAGTGCGATCCTGCCGAGCAGCGTATTTGCGAGGTGTATTGCGTTGCCATAATTCCAATCGTCCACATGGTTGTCGGCTTGCTTCAATAATTCGAAGGATAGACGCTTGGATACAGCCAACATGCCCAGCTTAAACCGTGTCTGGGCGATGGCACCCAGGAGAAGCCATCGTGCATAACAAGTTTTCGGCAATATGAGGCAAGTGATGGTTGTCATCACAAAAAGGACTTCGCTCAGTGCGGACATCACAGCGACATAGACAGTTAATATAGCTTTCCGCATCAATCCTCTCAGGAAACAGGTTTAAATTGATGCTCGCATAGAAACATTAAACGATTTGTCGTCTGGTTTAGGTTGAATGTGACCCCCCACACGCCACTCTTAAGCCCCCGGGAATTCCCCCATCCTCACCGCCAACTCCGGCACCAGCAGCGGCGTCGCGACCTGATCGGCTGGGACTTCGAATGTGACAGCATAGGTGCCGCCGTTCGCACCATCCGGTTCGCGGTGGATGAGCGTCGAGCGCGTGCGGGCGTCGACAACCCAGTATTCGCGAACGCCGCCCGCCGCGTAGGCGGCGGCTTTGACCGTCGTGTCGAGCGTCAGGCTCGTGTCGGCGATCTCAACCACGAGCAGCATGTCGGTTCCGCGAGCGTCGGGCGCAACAAGTTTGGCTGGAAAAACACCAACATCGACAACAGGTTGGTGATCATCGGTGAGCCGCAGCTGCATTTCCTCGACCACCTTGAAGCCGCGACGCAGACAGTCTTGGCCCCAGATCAGCGCCAGCTCGGTCCGCAACACCTCGTGGAACCGGCCGGCTGGCGACATAACCAGAATCTCCCCCGCCAGCAGTTCGACGCGCTCGTCCGGGCCGAAAATGCCGGCCTCGCCCATCGCCATAAACTCGTCCGCGGTGAAGCGGCGTGTTTCGGATAGGGCGTCGGCTGGAAATTTCGTGTGCTGGTTCATGCCCGAAAACTAGCACGTTCGGGGTTGTTTGGTACAGCGACCGCCAGTGTCATGAATTCGATCTGCGATCGAAGCGGGGCCAGCCCCGCGCCCCGCTGGCGGGGCACCCGCCAGACCGCCCGCTTTTTTGTGGTCCATTGGACCGATGGCAGAGGCGTGTTGCCGATGGTAGGGTTGCGGTCCAACTCATAGGCCCCCGATGCTCGATACCCCCACCTCCGAAACGCCCGCTTTGAACGCACCATCGCCAGAGCTGATCGCGCAGTTGACGGCGATCGTCGGCGCAGGCAACGCCATCACCAACCCGGCCGATCAGGCGCCGTACCTCAAGGAATGGCGCGACCTCTACTCAGGCCGGACGCCAATCGTGCTGCGTCCCGGCTCGACGGCCGAAGTCGCGGCGATCCTTGCCGCCTGCAACGCTGTGCGCGTCGCCATCGTGCCCCAGGGCGGCAACACCGGGCTCGTTGGCGGCCAGATCCCGCACGAGGACAAAGCCGAGATCGTGCTGTCGCTGACGCGCATGAACCGCATCCGCCACGTCGATCCGGGCGGAGCGTACATGGTGGCCGAAGCCGGCGTCACGCTGCTGACGGCGCAGGAGACCGCCGAGGCGGCCGGGCGGTTGTTTCCCTTGTCGCTCGCCTCCGAGGGATCATGCCAGATTGGCGGCGTGATGGCGACCAACGCCGGTGGCGTGCAGGTGCTGGCCTACGGCAACGCGCGCAATCTCGCGCTCGGCATCGAGGCGGTACTGGCCGATGGCCAGATCATCAACGGCCTGCGCGCGCTGAAGAAGGACAACACCGGCTATGACCTCAAGGACCTGCTGATCGGGTCGGAGGGCACGCTCGGGGTGATCACGGCGGTGGCTTTGAAATTGCTGCCACGTCCCGCCGAAGTGGCAACGGCATTTGCCGCCCTATCGTCGATCGAGGACGTGGGGGCCCTGTTCCAGCGCGCCGAAAAGGCAGCCGGCGGTGGGCTGACGGCGTTCGAGTTCCTGGACAACACCGGCCTCGAAATGGTGCTGCGACATGCGCCCGGCACGCGGCATCCTTTGAGTGGATCTCATCCCTGGTATGTGCTGCTCGATGTTGCTGGCAGCCGGGCAGACGGCAGCGCGGGCGGCATCCTCGAAGCGCTGCTCGCGGAGGCCGTCGACGATGGCCTCGTGCTCGACGCGACGATCGCTGGCAGCCTTGGCCACCGGGCCGCGCTGTGGAAATTGCGGGAAGCGCTGTCCGAAGCCCAAAAGCCCGAAGGCGGCAGCATCAAGCACGACATCTCCGTGCCCGTAACGGCAATCCCCGCGTTTATCCGCCGCGCGGGTCCGATCGTCGAGCGCGTGTGCCCGGCAGCGCGTCCCGTGCCGTTCGGCCACTTCGGCGACGGTAACGTGCATTATAACGTGTCTCAACCCGTCGGCATGGACAAAGCCGCCTACCTCGCGCTGTGGCACGACATGGCGGACGCGGTACACGGATTGGTGCACGACATGTCGGGCTCGATCTCGGCCGAACACGGCATCGGCCGCCTCAAGCGCGACGACCTCCCCCGCTACAAAAGCGAGGCGGAACTGTTCGCCATGCGCGCCGTCAAAGCCGCCCTCGACCCGCGCGGCATTTTGAACCCCGGCAAAGTCGTGTGAAGGCTGAGCGATTCGCGGTACTGACCAAGCTGGACGTCTACTCTGCCGTCACGGAGGTCGCTTTGCCCAGAGAAAAGAACATCGGGGAAACGACTATCGGGGAAGCGAACGTCCATGAATCGAAGGTCCGAGAAGCGAACGCGGTCGATTTCTGGCGCGGGTTCGCGCTGATCACGATATTCATCAACCATATTCCAGGAATATACTTCGAGCGGTTCACGCATCGCAACGTATCGATTTCCGATTCCGCCGAATTGTTCGTGTTTTTGGCTGGCTGGGGACTAGCCTTGATGGTCTCCCGGTATGAGGCTCGCAAAGCCCATATCGAGGCGATCAAAGCGCTCGCCGATCGCACGCTGCGCATCTACGCGGTCCACTTGATGCTGGTGACCATCGCCATTGCGCTGCTGGCTGCAGCTGCCACGACTTACGACAACCCGCTTCTGCTCGAATGGCACAATGCGGCGACGGTATTCTATGACCCGATCCGAGCACACATTGGTCTTGTCACGCTCAGTTACCAGCTCGGATACTTCGATATTTTGCCACTTTATGTCGTCCTGACCGCAGCCTCGCCGCTGGTCGTCCTCCTGCATTGGTACGCGCCGCGTGCGTTATTGCCAGCATCGGTCGCGCTGTACGTGATCGTCCTGGTGTTTCGCGTTTCGATACCGACGTGGCCAACGCAAGGGACATGGTTCTTCAACCCGCTCGCCTGGCAGCTGATCTTCGTGCTCGGCTTCGTGCTGGCGCGAGATAAGGGGGCTGGTGCATTCGTCCGCCGCCACATCAACGCGTTGTTTAAGCTGGCGCTGCCGATCGTGATCGCGACGTCGATCATGCAGTTCTGGAACCTTCATCCTGATCCGACCCGGATGCCAGAACCCAAGCTTCTGTTTGTCGACTTCAAGTCGTTTCAGACGCCGATCCGCCTCCTGCAATTCCTCGCATTGGCAGCGGTCATAGCGGTGATTTCGAAACGCATTATGGCAGCGCTACCGCCCGTTACGCGCGTCCTCTCACTGTTGGGGCGAAAATCGCTGGTCGTGTTTTCGGTTGGATCGGTGCTTTCGCTTGCCTGCCAGGTCGTTCGGTACGTCTACAAGGCCGAGTTGCCGCTAGATTTTTTGATTGTTGTCGTGGGACTAAGTGTGATGATTTTTTCTGCCTGGCTAGCGGAATGGCCAAAATCTGCCAGTATGAGCAAAACTCAGGCAGGCAACCGGATCTCGTAATGCCGCTGTACCGACGACGATCGTTAGTGGCACTGTCGACGATGCTGGTAGGCGCATCTGCAATTGCCGTTGCCAATGCGATCGCCCCGGTTCCGGCAAAGGCAGAACCAGCGCCCCCACCGTTGTCGAACGACTGCCAGACGCCGGGTGTCTCGATCTCGGGAGCGGTACCGCTCCCGAACGTTCAGCGGGCCCTGCGCGAAACCAAAGTCGTCAAAATTCTTGCTATCGGCGCATCGGCCAGTGCCATGATGCGGCGCACAGGCGAAAATTATTTCAAAGTCATCGAGGACGTTCTGGAACGAACCATCCCCGGTGTTGACGTGCAGATCATCGATCGTGGCGTGTCGGGCGAACTGGCACGGGATGCGGCCGAGCGGATCAAATCGGAGGTTGCCCTCAATCGCCCTGACCTGGTGTTGTGGCAGGTTGGCAGCAGTGATGCCGTGGCGGGGGTCCCTGTCGACCAGTTCGAAGCCGAACTCGATGACACGGTGGCTTGGCTCCGCGGCCACGAGATCGACGTCGCCCTGGTCGGCTTACAATATATTAGAGGGCTGGCCAAAGACGTCCGGTATCAAGCAATCCGCAATGCGGTGAACCGCGTGGCTGACCGCAATCAGATTTTGCGGATCAGCCGATATGAGGCAACCCAAGTCATCGAACAGGCGAAAGCCCAGAAGTCTGGCGAGGCGCCGAATGAGTTCGCCATTTCCGAGCAGGGGCACACGTGTCTGTCGGAATACGTCGTGCGCGCCATTTCAAGTGGCGTCTTCCTGAGGCCGGTTCGACCGCGCTGAACTACGCCGAATTTCAATCCGCGTGCTAGTGCGAACCAGCTGCCTTCCCTCGACCGGGTAAATCCAGTATGCCGGTGTGGGGTGCGTGGACGGGGACCGATACCCGACGACCACTCCACGATGGGGGTAGTTTGCGTGTCTAGACCATTCCTGGTGACGCTGGTTTTACTGGCGGTGTGGATTACAGCAACAGGCAGCCTTAGCGTCGGCCAGAAACGCCCACTGGTTGCAGCTAACGTTGCGCGACAAGCCGCGACGCCATCCCCGACACCGGCCCCGAGATTAGCGAGCCGGATTGTCCGCCAGAACATCAAATCCGCCACCCTCAAGCGGGACATGCCTTTTTCGGTGTACCTTCCAGCAGGGTACGATGGCGGCACCGAGCGATATCCGGTGTTGTACTTGCTCCATGGTGCTGGGGGTGACGAGAACGACTGGACGGAACTGGCAAAAGTGCAGGATATCGCCGATCGTTTGATCGCGACTGGCGCCATTCCTCCAACCCTTATCGCCATGCCGGGATTGCCCGGCTGCTGGTGGGTGGACGGTGCCAAGGACAAGGCCGAGACGGCGTTTTGGTCCGATCTGGTACCTTTGGTCGATCAACGTTATCGCACGATAAAGTCGCGCGACGGTCGTCTCGTGGCCGGATTGTCGGCCGGAGGTTACGGGGCGATCCGCTTCGGCTTGAAGTATCCGGACCGGATCAGCGCCGTTGCCGCATTGAGCCCCGCTGTCTATGCCGATGCGCCGCCGCCGCTGTCGGCTGCCAGAAATCAGCCGCCGTTTCTCAACGCTGGCGGAGGTTTCGACGATGGCTTGTGGGACGCCAACAACTACCCAAGCCTGTTGCCGGCCTACTTTGCTCAGTCGAACCGGGTCGCGATCTATCTGGCTTCTGGTGATGACGACAACTTGGGGATCGCATACGAGACCGCCCTGCTGCACAAGCGTCTCGTTGATCGGCAGTTCGGTTTGACCGAATTTCGAATTCTCGACGGCGGGCACGACTGGACGCTTTGGTCGTCCGCGCTGAGTGACGCCATGGTTTACGTGTTCCGTCACGCCAGTCCAAAATTGTCGGCTGCGGGGACGACCGCATCACCGGTTCTCATCAAATAGCCCCTGACGCCCGGCAGAGCCCCTTGCGGGGCCGAACTGCAACACGCGTGAAATCAAGTTGCACCAAAGACTTGGATAAAGGGCTTTCGCGAGTTTCGCGGCGGGAGTATTGAACTTGGAGTCGTAGGGCGCGTTCATCAGGGGTTCGGCCAACGTCTCACGTTCTGCGTCGCACACTTCGATGAGGTGCCTCATGGCACAGACTTCTGTCGCCGAAACCGGCACAGCACACGACACGCACGGCAAGAATTACTGGGCACTGACGCTAGGCTCGATCGGCGTCGTTTTCGGCGACATCGGCACAAGCCCGCTTTACGCCTTCAAGGAAGCGCTACACGCTGCGGATGTGGCGAAGCTTCCGCATGTTCCGGCGGTCTACGGCATTCTTTCGTTGATTTTCTGGACACTCATCTTGATCGTGACGCTCAAGTATGTGCTCATGCTCTTGCGTGCCGACAACAAGGGCGAAGGTGGAACCTTCTCACTGATGTCATTGGCCCAACAGGCCGCCCCGCAATCCAGTGCACTCATTTTCGGCCTCGGCATTGCCGGGGCCTCATTCTTCTATGGCGATGCCGTCATCACGCCAGCGATCTCGGTTCTGTCGGCGGTCGAAGGCTTGAAGCTGGTCCACCCGCACTTTGAAACCGTTGTCGTCCCCCTCGCCCTCGTCATCCTATTCGCGCTGTTTTATTCGCAAAGCTCTGGCACGGCCAAAGTCGCGCGATACTTCGGCCCGATCTGCGTTGTCTGGTTTTTCGCCCTCGGCCTCGGCGGTCTCGTCCATGTCGTAGCCAACCCGGCCATCATTGTTGCGCTCAACCCGATGTGGGGCTTTGACCTCATCCGCGACTACGGTTTCATCGCCTTCCCGGTCATGGGCCTCGTATTCCTCGCCGTCACTGGCGCCGAAGCGCTCTATGCAGACCTCGGCCATTTTGGACGCAAGCCGATCCAGGGCGCTTGGGTGTTCGTGCTGGCATGCTTGCTGCTGAATTATCTGGGCCAAGGCGCACTCGTCCTGGCCGACCCGTCGGCTGCGAAAAACTCGTTCTACCTGCTCTATCCCAAAGAGTTGCTGGTCCCCATGGTGCTGCTCGCCACCATGGCGACCGTGATCGCCAGCCAGGCCGTCATTACCGGCGCGTTCTCGTTCACCCGCCAGGCGATCCAACTCGGACTGCTGCCACGTCTCGGCATTGTTCACACGTCCGAGAGTATGGCAGGCCAGATCTATATGCCCCGGGTCAACTGGATCCTGTTCGTCTTCGTCGTCGGCGCCGTCATCATGTTCCAAACGTCCGGAAAACTCGCCGCCGCCTACGGCATTGCCGTGACCGCCAACATGGTCCTCGACAGCGCGATCCTGTTTTTCGTGGTGTGGAAATTGTGGAACCGGCCGCTATGGCAGGCCGCCGCCGTTATGATCCCGCTGGTGTTGATCGAGCAGTTCTTCTTCCTCGCCAACATGACCAAAATCTACGAGGGCGGCTGGTTGCCGTTGGCGATGGCCGCGACCATGGCGCTGATCATGCTGACGTGGCGGCGCGGCTCGTCGATCCTTGCCAAAGAGACGCGCCACGCCCAGGCCGACATCGAGTGGCTGGTTCGCAAACTCGAGGCCAAACCACCGCACCGCGTACCCGGTACGGCCGTGTTTTTGACCGCCGACCCCAACGCCGCCCCCACCGCGCTGATGCACAATCTGAAGCACAACCGCGTCCTACACGAACGCAACATTATCTTGACGATCAAAACGTCGGATACGCCGCGTGTGTTGAACAGCGAGCGCATCAAAGTCGAGCCGATCGCCGACGGCTTCACGCGCGTAACCGCTCGCTTTGGATTCATGGAGACGCCGAACATCCAAAAGGTGTTCACGCTATGCCGGAAGAAGGACTTGAACATCGACATTGGCGGAACGAGCTTTTTCTTGTCGCGGCGTTCGCTCAAGATCTCGAAAAAGTCCGAAATGCCGATGTTTCAGGACCAATTGTTCATCGCGCTTGCCCGCCAAGCCGAGGATGCAACGACCTATTTCCAGATCCCGATCGACCGCGTCGTGGAAGTCGGGACGCAGGTCGCGGTGTAGTTTGATCGAAGCTGGCTCGTTTCTCGGCTGTGGCGGCAGATAATGCGTCGATCGGGCACGTACTTGTCGCATGTCCGACACACGCAACCGCGACAATCGGCGGTAAAATGTCATCGCGTGAGGAGCACCCATGCCGGCCAAAACCAGCCTTGTCTTGACCGCAGCGACGATCGCGCTCGTTGCGTGGGCCGTCTCCGGTGAAAGCCCCCCAACCGTACCTAGTGACGTGACGCCAGTGGCGGGCGATACTATCGGCCGTACAGTCGCGCCATCGCAATCGGGGGCCGTCACGGTCGCCCAAGCAACGAACACACCGCCCGGCGCACCCCCGGCCGCAGCACCATCCGCGCAAGTGACCACGCCGCCAGCGGTCCCGGTGCCCCCGGCGGCCGTCACGCAAATCCCTAATGCAGCGGCACCAATTGCACCTGCCCCGACTGCAGCAGCGCCGAACACGCCAGCGACCGCCCCCGTAGGACCGTCGCAGGTGGCTCCAGCCGCCGTCCAAAGTACGACACCTGCCCCGCAGGCCGCCTCCCCGGCGGCACCAGTCCCGCCAACGGCTAGCCCGGCCCCGGTCGACTCCGCAAAACCGGCGGTGCCCAAAACAGTCGCTGTCACCGCCTCGAACGTGATCTTCTTCCACCCTGACGGCACAGGGCTCAACCACTGGAACGCGTTGCGCACGCTGACCAAAGGCCCTGACGGCGCTCTCGAGTGGGACGCCCTGCCGAGCATGGCGGTTTATTCAGGCCACATGAGCAACGCGCTCGCTGGAACGTCGAATGGCGGCGCGACGATCCATGCTTACGGTGTCAAGGTTGCCGCCCGATCATTCGGCCTGGACGGCGAAACACCGATCGTTGCCGCGTCGGGCAAACCGGCATCAATCGTCCAGGAGGCGCTCGCCAGCGGCCGCGCCACGGGTCTCGTCCAAACCGGCCACATCGCAGAGCCGGGTACGGCTGCCTTCATCGCCTCGGTGAAAAAGCGTAGCGAATACACTGAGATCGCCCGGCAGGTCGTGCAGTCGGGTGTGCCGGTCATCCTCGGCGGCGGCGAGGCGATGCTGTTGCCCAAAGGGATCGCTGGCCGCCACGGCGACGGGATGCGTGAAGACGGCCTCGACCTCATCCAGTGGGCCAAGGGAAGCGGCTACACGGTCGTCTACACGCGCCAGGAACTCGCCGCGCTCGATCTGTCGAAAATCGACAAGCTGCTCGGAGTGTTTGCCCGCTGGAACACGTTCAGCGACAAGACCGAGGAGGAGAACGCCCGCGAGGGGCTCGGCCACTATTTGTCATCCGCGCCGACGGTTGCTGAAATGTCGAGCGCCGCACTCCAGATACTGTCGCGGTCTAAGGACGGCTTCCTGCTTGTGGTGGAGGAAGAGGGCACCGACAATATGGCCAATAACAACAACGCGTCCGGCACGCTGGAAGCCTTGCGCCGGGCCGACGAGGCCGTTGGCGTGCTCCACCGTCACGTGAAAGACAACCCGAATACCCTGTTGCTGATGGCTGCCGATAGTGACGCTGGCGGCATGCAGTTGATCGGCCCTGGCCCTGGCCGCGAGATGGAACCTGGCAAGCCGCTGCCGGCAACGTCCAAGAACGGCTCGCCGGCCGACGGCGTCACCGGAACCGGCGGCGTGCCGTTCCTGTCAGCACCCGACGCTAAGGGCCAACGCTGGCCGTTTGCCATCACCTGGGCAACCGAGAACGACGTCCACGGCGGCATCCTGGTTCGTGCGGCTGGCAAAAACGCCGATAAGGTCAAGGGCCGTCTCGACAATACCGGCATCTACCGGATCATGTACGAGACGCTGTTCGACCGGCCGATCGGCAACTGAGCGAATCGCTATCAGTGCGGGCTCCAAGTTGTGCCAACATCCAGACGCTGGCGAGACGGCTTTGCCCTAGCCGTCGAACGACGCTGGACACCGGCCGAAGTTGCCCAACCTGCCCGCAACAACGATCCGTGATCTTGCCCCGGCACGCATACGTATCCATGTCCAACCACAAGCTGACAGTCCTGCCTCCATCGCACCTCGCGTGGGGCCGCGCATGACCTGGGATCCGAGCCTCGATGTCCACTGAAGACAACCGCTTTACCGCGCGAGCGGCCCGCTATGCCCGCGTCGGCACGAACGTTGGCGCAGTAGCGGCCAAGGTCGCAGCCGGGCGGCTGTTCGGCCGCGACCTCGACAACCGCTCGGATGCCGCAGCCCTGGCGGCCGCGCTTGGGGGCCTCAAGGGTCCGCTGATGAAGGTTGCGCAGTTGCTGTCGACCATCCCCGAGGCGCTGCCGCCCGAATACGCCCGCGAACTCGCGCAGTTGCAGTCGAACGCGCCGCCCATGGGTCCAGCGTTCGTGCGCCGTCGTCTCGTTGCCGAACTCGGCGCAGACTGGCGCGAAAAGTTCGGCTCGTTCGAGGAAGAGGCCGTGGCCTCGGCCTCACTCGGTCAAGTCCACCGCGCGACGACGCATGACGGCGTGTCGCTTGCCATCAAGCTGCAATACCCGGACATGCAGTCGGCGGTCGAAGCCGACCTCAACCAGCTCAAAGTCATTTTCTCCATGCATGCCCGCATGGGCGGCGCCGTCGATACCCGCGAAATGCTGGTCGAAATCGGCGACCGGCTGCGCGAAGAGCTCGATTACCGGCTGGAAGGCCGCCACGCCCGCCTCTACCGCTACATATTCCGTGACGAGCCGCGCGTCCGGGTGCCGGACGTGTTCGAGGACCTGTCGACCAACCGCATGCTCGCCATGGGTTGGTTGCAGGGGCGCAAATTGCTCGACTACAAGTCGGCCTCCATGGAGGACCGCAACCGTCTAGCCGAGGCGATGTATCAAGCCTGGTGGTACCCGGTGACGCACTACGGCGTTATCCACGGCGACCCCCATCTCGGCAATTATACGGTCTTCGAAGAGCCCGGCAGCGCGCCAGCCGATGGCAGCATCGGGACGCCGATGGGCATCAACCTGCTCGATTACGGCTGCATCCGGAAATTCCCGCCGATATTCGTCAACGGCGTGATCGACCTCTACAACGGCCTGCTTCGCAACGATCGCGCGCAAGTTGTACACGCCTACGAGACATGGGGCTTCAAGGGCCTGTCGAGCGACCTGATCGACGCGCTGTCGATCTGGGCGAAATTCATCTACGGGCCGCTGCTCGACGACCGCGAGCGGACCATCGCCGACGGAACGGCGCCGGGCGAATACGGCCGTAAGGAAGCATTCAACGTCCACCAGATCCTCAAGGAAAAGGGTCCGGTGACCATACCGCGCGAATTCGTGTTCATGGATCGCGCCGCAATCGGCCTGGGCGGCGTGTTCCTCCACCTCGACGCCCGGCGCAATTGGCACCGGATGTTCAACGAAAACATCGCAGGCTTCGACGTGGCGACGGTTGCTGCCCGCCAACAGCAGGCTTTCGAGGTCTCCGGCCTTGCCGACCCGCTGCCGCCGCCCGCAGCAGCAGCAGCTTGATCGGCCCACCCGATCGACTATATCGGACCTGCCGGGTATTCTCGTTTGGACGCGTTGGCCGACCCGCGTCACGCGTCGAGAAAACATAAGGAGTGGCGCGGCGACCGCGCCGGACACATTTGACAGAAGTTCTAATCGTCGCCGTTCTCATACTGCTGAACGGCGTATTCGCTCTGTCTGAACTGGCCGTTGTTTCCTCCCGATCCGGCCGCTTGAAGGCCCTGGCCGCAGCTGGACAGCCGGGCGCATCAAGCGCATTGGCGTTGAACGCTGATCCGGGACGGTTCCTGTCATCTGTGCAAATCGGCATCACGTTGATCGGCATCATCAATGGCGCATACTCTGGCGAAGCGTTTGGCGCGCAAGCCGCGAACGCGTTCAAATCCATCGGGTTGTCGGACGCGATCTCCGCTCCTGCCGGATACGTGCTCGTAATTGCCGTGATTACGTATCTGTCTGTGATCATCGGCGAACTTGTTCCCAAAAACCTCGCGCTGAAAAATGCCGAGAGGATCGCCTGCACCGTCGCTCCGCCGATGGTGCTATTCGCCAAATTCGCAGCGCCCGCCGTTTGGATACTCGACCAGTCCACAAAGCTTGTCTTTGCCGCTTTCGGTCAATCGGTCGAGAGCGAATCGCGGGTCACGGATGAAGAAATCCGGACGCTGGTGTCGGAAGCCGAGTCCGCCGGTGTGATCGAAACCGGCGAGCGCCAGATGATCACCGGCGTCATGCGCCTTGCGGACCGTGCCGTCGTCGGCATCATGACGCCGCGCACTGACGTTGATTGGATCGACGTCACCGGTGAAGAAAGCGCAATTCGCGACCGTTTGATTTCGACCACCCACTCGCGGCTTCCCGCAGGCGAAGGTTCGGCTGATGCCATCATCGGCGTTGTGCAAACCCGGGAACTTCTCGCCGATCTCCTGGCTGGCAAACCGCTCGACGTTGGCCGCCATGTGCGCAAGGCGCCAGCCATACCGGAATCGACGTCGGCCCTCGATGTCGTCAAGATACTACGCGAGTCCCCCGTCCCGATGGCGCTCGTTCTTGACGAATACGGCCATTTCGAAGGTCTGGTGACGCCCGCAGATATCCTCGAAGCCATCGCTGGCGTGTTCAAATCCGACATGGATGGCGCCGAACCCTATGCGGTGGCCCGCGAAGACGGATCGTGGCTCCTGTCTGGCGCGATGCCAGCCGACGAGATGGCCGACACCATCGGCTTCAAGCTGCCAGAGCAACGCAGCTACGAAACCGTCGCGGGCTTCGTACTCGCCGAAATGCGGCACATTCCGAAAACCGGCGAATACATCGTAACCCAGGGCTGGAAGTTCGAGGTGGTCGACCTCGATGGCCGCCGCATCGACAAGATCCTCGCGGTCAAGCTCGAACCGCCGACGGTTTGAACGTCAGCGACGGGGGCCCCCACCCGACCGGTTGTCACCGATCACGCCTTCCCCACGCTCGCAATCCACGCCATGACCTCGCCGACGTTGTGGGAGGCCCACAGGTGGCCAGCGCCGGGAATTTCGGTGAGTTCACAGCGCGGCAGCGAGCGGGCGAGCAACCTCGCGGCCTCGATCGGCACGTTGCGATCGGCGAGCCCGATCCACATGCGCGACGGCATATCGGCGCGTGATAGGTCGATGCCCCACGGCCGCGCAAACAGCGCCATATCGGCAAGAGCGCCGCCCACGCCTGGCTCCATGCCTTCGCGAAACGTTTTCGCCAACCGGTCGCGCACCGCCGGGTCGGCCACGGTCTGGCGATCGACGCCCGACCGCGTGTTCGCCAATCTCAGCGCGAGGGGTGGCGACACGCGCAACGCCAAGCGGAATGCAAGGAAGCCCAGCGACAATGCGCCGGGCACATTCGGCAAGGTGCGGAAGCACAAGCGGTGAAACGTCGAAAGCGCTGGCAATGGCTTGAGACCAGCAATCGGCCCGACCGGTGAGATCAGCGCCAGCGTGGTAACCCGTTCGGCGTAACTTGCCGCAACGGCCGCAGCGAACGGCCCGCCGCCAGATATGCCAACGACGTGATACCGGCCAATCGCCAGTTCGTCGGCCAGATTTGCGATATCGGACGCAAAGTCGCGCAAGGTTCCGCCCGGCCGTGGCGAGGTCAAGCCATAGCCCCAACGGTCGACCGACACGATTTTGAGCCCATGCTTCAGGCCCGCAACGTGGGCGCTGGCAAATTTGTAGCGCGAGCCCGGCGTGCCATGCAGCGCGATCACGGGGACACCGTTTTGCGAGCCATACAGCCGATAGCCCATCACCCGGCCATCGCGCAGAGTCACGATGCGCGACCGCGTGAGCGAGGGGCTCGCGCCGACGCCGTGCGTCCGTTGCGGAGCCTGCCGCATGCCTATTTCAAGCTGCCGCAGAACCGCTGGATGCGCCGACACGCCTCCTCCAGCGCTTCCGTGGAGGTAGCGTAAGAGATGCGAAACGCCGGACTGCCGTAGAACGCCGCGCCATGAACCGCAGCAACGCCTTCGGCTTCGAGCAGCGTCGTCACGAACTCCTCGTCCGTGGCGATCACTTTGCCCGACGGCGCCGTCTTGCCGATCAATTCGGCGCACGACGGGTAGACGTAAAACGCGCCTTCCGGCTTGGCGCACTTGAGGCCTTTTGCCTGGTTCAGCATCGACACCACGAGATCGCGGCGCTTGGCGAAGGCCTCGTTGTTCTTCGCGATAAAATCCTGCGGACCGTTGAGCGCCTCGACGGCCGCCCACTGCGTGATCGAGCAGGGGTTCGACGTCGACTGCGACTGCAGCTTGCTCATAGCCTTGATCAGAACCTCGGGCCCCGCGCCATAACCGAGCCGCCAGCCGGTCATGCAGTAGGATTTCGACAGCCCGTTCATGGTCAGCGTGCGATCTTTGAGGCCTGGCTCGACTGCAACCGGCGTGTGCATCACGAGGCCGTCGTAGATCAGGTGCTCATAGATATCGTCCGACAGCGTCCACACATGGGGATGGCGCATCAGCACATCGGTCAGCGCCTTGACCTCGTCGCGCGTGTAAGCAGCCCCGGTTGGATTCGAGGGCGCATTGAAGATGAACCATTTGGTCTTGGGCGTAATCGCCTTTTCCAGCCCCTCGGGCGTCAACTTGAAGCCAGCCTCGAGCGTCGTCGGCGCAAATACGCAGGTTGCACCCGCAAGACCCACGATGTCGGCATACGAGACCCACGCCGGCGTCGGGATGATCACTTCATCGCCCGGGTTCAGGGTGGCGATCAGCGCGTTGTACAGCACCTGCTTGCCGCCGGTGCCCACCGTGATCTGCGACGGCTTGTAGTCGATGCCGTTTTCGCGGGCGAACTTCGCAACGATGGCGACCTTGAGCTCCGGCATCCCGTCGACGTCTGTGTATTTCGTCTTGCCGTCGGCCATCGCCTTGGTCGCGGCGTCCTTGATATTTTGCGGCGTGTCAAAATCCGGCTCGCCAGCCGACAACGAGATGATGTCACGCCCGGCCGCCTTGAGTTCTCGCGCCTTCATCGACACGGCGATTGTGGCCGATGGCTGGATGCGGTTGAGGCTGTCGGCGATGAAACCCATGGGATCGATCTTTCTGGACGAGGCGGAGGCGCCAGCCGGATGACCGGCCGCAAGGATGGAGACGCGCCGTTCTAGTGCCGTATCTCGTGAGGTGGAAGCGCTTTCAGACCGAAAGCGCGGATCAGCACTATGGCTCGCAGTATGGCTGCGCGGCTTACAAATGCCGGTGACAACGCCCTGCCAGGCAACCCGCCCACATATCGAACCACGGTTCATGAACGGCTAAGCCTACCGATCGCCGCCCGATGTTTTATGGCACCAAGAACCGCAACCTGTGCCATACTGCAGGCCAGATCGGCGACCTGAGATGGCGTGTCCGATAAACCACAGCCCTGCAGCGTTCAGGTTGCATTGGGGGAAAATAGCCGAGTTCGCCACATTGGGAGCCAAACCCCGACACACCCTGAAGCTCGATTGATCGGAGACGCGTTCGTCTTCGTTATAAATGTTAGGAGCATCACCATGGCCCGACCTTTTTCAGCCGCTCGATTAGTTTTTGACGCCGCCATTGGCGCCGTCGTGTTCGCCGGTCTGACCGTGGCCCTTCTCGGCCAGTCGGCTGCCGCTCAGCTCATCACACAAGGAACCGCACCGTTGCCACTCGCGACCCTTACAAGCTCACCGCAAGCCCTAATTCTTCTGCTGGCGATCGTATTTTCGGCGTTGTTTGCGCTGAACCTCGCGTTCATGCGTCACGTTAAGGGCTCCGAGGTCCGCGTGAAGGCGCATCGTCGGCCTGATACAGACCAAGCCGGGTAACGCGCTGCGTTATACGCTTCTCCAGAGGTTTTTGATGTCCAACCCGCCGATGTCCGAGACAACGCAAAGTAACGAACGCGGACGTTTGGATGCGGTCCGCCCATCGCGAGACTGGCGTTTGGGAGCCGTCGGTGCCGTGGCCATTGCCGCTGTCGTCGTTGGCGGCGGAGTTATGGCACTCGATACCGAAAACGTGGTTTCATCGGTCTTTGACAGGTCGTTTTCCCGCGCTGTCGTATCGCCTCGCGCGGTCGCTGAAACACCGCCTGTCGCCCGTCCGCGCCTCGACGGTATCGTCGGGAGTGAAGCGTTCTGGCTGGGCATAGCAAACCCTGAGATCGCACGCGTCGTCGCCGTGGGCCAGCCGCTTACCCTTCGCTCGGGGGGCAACACGCCAGATCGCCGCCTCGTGATCATCGACGTCCGTGAGGTGCCTGCCTCGTCCGGACCGACGGCGCACTTGGATACCGAAACCCGAATCGACACACGGGCCGTTACCGCGCCGGTCTATCTGATCGTCTGCCGCGACCACCATGATCCGACGGCAGCCGAGTTCCTACTCGAACTCCGCAATGGCGAAATCTCGATCATCGGCTCTGAGGCGCCGCGCATTCTATAAGCAGCGTCGCTCAAACGGTGCGCGCTTTCCGCTCCCTGCCGACCTCGCCAACCACGTCGGCCAATGCCAAGCAATCCGCCGCCCGCGGGGACGACTTGCGCCAAGCCAATCCTAACGTCCGCTGCGGCTCTGGGTCTGCGAACCGCAACAGTGTGATCCCACGCCCCTCGGCTTCGACCGAAAGGCAAATCTCCGGCAGCAAGGTCAGCCCCAAATCGTTGGCGACGAGTTGAACGATCGTCGACAGGCTCGATGCACCGAAGGCCTCGCCCGTTTCAGATTCGCGCAAGTCGCACACCGCCAGTGCCTGATCGCGTAGGCAGTGGCCTTCCTCGAGCAGCAACAGACGGTCATCCTTGATCAGCTCCGCCGTCGCCTTGACCTTGCCGCTGATCTTGCGGCTGGCCGGCATCGCCAACAAGAAGCGATCCTCCAGGATTGCCATCGTCTCGAATTCCGGCCGGTCGACGGGCAAAGCCAGCAGCAAGACGTCGAGCGATCCGTCGGCCAAAGCGTCAAGCAGATGCTCGGTGCGCGACTCCCGGACGCGCAGTTTGAGCGCCGGGTGGCGGGCCCGCAAAAGCGGCAGCATCGGAGGCAGCAGATACGGCGCTACCGTGGGGATCACACCGAGATTCAAAGGGCCGGTCAGCGGCTCGCGGTTAATCCGGGCGAAATCCGAGATATCGCGCACTTCAGCCAGCACCCGGGCCGCACGCCTTGCAATTTCGGCACCCTCTGGGGTCGGACGCACGCCGCGCGGCAGCCGCTCGAACAAGCTGACGCCCAGTTCCTCTTCGACCAACTTGACCTGTAGCGACAGCGCGGGTTGCGTGACCGAGCATTGCTCCGCCGCCCGGCCGAAATGGCCAAGTCGCGCTATCGCCTCTACATAACGAAGCTGCCGCAAGGTGATCATGACGGATAAGTTGTACTGATCGATGGTGCCCGTCAAACGCCATCACGCCGTCATACCCAAATTTCCGACCGGCTATGGGGTCAACTCGCCCTTGCGACGGCGCAGTTCCAGATAGCGGTTGAACGACACTTCGGCTGAAACATACGCCTCCTGGAGTTCGACGCTCCAGTATTTCAGGTTGGGCAGCGGTATCGCCTCGCCAGTCACCGCACAGCGGACATAGTCGCCGGCCGACAACACCGTGAAATCGCCGTCCCCGAAACGGACGCGCGCTTCCGACGTAAGGCCGAAAAGTTTCTCAAAGCGGTTCATGCGGGTCCCGTGATCGCGCGGAAGGCTCAGTATCGTGCCGGAAACTGAAGAACGGCGAACGAAACGTCAATTGGTCTTCGCAACGCATGCCGTGAGACCGGGACATCGGCAACCTGGAAATTTCCACCTTCAGCGAGGCCGATGAGGCCCCGGTTCAAAACAAACTTCCCTGCGAACCGCCGCCACCGGAACCGCCGCCCCGAGAACCACTATCCCGAGAACCAGTATCCTTCGGCCCGCCACCCGGCTCTTGGCCCTTCGGCTTGCGAGGACGGATGCCGATCGGACCCTGCGGCGACCCGCGATCAGCAACCCTGCCGTCTTCGAGCGCCTGCACGCGCACGTCGCCGTCGTGGAACTCGATACTGAGCGCCCCGCCGGCCGCCACGTGCGTGGCCACCCGCACCATCTGGCCATTGCCATCCCGCACAACGGCAAAGCCGCGCGCCAGCACACCCTGATACGACAGCGCCGCCAGCATCGAAGACCGCGCCTCCAGGCGTTCGCGCACCGCCTGCAAGCGTTGCGTCAGTGCGAGGGCACCACGCGCATCAAGACTATCGAGCTGTTCTCGACCGCGCCGGGCGCGGGCCGCAACGACCGACGGGCGCATCCGCGCCGCCGATCCCTCGAACCGAGCGCGCTGCCGTCCGGCAAGCCGCGACAGCCCGTCAGTCGTTCGTGCGCCCAGGCTCGCAACACGGTCGCGCCATCGCGCGAGCCGGTTGGCGACCAAGCCCGTCGTAAGCCGTCCGGCAATTCTGGCATGCCGCATGGCGTGCGCCCGCGCGTTGGCCAGCAGACCGCGCGCGAGGCGGCTGTCGGCTGCATCGAGCCGCTGGCGCGGCAGCCGCACCAGATCCTCGGCCCGCGGCAGTCCCCGCGCCGCAGCCTTGAGGTCCGCCCGCCGATGCTCCGCCAATCGCCGGATGCCGACCGCCAACCGTCCGCTGAGGTCGCCGAGCTGTCCTATCAGTTCCGAATACTTCGGCACGACCCATTCGGCCGCCTTCGTCGGCGTCGGCGCCCTGGCATCAGCGGCGAGGTCAACCAGCGTCCAATCGGTTTCGTGGCCGACAGCCGACACGATCGGGATCGCGCTCCCGGCGGCAGCGCGCACGACCGCCTCGTCGTTGAACCCCCACAGGTCTTCGAGACTACCGCCGCCACGTGCCACGATCAGAACGTCGGGCCGCACCAAACGCCCACCGCCCGATCCCGTCGACACCCCTGCCGGTAGCTGGTTGAACCCGTTGATGGCGGCCGCCACCTCTGCGCCGCAGGATTCGCCCTGGACACGCACTGGCCACACCACGACGTGGACTGGAAACCGCTCGGCGAACCCCGCCAGCATGTCGCGGATCACCGCGCCCGTAGGCGATGTCACAATGCCCACGACGCGCGGCATGAACGGCAGCCGCCGCTTGCGCTCGGGCGCAAACAGTCCCTCCGCCGCGAGCCGCCGCTTGCGCTCGTCGAGCAACGCCATCAGCGCGCCCGCGCCCGCTGGCTCCATCGCCTCGACGACGATTTGATACTTCGACGCGTTCGGATAGCTCGTGACCTTACCCGTCGCGATGACTTCCATGCCCTCTTCAGGCTTGAACTTGAGCCGCCCGAACGATCCCTTCCAAACGACCGCATCGATCCGCGCGTTGTCGTCCTTTAGCGTGAAATAGCAGTGCCCCGACGAATGCGGGCCGCGATAACCCGAGATTTCGCCGCGCAATCGCACGTGGCCAAAACTATCTTCGAGCGACCGTTTGATCCCGCTGGCCAACTGCGACACCGTCAACTCGGGCGTATTGCCAGCCCGAAAGCCAGGGGCGGCCGTGTTGCCGTTGGCAGGTTTACCGTCCATCGGCAGTTTGGGGGCCGGGCTCGCCACGAATCACGTGCTCCTTTTCTGATTTCGGGCACTCTATACGACTACGATCGCGGCACCCAAGTGGCCCATCCTGGCCCGCGCCGCGGTGTTGGCGGTTATCCCAAGCGGAATGCGGCCGGTTACTGGGACGGGGAAGCGTGGGCCAGCCAAGAAGATTGCGGTTCGCCATCGCACCTGGGCCAGCCACGTTCATGCGACGGGCATCATCAGACGGGCCCAGAATTCATGGGACGGGCCTAAAGTCCAGTTGCAGCGTCAGCCAACAACATCGGCTTGCAACAACGCTCACGCCGCAGTATCAACTGGCGCTTGCGCAGGGCCGAAAGACGCCAAGCGCTGGAGAGGTGGCCGAGTGGCTGAAGGCGTCAGTCTCGAAAACTGAAGTAGGTGTAAGCCTACCGTGGGTTCGAATCCCACCCTCTCCGCCAGAATTCGTTGATTTAATTGCGCTTTTCTAGGATCTAAGATTTTTACCCACCAGTTTACCCACCATCGACAGATTGCTAGTAGATGCAGGTCGCGAGCGTCGTAAGAGGATCGCGACAGACAATGCTCCTGGTGGCGCACCCCCCTAACGAAAGTATACAGTCCTCAGACTGCCCCTGCGGCCGCTGACCAAGAGCTGCAGTAGATACAGCGGTCGGGTCGCGATCCAGTCGCGAACCTCAGACGCCAACCACGCGACCCGCCGAAGCCCCAGCCGCCGCTGCTTGGGAAACAAGCCAATCGCGACATACGCGTAGAGCGTCGAACGCGAGAGGCCAGTCTTCGCCAGAACGGCTTTCAGGCCCCACAACTCATCATCGGCGCTTGATGCCGATATGTTGGAGCTTGCGTCGATCGTCGTCATCGTAACTCCTCTGAAAAAATTTGCGTGGTCGCTTCGCGCGAGGGCCTTCGGAAGCCATTGCATCCCTTCGGCTCAAGACGAATGGGGATTCGCGGGAAAAGACAGGACCTCCAAAGAACCAGACGGAAGCGCAGGGAACCACCTGTGTCGGCCGGATCGTCTGACCAGAAAGGCACCGTTTTCCAGCCTAACAGAGCGGTTTCGTATGTTGCCGTTCCCAGCACATTATAGGCGGAGCGCACGGACAGCCGGAAGGATGTATCGCGGGCAGTTCAATGCAGTCGCGAGTACCTCGGTGCGGCAAGCGAACTGCTGTTTGGGTCCAGCGACAATTTTAGCGGATTGGGCAGTCCCTCGCCGAAGGGGCGATGGCCGCGCTCTACCTCGCGGCCAAGAGGCCGCTCGCCCGAGCCCCGCGTCTCGCCGGAGGCGAGCCCAAAGGGGGCCGCGGGTCTCGGCCCTCCCGGGTCACGATCGCTACCGCTGAAGTGCCGACTACGCGCGGCAGTACTCAACCTACAAATGCGTACTTCAGCCTTGGGGAGAAAGCCGACATTGTAGTTTGCCGGTTGATATGAAAACCGGTGAAGTCTGACTTCTCTGGATACGGACCGCTCGCCCTGCCGAAATAACGGCACGAACACGAATAGACCATCCGACTTAATGTTCTGAGCGCCCCTGCGGTTCTCCTAGTAACCGGTCAAAGTACGCAATCGTATTCTTAAGGCCCTCATCCAACTGGACTTTTGGTTCCCAACCTAACTTTGCCCGCGCAAGGCCAATGTCTGGCCTACGCTGTCTAGGGTCATCTTGGGGCAGCGGCTGGAATACAAGCTTGGAACTGGACCCCGTCTGCGAAATTATACGTTCAGCAAGTTCCCGAATCGTAAACTCGCTAGGGTTACCCAGGTTCATAGGACCAGTGACGTCATTTGAAGCACACATGAGCCTGACAAACCCATCAATCAAATCATCGACATAGCAGAATGATCGGGTTTGGCTGCCGTCGCCATAGATCGTGATGTTCTGTCTTTTGAGGGCTTGTACAATAAAATTCGAAACAACTCGCCCATCGTTGGGATGCATGCGTGGGCCGAACGTGTTGAAAATCCGCGCAACCTTGATTTCGAGGCCGAATTGCCGATGGTAATCAAAAAACAGAGTTTCGGCACAACGCTTACCTTCGTCGTAGCAAGATCGCGGGCCTATCGGATTTACATTTCCCCAGTAGTTTTCTGGCTGAGGATGCACGATCGGATCTCCGTATACCTCAGAGGTCGACGCCTGAAATATTCTGCATCTCAGACGTTTGGCCAGACCCAACATATTTATTGCACCATGCACGCTCGTCTTTGTGGTCTGCACCGGGTCGTGCTGGTAATGAACCGGTGACGCTGGACACGCGAGGTTGTAGATTTCGTCGACTTCGATGTAGAGCGGGAAAGTTATGTCATGGCGAAGGACCTCGAACCGCTTGTGCCCGATTAGATGCTCGATGTTGTGCTTGCTGCCGGTGAAAAAGTTGTCCACGCAAACGACGTCATGGCCTTCCGTAAGCAAGCGCTCGCAAAGATGAGACCCGAGGAACCCAGCGCCCCCTGTGACGAGGATCGTTCTGTTGATCCTTTCCCGACGATAGTTCGTCATGTGCCCACCACGGTTCAAATGCACGGCAACAAACTTGTGCCGTGCCCCGCCCCGACGGAGTACTAGGGCAGCTGTCTAGTGTGACGGCTTAAGTCAGAAGTTCTCCAGAACGCAACGTGCGCCGTCCAGGTTTTGTCGCGGAGTGCGAAGGTTGTCACGAAGGATTGGACCCGCCATACGCGAGGTCCTCGTTCTGCGAACCCTATGTGCGTCGGAGGCTCAGTCCATCTAATCTCCTCTGGAAAGGTGCTGTGCAACGATCTAGGAGTTAGGTGGCTCACGCTGAACATCAGGATTTTCTGCACACCTATGGCATCAAAATCGAACGATAAGCTTGATGCACTAAGGGCCAAGGCCTTCGACAGCTTCGGGCGGCGCGATCTGACGGGAGCCCTTGCGGCCTGCCAACGTTATCTCAAGCAAGACGGGCGCCACGCCAACATCATAGCGTTGCTTGGCATAATAAGGTTTGAACAGGGCTTTCACGCCGCCGCCATCGATCTTATGAGGCGCGCTTGCCAACTCGCGCCGAACGACGTCGGCCTCCGGTTCAATTACGCAAAAATGCAGACGGACCTTGGTCAAGCCGCCGAAGCGGAGCCGATGCTACGTGCGTGCCTTACCGCTAAGCCTGATTTCGATCCTGCCGCCAACTTGTTGGGCGTAGCCTTGCTTGCCCTTGGCCGTCCCGCTGAAGCGGCAACGTCTTTTCGCGCCGCTTCACAATTGAAACCCAATAATTACGAATATTTTGCCAACCTCGCGGTTGCACTTCGTCAATTGCATGCGCTTGGGCCTTCGGTCGCGGCTCTGGCGAAAGCCTGCGAGTTGGCACCTGCCGACGTTGCGCTCCAAGCTGAGCTCGGCAAAGCGTACTACACTGCGCGCGATCCGGAAGCCGCGTTACGCCATTTCGATATCGCAACCACACTCGATCCGCTAAACATGGCCGCCCGATCCGGGGCCATGCTGACGCGATTGAGGATTTGTGACTGGAGCATGATCGACGGCGACCGAGCCTTCATTTTGAACACACTTATGCGGGCACGAGAGGGCAAAGCAACCGGCATCAGTCCCTATGTCACGACGCTAATTAGCAATGACCCTTCGCATTGTATGGCAGCTGCTAGGATAGCCTCGGGTGTGCGCGTCGGCCCGGTGAGTTCGTCGCCAAACTTGCGCACGCCCAGTGCGGCAAAAGACCGTGATGTGATCAACGTGGCCTACGTCTCCGCCGACTACCGCGAGCATGCAACATCGTACCTCATTGCCGAGACAATTGAACTGCATGACCGAAGCCGTGTGAGGGTTTTTGGATTGTCCTACGGCCCGCCGGAGCAAAGCCCGATGCGAACCCGAATGGAGGCTGCATTCGACGAGTTCGTTGATGTCGCCGACCTTTCGCCCCGACTAATCGCTGAGAAAATGCGGAGCCTTGGTATTGATGTCGCAGTCGATCTTCAAGGCTTCAATCAATACAATCGCATGGAAATCTTTTCTCATCGTGCAGTTCCGCTACAGGCCATTTATCTTGGATGGCCAGGAACCTCGGGTACGAATTACTACGACTACATTATTGCAGATGCCGATGTGATCCCTGACGAAAACCGGCAACACTTCAGCGAGAGTGTCGTCTGGTTGCCATGCTGTTATCAGCCCAACGACCGCATGCGACGAATTTCAGACACCGTTCCAAGTCGAGCTGAGTGCGGGCTGCCTGAGACCGCCCTGGTCTTTGCCTGCCTCAACAACCCGTTCAAGATTTTGCCTGAGATGTTCGCATCATGGATGCGCATCCTTGATCGCGTTCCTGGAAGCGTTCTGTGGCTGCTCGATGATTCTCCCTTCATGCAAGCCAACCTGCGTCGGGAGGCCGTGGCTCGCGGCATAGCCAGCGACCGCATTCATTTTGCGAAGTTCGTCCCCAACCCCGAGCATCTGGCGCGTCTCACTCACATCGACCTAGTCCTCGACACTTTGCCCTACAATGCCCATACGACTGCATCGGACGCACTATGGATGGGGGTTCCCGTGCTGACATGTACAGGAACCTCATTCGCGGGCCGCGTCGCCACAAGCCTCTTAAGGGGCTGCGGCGGCAGTGAGCTGATAACGGCGACGCTCTCAGAGTACGAGACGCGCGCTGTTGAGTTGGCAAACGACCGGGAGCGCCTGGTCGCGATCGGGCGAATGATCAAGCAGGCAGCCCGCAGCGGTAGTCCGCCTTTTGACACCCTGCGGCTGGCGCGTGGTTTGGAGGCCGCGTATGTCGCCATGGCCGATCGTCAACGCCAAGGTAAGCCGCCCTCGCACCTCGACCTCCGGGCGGCTGCAGATGAACTTAGGCGGTAATTGCCGATCGTGGGGTATCCCAATACTTCACCTGAAACAAAGAGTTCTAAGACTATGAAAAGCGCCAAGGCCACACCGCTTGTAACGGTAATCACGCCGACCACCGGTTCTCCTCTTCTGACTAAGGCACTCGATGGCGTTGCCTGCCAAACCTACCGCGCCATTCAGCACCTCGTCGTGATCGACGGAACCGAGCGAGCTCGAGATGTAAGGCCGCAGCTTGCAAACCGGGTCGTGGACATTTTCGAGCTACCCTATCCGACTGGTACTGACCGATTCAACGGCCATCGGATTTATGCCGCAGCAACGTTTCTCGGAAAAGGCGACTTTTTTTGCTTTTTAGATGAAGACAACTGGCCCGATAGCAATCACGTCGAGAGCCTTGTGGCGGTGATTATGGCCGGAAATGAGTGGGCATTTTCTCTGCGAAAAATTGTTGATCAAGATGGTCAATTCATTTGCTTCGACAATTGTGAGTCGCTCGGCAAGTGGCCAACAGTCCTTGGACCGGAAGACTATCTCGTGGACGTGAACCACGTCATGTTGCCAAGGACGCTGGCCGTTCACTTGTCACCGATCTGGTTTCGCAAAGCCAGGGAGCCCGGCGTCGTCGAGGTTGACCGAATGTTGACTAGAGCTTTGCGCTCGAAAACCAAGCGCTTCGACTCGAACTATCGATATTCGCTTAATTATAGGGCTGGAAGTACAGGTCTGTCTGTAAAAGGGTCCTTCTTCGAAAAAGGCAATGAAAGAATGGCTCAACGCTTCCGGGCCGGATATCCATGGAATCCGTTGAAAATTCGACTTTGATGATTTTCAGAAGGATGACATGAGCGTAGCGCTTATCAATAATGCCGTCGGCCTGTCCAGCTACGGCAATCGATGTGGAAATCCAAGAAATCAACATATTTGGAGTTGCAAGGCTGTGACCGCGCCAATCCCCGAATTGCATTGGGAGAATGTGCATTTAGACCGGGCTTCTGCATATCCTTGGGACGCTCTTGTTGAAACCCAGTATCTTGTTGACTTCTTGACTGAGCTTGAGCGGTCACTCACGCACGAGTTTGGGTCCTATGCTTTTTTTGTTCTAAGCTCCCAAGCTTCAGCCGTAAATCCGCAATCATTAGAGCATCACCACCCGCGAAAGGTTCTATTTCATATTTCTGATGAAAATGGTGTCGTTCCGACCCAGTGGCAGAGCGCCTATCACGCCATCTTCAAATCCTACATCAAGGAAGATCGGCCTGCGCGAAATATTTTCTCTTTCCCAGTCGGGTGCGTCAACGGGGTCATGTTCGAGGCGCCAAAACTCGTGATTGAGAGGCCATTTAATGTATTCTATTCGGGCAATTTGAATTCGAACCGCTTATCGCTCTACGCCGCCCTTCATCCTCGACTGAGACATCGTGCCAAACAAGCGGCTCAAGATGAAATTCGACGAACAATTAGTGTGCTTCCACGGGTATTTGATCAGACTTGGCCAGGTTCGCATATCAGGTTCACCGACGGCTTTTTAAGGGGATTATCACGCGCCGAATACGGTCGCCGCTTATTGGACAGCCGCATTGTGTTGTGCCCAATGGGTTTCAGGAGCCCGGAAACGTTTAGGCACATGGAAGCATTGAGGGCTGGAGCGGTGATCGTTTCAGAGCACCTCCCGAATACGCGACTGTACCGAGGCTCTCCAATTCTGACGATCAAGGATTGGCGTGTGGCTATCGAGACTATTACGAACCTCATACAAGATCAGGATCGACTTGCCGAGCTTCAGTTGCGATCACTGCAATGGTGGGACGAGGTATGTTCACCAAAGGCAACGGCTCGCTATGTTGCCGACATCTTGCGCAGAATTTGAATTTGGTCACCCAGAGACTGAGTTTAGAAGGCGTGAAATGGTCGTACTTTTCTTAAGCATATTCTATTACTTCCGCGTGGTGCTATGACTAAGGACTGATATATTTGTTTTCGACCAGCTGCCGCCGAACGATGAGCGAAGTGCTCGGAAGCCCGACATAAGGTCACGCACTTGGGCGTGATAAGATCACGCACTTGGGCGTGGCCTGCGCGGCCTCGTCCTCCACACTCATCGGCAGCCGCGCACTCTGTCGAGTATGTCTCGAATCCGATCCGCCGCCCCCTTCGACAGCGCCGGCATAGTGAGAATGCGCGCTGTCTCCGTGGCTACCGGTTCGACACGATCCGGCACCCGCTTGGCCCAATCCGCGGGCACGTGGCCAGGTCGCACGATTGGCAGCGTCACGTAGGGCACCTGGAGTTCGAGCGCGTCCTTGCCCAAGCCCAGCATGAGGACGCGAATGCCATCAGAACGCGGGCCAAGCCGTGTGGCGATTTCGTCGGCTGTGATGACACGGCGGCTGTCGCGCCGCCGATTGGTCGTAACGCTCCAAGTGCCGCCGGCTGTGGTTTCGCTGCGCTCCTCGCGTTCAATGTCTTGATCGCCGATCAACTGGCTCGCTTCGTCAGCGCCACGACCGAGGTTGAGCCGGGTGATAATCTTGGTGCCGATCATGCCGACCCAAGCGTCCGCACGATCACGGCCATAGGTGGCCCGCAACTGCGCCAGGTCCTGGGCGCAAAGAACCGCGATGACGCCTTTTGAACGGCCGAGGTCCAGGAAAGTCGAAAAGTTATTGAGGCGCGGCAATTGCGGAAACTCGTCGGCAAAAATCCAGATACGCCGCTCGCGGCTTTCGGCAAGCGACGGACTGCCGACGTACGATGCCAACAACCCCAGCATGCCGCCGATCCAGATGCTCGACAATTCGGGATGGCGTGGGTCGTGTTGTAGAATAACAGGCCTATGTGGCGTCGGCGCATGCAGCCAATCGGATACAGCGAAGCGCCCTTTGGCAGCGGTCTTCCAGGCATCGGCAAGGGACGCAACGACATACATGTGAGTCTGGAAAGTCGAGAGCACGCTTTGCGTCGTCCGGCAGTCCGGGTTTTCGAGCAGCCGAACGGCATCGCGATGATTTTGGCGCGCCATGGCCAGCAGCACATCGCCGCTCGACGTGCTGATCTCATGCAGATCACGCCACGTCCATTGATCGCCCTTGGTCGACTGTAATGTCGAGACACAAACGACGAGGATTTCGCGCGCGGCGTCGGACCACATTGGGTCCTGGCTGCCGGGAATGATCCGCGCCGCCAACTCGCGAGCGTCCTGTTTCGTCCGGCAATCGCGCGCCACATCCCAGATCATCGAGCGCTGATCCTGCGGCGCGATCAACAGCGGTTCGCCCGGCAGGGTCGCCGTCATGTCGCCCTTGACGTCGACCACGAGCACGCCATCGCCACGGGCAAGTGCTGCGAGCACGAGATGCAGCATAGTCTGCGTCTTGCCGGCCCCGACGCTGCCCCAGATCAGCCAATGGCGGGACTCGCGGTCGCGACTGACGGCGAGGCCTGGCACCAACTCAAGCCCGCCACCCGATTGCTTGATCTCGGGTTTGGCAGCTTGAATAAAGGCGTGCGTGGCCCGTGACCCCGATAGCAGTTGACGCCCGCGCAACACGCGATGTGGCGATCGATCAAATCTCACGGCGATCACGAAACCGAATGTCGCCAGCAGGGTCCAACTGCCGGTGAGGATAATCGACCAGTAGCGCCAAGCAAAACTATCGGTAGCCTGCGCTTCTTGCAGGCTGATTGCGCAGCGCTGCCAATGGTCCGCGCTGGTTCGATCAGCGAGGTTCGAAAGCAGACGCGCGCCCATGCACGAGCGCACCTCGGCCGAGGAAAAGGTATCACTCCTCCCGTCCGGCAGCGACCACGTCGGGGGATACCAATTGATGGCTAGCTCATTGACCAGCGCAACGAGGCTGAGCCCGGCTAACATCGCGGCCAGCATGATGGTTTTGAGGCTACCGATCATCGTGCAGCCCCGTCGCCAGCCGACAATACGTTGAGCAGGGCGTCAAATTTTGTGCGCAGATCGCGGGCCAGAGCCTCGATGCGCTCGGACCGTTCAACGGCTTCGCGCGCGTGGGCTTCCAGCACCACGAGCCGCCGCTCGATCACCATGAGTCGATCCGCCAGCGCCTTGTTGTCGCCGCCAGCCAGACCCGTGACGATCAACTCGCGCGCGATGCCCGCCACGGTGCCTGAAACCAGATGAGCCCGCGCCTGCAGCCGCTCGACCTCACGGTTGGCGAGGCGGATGGAGACGGGCTGCGACGTCTCAGGCATGACCAACGAACCCGTGGTCGCGTTCGCTGCAAGCGGCATTCCATGCCCGGAGCACTTCGAGGCGAAAACTTGAAATCGGCAGCTCGGCCTCGGCGACGGCCGTGAGACGATCCCGCTGTAGTGTGCACAATGGCGAGGACGGTTTGATTTCAGGCCGATGCGCAGACAGCACGAGGGTCGTCCAAGACAGGTCATCGTGTCTGAACAACGAACTTGCGTTGTCGGGGTAGGTTAGAAGAGGCATGATCTGTCTCCGGGTTGGCGTGGCGCGCAGCAGCCAGCCCGAAAAACCGAAGGGGAAAAAGCATAATAATTTCAAGAAATAGCAGCCGGACGCAATTACAGCAGTGGACGGGGCAGCAGCACATGAGAGAGCAGGCATCGGCCCGATGACGTTATGGGCCAAAGGCCGCGCAACGCATCGCCCCTCATGCTGCGCCGTACAGAGCCGCGTGATTCCAATACCGACCGACCCGCCCCGATCCCATCAGGCAAGCCCCTTCGGCTCAACACTTTCCCGCGAGAGCGGGTTCGTTCTGGCCCGGAGCGGATGTCGCGAGGCTGGAACTTGCTTTTGGGCCCAGCATCCGCCTACGCCCTCGACGGAGTGTGGCGCGTAGGCAACGAGCCAGACACGGACACACACGTTGATCGTCAAAAGCGTCCGTTTCGGCGGCCAAATGAGAGACTATCGCACGTGGCTGAACGGCATCATCGTCCTTCGAACATCCTGCGTGCCGTTGCAGCGATCGCTAGACTAGACTGCGTTAGCCGCAGATAAACCGTTTGTGCACGGATTTAAACCATGACGCCCGTACGGCTGGCGCCGCTATTTCTCATCGTCCTGATTCTGGCAGCCTATCACTCGGGCGGGCTCCATTTTCTGTTCTGGGCAGACAGCTCGGGGTATGTCGCCCAAGCTGACAGCTTGTTCAGCTCGGGGGCCTACGAGAGGCCTTCAGCTCGCAGTATTGGCTATCCGCTCTTCGTGGCAGGCGCATTCGCCCTCTCCCGTTCCGCTCTGTCGATCATTGTTGCGCAAATCGTGCTCGTCGTCCTGGCTTTTGCGCTGCTGGCCGGTCTGGTGCGCACGGCAATAATGGACGTCGCACCCGTGTCGCAAGATCGCGCTGACAGGGTCGAAGGATTGTTACTCTTCCTTCTAGCGGCCAGCACAAGCTATAGTGCCCTGCACGTATTCACGCTTTCGGTGTTGCCAGAGGTGCTGCACGCGGTCCTTGCATTGGTCGCTGTGATGTCAGTCGGCTGGTTCGTCCAGAGGGCGCCGGTCACACCACAATGGTGGCCAGCAAGCCTTGCCGCCATAGCGTCCGCCTTGCCCGCTGTGGTGAAACCGCATTGGCTTTTTGCGGCAGCAGCGCTGGTGGTGATCGTGGCCGCCAAAGTGGCGTGGACGGAGTTTGCATGCCGTTCGCGGCACTACGCTACGTCCATTTTGCGCGCCCTATTGGGTACCGCTCTTCCTATCGCCGTTTTCGCAGCGACGCTCGCCCCAGACCGTTATCTCGCCGCGATCGATCCCAAAACGGAACTCTTTGGCCCGCGTACCTTATTCTGCAACCACCTTCACATGATCGAACGGGTCTCGAGGGGCAAAGCCACGTGGGGCCTTCATCCTGACGCCGACTTAGACGCCCAATTGACGGCGGCAGCGCGCAAGCTGTTGGCAGCCCAACCGAAACCTTGGACGCACCTCGGCTTCAACGGCGATCACTGCATGTTTAGCCCGGGGCATCAGCAAGTAGTGGGGAATCTATTGCAAGATCCCGCTGCGCAAAGGGCCTATTTTATGGCCGGTTTCAAGGCTGCTGTGCTCGGCGACCCGATCGGCTTTGTGTGGAAAATTCTCCGCCACGTGGTGCTCGGATTGGAGCGATCGTTCGCGAAATTTTCGTTCCACATCGCAAGTCCCCTAGACCCAGCCGGGGCGAAGGTTTCGCTCACCGGAACGACACAGAACGGAGAAGCGGGGCCCCTCGGTTCGAAAGTCGCACTGAAAGATACACGTGCCGGACGCATCTTTGAGGCCGTGCTCGCTGTGCTATTCACGGCGCTGACGGTGGTGTTCATAGGGCTGACGATGTTGAGCGTGATCATTGGGCCATTGCGGTTCTGGTACTTGGATCCTGAGCGCAAACGACAGTTCATGGCCTACGTCGCAGTTCCGGTTATCGCGATCCTCGCCCATCACACATTGGTCGCTACGGCCCACACGTTCGACATTTGGCGCTATGCGTTCGGCACGTTTTTTATCAGCCTTGGCTTCATGATTACTGCGGGATTGTTCTGGTGGAGCGAGCGAGCCTGGCTGAGTTCGTTTTTGGCCCGCAGGAGGCGCTTCGTCGTAGCTGCGGCTCAGGATCAATAGCCTACGCCGCAGACGCAGACGCCAATCGTCAATCGTCAATCGGAGTGTGCGCTAGGTGGGCGTCGCCGCGCGAAGCGGTCGGCGGCCAGGAAAGCCAGTCGCTTGGACTCTCGCTGTGTGTAAGCAAGGCTGTCAAGGATGAGCCCGGTAGCGAAGCTCAGCGTCGCGATCACCATAAGTCCCACAGCGGCCACCGCCGAAGGAAGCCGGGGAACGAAGCCAGTTTGCAGGAATTCGACGGCTACCGGAATGCCCAACACAAGAGACATGCCAGCTGTCAGCGCGGTGATGACCGAAAACAATTGAAGCGGTCGCGTATGCCGCAAAAGTCGGAGGATGAACCACAAAATGCGAGTGCCGTCGCCAAACGTTCTAAGCTTGCTCGCACTGCCCTCGACCCGCGCCGCATACCGTGTCGCCACCTCTGCACAGGGCAGGCCGAGCTGGAGGGCGTGCAGGCTCATTTCTGTTTCGGTCTCGAACCCGGTTGCAAGCGCTGGAAACGATTTAACAAACGGGCGCGAAAAAATGCGGTACCCTGAGAAGATATCTACAAAGGCTTTGCCGAACAGAGCTCGCACCATAGCATTGAAAATGCGGTTTCCGATCACATGTCCGCCGCGATAGGCATTGCTCTCGTCATGCTCGCGGCTGCCGACCACCATCTCAAGCCCGTCGCGCCACAAGAGCTGCACGAGTTCGGGCGAGCGCTTGGCGTCGTAAGTGCCATCACCATCAGCAAGCACGTAGACGTCCGCCTCTACGGTTGCGAACGCGTAGCGCAAAACGTTTCCTTTGCCGCGGTCGCGCACCTGCCGAACGATGGCCCCGGCGTCGGCGGCAACCGTTGCCGTTCCATCGGTCGAAGCGTTGTCGAAAACGTAAATGGCGGCGTCGGGCAAAGCCTGTCGAAAATCCCGGACCACAGCCGCAATCGCGGCAGCTTCGTTGTGGCAGGGCAAGATAACGGCTATCTGTGGTTTCATCATTCTCGCCCTCGCGACATCGGCTCCCGCTTACGTGTCGCGACGGAAACTGCCAAGGCACAAATGCGATCTCGTGGTGGGGCTATCAGTTACGTGGTGCGCCTCGATCGAACGCTCCGTTGCCCAGCGGGCATGCGACCCGTTCTTCCTGGTCAGAAATCAATGGGACATCGGACCGAGCCATGTTGATCGCCGCTATGGCTTCGGTCCGAGTCATGGGAATAAGCATAGCATCAGCCGTTCGGGGTGTCAGGTCGGCCGTCGCCGCTGAGAATTTGCACCATTTCGCGCTGGATCGAGCCAACGGATGGCAGGTCCGTTTCGGCAAATTCCCGGCGCGCAAGCGTCCAGGCCTCGAAGGCCAACCTCTTCTTCTGCCAATCCGGGTGCTCACGATGAAGTTGGCGCACGAGTTGAATGATTCGTGGCCATGCCCGCTTTTGCGGACGGCCCTGGCTTTTCGGTTCTGGTCCGGGCGGTGCCAACGAATCCATCGCTTGGTGCAACTGTGGAGTAACCGGGAGCGGAGCTGCATCAGCCAAGCCCCGACTTTCCAACCAATTGTTGAGCAGTGCCTTTCCGATGAGCAGGGCCTCCAACTCACGGCGGCCATTCGCTGGATAGTCGCGAAACGGAATGTTCGCGAGCATGACGTAGGGCAGTTCCGGGTCGTGGTTCGGTTCAGCGATATCAAACAGCCGGTCCCAGTCGGACGACTTGCCGGGCAAGCACTCCGCGCACAGCAGCACGCTGGCGACGGTGCTGTGGTTGACGCCATACAGAGCCTTTGGAAGAACGGTCATGGCTGACACCGCAGGAGGTAGCGTGCAGAGTGGCACGGCAATCTCCATGTGCAGCCCTCCGTTGTCATGGCTCAGTTCGCCCGCGAAGATTGCCCGCTTGAACGCATCCATGATGTCATCGGTCGTCGCGCCGGGATGATTGCGCGCGAGGATCTCCGCCGCACGCCCGAGCCGCACATAACCGCCTTCCAAGGGCTGGGTTTCAATAATCGCCATAGGTCGCGCCTCCATTCGCGAATGATATCTTTGAGGCTAACAAGACAAATTGTTAAAAATATGAACAATATCATATAGTTGGCGGACGCACTCGGATTGCGCCGGACAGACTGAGGCGTCGAGGACGTCGTTTCGCACTCCCCCTGGCATCACGACCTGCTGGCGGAATTTACTTGGTGCTTCGTGACGTGGACCACCGTGGAAGGTTCATCGCGCACGGCCCCGATCAAGTCTTCAAGGTGGCAACGGTATCTCGACACTGAACGGCGGGCTCGCAATGGTCTGCCCACGCCTCCATGATCTTGTGCCGCTTGTCGAAGGCATCGCCGCGCCGGTAAGCCGCTTCGGCTTTGTTCCCAATCGTGTGGGCAAGGGCTGCCTCAATATCTTCCCGCGCAAAGTTGGTGGCATCGCCCGCCCAATCGCGGAACGACGACCGGAATCCATGCGCCGTCACGCCCGTTGCGGACATACGGTCAAACAATGCCTTGAACACCATGTCCGACATGGCGCGGCCCTTGTCGTTGGGAAACACAAACGCGCCGGGCTGGGGTTCGCCTGCCATTTTGAGGACCGCTAAGGCGCTTCGCGAAAGCGGAACGCGGTGTTCTTTCGAGGCTTTCATCCGTTCGGCAGGAACAACCCAAACCGCTTGCGAGACGTCAACTTCATCCCAAGTCATGCCCCGCACTTCGCCCGAACGTGCGGCAGTGAGAATGATAAATTCCAGTGCGCGGGCGGCAACCGCTTCGCGCTCACGAAGTCGCAACATGAAAGCGGGCAAATCGCGCCAAGGAAGCGCTAAATGGTGCCCGCGCGATAGCTTGGAGCGCTTTGGCAACAGGTGGTCCAGGTGGCCCCGCCAGCGTGCCGGGTTCGCCCGATCCTCTGGCGTAAGCCCGCGTGCACGCGCGGCGTTCAAGACCGCTTCGATCCGGCCGCGCACGCGCGCGGCGGTTTCCGGTTTCGTGGTCCAGATCGGCTGCAGGCACGACAAGACGTGTTCCGTCTTCACATCGCCAACGTCCATTGCAGAGAGCGGCGCAGCGTAAGTGCTAAGCGTGGAACGCCATTGAGCCCGGTGCTTGTCATTACGCCAGCCGGCATCCTTCGTGGCCAGCATTGCACTTGCCACAGCCTCGAAGGATCGGCCCTGCTTTGCCATTTTGTCGCTCTGCGCACGCGCGGGCGCGGCGCGCTTCATTTCGAGTGGATTCAACCCGGCGGCGATCATGGCCCGGTGTTGGGTGGCCAGTTCGCGAGCGGCGGCAAGCGAAATCTTTTTGGCGCCGCCTAATCCCATTTCGACGCGCTTAAGCGGTGCATCGGCTTCAGCTTTCACCTGAAACCGGAAAATCCATTGCTTGCCGCCGTTGGCATCGACTTGGAGGTAAAGCCCGCCGCCGTCTGCATACCGGCCCTTCACGGCGTGACCGGCGACACCGCGCGCCGTGAGTTTGTTCAATCCTCCAGCCATTGGTTCGCCCCTGTGAAATACCAACCATGGAGATACCCACCATTTTACCCACCAGAGATAGCTGGATTTGGTGGGTAAGTAAGGAATGATGCTGGACAAAGTCAGCATGGAAATGTGCCAAAAAACAGACAATTGTGTTTTTTTACATGGTGTTAAACGGACCCTACCGAACCCTATCGGAAATCTGGTTTGTCGGTCACCCTCTCCGCCAGTTCACGAAAATCTGATCGCATTGTTGCAGTACGCGTTCGGACAGCTCCGCACGGGTTTAGACTTTTTTTACCAAGCAAATTCAATGGATAAGCGCTTGAGATGAGCGCTGCCAGCGTCGAAGTTGACGCTTTAGATCGTCCCGTTTTGTTCTTTATGGTAGTTCTCAATCCGGGACCTGAATGGTGGGTTGGTGGTCGGTTGAGGAGCATCCCCATGGCCGGACTGCGAACACAGAACCGCCTGACCGCGCTGGCGGTTGAAAAACAACGACGGCCGGTGCCCCGTCGCAACAGCTAAGGCACACACCGACCGCCGCTAACCGAACCTGCCATTTCAAGTCAGATCGGCGAGCGTCGATTGTGAAGACCACGACGGACATAGCACAACTCTGTAGTTCGGAGAGCAACGGTGACGTCCTAAGGCGCGCCGATAAGCACCTTGATGCGGGCGGAAAAATTGGGCGCAGCCCTACAATCGCGAAGAAGTCGCAGCCATTCTCCCAAAGCAATTTCAAAGGGGTTATTGCTCGGCAAGCGGTCTTTCAGACCATACCGCAACGGCTCGCCGGGAGGCGCTTGGGCGAACGTTCCAAATATCCGGTCGAACACGATCAGCGTCGAGCCATAGTTTTTGTCGAGGCATGTTTCGTTCGAGGCGTGGTGCACCCGGTGGTGAGCTGGGCTGTTCAAAACCCATTCAAGCGGTCCGAGCCGCACGTCATAAGCGGTATGCAGAAAGAACTGGTAGAGAAGACCTAACGACACCATTAGGCCGATTGATATCGGGTGAAATCCCATCCAGGCGAGCGGGAGGAAGAAGATGAAAGCGCCGGTCAATTGACCGGTCCATCCCAGCCGGATTGCAGCGGACAGATTGAAATGCGTTGCCGAGTGATGGACAGCGTGTGTCGCCCACAGCCAACGCACGCGATGAGACGCGCGATGGAACCAATAATAGAAAAACTCAACGCCAAGAACAACGCCAGCAAGCTCCAGGCACTGTCGAGTGGAATATCAAACAAGCGATTTTGGTAAAGCCAGAGGAATGGGACAGCCACTAATCCGCTGGTTAGAACCCGCGAGACGACATCGCCAAAGGCAACCCCGACCGAGGCTGCGGACTCGTTTAGCTCATGATGCTCATGGTGTCCCGATAGCCGGGAGTAGATTATTTCCGCAGCGATAAACACGAGCGTCAACAAGAGAAACGCGCCAATAAGTCGGCCGTTCGGCGGTGTCATCGCAACGAGGTTTGAGATCTCGATCATGGCGCAGCCCCTTTTGCCAACGGCTCAGCGTCCCAACGCGGCTTTGGCTGTCAGAATGGCATCACGACACACCGGCGAAACGCCGTCTTGGTTTGCAGCTAGGCAGCGCAAAATCCGGCCACCACCAGGGATGACGTTGGGGCAGAGTTTGCTGACGTCGCTCCGGCAAGCGGCGATGGCTGACTGCACTGCAGGATTGTTGACTTCAGGCGGCAAACCTTGGGCCTGGACCGCGCTGGAAAGGAGGCTTGCGATCGAAGCAATTGCCAGGATGTTAGTGCGTATAGACATGATCGATGTCCAGTTGTGGTCATGATTGATTGCGCTGCAACGTCTCAAGAAGCGACGTCGGGGCCGAGTGGGTCGGCGGACGCTCCGCCGACCTTGCCTCTCATCACTTCACAACGCGTGGGTTAGCGGCTGAAGCTGCGCGACCGGGTTGCCGAACGTCCGCCCGAACCGGAATAAGTTGCGGTGCCGCTGCATGAGCCGCCAGAACACGACGTGTTGCCGTTGCGGGTGACCGAGTTGCCGCGCGGTCCTTTGGCTGTTTGAGTTGAGCTGCAGTATCCGCCCGAACATGAACCAGAGCCGCTGCTGCTGGCCGTCCGGCCGCCAGGTCCTGTCGTGCTTGAAGAGCGGCTGTAGGCGTCCGCGCTGGTGGCGCTGGCGGTCATCAAAATCGCAACGGCTAGGGGGGCGATAGCGCTTCTCATGGGTGAACTCCTGTTTCAAAGCGACGCCCTCGTAGGCGTCTGACCAGGAGATTGGAGCCGGGAGTTTGCCCGGATGTTTCAAGCAATCGGCCCAATGTAACGTTTTGTATCCCAGCAGCTTCCCAACTTGCTCATAGTGATCGCCGCGATAGTGTGCGGCGCATGGATCCGCGCCCGCGCATACTCATCATCGAGGATGACCCCGAAATCCGCACGCTCTTGCGCGATTACCTCGCCAAGCAGGATTTCCGCGTCGACACTGGCGATGGCGGAGCGGCACTGGACCGTTTCCGCTCGACCACGGGCGAACCTGATTTGATTGTGCTCGATCTGATGCTGCCGGGCGAAGACGGACTTTCGATCTGCCGCCGTGTGCGGGCAGCTTCTCGTGTGCCTATCTTGATGCTCACGGCCAAAGGCGACGACATCGATCGCATTATCGGCCTCGAAATGGGTGCCGACGATTACTTACCAAAGCCCTTCAATCCGCGTGAACTCGTCGCCCGCATACGCGCCATTCTGCGTCGCAACGAACCGCAGACCGTGGCGGCCTCTAAGCTCGCGGTGGCCGATCTCATCGTCGATGGTAATGCGCGCAGCGTTTCTCGCAATGGATGCCCGCTCGATCTGACCAGCGCTGAATTCGATTTGCTGGAATGTTTCGTGACCCGTCCGTCGCGCGTGCTCTCACGCGATCAACTCATGGATTGGACCCGAGGTCGTCGCAGCGACACATTGGATCGCACGATCGACGTGCAACTGAGCCGCCTGCGGAAGAAACTGGAACCACCAGAACAATCCGGTGATAGCGAGCCGTTGATCAAAACGATCCGCAATGCCGGATACATGTTGAGCTGCCCAGTCAAGGAGTGTTGAGCAGTGTTTGGTCGTCTGGGATTTGCTGGCCGCCTGATGGCAATCCTGCTGTTGGCCTTGTTCGTCGTTGTCGCCGCAAACGCGCTGATCTGCTACCTGCTCAACCGGCAGACAGGGGACGGAGACGGTTGGACGCTGCTGCCGGAACGCGCCGCCGCCGTCATCGAACTTGTCGATCGTGCCGATGTCCGTCAGCGCGAATTGGTGTTGAAGGCTATCAACTCCGAGACCGTGGTGGCGACATTCCAGACCAGCCGCCCAAAAGGCGAAGTTGCTGATCAGCGCCTACCCAATGTCGAATGGATCGTTTCCCAGTTTCTCCATTCGGTAGGCAAGCATGAGGTGCTGGCGTTCATGGAACCGAAAGGCGATCCGGTTCCGTGGCGAGTCAACTTCGGCCGGTTGCAATCATTTTCGCGCGCTCCGCTCAAAATTGCTGTTTCCCTAAGCGACGGCAAGTGGATCGTGTTCGAAACACGGGTCGAAATCAGTCCCGCAGTTTTCGGAATTCCTCCTGATTTTCTAATTGGTGCGATCGGTGCTCTGGTCGGCATTGCCGCTCTCGTTGCCATTGCAAGGGAAGCCAAGCCGTTGCGGGAGTTGGCAGCTTCAATCTCGACGTTTGCCGTCAGCGCAATACCTCAGCCAGTCAAACCGCGCGGCGCACCCGAAGTGGCGGCCCTTATGACCGCCGTCAATGAGATGCAGGCGCAGATCGCAGCGCTGGTGAAAGGCCGCACCATTTTGCTCGGCGCCATCAGTCACGATCTCAAGACCTACATCACCCGCTTGAGACTGCGTGCTGAAGGTATCGCCGACCCCGAACAATACGACAAAGCCACCCGAGATCTGGACGACATGTCGGCGTTGATCGACGACGCGCTGACCATCGCTAAAGGCGGTGCATCAATGGAAACACGCGAACGTATTGATCTTGCCGCCTTGCTTGGTGCTGACATGGTCGATCGCGCCGACGATCGAATTTCGTTTGCCCAACCGTCGCTTCATGTCTCTTACAAGGTTGCAGGCAATCGGGTTGCGTTGCGGCGCTTGTTCGACAATCTGATCGATAATGCTCTGCGTCATGCTGGCAACGCCCGCATCAGTCTCCAATGCACGCCCGAACGCGTGGTGGTGGTGATCGACGACGATGGCCCCGGCATCCCGGCCTCTGAACGCGGAGCAGTTTTCGAACCGTTCTACCGGCTCGACCTATCGCGCAGTTCGACAACGGGGGGCAGTGGTCTCGGGCTCGCTATAGCGAAGCAAATCTGCACTTCCCACGACGGCAGCATCCGGATCGACGCCTCGCCAACAGGTGGTGCCCGGCTCGAGGTGAGCCTGCCTGCAGCCGCCTGACCCCATGTTTTTGTCCGCCCATCTCGACGTTGGCACCAGCATGCCCTGATCTGGTTGCCGTTCCGCTCCATCTGCGAGACCGGCGCGACTCGAGCAGGGGTTGCGGCATGTTCTCGATCAACAGCAGCGTTTGCCGTGCCGCATGTCTTTGAGCCAGCGAGCGCGCTTCTTGTCGTCGGCAAAGGCACGAGATGCAGAACAGGTCAACTTTGGCCTTGAGTCTGCGACTTGGCCTGTGAAAGGACGCTCGATGCGAAACGGCTCGGTGGCATTCATGGCAGTCGTCATGATTACAGCATGACTGCCGACTATCACCGAACCGTGAGCGCGCGAAACATTCACCGGTGGTGGTGCGCAAGTTGTTAATCGCAAATGCTTTTCCAGAGATTGCTACTGAAACGGCAGCTGGCCGCCTCATGTGTGCTCGACGGTGGCTTGCATCAGAGGGTCGGGTCAGATGGGAAATCCTGCGACGAGGGGCGATGTCACCAGCGGCTTTCTAACCGCCATCCTTCTGTGCGCCCTTTTGGCGATGGCCCTGGTGTTTTCTCCTGTGTTGCGCAACCTCATCGTCAAACCGCCCGCCCCCCGCGATGCATCGGGCATCTGGCAATCGCGCGGCTACGGCTGGACGCTATCGATCGCGAACGGAGACCTAGAATTTCACGAGCGCAACGGCCCGTTCTGCCTCGCCCGTGTCCGCGACACCAACTCGCTGACCGACAACATAACTCTCGCCGTGACCAGTCCCGACGGCTCGATGCTGACGGTGCCTTCCGACGCACCGGGCTACAACTACATCTTCGAACGGATCGACCGTTTGCCCGAGCCCTGCCAAAGGCCGAAGTCGAGCTTCACACCTTCCGAGATCATCGACTATCTTGATGCAATCTTCACTCAGCATTACCCCTTCTTCTCGCTGCGCGGTGCAGACTGGCCGCGGATTGTTGCCACAGCGCGCGCCAAGGTCACCGCCACGACAACCGACGAGCAGTTGTTCGAGATCACCTCAGAGATGTTGCGGGCGTTGCGAGATGGACACGTCACTCTTTCAGCGGTCTCCGGCGGTCGCAGGCGCCGGTTCCACTCGGACGCTGACGTCGCCGCGCCACCTCTGCCGCCCCCGGTCGACATAAACGATATCACCCCTCTCGCTCGCCGCATCGCGGATGATGCAATAGGCGTCGGCGCGGCCTGGACGGCTGGAATCGGGGAGTTGCTACTCAACGACAGGTCGGTGTCGGTCGAGCACGGCCGGATCCTCTACGGGATGATCGGCGACGTCGGTTTGCTAACCGTACGATCGATGGAGGGATACGACGGCATTGAAGACATCGACGCGGCCATGGAAGGCGCAATGACAGCGCTGGCCTCGGCCAAGGCGATAATCCTCGACATTTCAATGAACGACGGCGGGGAAGACGTGATCTCCGCCCGGATCGTTGGTCGATTCACCAACCGTGTCACAGCCGGATACTACAAGAAGCCCGGCGATCACGCAGGGAGCGAGCTTCAACAAATCGACGTCGTCCCGAGCACCGGCAGACGCTATACGGGACCGGTGTTCATGCTGACCAGCCGGGTCACTGGCAGCGCGGCCGAGATCTTCACCCTTGCGATGCGGGCCCTGCCGAACGTAACACACGCCGGCGGACGAACACGTGGTAATTTATCCGACATGTTGATCAAGTCACTCCCCAACGGCTGGACGGTCAGCCTGTCGAGCGAGGTCTACCTCGATCACCGCAAGCGTAGCTTTGAATGGATCGGGATCCCGCCCGCCGTACCGCTCGATGTTCGCCGTGCGCTCCAATCGCGCAACGATGATATTGCGGCGGCGAAGGCGCTCGTCGACGTGATCGCGGCCGTATATCGATAGTCGACGATTTCGGCTGGAGTTGCCGCCATTGCGCCGTTTCGAAAGCTCCGATCGCGTAAATGCAGAGGCCCGTCGGTGCCACTATTGCGACCCATAGCGCGTTGCAATCAGTGCCGGTGGTCAACACTGATGGCAGCTTAGCATCCGAGACCGTTTCCGGTCTTCGAGTTGGGCCATGCGCCGCCCAACGCATCGCCTCTATACCCTCAATCAACGACGCAAGAAGCGCCGGCGGCCATGTCCCGACGCGGAGGTTCTGTGTCGAATACGGTCGGGTTCGGTATCACCGCGGTTGAGACTGCCTGCGGACTGCCCCCCAAGGCAGCCATCGCTAGCATCCTCAGCGCGCTATCTGGCTTAACTTTCCCCCGGGCCGCGTCGCTGAACAATGCTGCGGTCCGTCAGACCATAGTCCGGTCTGAACGGCGTACGTTGGCCTATTGGGTCTGATACCCAGCGACGGTACTCTGCCATCCATAGACTTCGTTAACGGATTCGACCGCGCCATATTGCGCCGCCTCAGCCGGTCATCCGGCCACAAGAGCACGGACTTGTCATGTACATAGAACGAAATGCCTCGGCGCGGCGGCGTCGCGAGGCCGAGAACGCGCGCCAAAATCGCCAGGAAATCGCCCGCGCCTTGACCCAAGGCGAGATCACCCGCCGCGACATGTTCCGTTGGGGGTTGTTGACTGCTGGTGGGGTCATCGCCTGCAAGAATGGCTTGAGCCCGTTCGCGACAAGTGCTTACGCCCAAGTCCCAACCGGCACACCGCGAAGCCCGAATTTCGGGGCCCGCAAATTCACACAGCCGATGCCGCGACCCGAGGTTCTAAAGCCGATCCCGATGATAGGTCTCGGCGATGGCTCGTACGCGTTCGGAACAACCGGCGAACCTCCGGCACGCAAGTTTTCCTACCATCAGGAGTTTTCGGAGTCCGGCGGTGCGCGTGCCAGGAACCCGGTTACCGGGCGCGGCCCGATGGAGGGTCGGCCGCCAACCGAATTCTTCGCCCACCAGCGTTGGGAAGAGATCAGGCCCAAGGTCGGCTATCTGCTGTCGGTTGGCCAAGTCCGACCGGGCGCCAAGGCGCACCCACTGTTCCCAGAGCAGAACGCGAATTCGGTCTGGACGTTCGGCGCACGTCCTCCCCTGGCGCGTGGATCTCTATACGGCTCGCGGTGTCGCAGCGCCATTCCGACATCGACACGAACCTGTCGGAATATGACCCCAAGGATCAAGATCGTCGCCGCACGGCGGTATCGATCGTCCAGCCGCTCCTTCGCGGTGGTGGCGTCACGTATAACCGCAGCATCATCCGCGTCGCCGAACTCGACGCCGAGGTTTCGTTCGCTGAATTCGTCCGCCAGTCGGAAGGCCATCTGCTCGAGATCGTCCGCTCGTACTGGACCATCTACCGCTCGCGAGCGGTCTATCTTCAACGCAAGAGATTGGCCGACGCTACCCGGGACCTCCTCGGCAAAGTCGAAGCCCGCTCGGGCGTCGACGTCGACGAGGTCCAGGTCAGCCGCACGCGGGCCGCCCTCTCGGCGCGCGAGACGGACTTGCTGCGGACGCGGACTGCGATTGAGAATGCCGAGAACCGACTCCGGTCGCTGATCAACGATCCAGGCTGGGCGGCCGCTGGTGCCATCGAGTTTATTCCAACAGAGAGCCCGGACAGCAACTTCACGCCGGTCAACTACAAGGTCCTGCTGCAGGAAGCTGTCGACGCCCGGCCCGAGCTGATCCAGGCTTTTGCTCAGTTTCGTGCCTCGCTCGTCCGCGAGGGCATGTCGGCGAATGAGGCCAAGCCGCAGCTCGACCTGATCCTTGAGGGCTATCGCCATCGTGGCTCGAACGAGAAGCTGTTTACCGACGAGACCCAGGAAGATCACGGCAAGTACGGCTATTCCGCTGGCGTTCGCTTTGCCGTGCCGCTGTGGGAAGACCAGCGCCAAGCCCGCCACCGTCGCCGCAAGATCGAGACGATCCAGCAGGAAGACCAAGTCCGTGCAGCAATCGCAACGGTGGCGCTGGAACTTGATGTTTCGGGTAGTGAATACCGCGTGTCTCACGAAGAGCTCCGGCAGCGGGCAACGGCGTTGAAAGCCGCTGAAACCGAGCTTCAGACCATCGAAGCCCGCTGGCAGGCTGGCCGCGCGGGTGAAACGGGGCTGCTTCTCTTGAACCAGCTGGTCGACGCGCAGGAGCGTCGCCAGAAGGCCGAGGAAGACTTGGCTGGAGCCGAAATCACGTTCGTCGTCGCTCGCGAAAACCTGTTCCGCGCCCGCCGTGGATACCTTCAGCGCCGCGGCCTGCAGGCCGTTCCAGCAGGTGAAAACGAGGGTCGCAAGATCTACCGTCTCGAGCCGATCGCGCACACGCACGGTCACGCTCAGGCGGCAAACTACAAGTGATGCCGGCCGCCGTCTGGCGGCTGCGATTACTCAAAAATTAGTACGACCGGCTTAGCCGTCGGTCGAACTTGAACGCTGGTACGGCACCGTTGGGGTGCGGACCGGTGCTTGGAACTTGTCGCCAAGTTGGGCCTTAAGTTTGTTCGTACCGTCGAGTTGGAAACAATGGCGGTCGCGTTGGGAGCAGGAAGATGTTGCGTTCGTCGATGCCATTTGCGCGTCTGGAAGACCGTTGGTTGATGACGGCTGAACCGTCAGTCACGATCGACGTGCCCGATACGGTTGATCTTGGCAATGAATTCGAAGCCACGATCCGTTTCGACAACATCGCGCCGAACGCGGCCGGCAACGTCGGCTTCGGCCCCTATGTCGATTTGTTCCTTCCGGTTACCGGAGCGGATGGCGCGGGTGCTGCGATCGACGACGGCATCGACTTCGTCAGCGCGACCTACCTTGGCGTCAACTTGGTTGCGACGCAGATCACGTTCGACGCCAGCGGCAACGCAACCCACCCTTACGCGACCGATACGAGCGGCAACCCGATCGTCATCAACGGCGCGCCGGGCGACAAGCTGGTCGTCTTGCAGCTACCGTTCGGTTCGTTCACGCCGGACCAGACGCCCGCCGATATCGTCGTTACGCTCGATATGTCGAATCTTGCTGACCTCCACGCCGCGCTTTCAATCGGCGTAGCTGGTGGTTTCCGCTACGGCAGCGATGCGCTCGATAATCCCGGCACCGATGCACCGCTTCGCACGGTTGTGACCACCGAAACGGTGTTGCCGTCGCTAATCGATCTTGAGAAAGTCTACATTGGCCCCGAGGACGAGAGCGCGACCGGTCCGAGCTATCGCCGCTTCTATGATCTGCAGGTCGACATTGCGACTGGCCAGACCGTCACAAACATCAACGTGACGGACTTCCTGCCGCCCGAACTCGTGTTTGTCGGTGCGACGATCACGCAAGGGAACGCCGCGTTTACCTCATTTTCGTCGCTACCGCCGGTGGGCATTCCATCCGGCTCGCCGAGCAACCAAGTCGTCGCCAACTTCGCATCCATCACGGGCGTTGATGGCGTCGATGCCATCGTCCGCATCGAGTACTATGTCGGACCCGTCGATGCCGCGAACGGCGAGGTCCTTGGGACCGGCCAGGGCGAGGATAAGACCGTCGTCAACACCTCGTCGGTGACCGGCACGTTCGACCCGATTGATCCACGCGATGCCAACGTCACGGTCCGCGACGATGCATCGGTTGTCGATCTGACCAGCGAGTTCCACAATCTGGAAGCGTCGCCACTCGTCATCCAGAAGAGCGCAGCAATCTTTACAGACAATAACATCGCTGGGCTCTCGCCGCGCGACGTGATCGAGTACACGCTCCAGATCCAGCTGTCGGATTACTTCACGGTCGGCGACATCGTCGTCTCGGACCTGCTGTCGGACGGCCAGACCTTCGACTCCAGCTTCACGCCGCTCATAGTCGCCAACGAACGCGGTACAGCGACCCCGTCCGCTGCGTTCCTCGCGGCGAATTTCACGGCATCGCCAAAGAACTCTGACGGAGAGACCGCGCTATCGTTCCGCGTCTCTGACGAACTCATATCGCGTGGGCAGGACGGAATCATCGCTGGCGGAAACGTCAACGGCGCCAGCTATTTCGCCGACAACGCCGGCCTCGGCGCAACCACTGTTACGATCGTATTCCGCGCCATCGTCGACGACACCTTCGTCACGGCGCCTGCGGACGGTGTCATCGATATTGGCCAGGGTGACGACATCTCGAATACGGCAACCGTTGCCGCAACCATCCGCGACAACGCCGCTCCGCAGATCGCGACCACAGAAGCCACGCAAGACAATACGAGCGTCATGCTCGAGATCGTGACCGGCGCGATCACAAAGTCGATCTATGCCGTCAACGGCAGCACAACGTTCGCCTCGAACCAAATCCAGGCTGGCGATACCATTACGTTCCGCATAACCTACGAACTGCCGCTGTCGAAATTCGAAGACTTCCAGCTGCGCGACTTCCTGCCGTTGCCGGTATTCGATTCCGGCGAGGTGACGAGCTTCTCGGCCGCTGCCCCGTCCGGCACTCCACCTGCAGCGGGTGTCGCCCAACTCGGTTTGACCGACACCTTCACGGCCTTGTCGGGTATTCGCCCCACGATCAGCGAGAACGGCGACAGCAACCAGCTCAACTTCACCTATGGCGATTTCGCCGCAGCGACGCCGCAGTTCACGCGCGTCGACATTCTGTTCACGGTTACCGTCGTCGATGCCGATTTCGTCGATGGCCTCTTCCTGACCAACCAAGCCACGGGCGCAGAAACCAGCACCGGGCAGATATCGACGGCGACCAACGCCATCGTCCAATTTGTCTACGAGCAGCCCGAACTTGAACTGACCAAGGGCGTCGTGTCGAAGTCGCACGGCGGGACCTTCACCACGTCTGTCGCACCGGGGCCGAGTACGCCCGGCGGCACCGATGGCGTATCGTTCGCCGCGCCGGGTTCGGTCGGCGCAGCATTCTCCGGCACGATTACATCCGACAAACTCGACGTCACCCCGATTGACGCCAATCTCAATGGCATCGACGCCGGTGACCTTGTGAAGTTTGCAGTGGTTGTCGAGAACGTCGGCAATGCCGACGAGGGCGCATTCAACGTCCGCATTACCGATACGCTTCCTACGGGCTTCGCAATCCCCACAACCGGTCAAGCCCTCAACCTGCGCGTCACCGATGGCGCTGGCAACGCGCTTGCGTTCACCACAATCGGCGGGGGTCTGTTCGATCCAGCCGGCGGCATCGAGCTGACCGACGGTACTGGCCAGGGTGCGCTCCAGACCTTTAGCGGCACGTCGGGCCGCAACCTCGTGGTCATCACCTACGATCTCGTCGCCGAGCAGTCCGTCGAGCCGGGTGACACCATCGTCAACACCGCGCGGGTCACGAACTTTGCCGCGCTCGAAACCGGGATTAATCGCGGCGAAGCCACCGACCCGCGTCTGACCGATACCGCGGAAGTGACGATCACTCTGCCCGGCATCGACAAGGTGCTGGTCTCGACCAGCCACAATGGCCCGACAGTTGTTGGCGCCACCGCCGGTGACGATGTCACGATCGGCGAAGAGATCGTCTATCGCATCACGGTCACCGTGCCGGAAGGCACGCTGCAGAACGCGGTGTTGACCGACCTTCTGCCCGGCTCCAACCCTGGCACGCTGCAGCTCATCTCGGCGTCCGTCGTGTCGATAGGCTCGGGCCTGACCGCAACGTCTCCCGCGCCGACCGCCCAATTCTTTGACGACGTCGGCAGCGATGGCCGAAACGACCGCGTCACGTTCGACTTCGGCACGATCGTCAACGCGTTCGACAACGACGCCGACCAGACTAACGAGCAGATCACAATCGAAGTGCGCGCGCGCGTCGTCAACGATGCCCCAACGGCTGCGGGCGACGTTCTGACCAACACCGGCCGCCTGACCTGGACGCAGGACGGAACGCAACGCACGATTTCCGACAGCGTGACTGTCGATGTGGTCGAGCCTAATCTCGTCATCGACAAGCAGGCTCCGGCCGGTCCCTTCGACGCCGGCGACACGGTGCCATACACCATCGTGCTCACCAACACCGGCGCCAACGTCTCGACCGCCTATGACATCGTCATCGCCGATCTTCTGGCCGACCTCGATCTCGATCTGATCCCGGGCACCGTCGCGATCACAGCCTCGAACACCACCTACGGCACCCGGACCGTCACCACCGGTAACGGTGGAGGCGACACCACGCTTGAAGTTGCCATCAGCGAACTCCGCGTTGGCGATACGATCACCATCCGCTTCGACGGCCGCATTCTCGCAACCGTCGCTCCGTCGAGCACCGTCGACAACACAGCGACCGCAGCATTCAGTTCGCTCCCGGGCAGCCACCCCGGCGGAGATTCCAACGAACACGACTATAGCCGTCAGGATTCGGCCCAAGCTCCAGTTGCAGCCCCGACAATCGACAAGGTGCTCGTTTCGACGAACCACACCGGAACCGGCGCAACGGCAGGAGCCGACGTCACGATCGGTGAACTCGTCACCTACGACATCACGGTCACGATCCCTGAGGGGACGACCGCAAATGCCGTGCTGTCCGATCTCGCGCTCGGCACAAATCCTGGCACATTGCAGATCGTCTCTGCACAGGTCACCGCCATCGGTGCCAACCTGGCAAACACAGGCGGCCTCGCCGTCGGCAGCACGGCGACACCATCGGACGGCGCCGACGCCGACGCGGTTGCTGATAACGCATCCTTCAACTTCAACACCATTACCAATACGGCCGACGGCACTGTCGACGCTGACGATCAGATCACGATCCGCGTCACCGCACGCGTCTTCGACGAGCCCGGAACCACGCGCGGCGACGTGCTCGTCAATCGCGGCAGCTTCAGCTTCACCAACGGTGGCGGCACAACCACCACGATTACCGACGACGTGTCGATCACGGTTGTCGAGCCCACGTTGCTGATCGATAAATCCGTGCCGGGCACGCGCGTCGATGGCAGCGATGCCATCACCTACACGATCACGATCAGCCATGCGGCAGCGTCCAATGCGACAGCTTATGATGTTGTGGTTCAGGACCTGTTGGCCGACCTCAATCTCGATCTGATCCCCGGAACCGTCACGGTCTCGAACCCTGGCTATGGCATGCGCACGGTCGTTGCTGGCAACACCGCCAGCGACACCACCGTCAACGTCGCAATCAGCGAATTGCGCATTGGCGACACGCTCACCATTCAGTTCCAAGGCCGCGCGTCTGCGACGGTTCCGGTCAATTCCACGATCAACAACACCGCGACCCTCGGCTACGACACGCTGCCAGAAGCCGTTCTCTCCGGCTCGAACGCCGTCGACCGCAACTATTCTGGCACTGACAGCGCGTCCGTTCAGACGCGCCTGCCGACACTGACCAAAGCCGTCGTCGCAACCTCGATTGGCGAAACCGGGACGACTGAGGATACCGCCGCCCAGGACCTCACCGTTGGCGAACTCGTCACTTATGAACTCGTCATCGAAGTGCCCGAAGGCACGTCTCCGCTGACCCTTGTCGACCAATTGCCGACATCGCTCTCGACACCAAATGGCGTTCTGTCCGTCGTCTCGGCGACGGTGTTCTCGAAGGGCGCCAACATCAGCGCCAACGCACTCACGCCAACGCACTCACGCCGACGATCACCCTTGCCGATAACGCTGGCGACAGCGACAGCCTGGACGATCGCGTGACATTTGCGTTCGGCACGGTGACGAACACACCGGACGGTGTTAGTAACACCGACGATCGGATCACCGTGCGCATCGTTGCCCGTGTCGAGAATGTGCCGCAGAACGCGGACGGCGATACGCTGGTCAACACCGGCACGCTGACCTATGGCAGCGGCCCGACCGCCGGAACCCTTATCGCGACTGCAAACGTCGACATCGTCGAGCCGGTGCTGGACATCCAGAAGACCGTGTCGAACCCGGCGCCAGGCACGGTCGATGCTGGCGACGTCGTCACCTACACGCTGGTCGTCAATCATACTGCCGGCTCGACATCGACCGCGTTTGATCTGGTCATCACCGACATCTTGAACGACGCCGCCCTCGATCTTGTCGCTGGCACGGTGACAACATCGAGCGGCACTGTCACGACCGGTAATGGTGCGGGCCATACCACGATCCGCATTGACGTCGACAAACTCGACCGTGGCGTTGGCCCCATCACGATCACCTACCAGGGCCGCATCACGAATGCTGCCGTGTTCGGCTCAACCGCAACCAACGTCGCCAACCTCGAATGGGACTCGAACCCAGACGAAGGCCCCGGCGTCGTCGAACGCACCGGCACCGACAGCGACGACGCCGTCGTCGCCTTCCCGCGTCCAACATTCGACAAATCGATCTTCTCCACAAGCGTTGCCCAGACCGGAACGGCCGAGCATACCGCGCTCGACGACCTCGTCATCGGCGAGGAGGTCACCTTCAACCTCATCATCACCATGCCCGAGGGCACGTCGACCATCAGCCTTGTCGACAACCTGCCAGGCCTCGCCAACGGCAAGCTCGGCTACGTGTCGAGCACCGTCTTCTCGCTCGGCGGCGCGACCAGCAGCCTACTCACCGTCGGCGCCAGCGGCACCGCGACCGACAGCAACACTGACGGCATCCTAGATCGCGTCGCGTTCAACTTCGGCACCGTCATAAACACCGGTGACAACCTGGACAACAACGAGATCGTTGTCCGCGTTGTCGCCCGCGTTCTCGACATCCCCGCCAATGCCGACGCGGATATCCTCACCAACTCGGCGACGCTCACCTACTCCGACGGCACGGTCACGCCGCAAACCCTCACCGACACCGCGTCCGTCGAAATCGTCGAGCCCGTGCTGGTCATCAGCAAGGCGGCCAACACCGAGGCCGCCAACCCTGGCGATCTCGTCACCTATACGCTTGTCGTCAGCCACACGGCGGGCTCTACCGCCAACGCGTTCGACGTTGTGCTCTCCGACCTGCTGACCGACCCGAGCCTGCAATTCATCCCGGGCACAGTGACAGTGAATGGCGTGGCTGCGTCGCCTACGATCACCACGCTGGTGGGCGACGGCTTCGAAGTGCGGCTCGCCGAAATCACGCAGACCGAAACGGTGACAATCACCTACCAGGCGCGCCTGCTTGGCACCGCTCCGCGCGCGGCCGACTTCGACAACACCGTGAACCTCGCCTGGGATTCGCGTCCCGGCAACGGCGACCCGGCCACCCCTGATGACAACGGCCGCCCTGGCACGGCATCGGCCAGCGACCGCATCTTCACGCCGCCGATCCTCGACAAGACCGTATTCTCGACGAACAACCCATCGACGGGTACGGGCCAGTTCGATGCTACGTTGACCGACCTCACGGTTGGCGAGACGGTCACGTATCGCATCACGGTCACGTTGCCCGAGACGCTCAATCGCAACCTCGTTATCACCGACGTGGCACCCGCCGGTCTGCAATTGTTGACCGCCAGCGTCGTCTCTACCGGGATGACAGTGACGGCACCAGCGATCACCGTCACGAGCGGTCTTGTGACTTGGAACTTCGGCGACGTGATCAATCCGTTTGACGGCACGACCGGTGCGGACGACATAATAGTCCTCGAAGTGACCGGCCGCGTGCTGGATGTTGTCGGCAACGTTGATGGAACGCGCCTTACCAACACCGCGAACCTCGCGGTCCGGATCGGTGCGGGTACGCCCGGCAACCCCGGCGACGAGGCCCGCGACTTCACGACATCTGACACGATCGATGTCGAGGTGGTGGAGCCGCTCCTTACAATCGACAAGTCGCGCGACATAGCCCGCGGCGATGCCGGCACCCAGGTCACATACACGCTCGTCATCCGCCATGACACCACGGCACCAGGCGTTTCGCACGCCAACGCCCATGATGTTGTGATCGAGGACCTGATCAATGATCCAGACCTGCAGCTCGTGGCCGGCAGTGTCACGACGTCGGCCGGTACGATCACGCCGCTTGGAGGCGATGGCTTCCGCGTCAACGTCGCGGAAATCGCGCTCAACGGCACCGTTACGATTACCTATCGCGCGCTGATCCTCAACTCGGCGGTGATCGGCGACACGCTGGACAACACCGCCACGCTGGCCTGGAACAGCCAGCCCGGCCCTGGCGGACGCACAGGCACCGCACAGGACAGCGAGAGCGTCATCGTCGACCGCGCGCCGATCGAGTTCACCAAGACGGTGGTCGCCACCTCGCTCGACCGGACTGGAACTCGCATCTTCGACGCGTCTGTGCCCGATCTCGAAATCGGCGAAACCGTCACCTACCACCTGACCGCGACACTTGCTGAAGGCACGGACACGATCACGATCGTCGACCGTCTCCCGACCGGCAACGGCGTGCTCGACTTCGTGTCGGCACGCGTGGTCTCGGTTGGCGGCAACATCACGCTGGGTGGGGCGACGTCGATCACGAATATCGGCAACGTCGTGACATTCAACTTCGGCAGCCTCGTCAACGCATTCGACAACGTGGTGACCGATGCCGATCGCATCGTGGTCGAGGTCACGGCCCGCGTGCCGAACTCGCCGCTCAACGGTAACGGCGACCGGCTGACCAATACGGCGACACTGACTTCGATCGATGGAACGATCTCGGCCACGGCCGACGTCGAGTTGCTGGTGCCGCAGGGTCGCGACCGCGATCCTGTCCGCGCCGTTAGCGGTTATGTCGACGACGCACGGTTCATGCCGCTGATCTCGCTCAACCCGTTCTTCTCAGGCACGGCCGAATACGGCAGCTTCGTCACGGTTACGCTGCGCGATAGCTCCGGCTCGATCGTCGGCACCCAGGGTGGCTTTGCCGATGCCGGCGGGAACTGGGTCGCCTCGTTCCCGTTGTCCACCAGCGAAATCGAGAACGACCTGGAGCGCGACCGCGATCTTTACTTCGTCACCTCGCGGCTGTTCTCCGATAGCCACGGCATCATCGGTCAGAACAGCGGCAGCCTAGCGCAAGCGCATTGGGCAAATCGCGAAGTTTATATCGGCGCGCGCTTGCTCGACCAGCCGTACACGGTCGAGGTTCACCAGGAATTGGCGAGCTATAACGCCGGGCTTGATGGTGCCTTCAACGCGCGAGCCTATTTTACGCCGGTCATCACCAACGAGGTGTTCGGCCAGGAACGCCAGATCGACGTGCAGAAGGTGTTTGAGGATCGCGCAGAGTTCTCGCTCGACCAGCTCTATGCGGCAGCCCTGGCCCCGCTTGGCCTCGGCAGCAACCGCTTTACCAACGAGTTCCTAGCAATAGCCGGATCGGCGGCCGGGCGGTAAGCCCGACCGCCGATGACCGAGCGCCATGTCACCGGCTCTCAAAGAGCGGGAGCCAGATAGCTTGGACATTGGCTGAACGGCATAGGAGGCCTGATTGCATGGAACAGTGGCCGCTCGCCGCGCGCTTGATTACGTGTTCGCTGGACAGCAGCCAGAACGGCGATACGCAGGCAGCGCTGCAACCGGGAGCACTCCCTTGAAAGAGCTTATCGACAAGATCGAGCACGCATTCGCCGACGTTCGATATCCTGGCGACAAGGACTTGACCGACAGCACTTATGGGGAAGAGCCGGCAGCACTCGTCGAGGACTTCACCGGTAAGACGATCTGGCAGGATATCGACGTTGCGTTTCTGAACCAGGCACCAAGTGGATGGGGATCCGCACTGGCCTTTTTTTCCGCTCGCGCCTTTCGTTTCTATCTTCCTGCATATTTGATCGCCGATATTCGAGGCGAGTTGGACGGCCCTGATCCGGTCTCGCGCTTGTGCCCCTCGGTGACACCGTTGGGAGCAAGCCAAAAGATCGCGAAGATCTGGGGTGGCGGCACGATGGGGGAGCGAGCCACGGCAGAATTCGCCGAATTTAATGCCGCGCAGGTTTCAGCCGTAGTGGCATATCTTTGGTGGAGACTTGAGGCCATCGGCGGGCACGATCTCACAATCGAACAGGCGCTTGAATACTATTGGTTGGAGCGTGATGCCGGCATCCGAGATTGAATTGCGCGATCAACTCTGGGTGTCGCAAGGGAAACGACCGGCCGATAGTCGGCTTGCCCGCGGGACAAAGAACATTGGACTCAAGCTGTCACCGGGTTGGCCGCACGTTCGGTTTCCGCGTGGCCGTTCGCGCGGCCTGGATTTCCGCACCAGGTTTGTCCGCGCCCGACCACCGATCCCTTCATGAGGAAGGAATCGGCGAGGACCGTAGCGTCGGCGGATATCCTGACGCCGTAGTTTACGAATGCGGCTGGCCCCAGAGTGCAGCGATCGGCGAGCTTGATGTGGTCAGACTTGAACAGCCCGTCTTCAAGCGAGTGGCTTTGCAAGGACGTGGCCTCGTTCAGGCAGCAATGATCGCCGATCTCGACGAGCTCTTTTTCCGTGATCGCGCAACCATCGTCGAACACCATGCTGCCGACGCGGACGCCGAGCAGTCGGTAGATCAACGGCCGGAATGGCGTGCCCTTGAACAGAAACTTCAACGGCGTCTCGCCCATCTTCCAATACCGTTCGACGCGGAAAAAGTGGAGGTCGTGGATCGTGCAGGTCTTGGGTGTCAGCGTCATGCGGCCCGGGCCCCACACCTCGATCAGCACGAGGTAAGCGGGCACTACGAGGAGCGACGCCGCAACTACCAGAAACACTCCAGCAACGCCAAACGCGGCGTACGCTTGGTAGATCGCCACGGCCGAGGCGGTAGACACTAGCGTCGCGCCCCACATCAACAGCAAATAGAGCGCGAGCGTTATGACGTTGTGCCGGTTCTTGGCCGCGAGCCGTCCCGCCACCGCTGGAGTCGATGCCAGCGGGTCGAAGGCCTGCACCGCAACCACCCGCCGCGGAATTTCAAACGGCGGTGAGCCGAGGATGCCACGGTCGGACAGGATAGGTCCGGACACGGGTACCATCGCCTTGGTCGCGATCAGATTGTTTTCGCCGAGCCGCGCGTCGGCAACATAAATGACGTGGTTGCCGAGAAACGACCCATCGCCGATTGCGGCCCGGCTCAGAACGAAGGCGCCAGCGGACTGCCGCACATTGATCATCGACAACCCGTCCGACACCATTGTCCCGCTGCCGACGCGGCACAGCGTCGGGATGTCGTGTCGCTGGTGGCTACCGAAGTTCGAGCCGGTCTGGCGAACAACACCGAGGTCGAAGCCGATCAAGCGCTGATAATAAACGATGAACGAACTGTCGCCGAAAATGACATTGTAGACGTACGAATTGCTGAGCCAGGACACGAAGCCCGCGACCGCATAGTGGAACCCGTAGGTCGGGTATACGGCGCCTGCACGCAACATCAGCACCAGAACTCGCGGGATCAGCCCGACAACGATGAGACCGATGATCAGCCCTGCGATGTAAGTGCCAAACGCGAGGCCGACCACCACGAGTAGCGCCTCTGTTATCGCCAGGTTCGTCAGCTCCGGGACATGGGGCGACAACAGGAAATGCGTTGCAATCCCGACTGCCTCGATCAGAGGCACAACCACGAGCAGCAGGGCGGCAAATACGATCGTGGTATAGATTGCCGGTCGCCAGCCGCCAGAAAGTCCTTCCACCACGGGCGCAAACGCGTCCTGTGTCGGGACTGCGGGCGAGCCCCACGCCCGCTCACCGTCCGCAATCGATTGACCGCTCTGAAGCGAGGAGGCATGGGCAAGTTGGCCGTGATGCCCGATTCTGACGCCGATATCTAGGATCGAGCCCTCCCCGACATAGGCGTTGCGACCGATGCCGACCCGTCCCGTCGCGATCTCGCCCCGCTCGGCCCGGTAGGTTTGCGCCATACAGTCCTTGGCAAGCACGGCACCGGCTCCGACTTCGAGCAAGTCTGGGCAAGCCGGTGGAAAGCGCGCGTTGATGGAAGCGCCGCGACCGATCCTGGCACCGAGCAACCGCAGGTACCAATTGTAGACCGGCTGGCCGCGAAACAGCACCAGAGGGCAGGACTGGATCAACTGGCGCACGACCCAGAAACGGAAATAGCGGAGCGACCAGAGCGGAATGCGCTCCTCACGACAGCGGCCGACCAACGTCCATTTCATGATGACGGGTAGCAAGATCGATATCGCGAGCAGCAGGGTGGCGCCAGTGACGAGCCGGATGTAACCGTCCTCGTACGTCGCGGCCGCTACTTCCCATCGATAGAGCTCGATGCCGATCACAGTCCAGAAAGTCGCCACAACCGCATAGTACAGAAACTGGAAGGCGCCGCACAGTGCATGCTGGAAACGCGAAGGCCGGACGGCTGCCCGCACAGCTGACGTCTTTGGCCCGTGGCGGGTGCTTGCACCGCGCGCTTGAACCGCGCTGGCTAGCCGGGCGACCGTCGGATTGAGATAGACGTCGCGGATAGAAACGCCAGCAGCCGGTAGCCGGGCATCGAGGGCGTAGACGAACTCGGTCAAACGAAGCGAGTCCCCGCCAAGGTCGTCGAACACGTTGTCGTCGACGGAAACCACTTCCAGCCGCAGGACCTTGGCGAGCACCTCGGCGACGGTTGTCTCGAGTGGCGTCCGTGGCGCGACGTGTTCGGCCGAACTGGTATTGACCCGCGGACCACTTGGTGCCGGAAGGCGCTTGCGGTCCGCCTTGTTGCTCGGCAGCATCGGGATGTCGTCGAGTTCCACGATGTAGGCGGGCACCATGAAGCCGGGCAGCCGCGACTTGAGATGCCGCGCCACATCGTTGACGTCGATCGCACCGCTGCCGGCTCGTGCCGTGACGTAGGCCGCGAGTTCCTTGTGGCCGCCATCGCCGCCGACCGTGGCCACGACCGCCTGCGCAACGGAGGAATGTTCGAGCAGGGCCGACTCGATTTCGGTCAGCTCGATGCGATAGCCGCGCACCTTGACCTGCGTGTCGATGCGGCCGAGATATTCGATCTCTCGGTCGGCATTGATCCGGCCAAGGTCGCCTGTCCGATAAATGCGCCGCGATGGATTGTCCGACAGGTTCGCAAAATCGACGATGAAGCTCTGCGCGGTCAGATCCGGACGGTTCACATATCCAACGGCAAGCCCTGGTCCAGCGATGCCGATCTCCCCGGTCACGCCGGGCTCGACAAGCGAGCCGCCGTCTGCTGCTAAGATCACCATGGTGTAGGTTGGCAGCGGGGTGCCGATCGTGACCGCCTTTCCCGGCTCGAGCACCGTCCAACTCGCCGTCACGGTCGCCTCGGTCGGGCCGTAGGCGTTGATCATGCGCCGCCACGGCCGATGCCAACGAGCCACGAGATCCTGCGGACACGCTTCGCCCGATACCAGAAGGAAGCGAAGGTCCGGCAGATCCTCGGGAACGGTGGCAAGCAACGTCGGCACGCAGCAAATGCCGGTGACGCGGCGCTCCGTAAGGTAGCTGGCGAGTTCGCGGCCAACCAACGTCGAATCGGAGTGTCCCGGCACGATGGCCGCACCGGCGACAAGCGGCACCCACAATTCCTCGACCGAGAAATCGAAGGCCAGCGTCATGCCTTGGTAGATGCGATCGCTCTGAAGGATGCCGTACACGTCGGCAGCGACGCGGACAAAATTGCAGATGCTCGAGTGGGCAAACGCGACACCCTTCGGCCGCCCCGTCGAACCGGACGTGTACACGATATAGGAAATGCCATCGGGCTCGGCTTGGAGCGTCCGCTCGTCGAGGCGGACCGACGGGAACGAGTGAGCCTCGGCAATGGCCCTTTCAACTTCGAACAGCGGCCGCTCGACAGCATCGAAACGTGTCCGGTATTCGGCGACCGTCAAGATGTGTGTCGCCCCGGCATCTTCGGCGATGTAGGCGATACGATCGGGCGGAAAGCTTGCATCGAGTGGTACGAACGTCGCGCCGGTCTTGAGCACTGCAAGCAGCGCGACATAGGCATCACATGACTTGTCGAGCATCAGCGCGACGCATCGGCCTGGGCCAAGGCCATTGGCTAGAAAATAGTGCGCCAGTTGGTTGGCCCGCCGGTCGAGGTCGGCAAAGGTCACATCCTCGGCTGACGTGGACACAGCCACATGTTCGCGCCGACCGGCTGCCAAGAGGCGGTCGCACGTTTGTTCAAACACGTGATTCAGTCGCTCACCGGCACGCCATCGCACGGCATGATCCGTGCCTTCACCTCTAAGCATTTGCTGCGGCAAGCTCCGGGACAATACGCAGCTGGTCCGGCATTGCCGCAGACACCACACAGATGGCCTCGTCGATGATGGCAAGGCCGGCGTCGAATTCCTGAGCTGTAATCGTCAGGGGCGGCATCATCTTGAGCACGTGCCCCTCAGGCCCCGATGTCTCGATGACGAGACCGCGTGCGTACGCCTCTTTTGAAACCCGCCCAGCAATCGAGGGGTCCGTCCAGCCGATTCCCGTAAAAAAGCCCCTTCCACGAACGTGCGCCCCGTTACCAGGATACCGGGCCACCAATTCGTCCAGTTTCATGCGAAGGCGAGCGGCTAGCTTTTGGATGCCCCACTCGAAGGACGGCTTGCGCCACATCTCAAGAGCGGCCGTGCCGGCAACAAACGCCAGATTATTGCCGCGGAAGGTCCCATTGTGCTGGCCCGGTGTCAGTATGTCGAGATCCGGCTTCACAAGTACGATGGATAGCGGCATGCCCATGCCGCCGATTGCCTTGGACAGGCAGACGATGTCGGGCGTCACGTTCATGTTTTCGAAGCTGAAAAACGTACCGGTGCGTCCGCATCCTGCTTGGATGTCGTCGATGATCAGAACGATACCGTGCCGCGTCGCGATCTGGCGGATCCGCCGCAGCCAGCTCGGGCTTGCTGTGTTGAGTCCGCCTTCACCCTGCACGGTTTCCAAGATGATGGCGGCCGGCATGTCGAGCCCGCTGCCAGCGTCATCAAGCATCTTTTCGAGCAGATCGGCTGTGTCGACCTCGCCGAGATAGCCGTCGTATGGCAACCGGCTGACACCGGCGAGAGGGATACCCGCTCCAGCACGCTTGCTTCGCGTGCCAGATACTGCGAGCGCACCTTGGCTCATGCCGTGATAGGCGTTCGTGAATGCCACGACGTTGTGACGCTGCGTTGCGCGACGGGCAAACTTCAGCGCTAATTCGACGGCGTTGGTCCCTGTCGGCCCGGTGAAGGCCAAACGGTAGTCGAGCCCTCGCGGTTCGAGGATCGTCCCGACCATTTCCTCGATGAAGCGTTGCTTGGCAACGGTGTGCAGGTCCAGCGAGTGCACGATCCCGTCAGCCGCAAGATAATCGATCACACGCTGTTTGATCGCCGGGTGATTGTGGCCGTAGTTGAGCGTTCCGGCCCCTGCCAAAAAATCGATAAAGCGGCGGCCGGACCCGTCGATCAGCGTCGCACCCTGTGCGCATGCGAATACGGCAGGAAACCCCCGGCAATAACTGCGGACGGCGGACTCATGCGTCTCGAAAACCGCCCGTTCGTCGCAAACATCCATGGCTCACGCCCCGTCTATCTTACCACTCATCGTACCGATCGACGCCCGCTCGTGCGGTGCCAAGCCAAGTCGGCTCAAAATCGGTCCCCTCGTGAAGCGTCAGCGTGCATCGCGGGACTGTCGGCTTCCCTCGTCCCACTCGCCGTGTCGTTGAACGCAACCGCCTCCATACCACGCGCTATACCGTAAACCCGCAAAAGGACAAACGCCAGAACTCGCGACAAATACAGTTATGGATCGGCAGTCCGGCCCTGTGGCTCTGGCGCATCAGTCCGTCGACTGCAGTAACTATGAACTTGATGGCAGCCCGTTCCAATGGGATCGGCTGTGGGTGCGGGCTCTCAGAACATGAGTTCCCAAAATCAGTAAGGGTTCATCATGCGTCCTTGGAATAACACTTGGTCTGAGGGCTGGGCTCTTCTTGCACCAGCCATTGTCATTGTAGCGGTCGCGACATTGGCGACCGGCTCGGCACCGGCCCATGCCGACGCTCAGTTCTGGCTAGAATCCGTTGAAAAACCGGAACAATCGGGTTCTAAACAGAGACCGGTGCAGCGTTCGAGGGGTGCTCGCAATACCGACGAGCCGCCGACCGCAGAGACCGGCGAGGTGCGCAAGCGACCCGATGTGCTGATCGGTGATCACGTAGCACCGTCCATTTCGGGCCGCTGGCAATGGAAGGTGACACGCACGGCTTGGACAGACCGGGACGAGGACCTGTACGGCGAGTTCCTCACGCATATCGGCAACAGCGGCTGCAAGACGACGCATGAGTGTCTGACATCCCCGATAGCGAACCCGCTGTTTCACAAGTCGAACCCACCGGGTATGCCGTTTTTCGCAGATTGCGCTGATCTGCCGTTTTACCTCCGGGCCTATTTTGCGTGGCACAACGGGCTGCCGTTCTCTTTTTCTACGGCACTCAGCCAACATCCAGGCAACCCGTTCAAGAAATCTGAGCACGCCTCGTTCCAGGTCGTCGGCCGCTATCACATCGTCCCGCCGGGTCCCGATCCACGGCTTGCCCTGCCGGAAGTAAGCCGCGTGTCAACCGCGCACTTCCGTCATCCTGCAAACTACAAGGGACGCATGCTGCCGGACCATTATCCCGTCGCCATCACGCCACAAAGCGTCAAGGCAGGAACCGTCATATTCGATCCGCTGGGGCATATTGCTATCGTCTACAAGGTCGACGAACACGGCCGTGTCCACTTCATCGACGCACATCCCGACAACTCGCTGACGCGTGGCATCTATGACAGCGAGATCGAGCGGGCCGGCCCTGACAGCGGAGCAGGCTTCAAACGCTGGCGCCCGCAGACCTTGGTTGGCGCCAATCGGCGGGCAGTTGCCGCAATCCACGGCGGTCGCCTAGCCCTTACGCCCGACAATCGCCTCGCCGACTGGTCCGATGAACAGTATCTTGGGACAGGGCCCGGCCGCAGCGCGGATTGGAAAACCGCTCGCTTCCTGATCGATGGGACGGAGGTCGACTATCACGCGTTCATCCGCCTGCGGTTGGCTCCAACCGGTTATAAATTCGACCCGATCGAGGAGACGCGGCAGCGCATCCGCAACATCTGCCGCGAACTCGAGCATCGGGTTGCCGCTGTCGACGTCGCGATACGGGCAGGCATCAACAAGAGGCCGCAACCGCCGCGCCTCCCGCAGAACATCTATGTGACACAAGGCGATTGGGAAACCTATGCGACCCCGTCACGGGACGCTCAGTTGAAGAGCATGTTCCGCGCCTTACGCGAGGACGTCTCGCGTTTTATGGCCCTGGGGCCGATAGGGAGCAAATTCATTAGCTACGGCGGTAGCGACCTCAAGACCGATCTCCTGCAAACCTATGGGGTCGAGGCCGAAGCCTGTAAGATCAGCTACGCGAAATCGGATGGCACGAGTGTCGAATTGGGCTTCGCCGAAATGAAGCGTCGTCTCTTTCATATGTCGTTTGATCCCCATCATTGTCCTGAGCGCCGATGGGGCGCCACGGACCCACAAGAACTTGCATCCTGCCGCGACGACAAAATCAAAACCTCTTGGTACGAAGCGCAGCAACGATTGAGAAATCAGCTGGTTCGCACGATTGGCGATCGGATGGACTTTACCCTCGAGGACCTCCTTCGACAGGGGCGTGAAGGCTCGGACGTCGGGGAAGAAGAGCCGCCCGACATCGATATCGCCTCGCTTCTCGTGCAGTGACGCCTACCGCGCTTTCGCGATTTCGTCCTGCCCGCGATCTGTCGGCGTGTTGCGCCGAAGCTCAGCGATAATCTCGCCGTCGTCATCGACATCGATCTCGACGAAGCCGAGGCGCGCGTACATTCGGCGAGCTTCGGTATTCGTCGGCACAAAACACGTCGTGATGCGTGACGGACGCGGATCGGCGCTAAACATCGAAATCAATGATTCCATCGCCTTACGACCGTAACCACGGCCCTGGTGGTGGCGGTCGATCATGAGACGAAAAATATTGAATTCTATCGTCCCGTCGTCGTCGGGGGAGGCCTCGAACATCGCAAAGCCGACAACGTCGTCCCCGACGCAGATCGCAAGTGGCTCGAAATCGGGATCATCTTTCCAGTCGTCGAGGGACGCGGCGTTGCTCGCGACGAACATCGCCTGCTCGGGTGACACCTCGAGTTGCAAGACCAACGGGATAAGCTCCGCCGTCATCTGTCGAAAAACGACAGGCAAGGGCGTTGACTGGTTGCTCATGCAAATTCTCTGATCAATTCAGCTGATGAGGAATGCACCGGCGACGTCGTGTCTGATGCACAAGTTTGGACCGAAACGGGCGCGAACAACGTGAACGGCAGGTTTCGGGCAAACTCGACAGGTAGCTTCCATATGTCAACGCGGGCAGCGGTGCTCCATGATCGACCAAGTGCCGCAGCTCGGCTGACCGGATTACGTATGGTGCGCCGGGGACAGTTGACTTCTCTGCGCGTTTGGTGACGGTTGGCGAGCGCCTAAAACGGGCGACCTACGGCGTGGCTCTCAGGATGCGCGCCGGAGAGATACAACAAAATTGGAGGATGTTATGAAGATCTGGAACAAGCCACAGGTTCGCGAGCAGGCCGTTGGCATGGAAGTCACAGCCTATCTGCCAGCCGACATCGACCTCATCTGAGTTCGGGGCCGGAGCTGGTACCGGCTCCCGCAACCGCAGCGAACATTTTACGGCGGCCGAAAATCCGGCCGTCGTTTCATGAGGTGAGACGATCTACCGTGTTAGCCCGTTGGCTAGACGGCAAACGCCACGTCGACGTTTCGGTCGGCACCATGGCCTCCATCGCATCAAGCAAGGCGACATGCATATCAAGGTTCTGGGTTCGGCGGCTGGTGGCGGGTTCCCGCAATGGAACTGCAATGGTCCCATGAGTTCGCGCGTCCGTCGTGGCGAACCAGGATTTCGCGCACGGACGCAGTCGTCGCTTGCGGTGTCGTCCAACGGTCGAGATTGGGCGCTGCTCAACGCTTCGCCCGACCTGCGCCAGCAGATCAACGGGACGCCTGAGCTTTGGCCGGCGGCCGAAGGGCCGTTGCGCGCGAGCCCGATCAAAGCGGTGGTTTTGACCAACGCCGATGTCGACCACATCATCGGCCTGATCAACCTTCGCGAGGGGCAGCCGTTTTCGCTGTACGCCTCCGACAGGGTGATGGCGACGATCAACGCCAACTCGGTGTTCAATGTGTTGAACCCGCAAAAAGTGCCGCGTCTGCAGTTGCCGTCGGAAACCGCAACGCGGTTGACCGGTGCCAATGTCGATCTCGGCTTGACCGTTACCGCGTTCAACGTGCCTGGAAAAGTCGCGCTGTTTTTGGAAACAGCGGGGCAGAACTTCGGCAGCCGGGACGGCGATACGATCGGGCTCGAAGTTGTGGAGCCTTCGACGGGAGCGCGATTCTTCTATATTCCGGGCTGCGCCGAGGTCGATCCGCCGCTCGCCGACCGGATACGGGGCGCCGAGCTCGTGTTCTTCGATGGCACGCTGTTTACCGACGACGAAATGATCACCCAAAAGCTACTCGACAAAACCGGCCAGCGGATGGGGCACATTTCGATCTCGGGTCCCGACGGCTCGATCGCCGCGTTTGCTCCGCTTGGCGTCAAGCGCCGTATCTACGTCCACATCAACAATTCGAACCCCGTCCTCGACGAGGGTTCAGCCGCCCGTCGCGAGGCCGAGGCCGCGGGCTGGGAAATCGCACACGACGGCATGGAGGTCCGCCTATGAACGAGATGCTGATCAGCCGACCGAATGCCGCCGAACTGGCGCCGTGGTCGCGCGCCGACTTCGAGGCTGCCATCCGGGCGGTCGGGGCGGAGCGGTATCACGACAAGCATCCGTGGCATCACCTGCTTCACGGCGGCAAGCTGAACATGGGCCAGGTGCAGGCCTGGGCGCTGAACCGGTTTTGCTACCAGTCGGCCGTGCCGCGCAAGGACGCCGCCTTCATCGGCCGCGTGCTCGACCGCGAGTTGCGCCGGGAATGGGTTCACCGCCTGCTCGATCACGACGGCTACGGCGACGAGATCGGCGGCATCGAGCGCTGGCTGGCCTTGACCGATGGCCTCGGCCTCGAGCGCGACATGGTGATCTCGATGCGGTATGCACTGCCGGCCACGCGCTTTGCGGTCGAAAGCTACGTCACGTTCGTGCGCGAGCAGCCGTTGGTCGTGGCCGTCGCGTCGTCGCTGACGGAACTGTTTGCGCCGAAAATCCACACCGAGCGCATCTCCGGCATGCTGGAAAACTATGATTTCATCGACGATGGCGTGATGGCCTACTTCAAGCGCCGCCTGACGCAGGCCCCGCGCGACAGCGATTTCGCGCTGGCCTATGTGTTGGAGCACGCCCGGACGCGCGACGAGCAAGAGGCGTGCGTCGATGCGGTTCGCTTCAAGTGCAACGTGTTGTGGGTGCAGTGCGATGCGCTGTACCACGCCTATATCAACGGCAACGTACCGCCCGGCGCATTCCGCCCGGCGCCCGAGACGCTGACGATCTTCGGCCGGTCGGCTGGCCATTAAGCCCATAAACAGAGGTCTAGCCCATGGCTGACGCCCCCGCTCCGCGTACGCGCGCAATTGCGGCGCCCCACAGCATCCCGTCGCTGCCGCGACACATCAAACTACGCCACGACGCGGGACGTGGCCGCTGGATCCTGCTCGCGCCGGAGCGCGTGTTCGAGCCTGACGACACCGCCGTCGAAGTGTTGAAATTGTGCGATGGCGTGCGGTCGGTTCGCGACATCGCGGGGCAATTGGCGGCCGACTACAACGCGCCGATGACCGAGATCGAAGGCGACATCGTGCAGATGGTCCAGGACCTGGCGGATAAGGGCGTGTTGCGGGTATAGTGGGCGGACCCGCTAGATTTCACCATGTGCTTCCCGCACAAAGCTCAATTCGAGTGCGGGGGGGCGGAGCACTAGCAACAACATGAATTTTCATGACAAAAATGGTGGGCGATGTAGGGTTTGAACCTACGACCCCACCCGTGTGAAGGGTGTTGACGCTGTTTCTTCTAGTTTCCACAAGTTTCCGCTTCCATCAAAGAGCACTGACATCATTCATCAATTCCTGCGCTACGTTTCCGCAGCTTGCCGCTGGCTTCAATTTCGGTGGTTCCTGCATGGTTCCTTTTAGCGTAGTGATCGCTCCTGCTTGGTTGCTGCAGGAGGGTGAAGCCGATGGCGAAAAAACCGGTCCGCTTGACGAAAACGGTGGTGGAGCAGTGTCCGCGTCAGAAGAGCGATGTGTTCCTGTGGGATGCAGAACTAAAGGGTTTCGGCGTTCGCGTCTGGCCGTCGGGGCGGAAGACGTTCATCGCGAAGTACCGGGTTGGCGGCGGGCGTAATGGTCTCACGCGACGGTTCACGATAGGCACGTTTGGAACACTGACGGTCGATGAAGCCCGCGCGGCGGCGAAGAAGGTGCTAGCTGCGGCGTCACAAGGGTCTGATCCTTCTGCTGAACGCATGGCCAAGCGCCGCGAGATGACGATTGCGGGCTTGATCTCACTTTACGGCAGCGAAGGTACCGACCACCTCAAGGAGCGCAATCGTCGCTGGATGCTGGCTCGCTTGCAGCATCACGTCGTTCCAAGCCTTGGCCGCAAAAAGATTACTGACGTTCGCGTGGGTGACGTCGAACAGATGATGCGCGACGTAAAAGCGGGGAAGACGGCCAAGGATTTAAAGACGGGCCCACGTGCCAGAGTGATTGTTCGCGGTGGGGCGGGAGCAGCCACGAAAGCGGTTCGTGATCTATCGGCCGTGTACACATTCGCCGTGCGCCGAGAACTGGTGCAAGTAAATCCGTGCGCCGCAGTCAGAAAGCCAGCTGATGGGAAGCGCACGCGGTTTCTGACAATCGATGAGTTGACGCGTTTCGGTAAAGCGCTTGAGGATATCGAAATCGAAGACGCTAACCCCAAAGCTACGAACATTATGCGGCTCTGGGTGTTTACGGGATGTCGACGTGACGAAATCGCGTCCTTGCGCTGGGCTGACATCGATGCATCTGACGGCGTTTTGCGATTGGCAGATAGCAAGACTGGATTTTCGGTCCGACCGTTAGCCAGTCCGGCCTTGGCCGTTTTAGCGAGAATTGTCCCTGATCCAAGATCACCTTACGTTTTTCCGTCAGAAGACGGCCGGACCTTCTACCAAGGCACCAAGCGCTTTTGGGTCAAGGTCGTGAAGCGGGCGAACCTACCCGGCGTCACGCCACACACGTTGCGGCACACCATCGGGTCGGCGGCCGTATCGTCCGGCGAAACGCTTGCTATGACGGGTGCTCTCCTGGGCCACGCCGACTCAAGATCCACGAGCATTTATGCTCATATGCAGCAAGCCCCGGCGCGGCGCGCGGCGGACCGTGTTGTAGCGCCACTGGCGACCGCGATGGGCACACAAACACCGGCGGACATCATTGAGTTTGGGAGGCGCAAGGTGGGATAAAATCGAGTTTGTCGACTTCGCACATTTCAGTCGCCTATTAAGTCGAACTCCAAGGTGTCAGTTATTGTCCCGACTATCCTGCACGCAGCATCAACTTTGGGAGCTTGCCCACGTAAGACAACTCGTCGATATCCATCCAAAATCGGGCCGCTCACTGGATAGTCAACCTTTCCGCACCGCTTATTAAAGACGTAGGCCGCGCCCTCGTAGGTATCACCGTTGACGGACCCAGCGAACAGTAACGCCCCGTGGCGCGCCCCGGCATCGATCATGCCAGGCCTTGGAGTTTCGTAGCGAAACTCTCGTTTAGAGCCATCTGCCACAAGATAGACAATTGAACCGTTGTGGCTCCACCGACTCGTCGGGCTGGTCTGCGCTGATTGCGCCACGTTGCGTGAACAGCGTTTCAACCGATAAGTGAATTCGCCCGAAAAGTTCATCGGTGAGACGTAGACATCAATCGAATTATCATCAACAATCCGAATGTCTATGTCGCCGGTCCCTGTTGCTCCGGCGCCTTTTATGCAGTCGACCTTGAGGAACACCCCATCCCTGGTCGGTCGTGATCGCATAATCCGGCAATCAATCTCGTACCAGCCGATTTCTGCCCGGTTAATTCCGAATATCGTGGTATCGCCTTGCCCTTGACAGTCGTTTTGGTCCGTTGACCAATTTCCGAGTAGTGCAACGGGAACTTCTGCAGCTGCTGGAACGGTTGCACAGAAAAATGACGCGGCAGCGAAAACCAGTGCTCGAATAGGGCATTGGCCGGAGGTTGAATTGCTAGATAGCATTAGCGACCCTTGGGTTGAAAGTCGTCCGAATAGTCTGCTCAAAGTTTTCTTCCACGGTCTGTCCTAACGCCCAACTGGCACCAACGCCGCATTCTTCGGATCGTAAACAAACTCCGTGATCGACTGGTCTCTGATCCGTTCCACGATCTGATCAATCACCGGAAGCGGGACAAGGAACCACTCTCGTGGCTTCACGGGATTTCCGAAGCGATCCTGTATTTCCAGATCTAGGCGCGCAGGCGACAACACGCGATGCAGGAGGTTTTCCAGCTTCGTCCTGTTGATGTTGAACAGCTCATAAGTGGCGATGACCTCGACATCGGCCAGCAAATACGTTGGATCAACTTTAGCATTGGCGATGCGCCGATCAACGCTCCCGCTTGTCACGCCAATTTTGTGCAGCACCTTGCGATTTTGAACGATCGTCGGATGCTCCGAATGACTTCGCAACACATAGATTGTTCCGCTCGCCAGATCATCGTTTTCAGCCTCGTCGGAAAATAGCGGACCGGCACCCGGGTCCGATATCATGCGGCTGGTCTCGTCCTTGTAGATCGCTCGCTGTAGCGACCTCAGCAAGAGATTGCTTTCCGTCCCGTTCGAATAAATCACCCGCAGTCGGGCATCTGTTTCGCCGTTGGGAGCCTTGATAGGTTCACCAACGTCTGCGACGAGCAAGGTCTGGCCGCCCAGAATAAAGAAGTCGCCCGCCTTGATGTCAGCCTTCAAAAATCCTGCATCCTTACGAATGATGCGGGATTCGCGGGTGCCAGTTTCCAGCTCCCGCTTGACCTTCTCGAACTGCCGCTTGAACTGGTCGAAATCCTTGCACGGCTCCCGATTCGCGATCTCTTCAGCGGCCTTCTTTTCAGCATTCGAACGCACGTGACGCAATTCAGTGAGGGCAGGAGCTGCTGCGGCAACGCCCAGCTCAGCCAAGAGTGCGTCGTCATCGAGCTCGTCTAGCTTAGCGTCCTGACCGTGCCCAACCCCAGCTAACAAGGCTTGATGATCGAGATCGGCCACTAGTGAACGGCAGTCGGCCTGCTCGCGAATTCGGTCCAGTCGCACGGCATAGAGCCGCTCAAAAATATCTCGGTCCTCGCCGTGCTGCGGTGCTCGACCATGCTCCTCGACAAACCGCTGAATTTCCTCGAAGCCGGCGATGATCCGCTCCTCAAGCGCGGTGCGGCTTCCAGCCTTCTTCGTCTCAACTTCGACGCCTAACTCGGCCAGCAGATCGTCATCTTCGTCGGTGAATTGCTTAGCCATTGGTCGCCTCTGCCTTCATTCGGGCAAGGAACGCGACGCCCTCGGCCATCCGCTTCTCCCAGACATCGGATGATGTAATTAATGGCAAACTGCCGCGCTCCTGCTTGAACTTCAACGCGCGTTTGGCCAAGTCGCGGGCTTCCTCCGGTGTGAGGTTGACGCGTTTGGCCGAAATGACCGCTGCCACCTGCATCAGGCTTTCCTCGCTCATGGTCTTCGCCAGGATGGCGTAGGCCTCGCCGAACGGGTTGATCCTATCGATCAGGTCAATATCTAAGTCACGCACGTCCATGGCGAATTTCCGCACGCCATCGATAAGCGCGGTGTTGGCAGTCGGCTCGGCATCCGGTCCGCCTGTGATCAACTTCTTCGCCTGCTGTGTCAGGTTGAGCGCCGCAATGGCATGCTGGCGCACTGCCTCTTGGTCTTCCGCGTCGAGCTGCGGATACTTATCTTTGATGATCTTGCCCATGCGCGTCAGCGTGAGGTCCTGCGGCACAAGCTCATCGTCGAACAGGCCGCGCTCGATGGCTGTCTTGTCCTGCACGAAAGATGTGATAACCTCGTTCACGTCTTCGCGGCAGATGCGCTCGGCTTCCTTCGATTTTGGTTCGGCGAGCCCCTTGATCTCGATCTGAAACTTGCCACTCACGTCGTTGAACCCGACGTTGCACTTCTCGGGGTCGTATCCGCCTTCGCCGTAGTTGAAGCCCTCGGCGGCCGTGTTCGTCGGCATCTTTGGCTTAAACTCGAACCGTGGGGCCAGCACTTGCTCCATGAGCAGGCTCGCTGCGATGGCTTTCAACGTGTCGTTGACCGCTTCCGTCACGGCCTCCTCGGAGGCATCAGGTTCCGCGATCAGGTTCGTGAAGCGCGCTCTCGTTTTGCCTTTCGCGTCGCGGGTCGCTCGACCGATGATCTGCACGATCTCGGTCAAGCTGGCGCGGTATCCAACCGTCAGCGCGTGCTCGCACCAAATCCAGTCGAAGCCCTCCTTGGCCATGCCGAGCGCGATGATGATGTCCACATGGTCAGGGTTGTTCTTCCGGCTGGGGTCTTTCAGCGCCGCCGACACCTTGTCCCGCTTTGCGGCTTCGTCGGCGACGAGATCAGCAATTTTGAGCACTTGGCCGTCAGGCGTCTTCACAAGCTGGAAGCCAGTGGTGGGATCGGCACCTTGCCACTCCCCGAGCGCATCGATGATGTGCTCGACCTCGCGATGCTTGTCCTTTGTGCTTTCGCGCGAGTTGACGTTCGGAATGTGGATGATCGTTTTCTCAGTGGGGTCGAGCACCTTCAAGATGTCATCGACGTAGGAGCCGCTGTAGAAGAAATAACCGATATCGAGCGACTTCAAATATTTGTAGCCATTCAACTGCTCATAATAGGTGTAGGTGACCGTATCGAACTTGGCCTCGTCGTTGGGAGCCAGAACCGCCTCGGCGTCGCCCCGGAAGTACGAGCCCGTCATCGCGACCACATGCACCTTGTCGCGTCCGATGAACTCGCCGAGATGCGCGCCGAGCTTGTTGTCCGGGCTGGCGGAGACGTGATGGAACTCGTCCACGGCAATCAGCCGATCGTCGAACGCGGCCACGCGAAACTTGTCGACGGCAAAGCGGAAAGTAGCGTGAGTGCAGACCAAGATCTTGTCGGCGCTCTCCAAAAACTTGCCGACAGCATTGACCTTGCCGCCGTTGTCGTCACCCGGTGCATTGCAAAGGTTCCATTTGGGCTGGACGCTCCAGTCCGCCCAGAAGCCGAACTGACTTAAAGGTTCGTCGGCGAAGCTTGACCCGATGGACTTCTCCGGCACCACGATGATGGCCTGTTTAAGTCCCTGATTTTGGAGCTTATCGAGTGCTATGAACATCAGCGCGCGGCTTTTGCCCGAGGCTGGCGGGGACTTGATCAGCAGATATTGCTCACCGCGTTTTTCGTAGGCGCGTTCTTGCATGGCACGCATGCCGTATTCATTGGGCTTTGTTGAGCTGCCGTTGCGGCTGTAAGTGACGGAGACGGACGGGACGGATTTCAGGGCGGTCATGGACTATGCTTTCATTCGTGATTGGGTTGCCTTGGAACCCTTCGCCGTCATTTTGGTATACAGCTCGAATAGCTTTTCCAGCCGCTCCGTATCGTTCTTAAAGCACCGGCCGATATAGATGCGCTCCAGCACTTCGTCGTTGCGATCGTGCGCAGCGCGGAGGTTGGCGGGCATAGTCTCGGGGTCATAGAGATAGGCAATCGTTGCAGGCCAGTGCGCCTCGCGCGCCAGCAGGATGTCTTCGGCGCAACGAGTGAGGTCGGCGTTGTTTTTCTCGGTCAGTGGAGGCAAGGGAAACGTATTCCAACCGAGAGTGTTTGAATATCGGTAGTCCGTCTTAAATTTTCCACAAACCGCAGCAACCCAGACGAAATGTAATCTCGAATTTATGATGGCTATGTCTTTAATAGGGCCATTGAGTTGAGCGAACGAAAGGTTGGTGATAATAGTTCCAACGGGCTCGAGGCCAGCAGGTATAAATCGTCGCGTTTCGGATGTTAGTGTTGGAATAAGCGTAATTGCTTCCTGGCCGGATTGCTTAACTTCTTGAAACCTATGAGGCCAGGCTGCGCTCACCTTGGTGGCGGCTTTCGGGCTAGCTAGCCGCATAGCGCCAACACCCTCAAGTCGTCGCTTTAGACATTCCTCCGCTTCAGCAATTTTGGCATCGTCATCACAGATCCAAAGCGCGTAGCGAACAACTCCCTTGTTATACTCGTTTGCGCCGAAAACTCGCTTAATGAAGCGAGCAGCCGCGGGCGCATCTTTTATCAGTTGTTCGCGTTCACTAACGGTAAGAAGTAGGAAGCCGCCTTCGACGGGCTTACCACCTGCATCAATAGGCTTACGCCCCACAGGCGCGTTATTGCGCGGATGTACAATCAAATTCTTGCCTGCCACTAAGTAGGCATTTATATTGTCAACGGATTGCACGATCGGCTCTTTACTGTCAGTCAAAGTGAAAAGTTGCTTTGGCGTCACCGGATTAATTCTAATGCCGACAATAACCACTGTTACGCCTGCATTCTTCTTTGCTAAATTCGCCCACTTGAAGCTTGTGTGCGCGAAAGCAATTTCATGTCCTGATTCAAGAATCAAAGGCCAAAGCGCGGGGACCTGTGAGCCTTGGCAAATTGAATTGGTCGACACAAACGCCGTGGCAGCGCGTGTAACTTTTCCATAGTCTGCGGCCTTCAAGAACCATCCCGATACGTAGTCGAGAGATTTCCACTTGTCTGTCCGCCGACTGAATATTGAGCTTAAGTCAGATTTCCTACTTTCCGCTTCCTTCTTTAGCCTAGCCTTAACCTCCTCGCTTGCATCCCTTGGGGCTTTCACCGTTGAGCCGACATATGGCGGATTGCCACAAATATACGTCTCGCCACCTTCATTCTCGAAGTCAATCTGGGCTTGATCTAGGGGTGACGAAAATAAATCATCTGCCACGTGCTTCACGCCCGTTCCGGTCGGCGGGCAAATGCTCAACCAGTCGAGCCGCAGGGCGTTGCCGCAGGTAATCCAGTTCATGGCATCGAGCGGCAGTAACTCCGCAAGCGCTTCCTTCTGGCCGCGATAGGTCACGTCGCACTGGTACTCGGCGATGATCAGCGCCAGCCGCGCTATCTCAGCTGGGAAGTCGCGTAGCTCGATGCCACGGAAGTTGGTCAGCGGTATATCCGTTCGGCGATCGGCTTCGCCGCGCCGCTTGTTTATCTCCGCTTCGATGGCCCGCATCTCTTTATAGGCGATGACCAAGAAATTGCCTGAACCGCAGGCCGGATCGAACACTCGGATTCGCGCCATGCGCTTCCTGAGGTTCAGCAGCTTCTGCGGACTAGTCCCAGCCTCATCCAGCTTCTCGCGCAGATCGTCGAGGAACAGGGGATTGAGCACTTTGAGGATGTTCGGGACGCTCGTGTAGTGCATCCCGAGTGCGCCACGCTCTTCGTCGTCGGCGACGGCCTGAATCATCGACCCGAAGATGTCCGGGTTGATCTTGCGCCAGTCCAGATGGCCGATATGGACGAGGTACGACCGGGCAATCTTCGAAAAGCGCGGTACCTCCGTCGAGCCGGAGAACAGTCCACCGTTGACGTAAGGAAATACGTCCGCCCATCGCGGAAGCTTCACCGTTGCCCGATCCTTGGTCGGGATGTTCATGGCCCGGAACAGCTCGGAGATGACCTCGTGAGTGTTCGAGGAATCGCGCGCGCTCATCTGTTCGATGGTCGCCGTGAACAGCCCCTCTCCGTTTAGGATGTCGGTATCTTCGGCGAAGAAGAGGAAGATCAGCCGCGCCATGAAGTGATTCATGTCAGGCCGACGCGCCGCCGTACCCCAATCCGGGTTGTCTTTCAGCAACTCGACGTAAAGCCGGTTCAATCGGCTCGTCGCCCGGATATCGAACGAGCTTTCGCGGATCTGCTTGACGGTCGTGATGCCAGCCAGCGGCAGGAAGTAGCCGAAGTGGTCTGGGAAATTCTCGTACGGGCACGCGATCGGCGCGTCGTCGGAGGAGAGGTCTTCGGCCTCAAGCGTCTTGCCATCCGTGGCCAGGACGAACTTTGCCTTGGCTTTGGTCGTCGCCGAGCTGCCCTTGAGGGCCGAGAGCGTCTTGGTAACCTCGCCTTCGGCGCAGACCTTGATGTGAATATTGTTGGTCTGGAGTACACCGCCCAGATCAGACTTGTTCGACTCGCCGGAGCGCAGCCGCTTGATCGTCGTCTCCTTGTTCCCGAAGGCGGCAAGGAACGCGAACGGGAATTCAGCCGCGTCGAACGGCTGTTCGGCAAGCAGGGATATGGCTTCTTCGATCTCTACGGCGTTCATTATGCCCCCATGCCCGGCAGTCTCGTGTGCTGCGCTGGCCCTTGTCGTCAGATCTTCAACGCCAACATGCCACGATTCAACTCTTGTGTTGGATGCCGCGTTTGCAACCGGCAACTGCAGGCGAGGGGCCGCAAGCGATCAACGGTCAGCTGTAACCGAGGGGTGGAAATGTTGCCGGAGTGCTGGATGCCGGTCACACGAGACCGGTTTTATACACACTCCGTTCGTTTCCTGGGCTGTCTTTGATCTGCCCCAATCTGCACCTATGTGGACGATGGTACGCAGGTTTTGAGTTGTGGCGTGAGGGGTCCCCAGTGTCCAGAAATCCGCATCGCAACCTGGGTCGCAACTTTGTTGGTAAACCCGACATTTCCGTCGTGTCCGTTGCTGAGCGGAATCTCATCAACCGGCTGCCCATCTATCTGAAATTTATGGTGGAACAGGCACTCCGCAACGGTGAACTCTCCGAGCAGAACCATGACGTTCTGGTGCTCGAATTGAAGACAGCTTGGGGCGACCGGCACCCTGATTTATCAGACCGCCTCGCTCGCGTTATGGCTACCCTAATGCGCCATCCGGAACGCCAAAAAGGGCGCGGCGCAAAGTTACCAACAGCGAGCAGAAGGGTGTAACCCTGTCACCCATCGATATTTTCCGGAGAACATCGTACTTTGCCTGCAGTGGGAAAGGCGAGGCGATGACCATGAATTCGCGCCGCATGCTCAACACTGACGAGGCCGCCGCTTACTGCGGATCGGCTGGGTCGACGCTTGAGAAGCTGCGCGTGTTTGGCGGAGGTCCAGCCTTTCTCAAGGTCGGTCGGCGCGTTGTTTACGATCCAGCTGACATTGATGCGTGGCTCGCCACCAAACGGCGGAGATCAACATCGGACCCTGGCCAAGGGCAATCGGCCGCCTAAATCGATCCGTGCGTTTGTCGAGTGTGATTGCATTGTCGCGAGGGGCAACCTAGGCGGCAGGGTGCAATCTCTTCTGGGGCTACTGTGGGACGCGATCACAGCCCCGAGCGCAGTCCGAAAGGCCGAAGCGCGATCGCCGACGGGTGGCTCCCCGTCGCAAGTAGCGGCCAAGTCTCACGCGAGAGCTTCGCGACGTGAGATGCCGAGTGCGAGGGGTCGGCTCCATTGAGCACGGCGACCGGCATAGGCGGGACCAGCCCAGCTCATTTGCTGGGACTGGTCTTCCTATGCCGTCACTCAGGGTCTCACCATTGAGCACTGGATCTAGAGAGGTACTGACTACGCGCGGCGCGCGCACGAGCCGCCGGCAGGCTACTGGAGATGAAATGACACCCAACCAAGCCGTTACTCAAAATTCGCCCAGCGCATCGGAAGCAAATCGCATCGCGGCCGCGCGTTCGCGAATTTCCAAAAGATCCGCGCGTTTCGAGGCGTGTGTCGAGAAGGGCAAGGGCAAGCAGCGCCAGATCGGCCCGAGCCATAATGACCATGCCGGTTGGGTCAGCCACCTTCAGGATGTTTTCGGCACATGCGGAACCGCTTTTCCAAGCGTGGAACTGAACAGGCTCGTCTTAGCCGCGCAGAACGAAAATGGGGACGTCGATCAGACACGGCTCAATGCCTTAGTCGCCTTCGTTGAGGGCACCTCTCCATCGACCGAACTAGAAGCAGCGATCGCGTGTCAGCTTGCCGTTGCCCACGGGCTCACCATGGAATTGCTTCGGCGTGCTGAGCGGGCTTCGCAAGTTCCGCAATTTCTGGCGGCCGGTGCCATTGCAACAAAGCTCATGCGCGCCTTTGCTGGCCAAGTCGAAGTGTTGCAAAAGTTGAAGCGTGGTGGCGAGCAGACCGTCCGTGTCGAACACGTCCATATTCACCCCGGTGCTAACGCCATGGTTGGCTGTGTGACCGGTGGGGGGAGGGGAGAGCAAAATTATGAGCATCAACCCCATGCACCCGTCGATGCAAAGGCTCGAGAAACACGACGTCTGTCGGCTTCGACGTGCCAACCGATGCCTAGCCTCAACGAGACTAGGGACGGCATGCCAATCGCCAGCGGTTCGAGGGAAACAGCGATGCCGAATGCACGGCGGCGCGAAGGGTAGCGGCGCACCATGTGGCGACCGCAATGGATCATTCAAGCACGGGGAAAGGAGCAAAGAGCGGAGAGCACAGCGTCGGCACATCATGGATCTGATCCGGATGATGAAGTCGACGACATGAACCGGTTTCACCACCCGCGTACAGCGCGATCGAGTGGATAACCGGACCCTCGCAGGTCGGGGGCGAGACTGTCCCTGCGAACATCGCGCTATTCCGCCCGCGATGGGTTGAGGATCGAACGGTCACAGTTGGGCAGCCCATTAAAGAGCCCGAGCGCCTGAGCTGCTACATCAAACTGGAACAAAGCCAAACCGCTGATCCTTTAGTGCGATCGCGTAGAACGGCGTGACCGACGAGGCGCTCTGCTCCGCAAAACACTCAGCGGATGCTGTCGGATGATTAAACTACACGGCCATCGCGGAAGGCGACGGTGCATTATTTCTAGCGAGTTCGATCTTCGCGCTGTGGTCCTACTTGTCTCGTCGAACAAAGTACGATTTGCCATCCAGACTTATGCCTTTGTTCGGGAAAGTCTGCCGCGTGACGCCGTCGCTGCGGTATCCGATCCAATTCTCTCTATGCTCGATGATGCGCTTCTTCCAGACGAGACCGAAGAAGAGGGCGGCGCGACTGTCGTCCCGACCGCTGCGCACCCATATTGCGTCATATGGCGTTCCCGACCAATCGCCACGCTTGCCGTTGAACGGGTTGACCCGGCCGCCCTCGATAGAGGTGTTTGTTATCGATCCCCACTTCGCGTCCGGCGTCGCGACTAGTTCATCAAGTCTGGTATCAATCTCGGCGTTAATGGCCGCCTGTTCATCAGGCGTGTACTGCTTCCACTTCGCATTGAAATCTTCAACGTAGTCGAGTTCCGGAACTGTTCTCAGGCGGCCAGTCTCAGTCATATCCTCCAAAGCCATGTCACACCCTTATGCTAAGATCGACTTGCGGGAGCATTTTACCTGGTCTTTTTTCGAGCTGCACGCGCCAAGGTGAGCGGAGGTCACTTTGCTTCATGTTGTGCTGCGGAAAGTAATCGAAATCGTGCGACGGGCCTCAGCAATTCGCTGACGGCGGTGCGCTGTTGATCGGCAGAATCCTCGCGGGTTTATTTGGAGCGCAAAACCTATTCGCTGATGCCGCTGCAACTGTCGGAGCGCCTGTCGCGCAGCCCGATGGTTGGGAAGCAGACCGGCGAGGATCGACGTGCGCACGCGCCGTTTTTCCGCGCCGTGTTCGAGCGTGGCTATGCGATCGGAGGCCTTGCCGACGGTTCCCGGAACGTTCTCGGACTTGCTGCTACTAAATGTCGAGCTGTCGTGCCCAGCGCTGGGCCTGACCGACCTTCATGACTCACTGCAAACGAAGTGATCGGGCTCAACATTCATGTGGCAGAAGTGCAGAGCACGGCGACAAGCGACGTGTGGATCGCAACAACTTCGCTCTTGTCACGTCTCGGCGGCGATGTCAGCTTACCATCTAAGACTGCTTGCGTTCTCTTTTTCGAGACGGGCCATCATTGCCGGCGGCGCGCCAGTGCCCATGAGTGGTCGCCAGACTGCTGCATCGCAGCGTGCTCGGCAGTTGTTTCAGCGACGGATACCACCTAGCTCGCTGTAGCTTACCCTCTCATTATATCGGCGATGAGCAATTTCGCTTGACTCCCACACTCTCGATTGAGAGCATGTGCGACAAAGATCAATTTCGTCGTAGCGTGTCTGCGACAACTAGGGAACCTCTGAACAGCCCGCGGATCATGGCACACTGGGGTCTTTGATTCGAGGGGGCCTGCCGATGGACCAGCTAAGCTTTGCGTCGCTCGACTTCGTGGCGAAGAAGAAGCTGACGAAGCGG
>Ga0247836_1000426_pt1 | contig 76986 bp, 66 predicted proteins | sample LaCruzMarch2015__4_FD_187116 | JGI IMG/M metagenome (GOLD analysis project Ga0247836, IMG submission 187116) | Freshwater microbial communities from meromictic Lake La Cruz, Castile-La Mancha, Spain - LaCruzMarch2015_14m | ecosystem: Environmental > Aquatic > Freshwater > Lake | place: Spain... | reverse complement strand
GGATTTTTCCCGGAGCGAACAAAAGAGCTTTTCTGAAGATGATCTCCGAGTTTGCCTTTGAGCCCGAAGTGATGGCCCGTTGGGAACACTTCAAATCCTTTTGGGGAGATTTTGGAATCGCCCAACGCAGGCAACTGGGTTGCTACCCCAAGCAATGGAAGCGTGAGGTGATGGATCGCGCCCGAGCTTTGGTGCGTGAAAAAATTAATACGGAAATGCAGGTCGCGCGGATGGAATCCAAACTTTCCGGGCCGGAGGCAAAGCCCAAGTTTCGCAAGGTAAATTGCTCGGACTGGAACGCCGAACGCGCATGGCTGGAAAATACCTGTGCCCATGAGCCAGCGTTCGAGGTTATCGTAGCCGGGTCGGCAGCCTCCGGCGCGAGTGTTGTTTCTGCAAGTGATTTGCTCCGCGACGAACCGCCCTACGCGCGTGATCCAGAGGTTGAAATTGAAAGAACACCGGATGCGATTGTCCGTGCCGTGTGGCCGTTGCTGGCCCAATCCACGGAAATCATTCTGGTCGAACCGAATTTTGACCCGCGCGAGCCGCGATTTCTTGGGGTTGTGGAAAAAATTGTGGATGCAATCCACGCGCAGGAAAGGATTCCGCGTCGATTCGAAATCCACACTTCAAAATATCGAAAAACGAACGGTCAAACCCAATTACGCCTTCAAGCGCATCATTTTGAGAATACCCTTTCGCCCATTCTCTATGCCGGGTGGACTGTGACGGTTTGCTGCTGGGCTGAAAATCGGGTTCAAGACTATCAGCACCCTCGGTTTATCCTGACCGAAATTGGAGGCATCCACATCGACTGGGGTCTGGATGCAGGAGAGGCTGGAGCGATGACGATAGCCAAAGGGTTGGGTGAAAATCTCCATGCGCGCTACTTCCCAAGATACTCCTCAATTGGAGCTGATTTCTTGGGCGATCGAGACAACAACAGTTTTGTGATCTACTGAAAGCAATTCTGGAAGTTACAAGATCGGAAACTGCTGGATGCTGAAGCAATGGCATTCCTCGGAATTGGAACCCCATGGCAACCTCAGCATGAAAACGCACTCGACAGGTGACCGTTCCGTATCTACATGTGTATCTATGTCAGCGACCGCGAAACTTTTTAAACACGGAGGGAGCCAGGCGGTGCGGCTGCCGAAGGCGTTCCGGTTCGAGGGGGAGGAGGTCGGGATCGAGAAGCGCGGACGGGATGTCGTCCTGCGCGCGATGGAGAAGCCGAAATTTCGCACCGTCAAGGAGCTGGCGGAACACCTGCGCGCAAAATACCCCGGGCTGCGGGATTTCCCCGATGTGCCCCGCCCGAAGGAGCAGCAGATCCGGGATCTGACATGGTAGGGCGCCCTGACTACATGCTCGATTCCAGCGTGTGCATTGCCATCCTGCGCAATCATCCGCGCCTCGACGGCATTCCGCCGACCGGGGAGTGTTGCCTCTCCCGGATCGTGGCTGCGGAGCTGTGGACCGGGGCCGAAAAGTGTTCCCGCCCGGAGTTGGCGCGTGCGGAGGTCAGCGACTTTCTCGAGCAGTTCCCGGTTCTCGACTTCGACGACTCCGCCGCCCGCGCCTACGGTGAGATCCGCGCCGCCCTCGAAAAGCGCGGCAGGAGCATCGGCCCGCTCGACCTCCTCATCGCTGCGCACGCCCTCAGCGCAGCCGTCACCCTTGTCACAGGCAACGACAAGGAGTTCCGCCGGGTCCCCGGCCTGAAGGTCCTCCGCTGGCAGGCATCAACCAAATGACCCTCAGATCCCGCGGAGGAAGAACCATCCGACGGCGCCGCCGGCGAGGATGAGGAGGGCGGGGTTGATGTGTTTGGCGAAGAGGATCGCGGTGACGGCGAGGCCGACGCCGCAGGTGATCAGGTTGAAGTGGAGGCTGTGATGCGGGTTGTAGCTGGCGGTTTTTCCGACGGCATGGACGCCGGCGAGCATGAGGCCGATCGTGATCGGGGCCATGCCTTTCTGGATCGAGTTTCGCCACGGGTTGTTCTGAAACGAGTCCCAGACGTGGCTGGCAGCGTAGGTGAGGAAGCTGGAGGGCAGGTAGAATGCGAGGAGAACGACGAGCATCCCCGCCACGCCGGCGGCCTTGTAGCCGATGAGCCCGACCATCGTCATATTCGGGCCGGGCGCCATCTGGCCGAGGCTGTAGATCGTGGCGAAGTCGTTGGCCGAGACCCATCCGTGCACGGTGACAGTCTCGTGCTCCATCTGCGGCAGCACCGCGCTGCCTCCGCCGACGGCCAGGAGCGAGAGCAGGCAGAAGACGTTGAGCAGGCTGACGAGCTCCCTCATGGCTGACCCCCCGCGCTCCGCGGACGGCGGAGGATGATCGCAATCGGCGCGATGAGGAAGAGGACGACCGGCAGCGAAACGTGGAAGAGGCCGACCAGGGCAAACGTGAGCAGCACAAACCCAAGGTCGAGCGGGTTCAGGAACTGCTTGGCTCCGATCTTGAGCGTGACCTGGAGGAGGAGGCCGACGGCAGCGGCGGAGATGCCTGCCAGGGCGGCCGCGACATCAGGGTTCTTGTGAAAGCGGATGTACAGCAGGCCGAGAACGACGAGCAGGACGGCTCCGGGAATGATGAGCCCGGTGGCGGCCGCGACCGCCCCGGCCGGGCCGGCCAGCCGCCGCCCCGCGATGATCGCAACATTCACCGAGTTGAGCCCGGGCAGGGTCTGGCCGATCTCAAGCGCGGCAAGGAATTCGTCCGGGGTCATCCACTTTTTTTCCGTGACGATCTCATCGCGCAGGTAGGCGACGAGCCCGCCGCCAAAGCTGGTGATTCCGATACGGAAAAACGCGGCAAAGAGGGCGGCTGGGGTCGGGCTATTCACGATAATGCTCGCTCAAGTGGCATGGGGGCTATTCACGGGGGGTGCTGCCATCGCCGAGCCCGTACACGAGCGCGGTTTTCGTGGTCCCGAGCGAGACCCACTCGAAGGCGTCAAGCTGGAGGGTCTTATAAAAATCCTCCGCCCGCTTCAGGTTATCCTTGTGGAGGACGTTTTCGCTTTCGAACCGGCACTGGAAGGCAAACTCGCCGCAGAACGCGCGCTCGTATTTCCGCATCCGCCAGACCGCGACCGTCGCCTTGCCGGTGAGGCCGCCGCCGAAGTGGAGCTCGCCGACATCGACCTGGACCTCGTCGACCGCGCGGTCGTTGACGAGCTCGATGTTGGCGTCGGTATTTGCCTCGACCTGCTTGATCGCGGGGAACGAGCTGGTGAGGTCGCGGACCGCCAGGTTCAGGCGCTCGCGCGGCATGGCGAGCACGCAGTTGTGCGAGTAGATCGAGCGGATCCCGCCGAGGCCTTCCTTCAGCGGCAGGAGCTCCTGCTTAAACTTGATCCTGGCGAGGCCGCCGGGGGTGGCCGGGTGCACGTCAACCGCGGCCGCAGCGGCGAATTCCGGATGGCGGAACTTGACCGTGAGCTCCGGGATCCCCTGCGGCCAGCCGTCCTTGTAGTGGGTGCGCAGGCGGACGATGAAGTGGTTCCGGTACAGCGCGAAGTCGGACGTGTCGAAGAAGAGGACCTCGCGGACGTTGCTCTGAAAAGCGTTTTCGGATTCCTTCACCTTCACGTCAAACTTCTTGGCCGTGTGGCGGACGATCTTCCAAAAATCCACAAACGCCTGGGCGGTCTGGAACCGCTCGGCCTGGAGGATGATTTTGTATTCGAGGAACTGGATCGGATCCTGCGGGGAGTTCAACACTTCGTGCGTGTCCATGCCGCATCCTCGTATGCCGGACGGCAGATGGCGATACATTTGGCGGGGGGGATCCCGGCGCTCCCGCTTGCCCGAAAGTTGCAAATAAGGGCTGCGCCTTGAGAAATCTTGTTTGGAGTTCCGCCTTGAGGCGGCACTTTATAGGCTGCTTCCTCACTCGGCCGCCGCCTAAAGGCGGAACTCCGAACCCGGAAGTCCTCCGCCTGACAGACGTGCAACTTTCGGAGATGCGGCCCATTCACAAAACAGAAGATAACTTTACCATGAAGGGCAGGAAGGGCATGAAGGGGCGGGATGAACGAGACCAAACACGGCGAGCTGGGCGCGCGCGATGAGCGCAGGAATTTTGCGTGCCTGGTGTGGGTCGGCTCGGTCTTCGCGATGGGCTGGGCCGAGGTGGTCGCAGTCCTTCAGCCGCTGCTGGTCCATTACGGGGCGACAAACGCCCAGATCGGGCTCGTCCAGGGGGTCCTCATCGCCACCCTGCCGGGGATGTTCGTCTCGCCGTGGATCACCCGCCGGTTCCGCAAAAAGAAGATATACCTTTATATTGCGGACACGCTTTACCTGCTGCCGGTCGGGATCGTGGGGGCGGCGGTGTGGGCCGGGGCCTCGACCGACGGGCCAACGATGGTCGGGTTCATCGTGGTGATGATGTGCGCCGGGCAGGTGGCGGCGGGATTCGGCGGGCTGCCGAACCAAGAATTTTTTGCGGCGTGCATTCCGATGCGGCTCCGCGGCCGCCTGGCCGGGGTTTCGGCGGGGATCGGCGGCCTGCTCGGGATTGCGGGGGCGGGTCTGGCGGCGTGGCTGCTGGGGGTTTTGGACAAGCCCCAGGGGTTCGGTGCCCTGCTCGTGCTGGCCTGGTTTCTCTGCCAGATCGCCGACACCGCCATCCTCTTTGCCAAGGAACCCGCCACCCCGGTCGAACGCTCGCCCTCGCCATGGGGGAAGGCGATGTGGACGGCATTTCTCCGCGATTCCAAATTTTTGCGGCTGACATTCGTCATTTGCCTGATCTCGCCGCTGCTCGGCCAGCTCGCGGTCTTTGCGAGCGTGTTCGGGTTCCGCGAGCTGAAGTTCGAGCCGCAGATGGCCGCGTGGATCGGGATGTGTACCGCCGTGGCGCGGGTGATCCTGAGTCCGGGAGCGGGCTGGATCACCGACCGCTGGGGGGCCCGGAACTCGCTCCTCCTTTGGCCCGCCCTTTCGGCAGCCGGCTTTTTTCCGCTCGCCGCCTTCCCCGGCACGGCCACCGTCCTGATCGCAACCTCGCTGGCAGCGGTCGCCTGGAGCGGGTTTTCCGGGGCCATGAATGCGCTGACGTGCGGGATCCCGCGCCCCGAGAACCGGGCCGGCCACTTTACGCTCCTCGGGTTTTGTATGATCGGGGCAAACTCGGTCGGCCCGGTGCTGGTCGGGTGGATGTTCGACCACATCGCCTACCGACCGGGCTTCGTCATCCTGGGCCTCGCCTCGCTGGCAGCAACCGCGCTCGGAGCCCTCCTCCTCAGGGACCTCAGCAACCGGAGCGAGGACTACCAGTAGGGAGGATCGTGCGTTGATCCAAGACCTCTGATTTTTGATCGCGGGGGTGCGGATGAGCCAGCTTCTTGACCTTCAAGGATCTAACCCGCATATCTCACGGTCGCGTTGTAGCGTGGCTCCATGAGCGTCGATACCTGCATGGTTGCAAAGCGAGCGACGGTCATAGACCGCCTCTACACCCTGCGGCTTCCCAAGCCGGAGTGTGAGATGGGCGGGCTTAAGCCCGGGATGGGTTGATCCACTCCAAGCCTGCCCCCAGGCGCTGCCTCCACGAAAGCTCGTCGTGGGTGCCGCCGGGAATTTTTGCGATGACAAACTCGCGTCCATCTCGCCAGCCCTTTTCGCGGAGAAGGGATCCCAGCTCGGCATGGTAGGGGTCATAACATTCATCGAGCCCCTCGGTTCCGTAGTCAAAATACATCCGGCAATCGCGCGGGAGGCCCGGGAGGCCGGCGAGGGCGCGCAGCTGGCGGGACTGCGACGGCACGGAGAGCGAAACATCTTCAAACGACGTCGAAAGGCAGATGCATTTTCCGAAGACCGTCGGATGCCGCAGCGCGGTGAAGAGGGTATGGAGCGCCCCGAGGGACGCCCCGCCGAGGATGCGAGCCTCCGGCCTGGCGAGCGTCCGGTAGCGGGCATCTATGTGCGCGACGAGCTCGGTGGCGACAAAATCCGCATAAGCCGCCCCCCCCAGCTCCGGCGAAAGATCGACGTCCCGCATCGAGCGGCCCTCCTCGTCAAATCCCTCCGGATGGCAGACGGCCACGACGATTGCTGAGGGAAACGCGCCTTCCGCAGAAAGCCGGCTCACCCATTCGTCAGCCGCCAGATCGACTCCCGAGATCGAGCTGGTGGCCGGATCAAAAACATTCGCCCCATCATGCAGGTAAAGGACCGGAAACCTCTGCCCCGCCACACTCCCGTATTCCGCAGGCAGCCAGACCAGGAGGTCGCGTCCCCCCGCCAAAGCCTGCGAATGCACCTGATCGGGCGTGAGCCGTCCGCGGTAGCGGTCCTTCCAATCCGCGATCGTGCGGGAGAGCGTCGCATCCAGCCAGACATGGTGCCGGTGGTTTTCGCACACATGCCCATAGGCGTTCACCTCCTCCGCCTCCCAGCTGCCCCGGATGATCTTGTACTCAAGCTCAAACCCGCTCTCCACCTCGGCCTCGCCGACAAGGTAAGCGCCCTCGCGACGCATCGGCAAGGCGAGGGAGGGCTGCCATTCCCCCAGGGCCGGATGATTCCCCACCACGCAGGCCACATCCGAAGGATGGCCAACCGGCGGAACAAGACGAAAGGAAATACAACTCATATTGCCATGATAATGGCGCGGATATTGCTTGCACAAGCATGATTCGTGCCCGAATTGTTATTTCATGGCAGGCATGGAACAGCTGGCGGGAATGGCGTTGCAGCAGACGCTTTCGCCGCAGATGCAGGCGAGCCTGAACATTTTACAAGCGCCGCTGGCGGAGCTGCGGGATCTGGTGGATGCCGAGCTGCGCGAGAACCCGGCGCTGGAGGAGGTGGCTCCGGCACATCCGGAGACGGCGGGGGAGAAGCCGCGGAGCGGGATGGAGGAGCAATGGAACGACTATTACGGCCAGCGGGCGGTTTCGGAGCCCTGGACGCGGGAGGCGGCCGAGCGGCGGCAGCACTTTTTTGATTCCCAGGTGAGCCCGCCCAGCCTGCTCGAGCACATGATGGCACAGACGGCCGCGTGGCCGGAGGCGGATGCGCGGATCGCGGCCGAGATTATCGGGAACCTCGACGAGCAGGGGTATTTTCGGGCGGATGTGGAGGACGTGGCGTATGCGGCCGGGGTGAGCCCGCTCGAGGCCGAGCGGGTGCTGGAAAAAGTTCAGGGGCTGGAGCCGGCGGGCATCGCGGCGCGCAACCTTGCCGAGTGCCTGTATCTCCAGCTCAAGAGCCAGGGCCGCCAGTACTCGACCGAGGCGCGGATTGCCAGGCACCACCTGGAGGAGCTTGGACGCAAAAAGATGGCGGAGATTGCGAAGGCGCTCGACGTGCCGGCGCCCGAGGTCCACCGCGCGGCGGCGGCGATCGCGCAGCTCGAACCCCGGCCGGGCGCGGCCTTTTCTTTTGAGGCCGAGCAGGTCGTGATCCCGGAGATTGTGATCGAGCGGGATGGCGACGAATTTGCGGTGCGGTTGAGCCAGGACGGGATCCCGTCGCTCCGGATTTCCGACGACTACAAGGACATGCTCTCCGGTTCGGTGCGCGAGGTGCGGGAGTACCTGCGGGACAAGATCAAGGGCGGCAACTTTTTTATCCGGAGCATCCAGCAGCGACAGAACACGCTTCTGAATATCGGCCGGGAGATCGCCCTGCGCCAGCGGGAGTTTTTGGAGCACGGCCCCTCGCGCCTGAAGCCGATGACGATGAGCCAGGTGGCGGATGCGGTCGGCGTCCATGAGACGACGGTCAGCCGGGCGGCGTCGGGAAAATACATCGCCACCCCGCAGGGGATCTTTGAGATCAAATACTTTTTTACGCACGGTTACACAAACAGCGAGGGAGAGGCGGTGAGCAACGAGAGCGTCCGCCAGGCGATCGCGAGCCTGGTCAAAGAGGAGAACCCGAGGCATCCGCACAGCGACCAGGAGATTGTGCGCCTGCTCGTCGAGCAGGGGCTCGCGGTCGCCCGCCGCACGGTGGCAAAATACCGGGAGCAGCTCGGGATCCTCCCAAGCCACCTGCGGAAAACTTTTTAAGCGGCCGTCCCAGGCGGACTGTTGTCGGAAGGGGACCGCCCCTACCCTGCGGCGTTTGCTTTTTATTGGAGGGCGATGCTCCGTCAGCGCCGACTTCTTATCCGACCGCCACCGGGTCGAGCTTCCAGATCTCGCGGGCGTATTCCGAGATCGTGCGGTCGCTGGAAAACTTTCCGACGCGGGCGGTATTGAGGATTGCCATCCGGGCCCAGCGCGGCTTGTCGAGGAATGCGGCGGACACCTTTTTTTGGGCCTCGCTGTAGGATTCATAGTCCGCGAGGCAGAGGAACGGGTCGTGGTGGATGAGGTTGTCGCGGAGCGGGCTGAGGACGCCGGGGCTTTCATCCGGGGTAAAGTAGTTTGAGCCGACCCAGTCGACGATCGCGCGGAGTTCCTCGCTCGCCTCGTAGAAGCTGGACGGCTGGTAGCCGGCGGAGACGAGCGCGTTGACCTCGTCCACGGTCTTTCCAAAGATGAAGATGTTTTCCGCGCCGACCTCCTCGCCGATCTCGACGTTGGCGCCGTCGAGCGTGCCGATCGTGAGCGCGCCGTTGAGCGAGAGCTTCATATTTCCGGTGCCGGAGGCTTCCTTGCCGGCCGTGGAGATCTGCTCGGAGAGGTCGGCGGCGGGCACGATCCGCTGGGCGAGCGAGACCCGGTAGTTTGGCAGGAAGACGACCTTGAGCTTCCCGTCGATCCGCGGGTCGGAGTTGATTTTGGAGCCGACCGCGTTGATCGCCTTGATGATCAGCTTCGCCATGTCGTATCCCGGAGCGGCCTTGGCGGCAAAGACGAAGACCCTCGGGGTCACCGGCTCGTCCGGGTTTTGGAGGATCCGGCGGTAGAGGGCCAGGATGTGGAGCAGGTTCAGGTGCTGACGCTTGTATTCGTGGAGGCGCTTGATCTGGACGTCAAAGAGCGCGGAGGGATCGACCTCAACGTTGCAGACCGTCTGAATGACGCGCGCGAGCTCGACCTTGTTCGCATGTTTGACCGCCATGAAATCCGCCTGGAACTGCGGGTCGTCGGCGTAGGGCTCGAGGCCGCGGAGCAGGTCGAGGTTGCGCTCCCAGCCATGGCCGATCTTTGAGGTGATGAGCTCGCTGAGGCCCGGGTTGCAGGCGAGCAGCCAGCGCCGCGGGGTGATCCCGTTCGTCTTGTTGTTAAACTTGCCGGGGTAGAGCGCATCAAATTCCGGGAAGAGGTCGCTTTTGAGGAGCTGGGTGTGGAGGGCTGCGACCCCGTTGACCGAGTGGCTGCCGACGACCGAGAGGTTTGCCATGCGGACCATCTGGACTCCGCCTTCCTCGATGAGGGAGAGCCGGCGCTTCATGTCGGTATCGCCCGGCCATTTGGCCTCGACGGTCTCGAGGAACCGCTTGTTGATCTCGAAGATGATGCCCAGGTGGCGCGGAAGAACCTTCTGGAAGAGCCCGACGCTCCATTTTTCCAATGCTTCCGGCAGCAGGGTGTGGTTCGTGTAGGCGAACGTGCGGGTCACGATGCTCCACGCCTTGTCCCAGCTCAGCTTGTTTTCGTCGTGCAGCAAGCGCATCAGCTCGACGATTGCAATCGCCGGATGGGTGTCGTTCAGCTGGACGGCGACCTTCTCCGGGAACTGCTCCCAGTCGGTATTGCTCTTGTGGAAGCGGCGGATAATGTCCTTGAGCGAGCAGGCGACGAAGAAGTACTGCTGGACGAGGCGGAGCTCTTTGCCGCTCTCGGTTTTGTCGTTCGGGTAGAGGACCTTCGAGACGGTCTCGCTCTGGTTTTTTTGGTGGACCGCCTGCTCGTAGCCGCCGCTGTTAAAAGCCTCGAGGTTGAACTCCTCCGAAGCGCGGGATTCCCAGAGGCGCAGGAAGTTGACCGTGTTCGTGCCGAAGCCCGGGATCGGGATGTCGTAGGGCACGCCCAAAATGGTGGACCATCCCACCCAGTGGGGGACCGAATTCCCGAGGTTGTCAAAGACGTTATCGACGCGGCCGTAGAGGTGGACCGGCGTCGTGTATTCCGGGCGGACGATCTCCCATGGCGTGCCGTACTGCATCCAGGCATCCGGCAGCTCGACCTGATAGCCGTTGCGGAACTCCTGCTTGAAGAGCCCGTACTGATAGTGGATCCCGTAGCCGACCGCCGGGAGATCCAGGGTCGCCAGCGAGTCGAGGAAGCAGGCCGCCAGCCGGCCCAGACCGCCGTTGCCGAGCCCCATGTCGTACTCCTCGTTGCGGAGCGCCTCGGCATCCAGCCCGAGCTTCTCGAGCGCCTCCTGAACCTCCTGGACAATCCCGGCGCTGTACATGCTGTTGACAAAAAGCCGCCCCATCAAAAACTCCAAGGAGAGGTAGTAGACGCGGCGCACGTTCTGATGGTGGTGGACCGCCTGGGTCGCAATCATCCGCTCGATAATGATGCTCTGCACCGCCTTCGAGGTCGCCATCCACCAGTCGCGGGTCGTTGCAGTCTCGGGATCCCGCGCAAGCGCAAACTTGAGCTGGTTGAGGATGAAGTGGTCTATCGGCATTTTGTGTGGATCAGGGATTTTCATATGGAAAGTGGTGGGCAGGGAGCAAGTTTTGGGCCGGTTCTGATAAATTTCATGCCGCCTTCGCCTGTTCAGCGGCGATATAGTCGGCGATCGTCTGGACCGAGGCGAACGCGGTGCGGGCGACCTCGGCGCTGGGGGTCGCCACGCCAAAGTGTTTTTCGAGCGCGACGGCGAGCTCGAGGGCGTCGATCGAATCCAGGGCGAGGCCCTCCGGGCTGAAAAGCAGGGTGCCATCGGCAATCTCGTCCGGGGAGATTTTGAGCATGAGGCTTGAAATGAGCATTTTTTTGATCCGGCGGTTCAAATCATCTTCCTGCATATTTTTCGTTACGTCCAGTGCGATGGGCGGCACACTGACAGGAAATCATGACCTCTGGCAAGTCCCGTCTGGATATTGCGCTCGTCGGGCGCGGCCTTTTCGAAACGCGCGAGAAGGCTCAGCGCGCGATCATGGCCGGGCAGGTGCTTGTAGACGGGCAGCGCGCGGACAAGGCCGGCCACAAAGTATCTGAAGAGCAGGAGCTTTTGGTCACCGGGCGCGATAAGTACGTCGGCCGGGGGGCGTACAAGATCGAGGCGGCGTTGGACGCCTTCGGGATCGACCCGGCCGGGCGCATCTGCGCCGACATCGGGGCCTCGACGGGAGGGTTTACCGACTGCCTCCTCCAGCGCGGAGCCGCCAGCGTGCATGCGATCGATGTCGGGCACAGCCAGCTCGACTGGAAGATCCGCAGCGACCCGCGCGTCAGGGTCCGCGAGGGGCTCAACGCCCGCCACCTCACCGCCAGCGACCTCGACCCGGTGCCAACGCTCGTGGTCGCGGACGTCAGCTTCATTTCGTTGACGTTGATTTTTCCTGCGATCTTTGCGTTACTGCCCGACGAGGCCGACATGGTTGTTCTCATCAAGCCACAATTTGAACTCGGCCGCGACGAGGTGGGGCGCGGCGGGATCGTCCGCGACGACGAGGCCCGGCTGCGGGCTGTCGAAAAAATCCGCCTCTTCATCGAGGCGTCGTCCCGCCGGTGGCTCGGGCACATCACGTCCCCGATCACCGGGCGCGACGGGAACGTGGAATTTTTGGCCCACGTCAAGCCATGATCGGACTTCTTGCCCATTCTGAAAAGCCGGCGGCGGCGGCCTTCGTGCAGGCGATGACCGTCGAGCTCGACCGCCAGGGCATCCCCTACCTTCTGGAGAAGCGCACTGCCCCGCTGGCCGGGAGGACCTCAGCGCTCGAGGTGCAGGATCTCGCAGGGCAGTGCGAGCTGCTCGTCGTGATGGGCGGGGACGGGACGATCCTGCGCGCCGTCTACAAGCTGCCCGGTGAGCTCCCGCCGGTTTTCGGAATCAACATCGGGTCTCTGGGGTTTCTCACGTGCCTGGGCCCGGGCGAGATCGCCCGCGCGGTCGAGAGCATCCGAAGCCGCGATTACATCCTGAGCCGCCGTCCGCTCCTCGAAGCCCGGCTGACCCGCAAGGATGGAAAAGCCCATTTTTTCGAGGGCCTCAATGACGCAGTGATCAGCCGCGGCGAGCGCTCGCAACTGGTCAAGATCCGGGTCCGCCTTGGCGCGGTCGCGCTCACCGAATACAATGCGGACGGCCTCGTCGTCGCGACCCCGACCGGATCGACCGCCTACTCGCTCTCTGCGGGCGGGCCGATCCTGATGCCCGACTCCGGCGGGTTTGTCGTGACCCCGATCTGCCCGCACGTCATGACCAACCGTTCGGTTGTCGTGAGCGACGCCTCGGAAATCCACGTCGAGGTGTCCGAGCCGAACCACCTCGTCTTCGTCACCGTGGACGGGCAGGAATCCTGTGCGATGGAGCTTGGGGACATGCTCACAATTAGGAAGAGCGCGCGCGAGCTTCCCCTCGCGATGCTGCCGGAGCGCTCGTTCAGCGAGGTCCTGCGACAAAAACTGAAGTGGGCGGGGAGCATCATATGATACCGATTTCTGAAATTCTTCTTCCTGGGCAGGTGAACCTCTTGCTGGCCGCGCGCGACCAGGCCGGCGGAGTGGATGAGGTTCTTTCCAAGCTCAACGGCGACCCGCGCGTCCTGGACTGGCCGGCCCTCGTCCAGGCCGTCACCCAGCGGGCAGCTTCCGCCCTGGCGTGCAATTCCTGCGGGATCTGCATCGCCCACGGGCGCACGAATGCCGTGAGCTCTCTCGTGATGGCGGCCGGGCGGTCCCCGAACGGCCTTTCCTCGCCGGAGGTGCGCGACAAAGTCCGGCTCGTCTTTGTGGCCGGCATCCCGTCGGCGTTTGATTCCGAGTACCTGAGAATTGTCGGGGCCATCGCGCGTCTGTGCCGGGACAAGGCCCTGCTCGAGATGCTCCTTGCTGCGCCAGATGCCGGGGAGTTCACCGCCCTCCTCGCCGGCGGCGAGGCCAAACTCTAAACCGGTGCCTCACGCCACCGGCTATTGTCCACGGCACCTCCGGTGCGCACCTTCTGCCCTGGGGATTTGTGCTTTTCTGGCACCCCGCAGGATAGATTTTTGAGTCCGCAGTTGTCAGGCGGGTCGAACCTTGCTACGAACAATCCCGAATTATGGCCATTGCTGTCCAACGTCCGAAGCTGACCCTTGCCGAGAGGCTGTACCTGCCCGCCGTGGTGGCGGGGCTGATGATCACGTTACGGCACATCGTCAACCGGCTGATCGGGAAGACGAAAGTGACGATGCAGTACCCGGAGCAGAAGTGGGACGAGAGCCTGCCCGAATGGTACCGCGGAGCGCCGACCCTGGTAAAGGACGAGTGGGGTCGCGAGCGGTGCGTGGCCTGCCAGCTCTGCGAATTTATTTGCCCGCCGCGTGCGATCACGATCCATCCGGAGGAAATCCCGACTGGCGAGCGGTGGGGGAAGGTCGAGAAGCGGCCGAAGGAATTCGACATCGACATGGTTCGCTGCATCTACTGCGGGCTCTGCCAAGAGGTCTGTCCGGAGCAGGCGATTTTCCTGCTCAAGGACTACTCGATCACCGGGTACAGCCGGGCGGAAATGGTTCACGACAAGGAAAGGCTTTACGAACTGGGGGGAGTCATGCCGGGGCTCGTCAACAAGTGGAACGAAAAAAAGTAGCCCTCCGGCCGGACGCCTGATAAGAATCCCGCCGATTTGATATGCAACTCGCGCTTTTCTGGATCTTCGCCGTTCTCACGCTCGCCTTCGCGCTAGGCGTGGTTTTTTTGCGGAGCCCGGTTTCGAGCGCGATGAGCCTGGTGATGTCGTTCATCGGGTTGGCAGCGCTCTTCGTCACGCTGGACGCATTTTTTATCGGGATCATCCAGGTTCTCGTGTATGCGGGCGCGGTGATGGTGCTCTTTCTGTTCATCATCATGCTTCTGGACATCCGCCACGACGAGCGGCGCCCGGTGAAGCTCGCTGCGTGGGCCGGCGGAGGGATCGTGGTCGGCGGATTTTTGGCGGCGCTCACCCAGGTCCTCGTGTCCCAGCCCGCCCTCAACCAGACGAAGCCCGACCTTGTGCAGCCTGCGGTCAACGATGTCGCGGAGGTCGGGTTCGCGCTCTTCCGGAATTTTAACCTCCCGTTTCAGGTCATCGGCGTCCTCCTGCTGGTCGCCACCATCGGGGTTGTCGTCCTCAGCCGGAAGGAGCTGAAGTGAAGGGGCCGGGCGGAACCCGCATTCTCCTGCGCCTGGCTTCCAAGGTTTCAGCGATCCGCCATCAGCCATCAGCCATTTCTTAACGTGCCGACTCTTGCGAACTACCTCATTGTCAGCGGCCTGCTTTTCTCGATCGGGATGGCGGGGGTCCTGCTGCGCCGGAACATCCTGATTATTTTCATGGGTCTCGAGCTGATGCTGAATGCAGCAAACCTGTCGCTGGTGGCGTTTTCGCGGTTTAACCTCGGGCAGGACGGGATGCCCGGGTACAACGCGCAGGTTTTTGTATTCTTTATTATCACGGTGGCCGCCGCCGAGGTCGCGGTCGGGCTGGCGATCATCGTCGCCTTGTACCGGGCGAAGCAAACCACGCACGTCGAGGACCTCGACACCCTCAAGTTTTGATGAACACGCTGACCGTTCCATGGATCATCCTCTTCACCCCGCTGGCGGCTGCGGCGGTGATCCTCTTTGTCGGAAGGTTTTCCAAGCCCCTGAGCGCCGGCCTGGCGATCGGATCGGCCGGGCTCGGGTGCATCCTGAGCTGGTGGCTTTTTGCGCAGCCGGACCCGGGCGCCGCGCCACCTTGGTACTGGATGGATTTTGGCGACCTGCTTCAGGTTCCGATCGGGCTGACCGTTGACCACCTGAGCAAGGTGATGCTCGTCGTGGTGACGACGATCGCGACGATCGTCTTCACGTACTCGGTCGGGTACATGAAAACCGAGGAGGGATACTGGCGGTATTTTGCCGGGCTTTCGCTGTTCCTGTTTTCGATGCTTGGGATCGTCCTCGCCGACAACTTCCTGATGATGTTTATCTTTTGGGAGCTCGTCGGGCTGAGCTCGTACATCCTGATCGGCCACTACTTCAAAAAGGACAGCGCCGCCGACGCCTCGAAGCAGGCGTTTATTGTGAACCGGGTCGGCGACTTCGGGTTTTTGCTCGGCATCCTGTTCCTGTGGGCGGCGACCGGGACCCTGATGTTCGGCGAGCTCGTCGGTCGGGTCGGCGACTTCGTGCTGAACCCGATCTACCTGACCGTCGCGTGCATCCTGATTTTTTGCGGCACCGTCGGGAAGTCCGCCCAGATGCCGCTGCACGTCTGGCTCCCGAACTCGATGGAGGGCCCGACGCCGGTTTCCTCGCTGCTCCATGCCGCGACGATGGTCGCAGCCGGCGTGTACATGCTGGCCCGGATTTTCCCGATCCTGGAGGCTGCCCCGCATGCGCTCGACGTGATCGCATGGGTCGGCGGGATCACCTGCTTCGCCGCCGCCCTCATGGCCACCCAGCAGGATGACATCAAGCGGATCCTGGCCTACTCAACGATCTCGCAGCTCGGGTACATGGTCATGGGCGTCGCCTCGGCACCGACCGCGGACGTGCCGATGTTTCACCTCTTCACGCACGCGTTTTTTAAGTGCCTTCTGTTCCTCTGCGCCGGCTCGGTCATCGTCGGCATGCACCACGAGCAGAACATCTGGAAGATGGGGGCGCTGAAAAACAAGATGCCGTTCACGTTTCTGGCGACGGTGGCCGGGGCACTGGCGCTCTCCGGGTGCCCGTGGATCACGAGCGGCTATTACAGCAAGGATCTGATCATCGCGTGGGCAGTCGTCGAGCATCCGTTCCTCGGCTGGCTCTCGGTCGCCACCGCCGGGCTCACTGCGTTTTACACGTTCCGCCTCGTCTTTGTCGTGTTCCTCGGGAAGCCGCGCGACGAGCATGCCAAGCACGCCCACGAGTCGCCGCTCGTTATGCTGGTCCCCCTCGGCCTGCTCGCCATCCCGGCGATCATCGCGGGCTTCCCGTTCATCGAGAACATCTTCTTCCACACGACCGAGCCACAGCATGTGCCCCACCTCCTGCACCCGATTCTCTACGCCATGTTTTTTGGCGGGGTTGCCGGGGCCTGGCTGCTCTACCGCGATGTGGCGAAGGACCCGGTCCGGATCCCGCTCTTTGCCAACCGCCTCTACATCGATGACTTTTATTCCTGGATCGTCAAAAATATCCAGGGCGGAGGAGCGGGCGTCCTCTCCTGGGCGGACCGCTGGGTCGTCGACCTCTTCATCGTCCAGGTCCCGAGCAAGCTCGCGTGGGCCTGCGGGTTTGTGCTGCGCTTCCTCCAGATCGGAAACATCCAGGCGTATGCCTTCTTCTTCGGAGCCGGAGTGGTCGGCCTCCTCTACCTTTTGATTTCCCGATGAGCCCGCTTCTTCCTCTCATCCTCCTCCCGATTGTCGGGGCCGCCTTTATCCTGATCGGCTCCGGCGCGCGCTTTACCGCCCTCGTCGCCTCGGCCACCAGCCTTCTATTTTCGCTCGTCCTTCTGGCGAGCTACCAATTTGGCGGCGACCAGCCCTACCAGTTTGTCCATTCCTGGCCGATCATCCCCGCGATGGGGATCAGCCTGACGCTCGGCGCCGACGGGCTCTCGCTGGTGATGCTCCTGCTCACGTCGCTTGTCACGCTGGCGGCTGTTGCCGTCGCCCGCACCCCGGAAAAAAGCCCGCACTGGTTCTACGCGAGCCTCCTCTTCATCTCGGCCGGCGGGCTCGGGGCGTTTGCGTCGATCGACCTGTTTTTCTTTTACATGTTCCACGAGCTCGCGCTCATTCCGACGTTCCTGCTCATCGGGATCTGGGGGTCCGGCGACCGGCAGGCGGCCGCGTGGAAGGCGACGATCTACCTCGCGCTCGGCAGCTTCGTCCTCCTTCTCGGGCTCATCGGGCTCTACCTGATCCAGCCCGATGGCATGCGGACATTTGACCTGCGGGCGATCATCGGCCTGGCCGATGCCGGCTTCCTGCCGGAAGCCAACTGGGTTTACCTGCTCCTGCTGGTCGGCTTTGGCATCCTGGTCTCGCTGTTTCCGTTTCACACCTGGGCGCCCCAGGCGTACGCCAGCGCCCCGGCGCCGGCGGCGATGCTGCATGCCGGCGTCCTCAAAAAGTTTGGCCTGTACGGCCTGATCCGGATCGCGGCCCCGATTTTTCCCGACACCGTGCTCAACGGATTTGTGGCGATCCCCATGCCGTTCGGATGCCATCCGGTGGAGATCGGCCTGGCCAACCTGCTGCTCATCCTGCTGATCGGAAACATCCTCTACGTCGGCTACGTGACGACCGCGCAGCGCAAGCTCGACCTGATGCTCGGGTACTCGAGCGTCATGCACATGGGGTACATCTTCCTCGGGTTTGCCGCGATGAATGCGCTGAGCCTCACCGGGGCGTCGATCCTGCTTTTCGCCCACGGGCTCTCGATCGCCGCGCTCTTCGCGCTGAGCGGGGAGATCCGCGAGCGCACAGGAACGCTGGACTTCTCCGAGCTGGGCGGGCTGGCCAAGCCGATGCCCGCGTTCGGCCTCCTGTTCGGGTTCGCCGCGTTTGCCGCCATCGGGCTTCCCGGGTTTGTCGGGTTTGCCGGCGAGATCCTCGTCTTTTTTGGAGCCTTCGTCGGCGGCGACCTCCTCATGGGGGTGACGGCCACCGGCAAAGAAATTTTTCAGCTCAACAATTTCCAGGTGGCGACCGTCTGTGCGGCCTGGGGGGTTGTGATCTCCGCGCTCTACATGCTGCGCGCGTACCGCCGGATTTTCTTCGGCCCGCTCAGCGACCGCTGGGCCGGGCTGCCTGAGATTTCCGGCCCCGCCCGGGTTGCGATTGTCGCCCTCATCGTGGTGATGCTGGTCACCGGTTTCTTTCCCGGACTCCTTATCAAACTCATCGAGTCCGCTGCGATATGATCTCAAGCTTTCCTGCCGAATTCTGCGTCTTTGTTCTGGGCATCATCCTGCTTCTCGCCGATTCGTTTTTTGAAAAGATCGACAAGCGGATCCTGGCGTACATCGCGATCAGCTGGCTGGGCATCTTTTTGGTGGCGGTCTGCTTCATCCCGCTCTCCCCGCTTTGGCCGGTGCCTTTCGGGTTCTACGAAACCGATGACCTGGCGCGCGTTTTTAAGGGCTTCGCCCTGGTGGCGACGATCCTGACGCTCATCCTCTCGCTCGAGTACGCGCCGGTCGTCGAGCGCCTGATCCCCGGCTCGCGGCCGGGCGCCGGGCTCAGTGAATATTTTATCCTTCCGGTCTTCACGTGCGCCGGCCTGATGTGGATGGCCTCGGCCGCCGACTTCGTGATGATCTTCTGCGCGCTCGAGCTGGTGACGATTTCATTTTACATTCAGGTTGCCTACACCCGACGAAGCATGGCCAGCCTGGAGGCCGGAACAAAATACCTGATCCTCGGCGCCCTCTCGACCGGATTCCTGGTTTACGGCATCACGTGGATCTACGGCATGACCGGCCAGACCGCGCTGGGCGGGATTTCGTTCGTTCTCGGCAACGTGCCGGTCGCGAGCCAGACGGCCCTGCTTTTCGGCATCGGGCTCGTCCTGGTCGCGCTCGGGTTTAAGGTGGCGGCGGCGCCCTTCCAGTTCTGGGTGCCGGATGTCTATCAAGGTGCCCCGACCCCGACCACCGCGTTCCTTTCGACGGCATCCAAAGCCGCCGGTTTTGTCGTGCTGATGCGGGTCATCGAGCCATTCCTCGTCGCCCCGGCGATCGGAGCCAAGCTCATCTCTGCGCTGTCGCTGCTGGCCGGCCTGACGCTCATCTACGGGAACCTGGCCGCGCTGCCGCAGACCAACCTGAAGCGCCTCCTCGGCTACTCGAGCATCGCGCACGCGGGGTACCTTCTCATCGGCGTGGCGAGCGTCGGATCCGCCTTTGCCGGGCGGGCAGTCGTCTTCTACCTCTTCGGCTACCTCCTCATGACGTTCCTTGCGTTCCTCGTCCTGATCCCGGTTGCCAAGGCGGCCGGCGGAGACGACATCTCGCACTTCAACGGGCTCGCGCGCCGCTCGCCCTCGCTCGCATTTTTTCTTCTCATCTCGATGCTTTCGCTCGCGGGACTTCCGTTCACGGTCGGGTTCCTCGGAAAATTCTTTATCTTCGAGTCTGCGATCCAGCAGCAGCACCTCGTGCTGGTGGCGCTCGGGGTCATCACCGTTGCCTGCGGGTTCTACTACTACCTGAAGGTGGTGCGCGCCATGTACTGGCAGGCGCCGCCGGAGGATGCCGCCCCGATCAAAGTCTCCGCCCTGACCCGGTTTACCGCCGCCTTCCTGACCGCGGCGATCCTGATCCTCGGCGTCTACCCGGCTCCGCTTCTGCGCCTCCTCCCGTAGGCCGCCACACGCTGTATGAAAAAAATTGTCGTCGCATATTCCGGAGGTCTCGACACGTCGGTGATCTTGAACTGGCTGAAGGATGTTTACGGGGCTGAGATCGTCGCATTTTGTGCGGATGTCGGGCAGGGCGAGGAGCTCGACGGACTCGAGGAGAAGGCGCTGCGTACGGGCGCAGAAAAATGTTACGTCGACGACCTGCAGGAGGAATTTGCGCGCGACTTCATCTTCCCGATCATGCAGGCTGGGGCGATCTACGAGGGCGAATACTTTTTGGGGACGAGCATCGCGCGCCCGCTCATCGCAAAGCGCATGGTCGAGATCGCCCGCGCGGAGGGGGCCACGGCCGTCGCGCATGGAGCCACGGGAAAAGGGAATGACCAGGTGCGCTTTGAGCTGACGGCCGCCGCGCTGGCACCCGACATCGAGGTGATCGCCCCCTGGCGGGACGCACGGTTCCGAGACAAGTTTCCCGGGCGCGCAGAGATGATCGCCTACGCCGAAGCCCACGGGGTGCCGGTCGCCGCCAGCGCCAAAAAGCCGTATTCGATGGACCGGAACCTCCTCCACATCAGCTACGAGGCGGGGATCCTGGAGGATCCCTGGTACGACGCGGGCGATCTGAGCAACCGGGATTATTTCACGACGCTCTCGGTTCTTCCCGAGGACGCGCCCGACAAGCCGGAGCTCATCGAGTTGGAGTTTGTGAAGGGCGATTGTGTGGCCGTCAACGGCGCGGCGCTCAACCCGCTCGGCGTGATGCGCCTGCTGAACCAACTCGGCGGCGCACATGGGGTGGGCCGCGTCGATATGGTCGAAAACCGGTTCGTCGGCATGAAGAGCCGCGGCGTCTATGAGACCCCCGGCGGGGCCATCCTGCATTTTGCACACCGCCAGATGGAATCCCTCACGATGGATCGCGAGGTCATGCACCTGCGCGACAGCCTCATCCCCAAATACAGCACGCTCGTCTATAACGGGTTCTGGTTCGCCCCGGAACGCGAGGCGATCCAGGCGCTGGTCACCGACTCCCAAAAGAATGTGAGCGGGACCGTGCGCGTGAAGCTCTACAAGGGCGGAATCCATGCCGCCGGCCGCAAGAGCCCGGTCAGCCTCTACAACCCGCACATCGCCACGATGGAGGCCGATCCAACCCAAGCGTACAACCAGGACGATGCCACCGGGTTCATCCGGCTCAACGGCCTCCGCCTCAAAGTCGCCGCCGGCGTCCACCAGAAATAACCCCCGCCGGAGGACGGAAAAAGCCGCCGGAAAACTTTTTTTAAAATAGTTCTTGCGCTCCGGAGATCTCCGGATAATTTGAAAATTGTTCTGGGGGGAACAGTAGGCCGTCGTGACACTCGTTGCGGCGGCCTACACTTTTTTTAGGACCTTGTCCTTCGCGCCCGAAGATGTTCCCGGCACTGGCTGCGGAATCCTGCTGGGTTCTCAGACCAGATCTCGAAAATCATCGGACTTTGCAGCGACAATGGAGAACAGGCGTCCCGCCTGTTTAGGCACTGATACCATCTCTTGGAAATAACCGGACTTTGCAGTGGCCAGGGAAACGGGCGTCCCGCCCAATGCTGTCAGTTTTACGGAAAATCGCGGTCGCACGAGCATCCGAGGAGCATGGACATTCCTGTCCATGGCACGCCAGTCTCCAACGACAGGAATGTCGTTGCCCCTTACACTGAGAGTATTGGGCGGGACGCCTGTGCTCCCTGTTTTGCGCTGCCGCCAGTTGTCGCTTTTTTCTGAGAGCTGGTATCCCAAGCAGCCTTAGCAGCGACTGCTCTTCCCGTGCCATTCGGTTTCCGGGCACTTTTGCAGATGGTTTTCGTAGCGGGCCAGGACGAATAGGAGGTCGGAGAGGCGGTTGAGGAATACGAGGACGTTTGTGTTGATCTGGGCGCTCGGGGCCGCAGCCGCCACCTCGCGCTCGTTGCGCCGTGCGACCGTGCGCGCCACGTGCAGGTGCGCGGCGGCGGGGGTTCCAGAGGGCAGGATGAACGCCCGAATCGGCGGGAGCTCTGCAGAGAGGCGATCGATGATGTCCTCCAGCTCCTGAATCTCGACCTTGGAAATCCGGCCTACGTCCCGTGTTTCGAGTGGAGTGGCCAAGTCGGCGCCGAGTTCGAAGAGGGTTCCCTGGAGGCGGACCAGTATGTCACGCACGGACGGCGAAGGTCCGTGCGCAAGCACGACGCCGAGGTGGGAGCACAATTCATCGGACGTCCCGTAGGCGGCAACCAGCGGATGGGATTTGGAAACCCTCTCGCCTGAGAAGAGCCCGGTTTCGCCGAGATCGCCGGTTTTTGTATAAATTTTCATCGTTGGTGTTCGGGTTGGTCGGGGAGCGGAGAATCCTTGCGATCGCCAACCCATTTTGCCACGTCGGCCAGGACGCGGTCGCAGTCGAGATCGTGCCAGAGAAGATGGTAGGAGTCGCCATAAACATGCAAGGTTTTGTCCTCCGAGCCGAGGCTCGCAAACCAGCGCTCGATCTGGGCGACCTTCACGAAGCAGTCGTTGCCGGCCGCCAGGACAAGGACCGGCTTCCTCACTCGAGGGGCCAGCTCGGGGCTAGACATGATCAGATCGCCGAGCTCGGACAAAAACCTGAGCGTGAAGATCCGGATGTGCCAGGGCGCGGACCGCATGGCATCCTGATAGGCCCGGTCGCGGGTTAGCGGGGGGGCCACGCTTTTTCCGCTCACGAACCACGACGGAAAAAACTTGAGCGTCGGAAACGATTTCCCCAGCGCCCGCACGCCGGCACGGAGCCACCCGGGAACCGGCTGGACCAGCTCGACCACCGGCACCGAGAGGATGAGTCCGGCGACGTCCGGGTGGTCGTGGTGCGCGGCGAAGGAGGCGGAGAGCAGCGACCCCATGCTCTCGCCAAAAAGGTAGATCGGCTCGCCCGGGTGCTCTGCCCGGATCGCGGCCAGAAAATCTTTGATATCCCGGTGCTGGGCCGGAATGTCCAGGACCATCGATCGGCGTGCGACGACCGGGTCGCAACCCTGCCCGCGGAGCTCCAGCGCGTACACCGAAAGCGGGGCCATCGCCTCGCCGACCGGAGCAAACTGCTCGCCCGAGCCGCTGAGCCCATGCAGGCAGGCCAGGACGCCGGCCGCATCCGTGCGCCGCCAGGCATGCGCCTCGCGGTACTCCCCGCAGGAGGTTTTCCATGCAAATGGCATTGCTTTTCTCCCTGCGGAGGAATAGCGGATGGCATGCGCATTCTTTTCGTCCTCATCACCCTCGCTCTCACGGCTCATGCCGGACAACTTGATCTGGCCGTCATCCAGTTTCCAGAAGTAAAATCCGCCGCCGAGCTGGAGACCGCACTCGCGAACGTCAACCTCGCCGAAATCACCAACTCAAATCGTACGATGACTGGCGAGTCGTACCTCAAAGGCGGCTACGTCGTTTTTGCGCAGAGCCTTCCGTCCGGCGCGCAGATCGCGTCATCGACGCGGCTCTCGAACTCCCGCGCCGACGTGGAGGGCCGCCTCGGGACCGATCGTATCAGCGTGAAAATCACCCTAAGCGAGGGGGTTGAGGCCGGGCTGCGCCGGTTCACCAGCCGCTCCTACGAGGCGAATGCCGCTCTGGCCCCGGGTCAGCCCCGCGTCCTCAGCATCCGGCAGATCTCCGGCCGCACGGCCGCTGTCGTCAAAGGCCAGTCGAGCATCAAGGATACGAATTTTTGCACCGCGATCATCGGGCAAATTTCCCGGTAGGCGCGGCCCTGTGAATAACCTGTGAAGTTCTCCTTCGGCAGCGCCGCCCGGGATTCGATTTCGGCTGCGTTTCCCTCCGTCCGAACCCCGCATTTCCGAGGTTTCCACACCGGCCGACTGCGTGGAACACCCTTCAACAAAGCGGGGAACAAGGTCGAGGGCCCTGGAAGGCCCATGTTTGCTCAGTGTGTGGGTGGGTCGGTTGGCCCGGATTCCGGCTTGCCGTGTGAATAAGTTGGCCTCCCATCCCTATTCCCCCCCCGGATGTCGCCTCGCAATCATCCTTTCCACCCGGCCGCCTGCGCCTTTGATCTCGAGCAATCTTTCCCCGCTTCCGCCACGTAACATGGAATATGCTTCGCACCGAATCGCTTCACGAACTTCTTGAGGATCTTATGGCATCCGGCCCCGCGCGGGTCGGAGAGGTTGAGGTTTCGCCATGTCCCGCTGGCTACCGGCTCTGCCATGTCGAAGACCACGGGGCTGAGGACCTTGCGCCTGGGGAACCGGCCCGCATCGCGCGGTACGACTGCTCTGGGAAATTCCGCCCGCTGAAGACCGCCCCCTCGCTCGCGCGCGGCTGGGTCCTCGAGGTGGAGACGATCGCCGCCCTTCACCTTGCGCTCGATGCCATCTATCCGGCCGCGCTCGGAAACTGGCGCGCCCAGCTGGCTGGCCGCCTGACCCCGGTCGCGCTGCGCACGACGGTCAACCGCCAGACCGGGATGTACCGGATCGCCGGAAAAATTTCCGACGGGCAGGCTGAGGATTTGGTCGGCCGGGTCTGTGCGGCCGGGTGTTTGAGGTGCCGGCTCTGGACGGTCCCGGAAGGCGGTGCGGTGCCGCCCCCTGCCTTTTCCCCGCAAGAGATCCCGTTGCTCTGCGTCGAGGCCTGCAACCTGCTCGTTGCGGCAGCCCGCAAGGTTGTGAAAGGAATCCCGCTCGATCAGGTCGAGTGAGGTTTCTTCGGGAGGCTGGCCAAAAGGTCCGCCCGGTCGCACGGGGTCTCGACCCGGGTTGCCAGCGCCTTGATTTTGAGCGTCGGCCACTCGGCCCCCACCACAATCGCCTGCGACGCGCCGAGCCCCTCGGCATCCTGGAACTGGCGCCCGACCTTTGCCAGCTTGAGCGAAAAATCGACCCGCCACCCCGCCTCGCGAAGCTCCTGGATAACCCCCAAGGCTTGGGTGCGGCGCGACTCGTCCGCCACGATGACATAAAGCTCGCAGGCCGTCGGGCTGGCTTCCGCGAGCCGGGCGGATGCCGCCGGCGTCTCGTCGATGAAGTGGCCCAGGACGACATCGCCCATGCCGAACCCGATGGCCGGGAGGTCGGCCGCCCCATCGCTGAGCCCGCTGATCAGGCCGTCGTAGCGGCCGCCGCCGGCCAGCGCCCGCAGCGATTTGGAGCGGTCAAAAATTTCGAAGACGACCCCTGTGTAATAGGCGAGCCCGCGCACGATCGAGAGGTCGGGTTCGACAAACCCGCGAAGCCCGCGCGCCTCCAGCGCCGCAAGCACCGGGGCAAATGCCTCCGGGCTGCCGGCCGCAATAAACTCCCTCAGGTCGGAGACCGCCAGCCCGGTCGGGGCCAGCTTCGCGTTCAGCTTGTCCTCCGGCTCGCGCTCGAGCTTGTCCGCACATGCCAGCACAACCCGCGACATCCCTTCATCGCACCCGCGGGATGCTAAAAACTCTGCCCAGGCGCCCCGGTCGCTGAGCCGCACCACAAAATGCTCCGCCCCGAACCCGAACCCCCGCATGAGGTCGATCGCAAGGGCGACAACCTCCGCGTCCGCATCGGGCGAGGTCTCCCCGATCACATCCGCATTAAACTGAAGAAACTCTCTCAGGCGGCCCTTCTGCTGGCGCTCGTGCCGGAAAAAGTTTGAGACGCAGAACCACTTCATCGGTTTGCGGTAGTGGCGCTCGCGGGCCGCGACCATGCGCGCCAGCGTGGGCGTCATCTCCGGCCGCAGGGCGACCTCCCGGCCCCCCCGGTCGCGAAAACAATAAAGCTGCTCGAGGATCTCCGCCCCCTCCTCGTTCTTTTTCCGGTACAGGTCCCCTCCCTCGAGCGTCGGCCCGTCGTACTCGACAAACCCGTATCGCCGCGCCACCGCCCTCCACGTCTCGACCACGTAGTTGCGGCGGACGCAATCCTCCGGGTAAAAATCGCGAAATCCAGGCAGGGCGGGCATCAGGTGTTCTCCTCCATATCCCTCCCACCTTGCCCGCTCGCCGCGAGACTGAAAAGAATTTCCCTCAAAGAGTCGCTGCGACTTCCCGCCGCAGGATGCCTCAGCCGCGTTGCCTCAAGTCAAAATGACACCGGGACATCAAAAAACCAGGGCAAGCAAATTTCAGATTATTTGTGCGGCCGCACAAATAATCCGTGCTATGGCGGGCTCGTGTGCCTGTGGCAATTTTGGAGGATTTTTCGCGCTGGGAAAATTTTCCGATTCCTTCATTCTGCCGGTCTCCCACCATCATGATTACCGTCGTTATTGGACATAAGAACCCGGATATGGACGCGATTTGCTCGGCGATCGCGTACGCCGAGCTGAAGGTTGCTACCGGGGTGCCGCACGTGCTGGCGGCACGCTGCGGGAATACAAATGAGCGGATCGACTTCGGGCTGGGAAAATTCGGTTTTGAGGCGCCGGTCTTTTTATCCGACGTGCACCCGCGGGTGGAGGACGTGATGGAGCGGGATGTGGCGTGCGCCCATTATAACAACCCGGTTTACGAGGCGATGACCCGGATCAGCGAGACGCGGTTCCGGGGCCTGCCGGTGATAGATGACGACCGGCGTTGCCTGGGGCTGATCTCCGGGTTCAAGCTCAGCCAGTACCTTTTCCCCCCGCTTGACCGGATCGCCTCGGCCCGGATCGTCGAGGCGTCGCTCGCTGACATCCGGACGTCAATCCACGGCAAGCTGCTCAGCGGGCCGGAGGACACGAGCGTGCACCCGCACCACCTTGTGGTCGCGGCGATGCACACGACCACGTTCACCAAGCGCCTGGACGAGCTCGACCTCAAATCGACCGTCCTGATCGTTGGCGACCGTTGGAACATCCAGCAGCTCTCGATCGAGGCCGGCGTGCGCGCGCTCGTCATCACCAACAACTTTTCCGCGAAGAAGGCCGTGCTGGAGGCGGCCAAAAAGCATGGCGTGACCCTGATTTCCTCCCCCTACGACACGGCGACCACCGTCCTCCTCGCGCGGGCGGCCGTGACGTCGGGGAAGATGCTGCAGCCGGATTTTACGAGCCTGCCGGCGGACATGCCGCTGCGCGAGGCGAAGGCGGATATCGCGATGTCCTCGCAGTTCGCGTTCCCGGTGCTCGGCCCGGACGGCCGCCTTGAGGGGATCCTCTCGAAAAGCGATTTTTTAAAGCCGGTCCCGCGCGAGCTGATCCTGGTCGACCACAACGAGCTGAGCCAGGCGGTGAGCGGGGCCGATGAGATCCCGATTGTCGAGATCCTCGACCACCACCGGATCGGGGTCGCCCCGACCCACCAGCCGATCCTCTTTCTGAACCGTCCGGTCGGGTCGACCTGCACGATCGTCGCGGCCTGCTACCGGCAGGCGGGCGTGCCGATCCCGAAAAATACCGCCGGACTCCTCATGTGCGGCGTCCTCTCCGACACCCTCAACCTGACGTCTCCGACCACGACCGACGTCGACCGCGACATCATGCGCGAGCTCTCGAAAATCAGCGGGGTCAACCCGACCGACCTCGCCTCGGAAATTTTTTCGGTTGGCTCGCCGCTTTTAACGATGAGTTCTAAGCAGGCCGTGACCGCGGACTGCAAGGAATACACCGAGCGGGGGTTCCGCTTCAGCGTCTCGCAGATCGAGGAGCTGAGCTTCTCGCACCTTCCGGAGAAGCAGGCCGGCCTCCTCGAGGCGCTGGGCGCGTACCGCGCAGCCAACAGCTACTTTTTCTCGACGCTGCTGATCACCGACGTCAATACGCAGAACTCGATCCTCCTGCTCTCCGGCCCAGAGAATTTTTCGCGCCTGGTGGATTTCCCGGACGACGGGCCGGGGACGTGGAAGCTCGACGGCGTGGTCTCGCGGAAAAAGCAGCTCCTCCCGTACCTCACCGGGCTCGTCGGCCGGGTGGTCTAGGGCCGGCTGCGGGAATTGGCTTGCGGCGGGTTTCGGGCGCCCGATAGCCTCCGGGAATGAAAATTTTGGTGACCGGCGGGGCCGGGTTTATCGGTTCGCACGTCTGCCGCCGGCTGTTGGCCGACGGGGATTCGGTGGCGGTGATCGACGAGTTCAACGACTACTACGATCCCGCGATCAAGCGCGCAAACGCGGCGAGCTTTGGCGGAGCGGCGCGGGTGGTCGAGGGGGATATCCGAGACCGGGATGCGGTGGACGCGCTCTTTGCGGAAGGCAATTTTGAGGCGGTGATCCACATTGCGGCGCGGGCGGGGGTCCGGCCGTCGGTCCTGGATCCGCAGCTTTACATCGACACGAACATCACCGGCACGCACCACCTCCTGGAGGCCTCCCGCAAATATGGGGTCGGCAAATTTCTTTTTGCATCGAGCTCGTCGGTTTACGGGCTTTCGAAGACGGTCCCGTTTTCCGAGGACCTCGCGCTGCCGCAGACGCTGAGCCCGTATGCGGCGACGAAGCTGGCCGGCGAGCACCTCTGCGGAAACTACGCGCATCTCTTCGGCCTGAACGTCGTCTGCATGAGGTTTTTCACCGTGTACGGTCCCGGTCAGAGGCCGGACCTCGCGATCCACAAATTTACCGACTCCATCCACAAAGGCCTCCCGATTCCCCAGTACGGGGATGGCTCGACCCGGCGGGACTACACGTACATCGACGACATCGTCGAGGGGGTGATGGGGGCGCTGGCTTACGAGGGCCCGGCATTCGACATCTTCAACCTCGGGGAAAACCAGACGATCACGCTCAGCGAGCTAATCGTGGAAATTGAAAATGCGCTCGGCAGGAAGGCGATCATCGAGCGGATGCCGGAGCAGCAGGGCGACATGCCGCTCACGTCGGCGGACATCTCGAAGGCCCGGCGACTGCTCGGATATAACCCGCAGACAAAAATCGCCGACGGCATCCCGAAATTTGTCGCCTGGTACCTCGGCAAATGACCGCCACCGACATCGCGAGCGCCCTGGTGCGGATTCCGAGCGTGAACCCGGATGGGGATCCCGGGACGCCGCTGACGGGTGAGGCGATGTGCGCCGGCTGGATTGCTGACTTTCTGAGCGCGGCGGGGGCCTCGGCCGAGCTGCGCGAAGTGTTCCCGGGCCGTCCGAATGTGGTCGGACGGTTCCCGTCAAACGGGCCCGGCAAGCCGAAAATCCTGTTTGCTCCGCATGTCGACACCGTGAGCGTGCGGGGGATGACAATCGATCCGTTCAGCGGCGAGGTGTGCGACGGCAAGCTGCTCGGGCGCGGGGCAACCGATACGAAAGGCCCCATGGCGGCGATGCTTTGGGCGCTGCGCGATGCCGCGCCGGTCATCCCCGGGCTTCCCTACGAGGTCTGGTTTGCGGGGCTCGTGGGAGAGGAGGCCGGCCAGCACGGGGCCAAGGCGCTGGCTGCGCAGGAGACGTTTGATTTTGTCATCGCCGGCGAGCCGACCGGCCTCGATGTCGTCCACACCCACAAGGGGTCCTCGTGGCTGAACCTCCGCACGCACGGGGTCGCGGTCCACGCGTCCAAACCCGAGCAGGGGGAAAATGCGATCTACAAGATGTGCGCGGCGATCGCCTGCCTCCGCGACGAGGTCCTCCCGGAATTTTCCAAGCATTCGCACCCGGTGCTCGGGCATCCGACCCTCAGCGTCGGAACGATCGCGGGAGGGTCGAAGACGAACATTGTTCCGGACGCCTGCGAGGCGAACGTGGATATGCGGACGATTCCCGGTCAGGACGTGGCATTTGTCGGCAATCTCCTGCGCGCGAGGGTCCCCGGCATCGAGATCATGTCCGCCGGATCGCAGCCGCTTTTTACCGACCCCGCGCACCCGCTGATCGCGCACCTGCAGTCGTGCGGCGCCAGCCTGGTCGGGGCCCCCTGGTTCTGCGACGCGGCGGTCTTTGCCGAGCGCGGGTGCCCGGCGGTCGCCCTCGGGCCAGGCTCGATCGCCCAGGCGCATACCTGCGACGAGTTTATCGCCGTCGCCGACCTCGAGGCCGGCGCCGTTTACTTCCGAAGCTTCCTCGCCGCGCTTTCCGGTTAGGTTTTCGGGGTTAATTCGTCCGGCCGGTGCGCTCCCAGATTGTGGTGCGATTGATCAGGAAGTCCGGCTCTTGCGGATAGGCCCACCACGGAAGCGCCGGGCTGGTGGCATCAAAGGCGACGGCGTATCCGGAGGACGGATCGAAGAGGGCTTCGTAGTCAGCTGCGACCACCTTCTCGAGATCCTTGGTGCACCAGATGATCCAGTCCGGATTCCGCTTCGCACGGCTCTCGCTGGTGAACCACTCGGCACCGGCCCGGGGCTTCCAGCGGCCCTTGAGCTTTTGCATCTCTTCGTTTTCCGCAAAAATCCCGTCGAAGATTTCCGCACGTCCGATCCCGGCCGGCATCCGGACCGCGCGGATCTTTCGGCCGGGGATCAGGGCAATGGGCGGGATGGATTTGCTGATCTCGACGTTGGGGCTTCCGGTGATGCGCTCCTCGATAAGCGGGAGCATCACCATGCGGGGATCGTTGCGGAACAGCTCGCCGATCCACCACCCGCATACAACATTGTAAGCGATGGTAACGGCCAGCAAGGCCAGGACAGAACGGCGAAACCGGAGGAGGATCGGGAACCCGATCGCAGCAAGCAGAAGGATGAACGGCGCCATCGGCAGGACGAAGCGGGTCTTCATCCGGGGGAACGACCCGATCTGCCAAGTGTAGAGCGCGACGACGGCGACCGCGAGAAGCCAGAGCGCCCATGCCCCGTCCAACCGGCGCTGGTCGCGGCTCGCAAGAACGAGGACGGAGGCGAGGAGCCCGGCCAGCAGGATCGCCAGGGCCGGCCAGCCGAAAATCTCCGGGTACGCCTGGAAAAATGCGGCGTACCCGTGCCCGGTCGTCTGCCCGCTGTAAACCGGCGTCGTCGTGTAGTTGTAAAAGAAGTCTGAGGAAAATTTCGGCCAGTCGAGCACCGCGTACGGGTTCCCGATGAGAAAGCCGGCCGGGACTGCGGCCCCGCAGGCCCAAGCTGCCGGGCGCCGCCAGGCCGCGAGGATCCGGTTCCCCGAGCCGGCGAGAAGGTGGGCGATCGGAAGGGCCGCCGCAACGGCCAGCCCGTTATACTTTGTGGCTGCCGCCAGGCCCGCAAGTAATCCGGCGGCCACGGAAATCCCCATCGTCGGGGTCCTCACGATCCGGCAGGCAAAGACAAACGAAGCCATCATCATGAAAAGCAGCGCCAGGTCAGTCGTCAGGTAGATCTGAAACGGCACGAGCCCGGCCGAGGTCGCGAGCAGGGCGGCCGCCAGCCGGGCGGAAGGGGCGCCCAGGTACCTTCGGGCGGTCCAGAAAACCATGGTCACCAGGCCGGCAAAGATGGCGAGGTTCAGGAGGCGGCCGAGAATCAGGCGGATCCGGAAATACGCGTCCGACTGGACCGGCTTCCCCGCGAAAAAAAATGGTGCGCTGAGGGCGGTGGCCGGGAGCCGCGCGACGAAGTGGTTCACATAGGTGTAGAAGGGCGGCTTGAGGAACTCCCCCGGGTGCATCGGCGGACGGTCTTTGGCAAAGAGGCTGCGGAAGGCCATCGCATCGGCGTTCAGGCAGTCGTACCGCCCCCAGCCGATCCCCTGCGCGCCAAGGGCAACCCCAAGGACCAGGGCCGCCAGGAGCCAGCGGTCGCCCAGGCCGGCGCGCTTTGCCAGAGACAGGAGACGCCGGAGTACGGCATCGGCCCACAGCCGGATCCGGGAAGGAGCTGCCATTACCAGGGGCCGCCCTTTCCAAAAAGACCCACTGAGTCTATCCGGGCCGATAAATTGTGGACGCGCATGGATCGGACTCTCCGCACGTGGCGGGTGCCTCACAAGAAAAATGGTGGAGAAATCGACAGGCCCCCACCCGAAACCCCGGGACATGATAGCCGCTCCCGCGGCGGGCCTCAGGGTTCGGAGTTCCGCCTTTAGGCGGCTGGCTAGCAACACAGCAGCAAAAAAAGCACCGCCTAAAGGCTGAACTCCAAACAACCTTCCTCGAGGCAGAGCCCATGTTTGCAACTTTCGGGCATGTACTCCGCGCGACCCATTCCATCTTGGATGCTTGCGTATGTCCCGAAAATACGGAAATCTGGCGGGTTCCATGGCAAACCGTTCACGCAACAACTGGGCCACCAATTTTTTTGTCGGGCTCCTGCTCGTCTGCCTGGGCGCGTACCTCTTTATCTCGCTTCTGACGTATTCGGCCGGCGACATCCCGTCGTGGGCGTGGCTGATCTACACCAAATCCTCCGGCTCGGCGGTGACGCACAACCTCGGCGGGATGATCGGGGCGCTCCTGGCGGGTCACATCCTCTACCTTTTTGGTGCAGCCGGGTACCTGCTCGCCGTGGCGCTGATCGGCTACGGTCTCGCCAAGTGGTTCGTTCCCGGCTACTCGCTCAAGGACAAGGCCGGCTGGGGCGCGCTCATGGTCCTCCTGGCGTCCTGCCTGTTTCAGATCCAGCCCTGGGTCCTTCACAGCTGGCGCAAAGATATCGGGATCGAGGGGCCGGGCGGGTGGTTCGGGCTCTGGATCGGCGGAAAGGCAATTCAAGGGGCGTTCGGGACCGCCTCGGCGGCTCTCCTAGTCATCCTCTACGTCATCAGCCTGATCTTCGCCGTGTCCAACCACCCGATCCGGGATGTCCGCCTCGCTTGGAAATCTTTCCTCGGCTGGCGCGAAGCCCGGCGGGTCGAGCGCCTGCAGCGGCTGGATGACGAGCGCCGGGTCGATGAGGAGCGCAAGGCGCTGGAAAAAAAGGCCGTCAAGCTGGAGAAGAAACTTCGAAAGAAAGATCCCGAGGCCCTCATCGAACCTCCGCATCCCCAGCCGCCGGCCGCAGAGCCCGAAATCATTGACGCCACCGCCCCGGCTCCGAAAAAGCCGAAGCTGGCCGACCTGAAGCAGGAGAGCGCCATCAAATCCGGCCTGGAGGGGGTCCACCTGGAAAACTACATCTTGCCCGGGCTCGACCTGCTCGACCTGCACGATGAGGCCGACCGCACGCCGCTCGACCGCGACGAGCTCCTGATGATCCAGAGCCTCATCATCGAGACGCTCGCGCAGTTTGGGATCAAGGCGACCCCGGGCACGATCACGAAGGGCCCGACGATCACCCGCTACGAGGTTTATCCCGACGTCGGCGTACGGGTGGACAAGATCGTCGCGCTCGAGCGGGACATCGCCCGCGCGACCCGCGCGGAGCGGATCAACATCCTCGCCCCGATCCCGGGCAAGGACACCGTCGGGATCGAGATTGCAAACTCCAAGAAGGTGAAGGTGACGCTGCGGGAGCTGTTTGAGAAGGATGCCTGGCGCGAGACGGCCTCCCGCCTGCCGCTCGCCCTCGGGATGGACGTCTACGGGAACACGATCATCGGGGACCTCGCGAAGATGCCCCACTGCCTGGTTGCCGGCACCACCGGCAGCGGCAAGAGCGTGTGCATCAACTCGATCATCGCCAGCCTCCTCTTCCGCTACTCCCCCGAGCAGCTCCGCTTCATCATGATCGACCCGAAGGTCGTCGAAATGCAGATCTACAACAAGCTGCCCCACCTGATCACCCCGGTCGTCACCGACCCGAAAAAGGTTCTCCTCGCGCTCCGGTGGATCGTCGATGAGATGGAGCTCCGCTATAAGATCTTCGCCAAGTGCGGGGTCAAAAATATCGCCGCCTTCAACGACCGCCCGCTCCCGAAATCCCAGAGCGAGCTCGACGAGGAGGCCGCCGCCAGCGCCGCGCTGGAGCCCCCCCCCGCCGGGGACGTTGCCCCGGAGGTGGAGGAGGCCCCGGACGAGGAGATGCCGCCGATCCGGGTCCCGCGCAGCGACGACCTCATCGTGCCGGACAGGATGCCGTTCATCGTCGTCATCGTCGACGAGCTCGCCGACCTCATGCAGACCGCGCCGGCGGATGTCGAAAGCGCGATCGCCAGGATCACCCAGATGGCGCGCGCGGCCGGGATCCACATGATCGTCGCCACCCAGACCCCGCGCGCGGACGTCGTCACCGGAATCATCAAGGCAAACATCCCGAGCCGGATCGCGTTCCAGGTCGCCTCTAAAATTGACAGCCGGGTCATCCTGGACGAAAACGGGGCGGAGAAGCTGCTCGGGCAGGGCGACATGCTCTACCTTCCGCCCGGAACCTCAAAATACACCCGCGCCCAGGGGGTTCTTGTGACCGAGGAGGAAATCCACCGGATCGTCGAATACGTCGCCTCCCAGGCGGAGCCGAAATTTGATGCCGGCATCCACGAGAAGCTCACCAGCTCGTCGATCCCGGAGGAGGAGGTCAGCGACGAGGACGAGGAGCTCGTCACAAAATGCCTCGAAATTGTGCGCCAGGAAAACCGCGCGTCCACCTCGATGCTCCAGCGCCGCCTCAAGCTCGGCTACACCCGGGCCGCACGCGTGATGGATATTCTCGAACAACGTGGCATTGTTGGTCCCAAGGACGGTGCCAAGGATCGCGAGATCCTGGTCGACCTCAACGAAGAATATTAGACGCATGGATACTCCGGATTTTTTTATTGGGGCCCGCCTGGGGGCTGCCCGCGCAAAGGCGGGGATCTCGCTTGAGAAGGCGGCAAAGGACACGCGGATCCGCGTGCTCAAGCTCAAGGAGCTTGAGGCCGACGACTTTTCCGGGTTTGCGCATCCGACGTACGCGCGGCTGTTCCTCCTCGACTACGCCGAGTACCTCGGGCTTCCGCTCGACGAGATCCGGCCGATGCTTCCCGACCAGGCCGGCTCCGCAGCGGGCGGGTTCCAGTACATCGATGCGCTCGCCGCCGACCTCCCCCGGAAATCCGGCTCGCCGCGCCGCCGCCGCCGGTGGATTTTATTTTTTGCGATCGTATCTGTCGGCTTCCTCCTGCTGCTGGCCGCGGCGCTCTTCACCTACTTTACGTTTCAAAAAATCGAGCGTGTCGCGCGCTCGAAGCCGCTCGCCGAGGTGACGGCGGCCGAACCTCAGCCAGCGCCGGAGCCGACGCCCGAAACAACCCCCACTCCCGAACCGGAACCAGCACCTCCCGCGCTGGCCGACCCGGCCCCGCTTCCGGATACGGCCCTGGAAACGCCGCTCAAAATCCAGCTCACCGACCCCGCGGCGGCACCTCCGGAACTTTCCCCGACCCCATGACAGCTGCCCCGCAAAAGATTGGGATGATCAGCCTCGGGTGCGCGAAGAACCTTGTTGATGCCGAGATCATGCTCGGCGGCGCGCGCGAGGAGGGTTTTGAGATCACAGCCGACCCTGGGGAGGCGGACATTCTCGTCGTCAATACCTGCGGGTTTATCGACTCGGCGAAGCAGGAATCTGTGGATGCCATCCTTGAGTCCCACCGGCTGCGCGGCCTGCGCACGCGGCCGGGGCAGAAGCTCGTCGTCAGCGGCTGCATGGCGCAGCGGTTCTCGAAGGAGCTTGCCCACGAACTCCCCGAGGTCGATGCCTTCCTCGGTCTCGATCAGGTCGCCCAGGCCGGGAAAATTTTCCGTCAGGTCCTTGACGACGATGGCTCGGTCCTGAACCTGGTGACCCCGAAGTCGCGCTATATCCCCGACTACGCGACCCCGAGGTTCCGCCTCACCCCCCGGCACACCGCATATGTCAAAATTGCCGAGGGCTGCAACCACCCGTGCACGTTTTGCGTGATCCCCCAGATGCGCGGGCGCCACCGAAGCCGCACGGTGGACTCGGTCGTCCGCGAGATCCGGCAGCTCGTCGCCGAAGGGGTGAAGGAAGTCAACCTGATCAGCCAGGACACCACGTATTTCGGCATGGATCTCTGGGACCAGAAAGCGGGTCCCCGCCAGCCGGTCGATTCCGCGCGCGGCACATCGCTCGTCCACCTCCTCGACGAAATTGCCGGAATCGGCGGAGATTTTTGGGTGCGCCTGCTCTACACCCATCCGGCCCACTGGAGCGATGAGCTGATCGCCGCGATCGCGCGCAATCCGAAGGTCGCGCGCTACGTGGACATCCCGCTCCAGCACATCCACCCCGAGATGCTCCGCACGATGCGGCGGGAGACTTCGCGCGAGCATATCGAGGGCCTCATCGGCCGACTCCGCGGCGGAATTCCCGGGCTGGGCCTCCGCACGACGTTCATCGTCGGCTTCCCGGGCGAGACGGAGGAGCACTTCGAGTCGCTCCTGGACTTTATCTCGACGACCCGGTTCGAGCGCCTGGGCGTCTTTAACTACTCGCAGGAGGACGGCTCGCGGGCAGCGAAGATGGAGGGCCAAATCCCGACGCGCGTCAAAAACCGCCGCCACCGCGAGGCGATGAAGCTCCAGCAAAAAATTGCCCTCGAAACCGCAGCGGCCCGGACCGGCGAGCTGGTCAGGGTTCTGGTCGAGCAGCCGAACATCGGGCGCACCGAACACGACGCCCCAGAGGTCGATTGCCGGGTCGTCCTCACCGAACCGGGGGAGGTCGGCCAATTTATTTCCGCACGCGTGATCGGCTCGCAGGTCTACGACCTTGTCGCGAGGCCGGAGGATTGATGATGGTCCGCCGCCTGCTCCAAAGCAGAAAAACGCGACAGCCCGAGCATCACGTGGACATGGCCCTGGGCGACGGGTGGCACAAGCGGAACTTTCTGGCCGAGGTCGTGATCCCCTCGCTTTTCACCAAGCGTCACGGGGAGAAGCTGAAGCCCAGCTTTCCGGCCCTGGCCGACGGCGAGCTCTGCATCACGTGGATCGGCCACGCCTCGTTCCTCATCCAGACCCCCGAGCATAGCATCCTGATCGATCCAAACTGGGCGAAATGGCTCAAGGTGATCAAGCGGATCCGCCAGCCGGGGCTCGCGATCCATGACCTGCCTGCGATCGACCTCGTCCTCGTCACGCACGCGCACTTCGACCACCTCGACCGGCGGACGCTGCGCGCGGTCGCCAGCGACCAGCCGATCATCGTGCCGAACCATGTCGGCGGCCTCGTGAGCGGCTTGGGCTTCCGGCATGTCCAGGAGCTCGCCTGCTGGCAAAGCTTCGAGCACGGGTCGCTGAAAATCACGCTCACGCCGGCCCGCCACTGGGGTGCGCGGGTCCTGCACGACAACCACCGCGGGTTTGGCGGGTTCCACGTCGAGTACGCCGGCCGCTCGGTCTTCCACTGCGGCGACAGCGCGTACTTCGACGGGTTCCGCGAGATCGGCGACCGGCTTCCGGTCGAGATTGCGCTCCTCCCGATCGGCGCCTACGACGCGCCGACCAAGCGCGACGTTCACATGAACCCGGAGCAGGCGCTCCAGGCATTTGTCGAGCTCAACGCGCAGACGATGATCCCGATGCATTTTGGCACGTTCCGCCTCAGCTACGAACCCCTCGACGAGCCTCCCCAGCGGCTCAAGGAACACGCCGCCTCGCGCCACCTCGCCAGCCGGATCTGCCTCCTCAGCGAGGGCGAGCCCCGCGTCTTTTGACGGAGTTATCCGGTCTGGATCAGGGACCGGTTTTTGGCGAGGTAGGCGGCGCCGGAATAAACCGTGAGGAACACCGTCACCGGCACGAGCCCCCAGGTCCCGGCAGCCCAGGCAAATTCCATCCACGCGGCATGCGTCCACTCGCCGACCGCCAGCAGGATGAGAAAATATATAATCGTGATCATCTGCCAGGCGGTCTTGTGCTTTCCGAGCTTGTCGGCCGGCACGACGATCCCCTTCGAGGCCGCGAGCGAGCGCAGACCGGTGATCAGAAATTCGCGGCTGATGATCACGATCACCGCCCATGCCGGAAACCGGTCGATCGCCGCGAGGCTGATGAACGCCGACGCCGTCAGGATCTTGTCGGCAAGCGGGTCCATGAGCTGGCCAAAATCGGTGATGAGGTTCCGGCTGCGCGCCAGGACACCGTCGAGGTAGTCGGTCGCCGTGGCGACCAGAAAGACGGCAAGCGCCAGCGAAAACCGGCCCGGGAAATTGACCGAGAAGCACAGCACAAAAACCGCTGTGAGCCAGAGCCGGGAAACCGTCAGCTTGTTCGGGAGGTTCATGAAAAAGTTGGCGGTTGCATGCGGGGCCAGCGGTACCGTACGATGCGCGGACTTTTCTGCCAAACCCAAAACCATACCCTATGAGCAATTGTGACATCGGCCTGATCGGCCTCGCCGTGATGGGCGAAAACCTCGTCTTGAACATGGAGTCGAAAGGCTTCCGCGTCGCCGTCTTCAACCGCACGACCGCGGTGACCGACAAGTTTGCCGGGGCCCGCGCGAAGGGGAAAAATATCGTCCCCTGCCGGACGCTCGAAGAATTTGTCGCCTCCCTCGCCCGTCCGCGTAAGGCGCAGATCATGGTCAAAGCCGGCGCGCCGGTCGATGCCGTCATTGAGCAGCTCATCCCGCTCCTCGAGCCGGGCGACATCATCATCGACGGCGGGAATTCGCTGTGGACCGATACCCAGCGCCGCGAAAAATACCTCCGCGAGAAGGGGCTCCACTTTTTTGGGGTTGGCGTATCCGGCGGCGAGGAAGGGGCGCTCAAGGGCCCCTCGATCATGCCGGGGGGCTCGGCAGAGGGCTGGAAATCGATTGAGCCGATCTACACCCGCATCGCCGCCGTCGCCGAGGGCGAGCCGTGCTGCCGCCACATGGGCACCGACGGGGCCGGCCACTACGTCAAGATGGTTCACAACGGGATCGAGTACGGCGACATGCAGCTCATCTGCGAGGCCTACGCGATCCTCCAGGCCACGGTCGCCCCGACGGCGGAAGAATTTGCGGAGATCTTTTCCGAGTGGAACAGCGGGGACCTCGACTCGTTCCTCATCGAGATCACGGCAAACATCTTCCGCCGCAAGGATCCCGAAACCGGGAAGCCGCTGGTGGATGTGATCGTGGATAAGGCCGGCCAAAAGGGGACGGGCAAGTGGACGGTCGGCCATGCGGTCGAGATGGGCGTCCCCCTCTCGGTCATCGGAAGCGCGGTGGAGGCACGCATCCTGAGCTCGATGAAGGCCGAGCGCGTCGCGGCGTCGGATGTCCTGCCGGCACCAGAGACGGTGCCGTGGAGCGGCGACCGCGCGCCGATGATCGCCGCCGTGCGCGATGCGCTCTACGCCAGCAAGATCATCAGCTACGCGCAGGGGTTCGTTCAATTGGGCGTCGCCTCGGAGCTCTACGGATGGAGCCTCAACTTTGGCGACATCTCGTCGATCTGGCGCGGCGGATGCATCATCCGCGCCCGGTTCCTCAACCGCATCACCGAGGCCTACCGGAGCAATCCTGGCCTCAAAAACCTGATCCTCGATCCGTACTTCTGCGACATCATCGCGAAGGCCCAGTCGAACTGGCGCACCGCGATCCAGACCGCGATCGGGCAGGGGGTGGCCGTCCCGGCATTCAGCGCCGCCCTCGCCTACTTCGACAGCTACCGATCGGCCCGGCTTCCGGCCAACCTCCTCCAGGCTCAGCGCGATTATTTCGGCGCGCATACCTACGAGCGGACAGATAAGCCGGCGGGCGAGTTTTTCCACACCGAGTGGTTTGCGTAGGGGGGCTAACTACGGTCCGGCTGCGGTTCCCGCGGCCGGGTGCTCCTCGAGGTGGTCCGGCCCGCCGGATCCGTCGTGGCCGCGGGCCTTCAGACGCCCGATATTCTCCAGGTTCACGCCCATCGTCTCGATGCCGAACCGCCAAGTCACCAGCGCCCCGAGCAGGCAGGTGCCGACCAGGATATAAAGCAGAATCCCCGTGCCGATCTCGCTGAGCAGGATCGGAAAGAGGAACGCGGTTGCCACCGCCCCGATTTTCGCAAACGACGCCGCAAAGCCGGCCCCGGATCCCCGGATCTTTGTCGGAAACACTTCGCCTGCGATCAGGTACGTCATCGCATTCGGGCCGAGGTTCGTCATGAAGTTGAAAAGCATGAACCCTGCAAAAATCAGGACCGTCTGCGCGGTTCCCGGGGCAAGGTGGGTTGAGAAGGCCGCCAGAAGCAGTCCGGCCGCACAGCCGAAAAATCCGAAGACCTGCAGCTTCATGCGGCCGACCTTATCTGCAAGAAAGACGGCGCAGATAATCCCGACCAGGAGGAGGAGGTCGAGGAAGGCGGCCCCCTCGGCGGCGATCATATCGTTGTGGATCACGGCGGACAGGTTTTGCTCCTGCATGCTGGTATGCCCGAGGATCGACGCCAGAATGACGGGAGTGAAGATCCCGATCCCGTAGGTCGAGAGGTCTTGGAGGAACCACGGCACGGACGCGAGGACCGTCGCCCGACGGTTCTTTTTTTTGAAGAGCTTCCGAAATTTCGACTGGCGCCGGTCCTGCTCGCTTTCGTCGTCGGGAATCTCCTGCAGGTGGAATTTTGCCGGGTACTGCGGATCCCTGTGCAGGAGCCGGGAGATCTCCTTTTCCGCCTCGTCCACCCGCCCGCGGGTCATCAGCCACTGCGGGCTCTGGGTCACAAAAAACCTTCCGATCACAACCAGGACGGTCGGGATGATCGCGGTGGCATACATCAGCCGCCAATCCGAGATGTCCTCGTGGGTTTTGAGGATCAGGTATCCCACGATCGTTCCGACGAGCGCCCCGACGGCCTGGAAGGCAAACGCGCTCAGCACAAGCCGGCCCCTGCAGTTGCTGGGAATGCTCTCCGAGATGACGAGGTGGGCGGTTGGGTAGTCGCAGCCGAGCGCCAGACCCATGCCGAAGAGGAAGATCAGCAGGAGCGGAAACGTCGGGCTCATCGTCATGGCCACGAGGAACACGAGGAACAGGATCATCTCGGCGATGAAGAGCTGCTTGCGCCCCCAGTGATCGGCCAGGCTGCCCAGGGCCGTGGCCCCGATCAGGATCCCGAAGAGCGTCGCCGCCCCAACCATCCCCTTCTCGGCCGCCCCGAGCTTGAATTCCAGCGCGATGAGGGGGAGCGCGACACCGGTCATGAACACCACGAGCCCTTCAAAAAATTTTCCTGCCGTGGCGAGCCCCCAGATCTGCCACTGCATGAGGGTCATCGGCACCTGCGAAATTATCGTGCCATCTGACCAAACCGGCGTCTCGTCGATGTATTCCTGAACCGTTTTTTGAGCGGATTTAGCAGAGGCCATCTGGCACTCTTACGTCTGGCGGGTTCCGGCACAACCCCGATCGTGTGACGATTTTGTCACAGAATCATGGCATTTCCCCGGCGGCGATATGGATGAGTTGGTCCGGTGACGCGTTGTTCCGGATGTCGGTCGAGACCTCCCAGAACATCACGCCACCGAGGTTTTTCTCGCCGACGTAGGCGAGCTTGCGGCGGAGCCCGCGCGGGCTCTCGTACCCGATCCAGAGGTTGCCATCATGGTAGTAGCCGGTCTGCGCCTGCTCATCCCACTTTACGCCGGACGGGTTTGCCTTCGCCAGGTCGGCTATCGTTCGGTAGTCGTAAAATCCTGGCTCGACCGCGAGCGTGCCCGGCCCGGTTCCGGAGGCGTAGGAAAACGGCGCCCCATCGGTTACGCCGACCCATCCGTACCCGTAGGCCGGCACGCCGAGCACGATCTTTTGGGATGGCACCCCGGCCGCCAGGTATCCACGCACTGCCTCGTCTGTCGTGTAGCGCGCATTTGGAGCCTTCGCACTCGCGAAGAGCGAAGCGTTGTGGCCGGTCTGATTCGCAATCCACCGCCCGTGGAAATCGTACGTCATCAGGTTGAAAAAGCTGAGCTGATCGGACAGGGATTTGAGGTTGATCTTCTCAAATTTGTCGTGCCCGGCCGGCGTGGCTGCGGTGATCTCGTAGGTTTTTCCGTCGGCCGCCTGTTGCGCGTTAAACTCCGTGCGGATCGCGCCGGCGAGCAGCGCGTAGTTATCGCGATCGGCCGGCCGCACGTTTGGATTAACGTCCGTCGCCACGACCGGGTACTCCCAGTCCAGATCAACGCCATCGAATCCGTACTTCACCACAAATGCGCGCACGCTCTTGGCAAACTTCACGCGGGCAGCTGCCGTCGCTGCGACATCGGAGAATTTTCCCGAGTCGAACCACCCGCCCACCGCGATGAGCACGCGAAGGTTCGGATGCGCCGCTTTCAGCCTCCGGTAGGCCCCAAAATTCCCCCGCACCGGCGTGTCCCATGTATCCGGCCCAAACGGCTTCTCCACATCGGCCCACGGATCGATCATCTCGATCTCCCCGCCTGCCGAGATCCTCGCAAAGGCGTGGATGATGTGCGTGAGCTTGTCGGCCGGAATGTCTGAAACCTGGTACCCCTTCTGGTAAATGCCCCAGCTCGGGTAGTAGGCGACAACCCGCCGAGCCGTCTGAGGGCCCGGCGTCGGGTTCGGCGTCGGGTTCGGCGTCGGGTTCGGCGTCGGGTTCGGCGTCGGGTTCGGCGTCGGGTTTGGCGTCGGGTTTGGCGTCGGGTTTGGCGTCGGCGACTGCCCATTCACGGACAGGTTCGATGCCGTGAGATCCGCGCTTGAAGAGGTCTGGAGGCCAAACGAGACATTGCCTCCGGGAGCGATCACCCCATTCCAGCTCTCGTTGGTGAACGTGTAGGTCGGGCCCGACTTCTGGCCGCCTTTTGCACTCCAGAAGCTCGTGATCGGAACATCCAGATCCAACTTCACCGACCACCCGTTGACTCTCGTGGAACCATTGTTTTTGAGTGTCACTTTTGCCGTGTACCCGGCACCCCAGTTGCTCACGATTTCAAAGGATGCGGTTACGGTGCCCGCGCTGGGCGTTGGCGTTGGCGTTGGCGTCGGCGTCGGCGTTGGCGTTGGCGTTGGCGTTGGCGTTGGCGTCGGCGTCGGCGTTGGCGTTGGCGTTGGCCCCTGTCCATTGAGGACAAAGTTGGCCGCAGTCAGATCCGCGCTGGAAGAGGTCTGGAGGCCGAACGTCACTGAGGCTCCGGGAGCAATGAGGCCGTTCCAGGACTCATTGGAAAACGTGTATTTCGAACCCGATTTTTGTCCGCCTTTGGCACTCCAGAATCCGGTCACCGGGACATCGAGGTCAAAGCTGACCGTCCATCCCGTGATCGTTGCAGACCCGGTGTTGGTGATCGTGACGGCGGCAGTATAGCCGGTGCCCCAGTTGCTTGTGACATCAAACTTGAAGGCCGCCGAGGTTGCCGGAGCGGATCCGCCCGTGCCCGAGCCCGTGCCGTTCCCGGATGTTGGCAGGGGAATCCCATTCACGCCGCCGGAGAGAAGGACCGGGCTCTCGTAGTATTTTTGAACTTTGCTGATCCAGAAATAGCTCTCGTCCCGCCCGACATTTTCCGTGCTGTCTCCGACTCCGGGACCGAAGAGGGCGACCGTCACTCCGGCATTCCGGGCGAGCGAAAGGTGCTCTCCCCAGGCCACCGCGCTTCCGCTCGCGGAGACTTTTGAAACCCCGGCATCGCCAAGCAAAAAGTAGGACGACCGGGTTGGCGTCGTCTCAAATTGGTCTCCAAAAAAGTAAGTGGCGGCGGAGTCCTCGTACTGCCGGGTTGTATTCTGGAGAGCCGGGAACCGGGTGCCGGTGTACGGGCTTACGGCCAGGGAGTTGTTGATTCGCCCGACCGGGATCTGCCAGAGCGTGACCGGCAGGCCGGTCGTGTCGTGGAGCGCATTCACAAAAACCAGATAGTTCGTCCAGTGGACCGCGTTCCAAAACCATGTCGACTGCGCCGGGTCTGCATTTTTCCCCTCGAACCCCGCATCCAGACCGTATTTGTCGATGCTGACGAAGTTTGCCCCGTGGCTGAGGATCCCCGCCGAGACATAGTAGTCCGCGATCGCCGTCGCCTCGCGGTAGATCGCCTGGCGGCCTTTTTCCAGGCCGAGGGTATCGGTGAGCCGCACGACTCCCTTGCCGGTGATCCCGGCTGCCGTGAACCCGCCGGCCGGCGAGGCCCAGAGGTTGAACTGCCACCCGAAGTACGCCTCCGGCTGGTACTTGCGGAACGTGTAGTTGATCGCCTCGACCAGCCCGCTGAGGGAATTCGCGAAGGCCGGGTCGGTCGCCCGGTCGAGCACCCCGCTGGAGTACGCCGCCTCGGTCATCGCCAGCACGTCAGAGGGAGCGGCCGGGTTGCTCTGCGCAAAGTAGCCTAAAAAATCCGGCTCGAGCACCCAGCCGACAATCTCCCCGCCCGCCGCCGCCCTCGTGATCTCCAAGGCATGGCGGAGGTCCTGAAAATATCCTTCCAGATACGTCTTCGATTCGATGTGCAGCTTGTCGGTGTAGTAGCTCTCCCCGCTATCCGGGATGTTGTACCAAACAAAAAACGGAATCATCCCGAGCTTCAGGCTCTCCTCGACAAACCGGGTTGCCCGTTCGCCATCGTTGAGCTGGCGCCAGTTCCAGCCGTCCCCGATGCTGTTCGATGCCCCGCCATTGAGGTAGATGTAGCGGATATCCACCCGCTTGTTCGTGGCAGCATTTCCAAAGTCCGACCAGAACGCGAGGTCGCCGGCCGAATCCTCGCTCACCGACCCGATCGCCAAATAATTCGGAAGCCCCGGCGCGCTTCCGTCCGCCTGGTTGACCCGGACACCAAGGACGCGCACGAGGCCGCCCGGCTCCGAGATCCGAAGCGAGGCGCGCCCAGCCTTCTTTGCCTGCAAGACAAGCGCCGATCCCGTCACCGTGGCCGAAGCGATTGCCGGGTTGTTCGAGACCACGGAGAACGTTCCCGGCGTCGTGATCTGGTATGTCGTCGTCCCGGGCATCACAACCATCTGGAGGACCTCCTCGGACGCGTCGGCGTCGAGCACGATTCGCGACGCAGCCGGCGTGGCCCCACCACCAGACACCGGCGCCAGGACCGTCGCCGGAATCGCGACGCCATTGAGCACAACATTTGCCAGCGCAAGCCCCTGCGCCGACCCGGAACCTTGCAGGCCGATCGTGAACGTCCCTCCCCCTGGCACAGCCCCGTTCCAATCCGCATTGCGAATGACGCTCCGGCTGCCGGACTGGCTCTCCAGCACCCCGTTCCACGAGGAGGTTACGGTCCGGTTGAGATCAAAGCCCAGGCTCCATGATGTCAGCGGCGCTGCCGTCGTCACCCGGAGGTTTGCCGTGAACCCACCCGTCCACTCGCTCTGGACCTGAAGCTCAGCCCCGGATGGTGCCGCCTCCGACGTCTGGGGCCAGAGCAGAAACGGCAGCAGGAGAGATAAGAATGACTTTTTCATGGGAAGTTTGGGTTTCCTCACATCCTCCCCCACAGGATTTCCCGCGTCCACGGCAAGTCGACGAAGCGGGCGCTAAACTCGACGAAACGGCCCGCGCGGCGGCCCCGGCCAGCCGCCCGCGCGCCACGTGAGCGCCGCGCTCGCGATCAGGGGTGAAGCGGGAGCAGCAGGGGCACCAGGAAGACGCTGACCGCCATCACGAGGAGCGAGAGCGGCACGCCGACCCGCACGAAGTCGCCAAACCCGTAGTTCCCCGGCGCAACCACCAGGGTATTCACCGGCGAGGAGATCGGGGTCATAAACGCCGTCGAGGCAGCGAGCGCAACGATCATCGCGAAGGGATAAGGCGAGGCCTGCAATTCGGCAGCGATGGCCAGCGCAACGGGAGCCATCAGCACCGCGGTGGCCGTGTTGGAAATGAAGAGCCCGAGGATTGCCGTGATGGCAAAAAGGCTCGCGAGCACCGCGTAGTCGCCCGCTCCGCCGGTCAGCGCCATCAGGCCATCGGCCGCCAGCTCGACGCCGCCAGTCTTTTGCAGCGCGATCGAAAACGGGAGCATGCCGACGATGAGGATGAGGCTTTTCCAATGGATCGAGCGGTACGCGCTGTCGAGGTCGATGCAGCGGAATGCGCCCAGCAGGAGGCAGGCAATCAGGGCGGCTTGGACATTAGGGACGATGCCGGTCACCATGAGCCCAACCATGACCGCCAGGCAGATCAGCGCCTGGATGGCCTTGCCGGAAACCGGAAGCACCTCGGCGCGCTCGACGGGCAGGTTCAGGAGCACGAGATCGGTTTTGTCGACCTGCAATTTGGAGATTCTTTTCCACGGACCAATAAGCAATAGGGTGTCGCCAATCCGCAGCGGCTCGGTCAGGTGCCCGTGTTCGAGCGCCGTCTGCCCGCGTCGCAGGCCGACAACATTGAGCTGGTAGCGATTCCGAAAATCCGACCCGATGACCGTCTTGCCAATGAGGCACGAGTCCGCCGCGACCATGGCCTCGGCCATGCCGATTTCCTGCGAGCGGTCGCTGAAATACGCGCCGCTGAGCGGCAGCTTTTCGAGTGAGAGCCGCGAACAGGCTTCCAGAATATCGAGCGTGGGGGCGAACACGTCCAAGAGCAGCACATCCTCCGCCTCAAACTTCGTCCTCCCAGTGGGAGTGAAGACCTCCGCACGAAATTTCCCCTTGCGCTCGATCGCGACCAGATTGATTCCGGAATCCCTGCGGATCTCCGCCTCCTCAAGCGTCTTGCCGACCAGCGAGGATTGGGAGGTTAAGCGCACCCGAAACTCGCGGTTTGCGAGGCGGTATTTTTCGATCCAGTCGGCAAAGCTCGCGCGGCGGACGCCGGCGTCCTTAGAGACTTTTTTCGAGGCCAGCCAGCGGCGGGCGAAGAGCATGTAAAAGATCCCGAGCACCAGCACCGGCACGCCAAACGGGGTGAAGGTGAAAAAGCCAAAGCCGGCCGAGCCGCCGCGAACGAGCTCGCTGTTGACGACGAGGTTTGGGGCGGTCGCCACGAGGGTCATCATGCCGCTGATCAGGGCCGCGACGGAGATCGGCATCATGAGCTGGCTCGGCGCGGCCCCGGTGCCCTGCGCAATGCGGAGCGCGACGGGAATGAAGATCGCCACGACCCCGGTCGAACTCATGAATGCCCCGAGCACCGCGACGACCGTCATGAGGAGAGCGATGAGGCGAGTTTCGCTCGTGCCGGCCGCTTTCATAAGCCAGTCCCCGAGCCGCTGGGCCACCCCCGTGCGCACCAAGCCCTCGCCCATGACAAACAACGCTCCCAGCAGAACAATATTCGGATCGCTGAACCCGGCCAGCGCCTCGCCCATGGTGATCACGCCGGTGAACGGCAGAACGGTCAGCATGATCAGCCCGACGGCGTCCATGCGCGGCTTGTTCATCGCAAACATCGCGATGGATGCCGCAAGCAGGCCGAGAACGATCGCGAGTTCCGGGTTCATATCTTGCCTCCGCTCAAGGCAGGCCCCGGCACCAAAGCTTGCGGCTTGATAGCTGCGCGACTGCGGTCGATCTGAAGATCATGCAGGAGGCGGATCAGTTCGTCGCGCTGGTCGGTCGTCATCGTTTGGTTACCCGGTTTTTGGATTTCGAGCCGAAGGCCAGGGCGTCCTCGCGAACATGGAATCCGATCTCCTCGCGGGTCGGAACTGGAGGGGGAGCGAGCAGGGGCTGGAGTTCCCGCCAGATCGCGCGCAAGGCGTCGTCGTGCTTGAGCAGTTTGGCGTCCATCTGGGCAAGTTTTTTCAGGATCTCCGCTTGTCCGGCCAATAGTTTGCGCTGCTTGATGAACGCCCGGACGACATGCACGCTCATCTTCACCGCCTCCGGGCTGTTGAGGACATTCGAGGCCATCAGCGCGCCGTGCTCGGTGAAGGCATAGGGCATGAAACGCGGGTCACGATGTCTATGGGAACCGGTCACAATTTGTGACCGGTTCTGCTTATCATTCTTACCTTCTGCGTGTTCTGATTCTGAACGTGCAATTTCCATCCTCAAAATCTGCCATTCTCCAACTTTTATCCGGAACATGAAATCCTCCGGGAACCGCTCCGCATTGCGTTTCACGGCTTGGTTGAAGGCTTTCGTGGGCACGCCATAGATGAGTGCTAGATCGGCATCCAAGAGGATCTTTTGCCCCCGGATGGTGAAAATGAGGGATTCGAGCGGCGGGGTTTTCATGGCACGGGGATTCCGAAAAGGCATCACTCAGGCTCGTGGATCTTGAAGAAGATCGCATAGAGCACAGGTGTTACGATGAGGGACAGGACGGCGGCGAAGGAGAGCCCGAACATGATGCAGACCGCCATGGAGCCGAAGAACGGGTCGGTGAGCATCGGGATCATGCCGAGGACGGTTGTGAGCACGACCATGCAGACCGGCCGCATCTTGGCGGTGCCTCCGTCCAGGAGCGCCTGGTAGGGAGGCGTCCCTTTTTGAATGAGGGTGAGAACCTTGCTGAGGACGACGATCTGGTTCTTGATGAGCTCGCCGCCGAGGGCGAGCACGCCGAGCGTGGCCATGAAGCCGAACGGCATGCGGGTGAGCAGCAGGCCGGCCGTCACCGCGATGATAAAAAGCGGGATGATCAGCCAGATGAGGAGCGTAGTGCGGATCGAGTTGAACAGGCACACGACGATGAAGATCATGATGGCCAGCACGTAGGGGAGCGGCTCGGCCAGGGCCGCGCGCGCGCGGGTGGAATCCTCGTGTTCTCCGCCCCAGGTCATGGCATAGCCGGGCGGCAGCTTGATCTGCTCGATCTGATCCCTCACACGCTCGCGCAGATGGCTGGGCAGGCCGGAGCGCGGGTCCGCATGCACAGTGAGGGTCGGAAACCGGTCGCGGCGGGCGATGAGCGGGTCCTCCCAGGCAACCTCCGCGCGGCCCGTGACCTGGCTCATCGGGATCATCCGGCCGGCCACCGGGCTCCAGATCTGCAGGCTGTTCAGCGATCCGACATCCTCGCGCTCGGAGAGCGGCGGACGGACGACGATCGGCAGCAGCCGGGTCTCCTGGGGAAAGATGCCGCCCCCTGAGGAGCCGGGCTCGCGGAAGAAGCCAACACCCCGCCCTTCGAAGCTGCCCTCCAGGGCGCGGGCCACCTCGACGCGGGTGATTCCATTACGCCGGGCCTGAAGGTCGAGAAGCTCGGGGCGGATCACCGGGACCCGCTCGCCCCAGTCGCTTCGCACGCACAAGGCCTGGCCGTCCTCTTCCAAAACCTGAATCGCCTCGCCGCCGAGCTGGCGGAGCACCGCGGAATCGGGGCCGCTGAACCGCACCTGAACGCGGCCGCCGGATCCCGGGCCGAGAAGGAATTTTTTCGCGATGGCGTTGGCATCCGGGTAATTTTCGTCGAGGTGTTTCTGGATGCCGGCGACGAGCCCCTGGATTTTCGAGGGGTCGTCGACATCGACCAGGAACTGGACGTACGCGCGGTTCTCGTTTTCCGGGGAATAGACGAGCAGGAATCGCAGGCCGCCACCGCCGATGAACGAGGTGACATGGGTGACGCCGGGCTGGGTCTGGATGAACCGCTGGATCTCGCCGGCAAACGAATCCGTTTGGCGGATATGGGTTGCCGACGGCAGGAACACATCCACCATGAACTGCGGCCGCGTCGCGGGCGGAAAAAAGCTCTGGTCCACCTTGCCGAACCCGTAGATCGAAACGATGAAGGCGGCGAGGCAGGCGATCACCACCGCCCAGCGGAACCGGAGCGCGAGGACGAGAAGCTTCCGGTAAATCCGGAACGGCAGGGCGTTGTAGGGGTCGCTGGATACGGCTTTCCCGCCGCCCGCGAGGGGCTTGAACATCATGTAGCTGAGCAGCGGGGTGGCCGTGACCGACGACACCCAACTCAGGCTCAGCGCGATGAGGATGACCCAGAAGAGCGAGTTGGTATACTCGCCAGTGGCATCTTCCGAGAGGCCGATCGCAGCGAACGCAATGACGCCGATGGCGGTCGCCCCGAAGAGCGGCCACATGTTTTCCGCGACCACCTCGCGGACGACCTCAAGCTTGTTCCGTCCGGATTCGATCCCGACCTTGATCCCCTCGATGACAATGATCGCGTTGTCCGTGAGCATGCAGAGCGCGATGATGAGCGCGCCGAGGGAGATGCGCTCCATCAGGAGGTCGCCCTTCATGTACATGACGAGGAACGTAGCCATGATCGTGAGGAAGAGCACAAGCCCGATGATGAGGCCGGTCTTGCGCCCCATCGCGAGGATCAGCACCACGAAGACGATGAAGACCGCCTTGCCGAGGTTGAACATGAACTCGCTCGTCGCCTGCGTGACCGCCTCCGGCTGGAAGTTGATCTCGCCGATCTCGATGCCGATTGGCTGGGTGCCTTTCAGCTCCGCGAGCTTTTCACGAAGAGCCTCGCCCATCTTGACAACGTTGCCGCCTGGCACGCTCGAGATGCCGAGCCCGATCGCCGGCTTGCCATCATAGCGGAGCAGTCGCCGCGGCGGATCCTGGTCGCCCCGCTCGAGCGTCGCGATATCGCGGAGGCGAAGCTGGCGCCCGCTCTGGTCCGAGCCGATCACCAGGTCGAGCATCTCCCCGGCGGAGGCGAAGCCGCCGGTAGGGTCCAGCGGGATGTGCTGGTCGCCGACGCGGATGCGCCCGCCATCGGCAGCGATGTTCCGCTCCTGGAGCTTGCTGTAGATCTGCTCCTCGTTGAGGCCCAGCTGGGCCAGGCGCTGCCGGGAGATTTCCAGGAAGACGACCTCGCGCTGCTCGGCAAAGAGCGCGACGCTTTTGACCCCGGGGACCTGGAGAAGCTCGCGGCGGAGGAACTCCACGTAGCGGCGCAGTTCCGGCAGCGAGAACCCATTTCCGGTCACGGCCAGGAAGATGCCATAGACATCGCCGAAATCGTCGACCACCATCGACTGACCTCGCACAGCCGGGGGGAGCTGCGCCTGGACATCCGCGACCTTGCGCCTCAGCTCGTCCCAGACCTGCGGCATCCGGCTCTTGTCGTAGCGGTCCTTGATCGTGACGGTGACGACCGAGCGGCCGCGCGAGGATTCCGACTCCACCCGATCGAGCTGGCTCAGCTGCTGGCAGGCGATCTCGATCGGATTCGTGACCTCCTGGGCCACCTCGTCGGCGCTGGCCCCGGCATAGGGGGTAATGATCAGCGCCTGCTTGATCGTGAACTCGGGATCTTCGAGGCGCCCGATATTCAGATAGGCGACGATCCCGCCGACGATGGCCATGCCCATCGCGACGAGAACCATCCGGCTGTTTTTGACCGAGAACTCGCCGGGGTTCATGGCTGGCCGCCTCCGAGGGCGTCTCCCAGATCACGAACCTTCATCCCCTCCCGAAGAAAGGTGGCCCCCGCTACCGCGATGCGATCGCCCGGCTGCAGGCCTTCCACGATTTCGATCCGCCCGCCCGCCGCCTCGCCGGTCTTCACCGGCCGGCGGCTGACCTGCTGATCCGGGCCAACGACCCAGACCACCTGCTCCCCCGCACTTTCCTTGAGAATGGCGGTGGCCGGCACCAGGATGCGCCCGCCCAGAATCTCCGCGCGGCGGTAGGTCATGGCGACGGTCGCCGTCATGCCCGGCAGCAAGTTCACCCCCTCGGGGACCTTCATGGCGACCCGTACGGAAAATGTCTGGGTCACCGGGTCCGCACGCTGCGCCACTTCCTTGATGTGCACGGGGAACCGGAGCCCGGGCGCCGCGCTGAACTCCGCGACGAGCTGGACGATATCGGCCAGGCGGATGTCGGCCATCACGCTCTCCGGGATGTCCACCGCGATATCGATCTCGGCGATGTCCTGAAATTTGACGACCGGCTGCTTTGCGCGGACGTTCTGTCCCTGCTCGACAAACCGCTGCGCGATCACCCCGTCGTAGGGCGCGCGCAGGGTGGAGTCGGAGAGCTGCAGATTTGCCTCGACCACCCGGCCCTCCAGACCCCGGACCTCGGCCTCGCGGGCCTGGACATCCTCCTCCCGGCCGACCGCGCTCTGGTCGAGCGTCTGGCGGGCGGCTTCAAAATTTTCTTGGGCGACGCGGTACGTTGTTTCGGCGCGGTCAAACTCGACGCGCGAAATCGTGCGGGACCGCAGCAGCTGGGTGGCACGCCCGAATTCCGCGCGGGCGTTCACAAGCGAGGCCTCGGCCGAGCGCACCTGGGCTTCCAGCCGCTGCCTTTCCTCGGGCCGGACGCCCGCCAGCGAGGCCTGGAGGTCCGCGCGGGCGCGGTCGAGCTGGCCTTGCAGCGCAGCGAGGCGCGCTTGAAAATCCTCCTGCCGGAGCTGGGCGACGACGTCGTTTTGGACGACGTTCTGGCCTTCCCGGACCGGAAGGCTCACGAGCAGGCCAGGCACTTGGAAGGTGAGCTCAACTTGCTTCGACGCCTCCACCTTGCCCGGAAATACCCGGACCCGGGCATCGTCTCCGGCGGCCACAACCAGCGTCTTGACCGGGCGGACGGGCGGCTCGCTTTTCGGAGCGGACGGCGAGCACCCGGGCTGGAGCGCAAGCAGGGACAACGACATCGCCATACCAAAAGTTTTTGAGTTCATGCGTTTGTGTATACGAATCCTGCGGGTTGTTGGAATCTCAATGAGGAGGTTGTCCTGCGGGACGTGCCTCCCATTCGCGGGCCTCCTCCGCTGCCTTTTGGTTAAGCCGAACCGTGCTGGCCTTGCTAAAACTCAATCCTGAGGACACGAACCCCGCCCGGCGTCCGGAACTCGCGGGGGGTCAGCTTGTTGTCCTTGTTAAAATCCGCATACCGTCGGGTCAGGTCAAAAAACTTGGCGTTTGACCCGATCCTCACCAGCTCGGTGCGGGTCACGATGCCGTCCTTGTTCTGATCAACAATGGCAAAGCTGCGCCGGGTGCCACCCGCATTCACCCACTCCACCACGGTGACCGTGCCGTCCTTGTTGGCATCCGCCCGCTCGATCACATAAGCCGCGTAGGCGGGGCCGGAGGTCTTGAGCGTCAGCGGAACATCCCAATCGGCTCCGTTTTTGGGGGTGGTGTGGCAGGCGGTCAGCAGGATGGCTGCGGCGGGAAGAAGAAATCGCATGGTTGGTAGGAATGAACGGTGGTCGGCAGGTAAGGAATTGAATCGCCGCCTGAAAATTTTCGAGCTTTATTTTTTTGAGGTCCGGTTATTGACAGGAATCGTGCTCAGAACGAGGTGCGCAGCCTGGCGTAGAAAACGCCGGCGGTTTCATTATCCGGCGCATTGCCGGGGTTTGCGATGAGCTGCACGCCTACGGAGAGCTGGGTATTCTGGCTCGCCTGAAAGCGGTGGAAAACCTCGAGCACAGCCTCATTCCGCGAGGCCTCATTCCGGGGGAAAACCACCGAAAACGCAGCCCCTGTGAGATCGTCCCTGCGGCCGAGCAACCCGCTGAGCCCGAGCCCGAGCTGACCGAACTGCCGGATATTGGTGAGTGTTCCATCGGAGTAGCCGTACCGGGCGAAGACCTGCAAACTTTCGTTGAGGTTCTGGTCCGCGATGAACGTGAACCCGTAATCTTCGGGCAGGCTGAACTTGCTCTGCGCATCCATGTGCCAGATCCCGAAGGCATAGCGGCCGGCGCCAAGGCCTTTGAACGTTGGCGTGTAGCCGACCTCGGCGAAGCTGAAGATGTCCCACTCGTTGAACAGCGTATCAAACTCCGCGCGGATCGTGTTGCTGTAGGCGTTGCTCGCTCCGGCGGTGATGTAGTACTGGTCGGTCGGTCGGATCGAAATGCCCAGCATCGGCCCGTGCCCGGGAAACGGGATCGCCGGGTTCGCGGAGAAGTTCCGGTTCACAAAAGAGTTGTTCACGTTTTGCAGCCAGTGGGAGCCGACGTAGTCGGAGGGATCCGCGCGGCCGATGAGAATCCGGACGCGCGCGTCGAAGAGCCGCTGGATCCAGTACGCATCCCGGATCACCCAGCCGCGGTCATTGAAGGTACCGGTGGGGGCGACGATGGTTCCCATCTGTCCTCTGATCCGCGACGGCGGCTGGCTGCCCATCTGGTACCGGTACTCGCCGGTGAAAACAAACCGCCCGGTATCTTTCGTGCCCCGCCCGATCAGCGTCCACGAGGACATGAGGTCCAGATCCCCTGCCGCCCCGTAGCGGGAGCTCTGCCCGCCCATCGGCTGCATGAAGAGCATCGTGTTCGCCACGCCGATCCGCAGTCCGGTCTTCTCATAGAGCGAGTCGAGCGGCGCGATCAGCATGTCGAGCGGACGGTTCACCCCGTAAGAATCCAAGTATCCGTGGTTGGGGGCATAGATTTCGTCGAGCTCGGCCGGCGTGTTCGTCGTCGATTCGCCGGGGGAGAAGTCGGCGTCGTAGTTGGAGGATTCAATGACCTGAATCGTCGGCTCGCTGGGAGCGGCCTGCGTGGCTTCCGGCGTGGAGGATTCTTTCCCACCGGGGTCCGCCGCTTCGGTGCGGAAAGTGCAAAGCGCGAGATAGGCCACGGCAACCAGACCTGCTCCGAAATTCCTGAAACTCATCATGGCGGTTAACAGGCGGGTTTGGGGTTTGTCGAATGCGCGAGTTCGTCCTCCTCAGGAATTTCTCCCGGACGATAATCGGGCAGTTTTCCGCATGGGAAGATCGACAGAAGGGCTAGCGACCCCATAACGAAAAATGCCACCTGCAAAGCGCGGAGTCGGGCGGCTTCGTTCACAGCGAGGCCTTGTTCGATCTGCTCAGGCGTGGCGGTGGTCTGTTTGAGGCGCTCGGCCAGTCGATCGTTGCTGAGGAAGTTGATGTTATCGAGATTGATTTGGGAGGTCAGCTCGGGAGTCAGAACCGGGTTGGCGGTAATAGCCTTCATCACTCCGGCACTCAATATTCCGACAACCAGCGCACCCATGAGCGCGGTGCCCATGGAAGCGGCCAGGTTGTTCGCCGTGCCACGCATAGACCCCACATCTGCCGCCAGGTCCTTGGGCGAGGAAGTCACAAGGACGTTGAACAGCAAAGTGACCAAGGCGCCCTGGCCAATCCCAAACGTGACGAGGCCGATCAGGACTGGAAAGGAACTCCAGTTATTCGTGACCACAAATGTAAGCCAATAGGCACCGGCTGCCGCAAGAATGAACCCATACCTGGCAATTTGTTTGGGTGAAAACCGGTCGTAGAGCTTGACCACCAGGAAGGCCGTGAAGAATACGGACAGGTTGAACGGCATCATTGCGATCGCCGTATCGAACGCGCTCCGTCCCTGCACGATTTGGATGTAGAGAGGCACGGAGAAGTTCAGCGCCGCCTCCATGGCGACAATGGTGAACATGGCCAGCACTGCGGCCCGCTCCTTCGGGGACTCGACAACCTGCAACGCAAACAGCGGGGTCTTGCCGTCCACCTCGCGTTTGCGGGTCCATGCGAGAAATGCCGAGATCAGAATCACCCCGACACAGAACATCATCGGTGCCGGCGATAGCCCCAGCAGCTCGAACGGGGCATTCGGTCCTGCAAGAAAAATACCCCATTTCCTGATGTTGTTCACCCCCAGCGTGAGAATAATGATGCCGCTGGCGGCAAGGATGACCCCGATGATGTCGATCTTCACTTCCGGGCGACTGTGGGAGGGCTTCAGCTTGTAGCTCAGAATGAGAATCGCCAAAGCGTGAATGATGAGGAGACCAAAGGCTGCCCTCCACCCGACAAAACGCTCGAGGGAACCGATGATCAAAAAGGCCAGCACGCCGGCCGCAGCCCGCGCCGAACCAAGAAAACCCACTGCCTTGGCCTGCTGCTCGCCGTGGTAATGGTTGGAAATCAGGACGACCAAGGTCGGGACCAGAGCCGCACCCGCCAGGCCGGCAAGAGCCTGGCCAAGAAGCAGGAACTTCGCCGAAGGGCTGAAGACCACCAAGAGGAGGGCAAGGAGAAACAATGCCACGGACGCTTGGAAAAAAATCTTGGATCCAAACCGTTGGCCCAGCTTTGCCCCGAGGAGCACAAAACCCGAGACGCCCATCGAGTACATGATGATCGCCGTGCCGATCGTCGTCGGCGGAACACCAAAGCTTTCCACCATCCCCCCCATGGACACGGGCAGGGCAGCCACGTTGAAGGACATGAGCGCCTGCCCCATGGCGATAACGATCATTGGCAGCCAGGGGTCGCGGATGGTTTTTGTGGTGCTCAAAATAGATTCGGAGTGATCGTCCAGACTTGAGGTTTTGAAACAAAGAGGTCCATGCCCAACTGCTGAGAAAGGACCTTGGCCACGAGTTGGCCTTTCACGCTGTTTCCGGCCGCATCGAGCGGCGGGGCAAATCCACTGCCTGCGCAGGCTCGATATAAATGCGCCCAAAACTCTGCAGCATCCGGGCGATGCTCTAAATACGTAAGCTCGCCTCCGAGGCCGAGACGTATATCTCGTCGTTCAGCGGAAGGGGTCGGCAGCGGACCGGTGCAAACGAATGGGGGTTCGGGCTGGGAAGAGTGTTCAATAATTTCGCTCATGCAGTCACGCTTTGCTCAACCAAGTTTTTTCTGTCAATCGCGGTCACGGAACGGCCGTTCTAGACTAAATATCCACCAGCAAGTTGGCGATGGCTTGTGATCGGAGGTTAGAGCCCGCACCGCCGCGCCAACAAGGGGCATGCGGATGCATACAATCTCTTTATTCGGCGGGGTCAACACCAATCCTTATTATTCATCTTCTTTTCCAGGACCAAGAGGTCTTCTTCTGCTCAACGAAAGGATGCTGCCGGAGTTTCTCAGCCGCGGGCTGGTGATTGTCGCAAGGGTGGCACGGTGGCGCCCGGCAGAGCTTCTCCTTTACGACCATCTGCAGCTGCGAAAGCAACGCCTGTTGGCCCTCCACTTCGCCACTTTACGATTCGAAATCCTGCGGTAATGTGTCGCTTTCATGGATCTCAAACTGCTCCTCAGCCTGGCTGTCTCCATCACGTTTTGCTCCTGCAGCTCGGTGGGGGTTCACTCCCTGCAAACCAACCGCGTCGCCGTTCGAGAGGCTCCTTCGCGCATCTGGGTGGAAAGATTTTCTGCGCCGCTTTCCGCCTTCCAGCTCGGCGAGCGCCCTGCATCTGAGAAGCGGGTCCTCCGGGACGCGATCGTCACAAACCTCGCCCGCAGCACATCCGGCCAGCTGAACACCCATGCGGCAAATTCATCCGTCCTTGGAGCCTCGAGCACATCCTCTCCGGGATCGTGGATCGTCCGCGGCCAGATTCAACGGGTTGATCAGGGCAGCCGCGCCCTCCGCGCCGGCATCGGCCTCGGTGCGGGCCGCACAGAAATGCGGACCAGCGTCACCGTTTTCAAGGTGACGGCCGCGGGGTTGGTCCCGCTCCTGAGGTTCAACACGACCGGCAGCTCGGGCCTGGAGCCCGGCGTCGCGCTGGGAATCGCGACCGGCGGGGTCGGCACCGTCTTGTCCGCAGCGAGTGCCGGCGGGACGTTGCTGATGGGCAGCCTCCCGGGAGTGAACACCGATATCGACCGCACCTCGTACGAAATCGCTGCCGTCCTCTCCCTCTATCTCCAGGACCGCGGCCTTCTCGGCCGCTCGCGCATACCGATCCAGCCGAAAATGAAGGGGGAGCTGCCGACCACCGTCAACTTGAGCCGGGCGATTCCCGCACCTCTTCGGACTCAATAGATCAGCGCGCTCCCGGCCATCCGCCCTCCCGCAGGTCGGACTCTGAGATTGCCCGATGCCTTACTCCGCTCCATAAGTTCTCCACCATGACACCTCCAGCCGTCCTCCAGTACCTTGCCACCAACGAAGAGCGCTTTATTGAGGAGCTCTTCGCCTACACCCGCATCCCCAGCATCAGCGCCCAGTCGGACCATGCCGGCGACATGCGAACCTGCGCGGAATGGCTGGTCGCGCGATGTATCAAAGCCGGCCTCAAGGCGGAAATCCGCAAGACCAGCGGCTACCCGGTGGTCTTCGCAAAGACGCCGAAGCCGGACCCGAAAAAGCCGACGTTCCTGGTCTACGGCCACTACGATGTCCAGCCGCCGGAGCCGCTCGATCTCTGGACCTCGCCGGCCTTTGAGCCCCGCCGGGTCGGGCGCAACGTCTACGCCCGCGGGATCAGCGACAACAAGGGCCAGCACCTCGCCCACATCAACGCCGTCGAGGCCTGGCTGAAGACCGGAAACGAGCTGCCCTGCAACGTGAACTTCCTGATCGAGGGCGAGGAGGAGGTCGGGTCAAAGGCGCTCTACGAATTCCTGCCGAAGCACGCAAAGGAACTCGCCTGCAAGGCCCTCGTGGTCTCGGACACCGAAATCCCGGGCATGAAGCACCCCGCGCTCTGCTACTCGCTGCGGGGCATGGCCCCGATCGAGATCCGCCTCGACGGCCCGGACCGCGACCTGCACTCCGGCCTGTTTGGCGGGGCGGTGGACAACCCGGCGATGGTACTCTGCCAGATGCTCGGGCAGCTGCGGAACAAGCGCGGGAGCGTCACGATCCCCGGCTTCTACGACGACGTCGTGAAGCTCTCCGCCTACGAGCGCAAGCAGATGGCGAAGGTCCCGTTCAACGAGGCCAAATTCCGCAAGTCCGTCGGTGTGGCGGCGCTCTTTGGCGAGGCCGGCTACACCCCGGATGAGCAGCGCGCCGCGCGGCCGACGTTTGAAATCAACGGCCTCACCAGCGGCTACCAAGGCGAGGGCGGGAAGACGATCGTCCCCTCGTGGGCGAGCGCCAAGGTCACGATGCGCCTCGTCGCCGATCAGGATCCGAAAAAAATCCTCGCGCTCGTGAAGAAGCATCTGAAAGCGATTTGCCCGCCGACCGTGAAGCTCACGGTCACCGAGGGCCAGGGCGGCGGACCTTACATGGTCGACCCCACCGGACCGCTCGCGCAGGCCTGTATGCGCGCCGCAAAGCTCGGGTTCGGCCACGAGTGCCTCCTCGCCCGGGGTGGGGGAAGCATTCCGATCATCGCGGCGTTCAAGGAGCACCTCAAAGCGGATTCCCTCATGCTCGGGCTCGCGCTGCCCGACGACAACGCGCACTCGCCCGACGAGAAGTTTTCCCTCGACGCCTACATGGCGGGCATGCAGATGGCCGCCCACCTCTGGCCGGAACTTGCCTCAGTGGGCTGAGGCAACCCGCGCGCAGGAATCGATCTGTCGCTTGACCGGCGCCTGTTACGCGCATAACATAAACACGTTATGGCCACAATGACCGTCCGCACGACTGTCGCCTTTGATCCGGCGAGTGCCGCAAGGCTTGAGCGGCTTGCGATGCGATGGGGTGTCTCGAAATCGGAAACTCTTCGGCGGGCCTTGGAAGATGCGGAGCGGAAAGCCACCAACGCGAATATTGGGGAGCCCGATTTTCAGGGAATGACTCCACTGCAGATTCTTCAGTGGCTCGATGGAAACCCGTCGCCGCGCGTTCCGGGAGGCTGGGGCGATGACCCGCACCAGGAGCTCCACGAACTGCGCGAGTTCGATGCACTGATCGAGGAGGACCGGGAGCTTGCACGACCGGGCACGAGGGTCGCGGAGGACACCATCGGCAACAAATCATGATTCACCTTGATGCCAACCTTCTGATCGCACTCATCAAAATTTCCGACCCTCACCACCCCACGGCAGGTCGGATCATTTCGGGCACTGGCCCGTTCGGGTGTTCCTCCATCGCATGGCCTGAAACTCCATGAAAACGAAAGCGACTGAGTTGACCCTCCGACGGGCAGGCGATCGCGGCCATGCCGATCACGGCTGGCTGAAGTCGAGCCATACGTTTTCTTTTGCCGGCTACCACGATCCCGCGCACATGGGCTTTCGCTCGCTGCGCGTGATCAATGACGATCGCGTCGCGCCGGGCAGGGGGTTCGGCACCCACCCGCATCGCGACATGGAGATTTTCAGCTATGTGCTGGAAGGCGCTCTCGAGCACAAGGACAGCCTCGGCAACGGCCACGTGCTCAAGCCCGGCCAGACGGTCACGCACGAGCTGATGGCCGGCCGGGGTGCGTGGCTGCAAATCGCCCAAGGGGACTTGACGCTCAACGGCGCCGTGCTGCAGACGGGCGACGGCGCGAGCACCGAACAAGCGGGCACGTTGACCCTCACCGCCACCCACACGACCGAAGCGATCCTGTTCGATCTCAACTAACCAGGGGAGCGGGGGACATAAGTCCTATAGGACATATAGGTCCTATGTCCGACGGCCAGGCGCTTTTCGAGCGAGCGCCCGCAGGGCGGCGATATTTTCGCTCATCCACCGGTAGAGTGAAGCGCCGACCAGGGTGCCGAGGGCGATCGAGGTGATCACGTAAATCACGGTGATCAGGCCATCGAGCCCCGCCGCGCGGTCGCTAAGCATGCGGGTCACGCTGAGCAGACCAAGCGCTCCGGGCACGAGAAGCCAGAACGCAGGGAAAAACGTCACGGCCGCCGGGGGTCCGCGGAAGCGGTACTGGATCAGATAGCCGAGCGGCGTCGCAACGAGCATGCCGAAGAACCCGCTCAGCTCGCTGCTGAAAAGCCCGGAGGCAAAGCGCTGCGCGGCGAAGGCCAGCAAGAGAACAAGGATCATCCACTGGAGCGAATTCCGCGGCGCCGAAAAGTGAAGGTAGACACCCACTCCGAAAACCAGAACGCCGGCCCATGGAGCCCACAGCGCCATTCCATAGTTGCCTGACGAGTAGACGAGGTCCGCCGGCACGTAGCCAGTGAAGATCGCCCCGATCGCCAGGCCAAACGCGAGCAGGACGAGCTGGACGAATCCGGCAATCAGCCGGCTCGATCCGCTGACCATATCCCCGTAGGCGAGCTCGAGCATTCCGAGCGTCAGCATGCCGCCGGGCAGGAAGGTCACAAGCGGCGGAACAAGGGCATGAAGCGGGTCCACAGGAATCCCATGCCGGATGGCCAAAAAAACGAGCGAGGAAACCACGGCGGCGGCGATCACCGGCAGCGGCACCGACAGCAACGTGCGGCCAAGGTTGAAGAGCTTGATCAGGCCCACGATGAGCCCCAGCACCGCCGCTGCAGCGAGGTTGGTCGCCGTTGGCATCAGCACGAGGGCCAGCCCGACCGTGAGGATCACATGGCCGACAACATGGCCCGCCGGCCCGAAGCGCACCTTCTGCCGACGGATCGCGGCGAGGCGCTTCAGCCCGTCCCTCGGATCCACGCCAGCGCGCTGGGCCTCCTCCCCGAGCGCGTAAACATCGGCCATCTGGTCCAGCCGCAGCATCTGCGGCTCGCTTTCCGCCAGCGTGACCCGCTCGCCGCTGCTGTCGTGGAGCGAGATAAAGACGGCCGTCGGGAACGCCACGACCCGGGATTTTCGCATGCCGTAGGCGGAAGCGATTGCTCGCAGGAGCTTCTCCACCTTTGCCGTCTGCTCGCCGCACGCCAGATAGCCCCGCCCCAGCCGGGAAAGGAACTCGAGGAGGACGGCCGTGTTCGGGGGCGGGGTTTCGGCAGGGGGAGATTCGGAGATCATGATTTCGGCAGTCGAACCGCTAAAATTAACTAACTACCTATTTTCGATCCGCAGGCGGAAACGCGCACCGCAGCGGTTTTCCTTTGCTTGTCCGATAAACCGTAAAATCCGTGCGGTCCACGGTCAAAATCGTGGCAGATCCTTCACGATGAGTCTCGTAAAGCCGCACGAGACAGGCGTCGGCCAGATCCATCGGCAGGTCGGCATACTTGGCGCACAGCTCGCCGATCAGGCGGGCCTCGCGTTGCAGATCAAAACGACAGACGATCAGTTTTTTGTCGATCGCCTCCATCAGGCGAACGGACGAGCCCAGAAGGTGAGATGCCTCCGTAATCACGGCCTCACATGTCACCAGAGGGAGCGGCAACCGCCCCAGCAATTCCTCGGCCCAGGACTTGTATTTAGGTTCCCGGCGGGCAAAAGCGCTGACCAGCGGCCCGGTATCCACCAGATACGTCATGCGGCTCATTTCTTCATGGCGCGTCGCACCGCGTCATTCGTGGGCGCGGAAACGTCAACAGCTACAGATCCGAAAAATCTGGAAAGAGGGGACGAATCGCGGGACGTGACTTCCTTCATTTTCCCCCGGATTGCCTGGCGGACAAATTCGTTGACGCTCCCTCCCTGCCGGGCCGCAATTTCAAACAACGCCCGCTTGTCTTCGGACGGAAGACGGATCGATAGTGTTTCGCTCATGAAATGTATGTCACACAACATTTCCACGTTGTCAATGGCGGTGCGGATCTGACAAGGCGACAATACGCAGGACGGATGTCTTACTCACTGGCAAAGGCCGGGATGTCAGGCAGCCAAAATCCCAGCCTCAAAAGGGTGCCAGTCCTGTGCATTGAGCCTTTTGGGTCGGCGGAGTGCTGCGGTAAATCGGATGGGCATTGGGGGAACGGCTGGATATTTTGCATAACCGTCAGGAAGCGGAGCTACAGCCCCCACGGAAGTCCCAGCAAAAACCATGCGACGAAGAGCAGCGTCCACACGACGTAGAGGGCGATCACGTACGGGATCATGAGCGCCACAATCGTTCCGACCCCGGCCTTGGCGTCATATTTTTGGGCGAAGACGACGATCAGCGCGAAGTAGGCGTTCAGCGGGGTGATGACGTTGATCGGCGAATCCGCAATCCGGTAGGCCGCGAGCACCGCCTCGGGGGCCACATTCAGCTGGACGAGGAGCGGCACGAAGATCGGCGCGAAGAGCGCCCACTTCGCGATCGCGCCGGAGATGAGCAGATCGATGAGGCTGACCACCACGATGAACCCGAGTAGCAGCAGCAGGGGGGGGACGCTGGCGGACTTCAGCACGTCGGCCATCGACACGGCGAGGATCGTTCCAATGTTGCTGTAGTTGAAGTAGGCGATGAACTGGCTCAGGATGAAGAGCAGGAGGATGAGGCTCCCGAGTCCCGCGATCGCCTTCTCCATCGCCTTGATGACATCGGTGCCGCTTTTCATCGTCCGGGCCCCGAAGCCGTAGGCGGCACCGGTGACCAGAAACAGCACCATGATCACCGCGATCAGGCCGTTCATGAAGGGCGAGTTGCCGATGAGGGCTCCGGTCTCCGGGCTCCGCAGCGCGGCGCCCGGCCCAAGGGTCAGGAAGCCTAGAACGACGAGGACGGCGGCCAGCCCGAAGGCCGCAAATTTCAGCCCGCGCGACTCGTCGCCCAGCACTCCGGCTTCTGCAGTGTCGGGGGTTCCCGCCAGGTCGCCCGCATTTTCCGGCTCGTATTTCCCCAGCCGCGGCTCGATCACCCGCTGCGTGATGAGCGTGATCACCACCGTGAGCACGATGACCGACGCGATGGAAAACCAAAAGTTCGCGGTCAGGTCGATCGAGAGGGCGGGGTTCACGAGGTGGATCGCGTCGTTGGTGAACTCGGTGAGGACGGCGTCGAGCGGCTTGATGAGCATGTTCACCGTGAACGCGCCGGCGACGGCGGCGAAGCCCGCGGCCAGGCCGGCGAGCGGATGCCGTCCCACGCTCAGGAACGCGGACCCGGCCAGCGGGATCAGCACGAGGTAGCCGGCGTCCGCCGCGATGCTCGACACGATGCCAACAAAAACCAGGATGTAGCCAATCGCCCACCCGGGCGAGACGGCCACCAGCTTGCGAATGAGCGCCTTGATCAGGCCGGAGGCCTCGGCCACGCCGACCCCGACCATCGCGACGATGATGAGTCCGACGGCGGTGAAGCTCATGAAGTTCGGGATGACCGAGGCGTAGATGAAGCGGATCCCCTCGGTCGTGAGGAGGCTTCTAGCGGCGACCGTGCCCGTCAGGATCTTGTCGGTCACCGGGTCGATCACCTGCTGGCTCACGGACGCGCCGAAGAGGTGCATGATGTGCGAGAGAATGATGACCGCCACCATAAGCGATAGGAAGATCATCGCCGGGTGAGGGACCTTGTTCCCGACCTTTTCCACAACGTCCAACATCCGCTTCATCAGGCCGCCGCTTGCTTCCGGGGTTTGAATCGCTTCCATATAAATAATTTTTTCCTCCCCGGTCATGTGGCATTCCAGCTTCGAAACTCCGGCAGCCGTCTTTCGAAGTCGGCCAGCGTCATCCCGACGACCTGGTCCATGTTGTAATACCTGTACGTCGCCAGCCGTCCGATGAACGACACGTGTTTCTCCAGAACCGCGCGCTCCTCGTATTTTTTGTAGAGTGCCGCCGCATCGGGGGCCGGGATCGGATAGTACGCTTCCTTCCCGGGCCCGAAGTCGTCCGGGTACTCGCGCACGATCGTCGTATTCGACGTCGCCTGTCCGGTGGCGTGTTTGATTTCGACGATCCGGGTGAACTCCTCGTCGTTCGGGTAATTCACCTGCATGGCTGGCTGCCAGAAGCCCGGACGCCCGGCGATGGCGAGGCGCCCGGCGAGCTGGTCTCCGGTGAACGACTCGTTTTCAAAGCGCAGCGAGCGGTACGGAAGGGGGCCGAAACAGTTGCCGTAATACGCATCAATCGGCCCGGTATAAACCATATGGCGGAAGGAGACATGCGGCAGCACCTCCCGGTAGTCGGTGTTGAGGAGCAGGCGGACCCTGTCGCCGCACGCGCGGATCATGCCCTCAAACATCTTGTGGTAGCCGGCCTTCGGCAGCGCCTGGAAGTCCTCGCGCAGGTAGCTGTCGTCCCGGTTCGTGCGCACCGGGATCCGCCCGCAGACCGACGCGTCGAGGTCCTTCGGATGGCGCTTCCACTGCTTGAGCGTGTAGCCTTTAAAAAACTTTTCGTAGAGGTCCCATCCGACCTGCGAGATGATGACCTCCTCGGAGTTTTGCGGGTTGTCGATCGGCACGCGGTTGGCTTCGAGCCAGGACTTGAACTCCTCCTCCGTCGCCGGGCGCCCGACGATCTGCTCGAACGTGTTCAGGTTGATCGGGAACTTCCAATAGCGGCCCTGCGAATACGACAGGATCTGGTACGGCACCGGATGCCATTCGGTGAACTGCGTGAGGTACTCGCGGATCTTCGGCGAGTTCGTCCGGAAATAATGCGGCCCGTATTTGTGGACGAGAACGCCGTGGCCGTCGTGCTCGTCCTGCGCGTTGCCGCCGAAGTGGCCGCGCTTCTCAACGACCAGCGACGTGCGCCCCAATTGGGTGGCCGCGCGCTCGGCGAAGACAAGGCCGGAAAATCCAGCCCCAACGATCAGAAAATCAAAGTTCCAGCCCATCGCGGACAAACCGTATGCCGGATGGCGGGGGAAGGAAATCCCTATTGCGGATCAAGCGTTCGGCGGCGCACCATTTCTTCTTGCCATCGATGGACGGGCGAATGTAGTACTACCGACTCTGGTGACCCGAAAGTCCCCGACAACGGGTTTTCGTCCGAGCCTTGCTGCCACCAACAGCAGCCAGCGCGGCAGGAACTTTAGTTCCGCCTTGCGGGTCATTGGAAATCATCAAGAAGCATCCCTAGCTCAATGGTAGAGCAGTTGACTCTTAATCAATTGGTTCCCGGTTCGAGCCCGGGGGGGTGCAGTCCTGATAATCAGTGCGTTACGAAAAAAGCTTTCGCTCAATAAGTCGTTTGTCACTTCAATCTCGCTCCCGGTAGCCGGAGCCACACCTCGACGTTGGTAAAAACGCACTTGTATCGATAGCCTGTTTGTTTAACGATCTATTGATCGATATGGAAACCGTTACCGTCTCGCCAAAATTTCAAGTTGTTATTCCCCTGAGCATCCGCAGGGAGCTCGATCTGCAGCCGGGAATGAAGCTTCATGTATTTCGGCATGATGAGAGCGTGGAATTCATTCCCCTGAAGAGAATCAAAGGAATGCGTGGTTTTCTCAAGGGCATTGATCCCTCGATTCCAAGAGAGGGTGATCGCCTGTGAACGTCGTGGATTCTTCGGCCTGGCTCGAGTATTTTGCAGACACGGATCGCGCCGATCTTTTTGCCGAGACGATTGAGGACACCGATCACTTGGTTGTACCGAGTATCTGCGTCTATGAAGTTTGCAAAAAGGTACTTCGCGAGAGAGGAGACAATGCCGCCACGCAGGTTTTCAGTTTGATGAGTCTTGGACGTGTGGTTGATTTCGATTCTTCATTGGCTCTGGAAGCTGCGCGCCATTCTCTTCCAATGGCCGACAGCATCATTTTCTCAACTGCGCTTCGATTCGAGGCTGTCCTTTGGACACAAGACAGCCATTTCGAGCACATTCCCGGAGTGCGGTATTTCCCGAAATAGAAGCCCCACACAAACGAGCTGCCTCAGCGCAATTGCCAAGTCCTCCGGTCCTGATCTATTCTGAACAGCTGATGGAACAATACCACCGTCTCCTGCGCCTCGTCCTCGACAGCGGCCGCTACAAATCCGACCGGACCGGCACCGGGACGTATTCGGTTTTTGGGGCACAGGAGCGCTTTGACCTGCGGGCAGGATTTCCATTGCTGACGACGAAGAAGCTGCACCTGCGGTCGATTCTCCACGAGCTCCTCTGGTTTTTGAAAGGGGACACGAACGTCGGATACCTTCGTGAGAACCGGGTCACGATCTGGGATGAGTGGGCGGATGAAAACGGCGACCTCGGGCGGGTTTACGGGGCGCAGTGGCGGGACTGGAGGCGCCCGGACGGGTCCTCGCTCGACCAGATCGAGGACGTCGTCCGCCAGATCCGCACGAACCCGGACAGCCGCCGGCTCGTCGTCTCGGCGTGGAATCCCGGCGAGCTTCCGCTCATGGCCCTGGCCCCGTGCCATGCGCTGTTCCAATTTTATGTGCAGGACGGCGAGCTGAGCTGCCAGCTCTACCAGCGGAGCGCCGACCTGTTCCTCGGGGTTCCGTTCAACATCGCCTCGTACGCGCTGCTCACCCTGATGGTTGCCCAGGTCACCGGGTTGAAGCCGGGCGATTTTATCCACACGTTTGGCGACCTGCACCTCTACGCAAACCATCTCGACCAGGCCCGCGAGCAGCTCGCCCGCCCGTGCCGTCCCCTCCCCCGCATGGTCCTCAACCCCGAGCAGAAATCCCTGGAGGATTTCCGCTACGAGGATTTTACTCTCGAAGGATACGATCCGCACCCGGCCATCAAGGCCCCGATCTCGGTATGAGGCGGGACGCACGCTCCACCGTCCGGGGAAATTCCCTGCGGCAAAACCTGCCGGCGTTTTGCCGATGATCGCCATCGCCGCGATGTCCCGGGAGCGGGTGATCGGGTGCGAGGGAAAAATCCCCTGGCACCTCCCGGAGGACCTCAGATTTTTCAAGCGCACCACCATCGGGCATGTGATCGTGATGGGCCGAAAGACGTTTGAGTCGCTCGGGCGGCCGCTCCCCGGGCGCGAGAACTGGGTGGTTTCGCGCGGGGCTTCGTTTGACGGGGCACAGATGTTTCGCGATCCGGCAGACGTGCCCGAGGCGGCCGGGGGCCGGGAGGTTTTTGTGATCGGAGGTGCCGAGATCTACGCGGCTCTTCTGCCCTGCTGCCAGGAGATCCTGCTCACCCACGTGGACCTCTCGGTCCCGGGCGACACCTGGTTTCCGGACTTTGAGAAGGATTTTGACGCGGGCGAGGTCGTCCAGCGCGGCGAGGGCTTTGAGATCCGGCGGCACCGGAGGATCTAGTCTGGCGGCAGCAGGCTCTTTTCCATGTCTTCGAGGACGATCGCAATCGGGAGTTGGATCACGTGCCGGCAGTAGGCGGTCTCGGTGGAATCAAAAGTGCCGTTCTCAAAATATTTGTTTGCCGGCGCTCCGCCGCCGCAAAGGTTAAAATACGAGCACTCCGCACGGCACCGCCCGACCCCGGCCTGCGTGTCGCGGAGGACGGCGAGAAAGTTTTCCTGTGAGAGAGCGCCCTCGAGTCCGCCATTGTGGAAGGATCCAAACGCAAACGCTCCATACTCGGGGGTTGTGAGCCCGAGCATTTCGGGGGAAAACGTGGAGAAATTCCCCTGCCAATCGACGCTCAGGATCCCGAACGGCCGGACCTGTTCGTTTTCGAAGACAAACTCGTCGATGGCGGCATCGCGCTGGCGCAGGATCCGCTGCAGGGCAAAATCAAATTCCCGGACCCGGACCGCTCCGCCGGTCGCCTTCTGGCGCTCAAACATCCGCCGGAAAAATGCCTGGACCCGTCCGCTGTGGGAATCCTCCAGCGAGCTTTTTGTATTGATCCCCTCCTGCTCCTCGACGTTGAACCCGAACCGGACGATCCCGTTGCCCACAAAAAAGTCAAAGATCTCGTCCGCATGGTCGAGGGAATTTTCCGTGATCACCGAGATGACGTGAAAGTCGATTTTGTGTTTTCGGAGGAGGTCGACCCCGCGCATCGCCTTGGCGTGCGTGCCCTGGCCCTGGCGCGTTTTTCGGTGGGCATCATGGATCGCCGCCGGGCCGTCGATGCTCAGGCCCAGGCAGATTCCGGTCTCCCGAATGAACTCGCACCAGTCGTCGTTGAGGAGCGTCCCGTTGCTCTGAAACGAATGGACGATTTTCAAGCCCGGCGGAGCCTCTTCGAGGATGACCTGAAATGCGACCCGGTACCAACTGATCGGAACCGCCATCGGCTCGCCGGCATGCCAGACGAACGTCAGCAACTCGTGCACGAGGTCGGTTGCAAAAATTCCCCGAACGACCGCCCGGAGCGTCACCTCGCTCATCCGATGGGTCTCGGATCGCGACGGCAGATAGCAGTAGTCGCAATTAATATTGCAGAACGGCGAAGGCTGAATCACAGCCAGCCTCAGCCACTCGTCCCGCGCGACGCAGGACTCTTCGGGCCGCGCGGATTCCTGACCCTGGAGGTCTGGGGCTACCAATTGTGCCAGTTGCCCCAACCGCCGTTGTGCCAGTTGTGCCAGCCGTTGCCCCAGTTGTGCCAGCCCCCGTTGCCCCAGCCATTCCGCCACCACATCATTCCGGGATCGGTCTGGTCAACGCCCTGACCGGGCAGGATGGCACCGCCGGACGGCGCGTTCAGTGACTCGCGAATCTTGGCGACGCGCGCGTCCACCGGCGAATCTTGGGCCGGTAGAGCGGCTGCTTCGGATGACTGGCCTGCGGCGAGGGCGATGGCTCCGCCCAGCATCAGGGACTTGAGGTGGTTGGTAAACGTGGGTTTCATAGTTTTCCTTGGATGAGCTGTTGGGCCGCCGCTTTGGCCGACGCGGACTGCTCGGCCAGGCAGGCGTCGTGAAGTTTGATGTCAAAAAGAAAGGCGCTGCCTTCCCCGGTCGAGGTATTCAGGTCGAAGATAGCCCCGTTAGTCTTCGAAAGCCAAACCGTCGAAGGACCGCCATCAGAGGAGTTCTGCCCCATTCCGAAGGCGTTGATCAGAATCCCCTTCAGCGCCAGTGAGTCCTGGCCGTCGTCGGTGTGAAGAGCCACCCCGTAGAGCTTGCCGTCAAAAACATAGTAGAGGATCTCGTCCAGAAGAGCCGGTCCCATCAAAAGCTTCGCTCCCTCTTTTTTGTAGATCTTCAGGGTCCCCCGGTCCTGCTCGACCTCAAACCCCTTGCTGGGGAAGGCCTCGCCAAACTTCAGCCCGCCAAACCCGGGAAACTTCTCCAAGTTCGCCAGCTTCGCCTGATCGGCCGCCGCAAGCTTTGTTTCGTCCTCCCCCGGCTGCGAGGCCGGCGGAGGGGCCTCCTGAGCAAATACAGGAGTGAGTGATAATGCCCCGACGACTGCGAACCGCTTGATGCTCGAAATCATGATTCGGGTCAGTAATTGTTGGGCGCGCGTTTTGCAATCGTTTTTTTCGAGAAGTTTTTGCAAAGGAAATTCCGAGCTTCCCTTTGCCCGGTTCGTCGGTAAGTGTTCCCTCGCGTATGCGATATCTTCGTCCATTGGCTGTTGCCATGCTGACCTTCTGCCAGCCCGGTTGGGGTGCGGATGATGCCGCCTTGGCCACGGGAAGAAATTTTTCGCCGTTTTTGCTCACCCTCGAGCCATCGCTTCAGATGAGCCCGTTGCCGGGATGGATGCAGCAACCGGCGCTGGTGCGCGAGGAGACGGCGACTGTCGAGATTCCGCTTCCGGCGCTCTGGCAGTCGCCGACCGCAGAGTTTTTTGCCCTCACGGTTGTCTTTAACGACCGCGGCGATGGCGGTCCGGCGGTCGAATGGCGTGCTCCGGATGGTTCGACGACCGCCATCTCCAACGGGTTGGGAGAAGCTGGAACGTCTCTGGGTTTTAACGCCCGCACGGTCCTTCTCCCGCAGGCACTCACCCGCGCGGGCGGCACGCTCCTCCTCTCGTATTACGGAAATTTTGAAAGCCTGCTGAGCCTGTCCGTGCGTCCGGCGCGCGGGGATTTGCTGGCCGTTTTGGGCGGCGGGAGCGATCCGGTTTTGGTGGATGAAGGGCTGCGGGTTTTTGAGCGCGCCGAGGTGGATGGCGGCCGGATCAACCCGCTCACCGGCGATCTGCGGCAGGGATCGATCATTGACGCGGAGCTCTCCGCATCTGTCGAACCGCTTGAGGGCGAGATCGAGTTTTTGGTTCCCACCGACGGAGTCGTCGAGGGAACGGTCCTGCGTTTGGATGCGCTTGGCCTTGATCCCGAGGCGAGGATCGAGGTGCGCGTCAACCAAGTGCTGGTCGGCAGCCTGGGGTTCACCCCCTTCCGCCTCGACGATCCGGCCTTGGTCACCGACACCTTGGGGCGCCTTGTCATCGCGGGCTGGCGGACGGGCACGCTCTTCATTCCGGCCCGGCTGTGGATGGAGGGAGAAAATTCGATCCTCGTGACGCTGAAGCGATCGGCCGTCGAGACCGGCCGCTCGGTGTTTATCCGGAATACCGGGCTGCACCTCCGATTTGGGGGGGAGGAAATGCCCGCCGATCCGGACCTCACGCTCCCCGACCCTCTGGTCCCCGATCCGGAAGATATCCCGCTGCCAGAGATCATCACCGGCGTCCGCTGACGACCTTCTACTGCTCCGGGCTCATGAGCGCGGCGGCCCGGCACTTCAGGCGGAACGCGAGGGATCCCTTTTCGAAGCGGCTTAAATCCTCCGGGAGGCTCCGGTCAAAATCCGCAAGGAACATGTCCTCGACCTCCTTCGCAAACCCGGTGTCGAGCACTGCGGCCGACAGCTCAAAGTTGAGCATGAACGACCGGTAATCGAGATTGATCGAGCCCACGATGGCGAAGTTATCATCTGCCAGGAGGACCTTCTGGTGCATGAATCCCGGCTGGTACCGCCACACCTTCACCCCGGCGGCCTCCAGCCTCTGGTAATAGGTGAATGAGGAAAGCCACGGGAGCAGATGGTCGGCAAACTGCGGCAGAATAATCCGGACATCGACCCCGCGGAGCGCCGCGTGGCAGAGGTCGGTGAGCAGCGGGCTGGAGGGAACAAAGTACGGGCTGGCCAGCCAGAGGCGATGCTGGGCGTCCTGGATCACCGATAGGTATACCGCCGCGCAGACCCCCCATTCTTCGGCAGGACCCGAGGCGACCGGGAAGACAATCGCATCCGACGGCGCTGCCGCCGGGCCGGACGTCAGGCGGTGTGCCGGAAGTGACTTCGTCGCGTAGTTCCAATCCTCCAGGAACGGAACCTGAAACCCGGCGACCGCAGGCCCCTCGATCCGTACCTGCGTATCCCGCCAGGGCCCGAACTTTTTGCTTCGTCCCATGTATTCGTCCCCGGCATTGAGGCCTCCCACAAACGCGACCTTTCCGTCGGCGATGACCAGCTTCCGGTGGTTGCGAAAATTGATTTGAAAATGCCGCCCATGCTGGCGGTTGGTGATAAACGCCTGGACCTGGACGCCTCCCTGAATCAGCCGGTCGCCCCATGCGGGCGGCAGCGCCTTCGATCCAACCTGGTCGTACATCACCAGGCACTCGACCCCCCGGGCTGCCGCCGCCAGTAGACGGTCGGCCAGATCCCGTCCGACACGGTCATCATGAATGATAAAAAATTGGACCCAGACCGATTCGCGCGCCCGGTCGATTGCTTCAAAGATCGCCCCAAACGTCGCCGCCCCATCGATGAGCAGGTGCACCGCATTTTTCCCGGTGGCTGGGAGCCCGCTCAGGTTTTCTGCGACCCGCGAGCCGTCGCTGCAGAGCAGGCTGATCTCGGCCCGGTACCCGTCGAGATGGCGCGCCGTCGACCGCAGGGCTGCGTCGAGGTCCGGCGACCCTCCCGTGCCCGCCCGGACATACCCGGAAAACCGGGACTCTCCGAAGACCAGAAATAGCGGGATCGCGAACACCGGGATGATGACGAGGGCGATCGCCCACCCGATCGCCGACTGCGGGGTCCGGGCCATGAGGATCGCACGAAGCGCCAGAAAAACCCCGGCGATCTGGATGATTGCGGCAACAACCGAGCCGAGGAAAATCAAGTGAGCCACATCTGATGATGGCGGCAGATCCCGGATCGTTCAACCCGAAAACCAAAGGGATGGTTTCGGGTTGATATCTGAGGGAGGCTGGAGCATTCTTACCGACCGCCCGTTTCCTTCTTGTGATTACCCAAATGCGAAAAGCCATGCTGATCGCCAGCAGCCTTCTGATGACGGCGATGCTGGCCTGGTCGCAGGAGGCGTCTGACCTGTTCCTGCGGGCGTACCAGGATTTTCAGAGCGGGGAGAAGCTCGAGCGCGATGGCAGCCCGAGGGAGGCCTTTGCCCGCTACCAGAGCGCGGCCAAACTTTTGGAGGCGATCATCAAAGCCGATCCGGACTGGCAGCCGCCGGTGGTCGAGTTTCGTCTCAAAAAGACCCGGGACAACATCGCCCGGCTCGAGCAGCAGGTCGCTGCGCTGCCAGCGGCCGACGACGGCCCGGAGGGTCCGCTTCCGCAGGCCGAGAGCGTCTCGATCCCGCCCCCGGCGATCAACACGACACGTCCGCTCACGACCGCCCGTCCAAGCCCGACCCCCCTTCCCACCAGCACCGGCGTGACGGGGGCCTCCCAGGCCCAGCGCCAGCAGATGGCTGCGCTCCGCGAGGAAAACGACCAGCTCAAGGAGCGGTTGGCCCGCCAGGCGGCCGAGCTTAAAAGCGCGCTCTTTGCGGTCGATAAAACCAAGGTCACGGTTGTCGAGCTCAAGGCACAGCTCGCCCAGGCTCAGGACGCGATGGAAAATGCGGTCCGCGACCGCGAAATCCGGACGGCCACCGCCCCCCGGGCAGACGACCCGAGGCTCGCGGAACTCAGCGACAAGATCCTGACTGCGGAGGCGGAAAATGAGGCGCTGGTGGACGAAAATTCGCGGCTCCTGGCCAAGCTGGAGAAAGCCTCGCAGTATCTTGCCTCGGCAGAGGCCGGGTCGAAAGTCCTCGAATCCGACCGGAAGAAGATCGCCAAGCAGCGGGATGAGGCGATAGCCCGCACCAAAAAGATTAAGGATAACACAGAGGTGCTAGAGCAGCTCGCGCAGGAAAAACGGGATCTCGAAAAGAAGTTTGCCGCCGAGAAAAAAGATCTGGAGAAGAAGCTGGCCGAGGCGACGGATTCCGAGAAGCTGGACCGGTTGGCCGCCGAGAACAGGGTGCTGGCCGAGAAGCTGGAGCTGTCAGAAAAGAAGCTCGCCGACGCTGCGGCCAAGCCGGCCGAGAGCGACAAGCTCCTCGCCGAGCTTCGGAGCGAGATCAACTCGCTCAACGACCGCCTTCTGGAGAGCCAGTCGCAGATCGCCGCCCGCGAGGACCAGATCCAGGCGCTCGCCAAGCAGCTGGACGAGTCGTCCGGCGAGGTGGCCCGGCTCCGCCTGAACCCCCAGCCATCCGCCGACGAGAAGCGCACGATCGTCGAAAACGACCTCCTCCGCGCGATCATCCTCCGCCAGATCAAGGACCAGGCGGAACGCGATGTCGCCAGCGTCGAGTTGGAGAAGGAGATCCAGACGCTGCAGGTGAAGTCAGACACAATCGCCCGTCAGATCGAAGTGCTCCGGAAGCCGGCTTTCCGGCTCAGCGATGATGAGAAGCTGCTTTTCCGCGAGCCGGTCGCCATGCTGAGCGAGGCCGACCCGGAGTCGCTCTCGGTCACCCTCGCCATCGCCAAGCCAGCCAATGGGTTTCCCGAGCCGCTGCCGGCGGAGGGCCCGGAATCGCTTCCCGAACCGACCCGCGACCTTGTTGACCAGGCGCGCAAACTTTTTGATTCCGGCCGGTTTGGCGATGCCGAAAAGCTCTACCAGCAGATCGTGGACGCCGCCCCGAATAACTACTTCGCGCTTTCAAACCTCGGCGTCACGCAGATCCAGTCGCGCAAGCTCTCGGCGGCGGAAGTCGCGCTCAAGAAGGCCACGGAAATAAATCCGAAAGACGCCTTTGCCGCAACAAACCTCGGCGTCGTCTTCTGCAAGCAGGGCCGCTTCGACGAGGCGATGGCCTCGCTCAAGGAGGCTCTCGCCTCGGATGCCAAGGACCATATCGCCCAGAACTACCTCGGGATCTGCTACGGCGAGAAGGGCATGAAGCCCGAGGCGGAGGCCGCTTTCCTGCGCAGCATCGAGATCCGCGGGGAATACCCGGACGCCCACTTTAACCTGGCGGTTCTTTACGCCACCAGCCAGCCGCCCTCGCTGGAGAAGGCACGCGAGCATTACAACAGGGCGGTCAAGAACGGCTCCGAGCCGGATCCCTCGCTGGAGCAGCTCCTGCGCTGAAGGCTTTTCGGGACCGACAAAGTCAGCGGACCGCCGGTGCGGGAGGGAAGAGCGGGTGGCCCTCGGTGGCCTGGCGGATTTCACGGACTTGGCTTTCCGTAACCGGGGGAGCGGCGGGATGCCAGCGGACGTAGAGGTCGTTGATGACCGACGCGATCTGCGCATCGTTCAGGTCGAACCTCCAGGCGGGCATGATCCCGCTGAACGTTTTTCCATCCCGTACCACCTTTCCCTTCATGCCCAGGAGGAGGAGGCGGATGAGATCCTCCGGGGGCCCCTGAAGGAACGGGGAGCCAGAAAGGGGCGGGCAGAGGCCCGGGATGCCGCGGCCGTCCGGCTCATGGCAGGCGGTGCACTTGGCCATGAAAATCTGGCGCCCTGTCAGCGGGGCCAGCTCGAGAGGTTCGTCCGGAGGCGAGCAAGAAGGGGCTGCGGCGACAGCGAGCAAGGCCCATCGCGCGAGCGTCATTTGCTGGAGGGCGGCTGGCTGGCGGGGACCGGCATCCCCAGCAGGCGCTGGATGTCGTCGGCAATCGCCCCGCTCTCGGTCATCTGGTCGAAGCGGTAGAGGAGGCGCATGTTCCCCTGCGGATCGATAAGGTGGGTATACGTCGAGTGGTCGATCATGTAGTCGGATTTGTCCTCCCCCACTGGCGGAGCCTTGCGGAAGAATGCGCCGTACGCCCGCGCGGCCGCTCCGATATCGGCCGGATTTCCGGTCAGCCCGATGAACTGCTCGTGGAAGAAGGGCACGTAGTCTTTGAGCGTGTCCGGGGTATCCCGCTCGTCCACGCTGATGAAGACGACCTTCACCTTTTCCTGAGCGGCAGGGGGGAGCTTGCGGAAGACCGCGGCAAGGTTGCCCAGCGTTGTCGGACAGATATTCGGGCAGCGGGTGAAGCCGAAGCTGAGCAGGACGATATGGTCGCGCAGGTCGCCGAGCCGGAGCGGCTTCCCGTCCTGGTCGACGAGCGAAAAATCGTAGCCCGGACGCGGCTCGCTGTCGTACTGTCCGAACCAGGGCGACGCCGCTCGATGGGAGACCGAAACCATCAGCAGGAGCGCCGGAATCGCCACGACCGCGCAGGCGCCGACGATCAGCAGCGCGATCCGCCGCGACTTCATTTCCCGGGTCCGGCGCGGCATCTAGCGGACGGGAACGTTCAGGGTGACGGTCTCCTTCTCTCCCCCGGACTCGATGGTCAGGGTCAGGGGAACCACCGCGCCGGCCTTGGGCACAGACTTCAGCTTCATGAGCATGATGTGATCGCCCCCGGGTTCGAGGACCCGCTTTTTTCCGGCGGCGACCGGGAAGCTGTCGACAAATTCCATGCCCATCACCTCGCGGCCGTCGACCTGAGATTTTGTGGTGATCATCGGCCGAACGTCGGCGGCCACCGGCGAGGATCCGCCGGAGATCGTCACCGGCTTGTCGGACGTGTTAATGATCGTCATGAAGGCGGCGGTGGCCTTCGAGGTGGGCGGCACAGCCCGGATCCATGGGTCTTCGATCTTAACATCCCCGGCGCTTAGGATGCCCGAGGCCGCCAGCAGTACTGCCATGCAGAATTTCATCCTTGCTAGAGTGGTCCCTCCGATCTTCGCAGGAAAGAAAAATTGTCCTGCCCTCGGGCAGGGGGGCGCACGACGACGCCGCGTGCGGATTTTAGGTTGAATATCCTAGGGGGGAGGAGATGCTGGACACGATGTCTGAACCCACCCTGCGCGAGCTCAAAAGCAGAGCTCAACTTCTCAATCCCGCGATCAAGCTCGGCAAGGCCGGGGCCACCACGGAATTTCTTGCGGAATTTGAAAAGCTCCTCGCAAAAAACGGGCTCGTGAAAATGCGTTTTGAAGGGTTTAAGGACGATCGCAAGCCGCTTTCCCGCGAGCTGGCGGAAAAGCTGGGAGCCAGCCTCGTCCAGCAGGTCGGACACACGGCGGTCTACTACCGAAAGCCCGTGTAGCGTCGCCAGCCGGATTGCCTGATTATTTGGTTGAACGGGCTCTAGAGGAGGGTCCGGCGCACGGGATTTTCTTTGCTGGAAGCCCGCCAAAAGCGATCAGTCTCGTGCGGCAGCATGCCGGATTCATGCGATTCGCAGAGTTTTCGGGCCGATTCGTCGGCTCGTCGTGGATATCTTGCGGGATGCGTGGATGATCGCTGAGTCAACCCCATTTGCTTATGAAATACCTCCTTCGCTTGTTCCTCTGCCTGCCGCTCTCATCCCTCCCGCTTTTCGGGCACGGATCGATGGCGGATCCCATCAGCCGGTCCTACGAAGTTTTCCTGGAAAACCCACAGTCCCCGCGCACGGAAGCTGCGCGCGCGGCGATCAGTGTTGCCGGGACTCAAGCTTTTTATGACTGGCATGAAGTGAGCCTTAACGTTGTTGGATATGACTACCAAGCGAGGATTCCGGACGGGAAGCTGCCGGGGGCGGGGCGGGATAAATATGCCGGGTTGAATCTGGCCCGGACCGACTGGCCGGCAACCCCCGTTGTGCCGGGGCCAAGGCTCTGCCGCTTTTATGCGGCAACCCCGCACGAGCCCAGCTTTTTTAAGGCTTACATCACACGCGAAGGCTACAACCCTCTCCAACCGCTTCGCTGGCAGGACCTCGTCGCCGTACCGGGAGCGGACGGAGCCGCACTGGCCGGGTCGAACTATTACATGACCCTCGACCTCCCTGCGCGCACCGGGCGCCATGTCCTCTACGTCATCTGGCAGCGGATCGATCCGGCAGCTGAGGTTTTCTTTTCGACCAGCGATCTCGACTTCGGCGGCGTGAATTACGGGGTGACGCCGGCCCCCATGGTCGCCCCCGCTCCAACCGACGCCCCCCACGATCACGAGCACCCTTCTCCCTCTCCAACCCCGACGCCAACCCCGACGCCCGGGGCAACCAGTGTGACCACCGAGTTTCCGCAGGCCACTGTGACGTTCCGGGTGACGAACAACTGGACGAGCGGGTTCCAAGGAGATGTCTCGATTCGAAATAAAACCACCCAGCCGCTCCGCAGCTGGACGCTCTCGTTTCTCATGGACCGCCGGATCGACAGCATTTGGAGTGCCCGGCTCGCCACCCGCTCGGGAAACCTCCAGACGTTCGATGCCTCCACCTTCGCGTGGAATAAAGATGTCCCGGCGGGCGGCACCGTGACGTTCGGGTTTACGGCCTCGCCAGGCGCTGTGCTGCCAACCGGATTCTCGTTCTCCGCAAACGGCATCACGCCAACGCCAACGCCAACGCCAACGCCAACGCCAACGCCAACGCCAACGCCAACGCCAACGCCAACGCCAACGCCAACGCCGACGCCAACGCCAACGCCGACGCCAACGCCAACGCC
>Ga0247836_1000423_pt1 | contig 77323 bp, 73 predicted proteins | sample LaCruzMarch2015__4_FD_187116 | JGI IMG/M metagenome (GOLD analysis project Ga0247836, IMG submission 187116) | Freshwater microbial communities from meromictic Lake La Cruz, Castile-La Mancha, Spain - LaCruzMarch2015_14m | ecosystem: Environmental > Aquatic > Freshwater > Lake | place: Spain... | reverse complement strand
TGTCGCAGCAGGTTCTGGACGAGGCCGCCGCCCAGTACGCGCCTGGCATGGCGCTGGACGATGCCCGGCTGTCGCCGTTGTTTGGCACGCTGGCCGGCCTGCCGCCCTGCCTGCTGATTGCAAGCCGCGCCGAAATTCTGATGGACGATGCCCGACAACTACACCAGCTGATGCTGGCCGCAGGCGGCCAGGTTGAACTGCTGGAATGGGCCAACACCCCCCACGCCTTCCCGGTGATGGCGCGCCACCTGCCCGAGGGCCGGGCTGCGCTGGATCAGACGGCGCGGTTTATCCGCCAACAAACCTTCACTTGATCTGGTACACCGCCACTGAACCGGTCACCTCGTAACCCACCACCAGCAAAGGTACCCCATTTGGGCTCTGCGCTGCAGGGATAAATTTCAGGCCCTCGGGCGAAATGTCACCATCCGTCAGGTCCGTGGTGTTGCGAACATACTGCACGAACTTTGGCTTGAGTGGATTGGTGATCTGGTACATCAAAATGCCACTGGCACGCTCCAGACCGATAAACGCATAGGTCTCGCTGCCAATTTGGCCCACCACCACAGACTCGGGCTCAGGCCCCTTGTTGTCGAGCCGACCCAACAGCTGATCGGCCTTGAGCAATGCAAGGGACTTGGTGGCATCGTCAGCCGCGCTGTTGTAAACGATACGCTCCACGTCTTCACCTGAGTCGAATACCTGCAGGCCTGTCTCAGCGTCCCAGATCGAGAAGGAACGGCTGCCCAACATGTACAGCCGGTCGTAGTCGCCGTCGCCGTCGGTGTCGCCGAACTTGCCGTTGGCGTCCTTGGCCATCAGGGTCAAGCGCCCCAACTCTTGCGCCGTCTTGTTCGTCGCGACGGTGTCGGCCGGGAACGCAGTGGCGTCAAGGCTGGCTACCAGGTCGGCAAAGCGCGCGGTCTCAGCAGAGGCGCCCGTCAGGAAGTCGCCACGGTCATCCCCTTCGTTAGCCGTAAGGAAGTAGGTCTTGCCGTTGAGGGTGACAGTGGAAATGCCGTCCGGCATGTAGACACCGAACAGGTTGGGGTAGTTTTTAAGCTGGGCAGGCTGCGTCGGGCTGTTGTAGACCGCGCTTGTGGTCCCGGCGTACCGGTCCGAAGCTGCGATCCGGTTCTTGGTCGTGTAGTCCTTGTAGCCCAGGGCAAAAATCTTGCTGATCTTGCCACTGGCCAGGTCGACTGTAGCGACAGCATTGTTCTCCTGCAGGGTGACAAAAGCGGTTTTGCTGTCGGCTGAAATCGACACATATTCAGGCTCAAGATCCTGCGCCACGGTGGCGCCCGGGCGCCCAATCCGGACACCTGCGGGCAGCTCGCTGCGCCGGCTTCCGCCGACATTGAAGTCGCTAAAGCCCAGAGTTATGGCCGTATCGGCCGGAACACCGCTGGTGATTGGAATGATGGAGATGGATCCTTCCGGGTCAATGCCGTCCGTCATAAAGGTGTTGCTGAGCTCGCCCTCATTGGCCACCACCAGGTACTTGCCATCTGGCGAGAAGGCCACGCCGTCCGGCAGGGAGCCGACCGTGACCTTCTTGATGAAGGTGGCTGCGCCGGCCGAGTCCAGGGTGTAGAAAGCAATCACACCCGCATTGGTCTTGGGCGAGGACTGCACCGCGATGGCCAGCAGGTTGCCGCTCACATCCAGGCTCTGCACGCCGCCGGCCGTGAAGCCGTCGCCGTTGACGCTGGCCGCTACGTTGACTCTGGGCGCTGCCGTCAAATTGGTGGCAGTGGTGCTATTGGCCAGAGCGGCAGTAGGCAGCGCAGAAAGGTCGATCCGGGCGAATGACGATGGCTCGGCGGCAGTGTCGACCGTGACGAACAAGGATTTGCTGGCGGCGTGGAAGGCGACGATCTCGGCCACCAGAGACGGGACGGCAACTGTACCGCCGCTGGCATAGCGCCCGACCATGCTCATACGTGGCAGGCCGGCATCCTTTGTGAGCATGGCGAGCTGCTCTGTCATGTGTTGGCGGGCCGCCGACTCTGATTTCAGGCTGGTTGAGCCAGACAGCAGGGCTGTGAGATCGTTATCGCTCGCCACAGCCCAGTTGGCCGGCGCCTTGGCACTTTTGGCAAGCTTGTTGTTGTCAAGTTGGATACCGTTGCTAGGGTTGCCATCAGCGTCTGCCGATTGCAGCAAGCGCGCAATGGCGACTGCCGCTGGGTCTTGGGCCCCCGTGCCGCTGACCAAGTCCACGGGCGTAACCATGGCCGCGCCAGCAACCGGCGGAAATGCAATGCCGCCTAACGAGAAAGTGACGTTTGCGCCCGGTGTGTACAAGAAGCGCCCCGAGGCGTCTGTGGTCCCTGATATCGAGCCGTTGCTATAGCTCAGTCCCTCAACGGGCGCGTCAACAAAGATGCCGGTGGTCACGGGGGTTCCGCCGCCGCCGCAGGCCGAAAGGATGGCGACAGTGATCAGGGAAAGTGAAAATTGTTTCATGAAGTGGTCGGATGGTGTTGAATGTGCGACCTCACTGTATTTACTGCATGTGACGAAAACATGACAGGTGGCGACTCGACTTCAATGCGGGTGGCCCTGCGGCCTTGCCGAAGACCTCAGTCTGATACGAACTTCGTTTCGGCGGAAAAAGTGTGTGTCGGCAACAAGGCCCACAGCGGGACGGCCTCGACACGATCACTTAAGCGATAGCGATGACGGCCGGGGTAGACCACATAGAGCGCGTCGAGTTTCAGGTCGTCCAGGGCAATGCGCATGCTAGGGGTGATACGGGGTGCGTCGGCACGTTTGAACTCGACCCCAATGCGCTGTTGGCCGCGCAGCATCAGCAGGTCTAGCTCCGCGCCCTGGTGGGTAGCCCAGAAAAACGCCTCATCTGGTCGGGCCAAGCGCAGCACCTGCTCCAACGCAAACCCCTCCCAGCTCGCGCCGTGATGCGGGTGTGCCAGCAAATCGTCACGGGTGCGGACCCCCATCAGTGCATGCAGCAACCCGGTGTCGCGAAAGTAGATTTTGGGCGCCTTGACCTGGCGCTTACCCAGATTTTCGTGCCAGGGCTGGAGCTGGCGCACCATCAGGGTCTGGGTCAGAGTGTCAAGATAGCGGCGGATGGTGGGCTCCGACACCCCCATCGATTGAGCAAACGGCGCGGCCGACCAGATTTGCCCGTGGTAATGTGCCAGCATGGTCCAGAACCGCAGCATCGCGGGCGCCGCAATGTTGATGCCAAATTGGGGCATGTCTACCCGCACATGATCGGCCACAGCATTCATGCGCCAGGCAAAGCTGTCCTGGTCGTTGGCAGCCAGATAAGCGCGCGGAAAACCGCCGCGCAGCCAGAGCTGCTGCACCAGTGCATCGTGACATCCGCCCTCAGCGGCGCTCAACTCGGCCAAGTCAAAACCCGCGACCTCCAGTGTTTCGACACGCCCCAGCAGGGACTCGCCCGCCTGACGCATCAGGGCCGGGGCGGCACTGCCCAGCAACAAAAACTGCCCCGGTCTGTCCGAACGGTCCATCAGGGTTCGCAACAGGGGGAACAGGCCCGGCCTGAGTTGCACTTCGTCGATGACCACCAGGCCGGCGAGCGGCTCCAGCGTTTGCGTGGCTTGCTCCAGCCGCTGCCCATGGGGCGGGTATTCCAGGTCGAAGTAGTTGGCGCTTTCGCGAGGCAGGATCTGCTGCGCCAGGGTGGTTTTGCCGGATTGGCGGGGGCCCAGCAAGACCACACCGCGTGAGCGGCTCAATGCCGTACGCAAGGCTGCTTCGAGTGCGTGGCGTTTGATCACGCCCGGATAGTACATGGTTTACCATGAAATTCCAACATCATATGTTCGAATTTCATGGCAAATTATGGGTCGGCATCGGCTGACCCCACTCAGCGCATCTGCGCGCCCGCATGCGGATCAAGCCGAACAAACCACCACAGCGACAGCACGTTGACCAGGCCGACGACGATGAACGCGGGGGAAAAGTCCCCAGGCTGCAGGTCTATGCCATTGCCGCCATGCCAAAAAGAGGCCGCTGCCAGCAAGGCGGCGCCTAGCACCACGCCAAAGCTCAAAGAGACCTGCTGGGCCATGGCAGATAAGGCGGTGGCATGGCTCATGCGGGGAGCGGGGATTTCAGAGAAGCCCAGCGTACCCAGGCAAATCATGCACATTGAGGTGACCAGCCCGCCCAACATCAGCACCACAAACAGCAGCAGGTGCGGCGTGCCTGGCGTGAACTGGCTGTACCCCAGGTAAAACAGGCTGCTGAGCGCGGTGGCGCCCATCAGCAGATTGCGAAAACCAAAACGTCGAATGGTCTGGGTCATTACCACCCGTGTGCCCAGGGCGCCCACTGCGGTGGCGACCGTGAGCGTACCGGACGCCAGGGGCGACAAGCCAAAGCCCAGCTGCAACATCAGCGGCAGCAAAAAGGGCACGGCACCAATGCCAATGCGCAGCGGCAGGCCACCAAACACCGACAGGCGGAAGGTCCGGTGGCGCAGGATAGCCAGGTCAATCAGCGGGTGCTCACGCTGGCGGACATGGCGCGTATAGAGCCACAGCATCGCCGCCCCTAGCAGCGCCGCCAGCCAGGACACCAGCACAGGCACCATGGTGCGCCCAGCGGTTTCCAGCGCGCCGAGCAGCAAACTCAGGCCCAGGGCCAGCAAGGCGAAACCGCCAAAGTCAAACGGCACCGGATCAACGGCCGGCGGGTCGTCACTGACAAAAGCCAGCGTGAGTGCAATGGCCAGCAGCCCAAACGGGATGTTGACCAGAAAAATCCAGCGCCAATTGGCAAAGGTGACGATGGCTCCGCCAAACAACGGGCCCATCATGCGGCCAATGACCGCCGGCACAGTGAACCAGACCATGGCCGCGACCATACCTGCGGGCGGTACGGCCCGCAACAGGATCAGGCGGCCCACTGGCACCATCATGGCGCCGCCCAGACCCTGCAGGATACGAAAAACCACCAGCTCAGGCAGGCTTCCAGCCATGCCGCACAGTGCTGAGCCCAGCGAAAACAGGGCAATCGCCAGACAAAATACCCGCCGCGCGCCAAACCGGTCGGCCAACCAGCCGCTGAGCGGCAGAAAAACCGCCAGGCTGAGGAGGTAGGCGGTGATGGCCAAGTTAAGGTGTAGCGGCGGCACGGCCAGTGAGGTGGCAATGCTGGGCAGGGCCGTGACCATCACCGAGGAATCCAGGTTTTGCAGAAACAGGGGGCTCGCCACGATGGCGGGAATCAGTCGGTCGCGGCGTAGTAGCATGGGGCATTTTAGGAAGGCCATTCAAAATGCCGTCGCTGACACTCAACCATCTGAAAATCCGAACTCGGTTCCTGCTGCTGCTGGTGCTGTTCTTGACTGGCTTTTTGCTGTACGGCGGGTGGTCGTTCCGCACGCTTGATTCGCTCAAGGTGAATGGACCTTTGTACCAACGGATTGTGCAGAGCAAGGACCTGATTGCCGATGTGTTGCCACCGCCTGAATACATCATAGAGTCTTATCTGGTGAGCCTGCAGCTGGTCAGTGCGAGCGGCAAGACCGAGCAGGATCGGTTGGTGGAACGGCTCAAGGCCCTGAAAAAAGACTACGACGACCGCCATGTCTATTGGTCACGGGAAACGCTTGAGCCCGAACTCGCTGAGCTGTTGCTGAAGTCGTCTTACGAGCCAGCCATGGCGTTCTACAGCCTGGCCTTTGACCAATTGATTCCGGCGGTCCGGGCCGACAACCGGGAGGCCATCAACGCCACCACCCTGCGCATCAACCAGGCTTACGATAGCCATCGCACCGCCATTGACAAAGTGGTGGCCATGTCCATCCAGCGCGCTGCCCAGGACGAGGCCGGCGCCAAGGACAGCATTCGCTCCGCCATGACGTTGCTGCTGCTGATTTTGGCGGGCTCGGTGGGCGTTTGTCTGGGTGTGGCCTGGCTCATCACCCGCAGCATTCTGGGCCCACTGAATCAGGCCGTCGGTGTCGTCAAGACCTTTGCCGCCGGTGACCTGCGCACCCAGTTCAATGCCGACGGCAGAGACGAGTTTGCTCAGCTGCTGCAGGCCTTGCAGGAGATGCAGGCCAAACTGGTCACACTGGTGTCTGGCGTGCGTGAAGGCTCAAATCAAGTGGCGGTGGCCTCGGCCGAAATTGCCCAGGGCAACCAGGATCTGAGCAACCGAACCGAATCGCAGGCCAGCGCACTGCAGCAGACGGCAGCCTCGATGGAGGAGCTGGGCTCGGTCATGAACCAGCATACCGACACGGCACGCCAGGCCAGCATACTGGCGCAGAAAGCCAGCAGCACAGCCATGCAGGGCGGCCAGGTGGTGGCACAGGTGGTGGACACCATGCGGGGCATCAATGAGGCATCTCGCAAGATCGCAGACATCATCAGCGTGATCGACGGTATTGCTTTCCAGACCAATATCCTGGCCCTCAACGCCGCCGTGGAGGCGGCCCGGGCCGGCGAACAGGGCCGCGGTTTTGCCGTGGTGGCCAGTGAGGTGCGCAGCCTGGCCGGGCGCAGCGCCGAGGCGGCCCGGGAAATCAAAGCCCTGATCACCGCCAGCGTCGAGCGCGTCGCCCAGGGCTCGCAGCTCGTCGACCGGGCGGGTCACACCATGACCGATGTGGTAGCCAGCATCCAGCAGGTGACCGACCTGATTAGTGTGATCAGCTCGGCCAGCGCCGAGCAGACTGCGGGGGTCAACCAGATCACCGAGGCCGTTACCCACATGGACCAAGCGACCCAACAAAACGCTGCTCTGGTGGAGCAGATGGCCGCAGCGGCCCAGAGCCTCAGGTCCCTGTCCCAGGATCTGGTGGGCCGGGTGGCCATGTTCGGCGTCGACAAGGCAGGAACAACCGCGAGGCCTGTGGCGGCGCCTCTTGCTCTACCGTCGGCAGGCACAGCGCAGAAAGAAGCCACCTGGGAATCCTTTTAGCCAGGCAGGGTTGCCAGTAATCGCTGGCTCGCCGCAAGACATTCCGCGGCCCAGGCCTGCGCTGGCGTATCTGCTTCGCGCACTAGGTTAATCATCTCTACGCTCACCGGTAGATCTGGCGGCAATGCGGCAAACAGGCCGCGCAGGTCGATGTTGCCCTCTCCCGGCATGAGCCGCTCGCAGCGGGCGGTGTGCAGCAACTGCTCGGTGCTGAAGTGCGTGCCGGCCTCACCGTCACAGAGCTGGGCATAGTGCAGCAGGCTGCGCGGGATGGCTCGAATGTCGTCCAGTGTGGTGTGGGAGCGGCCAAAGTGCAGCGCATCCACCAAAATCCCGGCGTTGGCCGGGCTGCCGGCTGCTTCGACCAGCGCCAAAGCACTGCGGGCGTCGGGCACCGCCGTCCAGGGCATGAACTCCAGGTCGGCCGTCAGGCCAAAGGGCGCCATCTGCTCGCACAGCCGGGCATAGCTGGTGGCCAGTCGGGCCGGGTCGGTGTCGTCACCAACCACCAGCACAGCGCGTGCGCCGAGTGCAGCGCCGGCCTCGAACAAGGGCAGGTACAGCCGGGGGTCAAAGCCCTCGCCGATGCGCACGATTTCCAGATCAAACACGCCCACGCCAGTGTCGCGGCAGGCGGCCAAGGTCTCGTGCATCAGCGCTGCGTCACCCAGCAGCTGCTGATACGGCGTGCCCGGGACGTTGGGCCACAGGCGCAGGCCAACAAAGCGGTAACCGGTGGCAGCCGCCAAGCGCACCGCCTCGGGCGCCCCGCAGCGGTGGGCCGTCAGGTAGGCCATGGCGTAGGCACGGGTCCCAGGCGGCTGGGGTAGCGAGACAAGACTGTTGTTCATGGCATTCGGATAAAGAAGGATTTTGCTATGAAAAAAATAGCTATAAAGCCAAGACCATCAAGGGCTAGAGGCCTATTTTGTTAAAAATAGGCCAGGCTGGCCACCCCCGGAATCCCATGATAATCGCGATGGTGCTGTTTCGCCATCTGGCTCGTCTTTGGCGTATAGGCAGGATAACCGCCACAGCGGCCCGAATTACCCGACACACCCCAGCCACTACAAGGAGCCCTGCTTATGTCCGATTCACCGTTTGTACTGGCCGGCGTGATGGGGTGGCCGGTAGCGCACACCCGCTCGCCCGCCATCCACAACCATTGGATCGCCAAGTACGGGCTTAAGGGCGCCTATGTGCAGCTGCCGGTTCAGCCAGAGCGGCTGGAGGCGGCCATCCGTGGCCTGGCGGCCCTGGGTTTTGCCGGCTGCAATGTGACCGTGCCGCACAAGGTCAGCGCCATGCACTTAATGGACGAGCTGCACCCAGCCGCGCGACGGGTGGCGGCCATCAACACCATCGTGGTGCAGCCCGACGGACGCCTGCTGGGCATGAACAACGACGGCGCCGGCTACATCCAGAGCCTGCGCGATGCCGACGCCACCTGGCGCGGTGATGCCGGGCCGGCACTGGTGCTGGGTGCCGGCGGCGCAGCGCGGGCCATTGTGGTGGCCCTGCTGGACGAGGGTGTGCCTGAGCTACGCATCACCAATCGCACCTTGGAGCGGGCGCAGGAACTGGCCAACGACTTTGGCGACCGGGTCAAGGTGGTGCCCTGGGCCGAGCGCAATGACGCCATGGCAGGCGTGAGCCTACTGGTCAACACCACCACCCTGGGCATGCACGGCCAAGCACCTCTGGATGTGGCGTTGGGCGCGCTGCCGCGAGAGGCCATGGTGTCGGATGCGATTTACATCCCGCTGGAAACGCCCCTGCTGGCGCAAGCCAGGATGCGCGGCCACCGCACGGTCAATGGTTTAGGCATGCTACTCAATCAAGCCCGACCAGCGTTTCAGTCGTGGTTTGGGGTGCTGCCCGAGGTCACGCCTGAGCTGCGGGCGGCGGTACAGGCCACTTTTTAAAGGCAGGGCGCCTTGCATTTGTTCGGCCCGTCACGCCGCGTCAGCCCACTCACTCGGCCTTGACTCCCACATCCTTGGCGATTTTGGTCCACTTGGTGATTTCGCCGTCGATGAAACGGCCGAACTGCTGGGGCGTGCCGCCCATGGGCTCCAGACCGCCGGCCACCAGCTTGTCGTGCACGGCTGGGGTAGCCATCACCTTGTTGAAAGCCTCATTGATTTTCTTGACCACATCGGGGTTCATGCCGACCGGGCCTACCAAGCCCTACCAAGCCCTGCCAAGCCGTGGCATCAAAGCCGGGCAAGCCGCTCTCAGCGATGGTAGGAATGGCGGGTGCGTTGGCCGATCGCTTGGTAGTGGCCACTGCCAGCGCCCGCAGCTTGCCAGACTGCACATGCGGCATCAGGTTAGCCTGGTCACCAAGCACCACTTGGATTTGACCCCCCAGGGCATCAGTGACCATGGGCCCGCCACCCTTGTAAGGCACATGCACCATGTCTATGCCGGCCTGGGCCTTGAGCAGTTCGGTACCCAGATGAGGCAAGCTGCCGCTGCCGGCCGAGCCGTAGGACAGCTTGCCCGGGTTGGCCTTGGCGTATTGCACCAGTTCGGCCACGTTTTTCACGGGTAAGCTGGGATGCACCACCAACACGTAATTGACGTCCACCGTGCGCACAATGTGCGTGAAGTCTTTGCGCGGGTCATAGGGCATCTTGTCGTATATGCCGACATTGATGGCCAAGGAGGCAATGTTGCCCAGCAACAGGGTGTAGCCGTCTGGCGCGGCTTGAGCCACGATACCGGCGCCCAGCATGCCGCTGGCGCCGCCCTTGTTGTCGATCACCACCGGTTGACCCAGCGCCTCGGCCAATGCCGGCTGCACCACCCGGGCGTAAAAGTCGACCGCGCCGCCTGGCGGGAAGGGCACCACCAACCGAATGGGCTTGCTGGGATAGGCCTGGGCCAGTACGGTACAGGCCGCCAAAAAACCAACGAGCGCGACGCAAAGCCGCTGCCATTTAAAGCCGATGCGCATGGTGTTTGTCTCCTTTTTCGGGCAGTGTACACTTTGATTTTGCCCTCTGAAAGGCGGCTTCATGGCCCCTACCATTGACCGGTTGGACTGCTGGGTGCTGCGTGCGCCGATCGCCGAGCCTGTGGCCAATGCCTTTGGCGCCATGAGCAACCGGCCTGCCGTTTTTTTGCGCGTGAGCGCCAGCGATGGCGCCACAGGTTGGGGCGAGGTGTTCAGTAATTTCCCGCAAGTGGGCGCCGAGCACCGGGCCCGGTTGATCAGCAGCATCTTTGCCCCCATGCTGGCGGGGGTGGCGGCCGACGACCCGGTCAGCGTGCGCACACTGCTGGACCAGCGCACCCGGCAGATGGCGATCCAGTGTGGCGAGCCCGGGCCGTTTGCACAAATCACCGGAGCGGTGGACCAGGCGCTGTGGGACATGGCCGCCCGTCGCGCCAAGCTGCCACTATGGCAACTGCTGGGCGGCAGCAGCGGCCGAGTGCGGGTCTATGCCAGTGGCATCGGGCCCGACAAGGTGGTGGCGGTGGCCTTGGCCAAACACGCCGAGGGCTACCGGGCTTTCAAACTCAAAGTCGGCTTTGGCGCTGAACGCGATGTGGCCAACCTGGCCGCCATGCGCGAAGCCCTGGGCCCGGATGCGGTGATCATGTGTGACGCCAACCAAGCTTGGTCACCGACCGATGCCGCCACCCGCATTGCCGAGCTGGCCCCCTACCAGCCCTACTGGATTGAAGAACCCATTGGCGCCGACCAGCCCCACGCCGCCTGGCGCAATCTGGCCCAGGCCAGCCCCGTGCCGCTGGCGGCTGGCGAAAACCTGCGTGGCGAGTCAGCATTTACGGAAGCGATCGAGGCTGGCTACCTGCGGTTTGTGCAGCCGGATGTGGGCAAGTGGGGCGGCATCACCGGCGGGCTGGCGGTGGCGCGGCAAGCGCAGATGCAGGGCATGGCTTACTGCCCGCACTGGCTGGCCGGCGGTGTTGGCCTCGCTGCCAGCCTGCACGCCCTGGCCGGCTCCGGCACGCCCGGCGGCTGGGCTGAAGTGGACGCCAACCCTAACCCGCTGCGTGAGCAAGTGTTTCCGCTAACGGTGGTGGACGGTTGGGCCACCCTGTCTGATGCGCCGGGCCTGGGTGTGGAGCCAGACCTGCAGGCGCTGGCTGACTACAGGGTGTTGGTATAGCCCAGCACAGCCGGCTTTGGGTCAATTACGGGCGTAGCCCTTATCCAGCCTAGCGTTTATGCTATAAATAAAGTAGCGTTTTAGCCCATCCACCAACCGCGGCTAGCAGCGCCGCAGGTATATTCACCGCATGCGCCCAGAACCCGCCTATGCCCTGCTGGCCGACCTGCCGCTCTCGCTAGGAGATGCGCTGCGCGCCGCCGCAGCGGAGGCACCGGACTGGCCTTTCATCCGCATGGCCAGTGGCGAGTGGAGCTACGGCTGGCTGGATGCCGAGTCCGACCGGGTGGCCGCCGGCCTGCACGCGCAGGGTGTGCGCCAAGGTGACAACGTCAGCCTGCTGCTGCCCAACTGCATCACTTTTGCCGTGTTGTGGTTTGCGCTGGCCAAGCTGGGCGCGGTCACAGCGCCGGTCAACACCGCGTTTCGCGGCACTGCGCTGCGTGACGCGATTGACCTGGTGCAAAGCCGGCTGTTGATCACGGATGCCACCCTGTACCCAGCGCTGGCCGAGGTGCTGCCGGCGTTGCCGCGCATCAGCCAAGTGGTGCTGACCGGCGACAACGGGCCGGCCGCTGGCCCGCCAACAGCCACGCCGGCCTGCATGCCCTACGCGGTGCTGCGCCAGATCACGCCCAACACCAGCACGCTGCCGCGCCCGGTAGTAGGTTTTGCCGACCTGTGCCTGCTGCTGTACACCTCGGGCACCACAGGCCGCTCCAAGGCAGCAATGATTCCACACCGCTTTGTGCTGGGACATGCCCGGTTGGTGATTGAGGGGCTGGGCCTGCGTACGGATGACGTGCTGTACTGCCCCTACCCCATGTACCACCTGGATGCGGCGGTGATGACCATCGCTCCGGCGCTGCTGCTGCGCGGGGTGGCGGCCATCGGCGAGCGCTTTAGCGTCTCGCGCTACTGGGACGAGATGCGGGCCTTCAAAGCCACGGTGTTCGATTTCATGGGTGCCACGCTGACGATGCTGTGGAAGCAACCACCCTCGCCGAGCGACCGCGAGCACGTGGCGCGGCTGGGCTGGGGCGTGCCGCTGCCGGCCTGGGCGCCAGATTTCGAGGCGCGCTTTGGCTGCCGGCTGGTAGAGCTCTACGGCTCCACCGAGGCTGGGGTGATGATCTACACCCCGCTGGATGAACCCCGGCGCGTGGGCAGCTGCGGCCGGGCGATCGGCCCGTTCGAGGTGGCCCTGCAAGACAAAGACGGCTTCACGCTGGGGCCAGACGCCACCGGCGAGTTGGTGATCCGCGCGCTGGAGCCGGGCCTGCTGATGGCGGGCTATTACGGCATGCCTGAGGCCAGTCTGCAGGCCTTTCGCAACCTCTGGTTTCACACCGGCGACCTGCTTCGCCAGGACGCTGATGGGTACCTGTATTTTGTAGGCCGGCGCAAAGACATGGTACGCCGGCGCGGCGAGAACATCTCTGCCGCCGAGGTGGAACAAGTGCTCGAGGCCCACCCCGCAGTGCTGAGCTGCGCCGTGTACGGCGTGCCCAGCGAGCTGACCGAAGAAGAGGTGATGGCCTGCGTGGTGCTGCGCCCCGGCGAGCGGCTCGACGCTCCCACGCTGACGACCTGGTGCGCCGCACGCATGGCCCGCTTTATGGTGCCGCGCTACCTGCGCTTTGCCGAGAGCCTGCCCAAGACCCCCACCGACAAGATTGAAAAGTTTCGACTGCAGCAGGATGGCATCACCGCCGACACTTACGATGGTTCTCCGCCTGCGCGGGGATGACAGGCACCCACCCAACCGAGTACCCCCTATGACATTTGCCCAACTGAGTACCGAAGGCCGCGTCAGCGTGGTCACCCTGAACCGTCCCGAGCGTTTGAACGCCATCAGCGGCGACCTGCTGGTGGACCTGCACGCCGCACTGGTGCAGGCGCAGGCGGACCCAGCCACTGGCGCTATTGTGCTGACCGGCGCCGGCCGCGCCTTTTGCGCCGGCGACGACCTGAAGGAGTTTGAGCAACAGTCCGAAAGCCCGGCCGCCATTGCACTGCACTGCGAGCGCATCCAGCAGATCACCCGCGACATCATGTTCGGGCCAAAGCTGGTGGTGGGCGCGGTTCACGGCTACGCGGTGGGCGGCGGCTTTGAGTGGGTGCTCAACTGCGACCTGGTGGTAGCCGCCGACAGCCTGGTGTGCTTTTTCCCCGAAATGGCGCTGGGGCATTTTGTAACCGGCGGCGTGACGCACCTGCTGCCGCAGACCCTGGGCCACCAACGCACCATGGAGCTGATTGTGCTGGGCGAACGCCAAAACGCGCAGGCCCTCAAAGACCTGGGCCTGGTGAACCGCGTGGTGCCATTACCCGACATGCTGCCCACCGCCATGACGCTGGCCGCACAAGTGGCCAGCCGCTCGGCGGGGGCCACCAGCCGCTTCAAGCGACTGCTAACCAGTCAGTTGCAAACCCAGTTGGCCAACGCGCTGGTGCTGGAGAGCGAGGCCGCTATGGCCTGCTTTGCCGACCCCGACACCGCGCAGCGGATTGCAGACTTTGCCGCAGGGCGGCTATGAGTTGGGGCCGGGTACCCTTTGACATTGCGGTGTCAGTTCAAGCGGCCCGCTTCGGCCTCCAGCCAAGCCAGCAGCGTTTTTGGCGTGTCCTTGCTGGTACGGGTGTGGGGGTAAACATGCGCAGCGCGCTGCTTGCGATCAAACCAAACGCTTTCCTCTTCGCGCTGACCAGGGCGCACTGCGGCCAGCCAGATGGCAGTGTCCGTACCTGACTTTTCATCTCGCAGCACGGCCTTAAGCACCTCGCGAAAACGCGGTAGCGCGGTCTTGACACCGTCGGTGTCGGCCCAGCCCGGGTGCATCACATAGAAATTGAACCCGCGCTGACCGTAGCTGTCGCGCCAGTGCTGATTGAGCACCATTTGGGCACGCTTGTGCCAACCATAGGCCAGTGTCCCGTTGTATTTTTTTGGATCGAGGGTGTTGAGCGCTCGGGTACTGAGAGCCACGTTGTAGCCGCCACCTGAGGTCATGTTGATCACCAGCGGGCGGGTCATCTGGAAGGCCTCTCCGCGGATCAGCCCTTCGGTAAGCACGTAGTGGCTCAGGAGGTTGGTGGTGAAGGTGTGCTCTCTTCCTTCGGATGTGATCTGGTGTGCATGACTGAGCAAACCGACATTGTTGACCAGCACGTCGATCTTGCGCCCTTGGCCGACCAGGTCATTGACCAGACGCTGGGTATCGGCCTGCAACGAAAAATCGCACACAGCAGTCTCAATTCGGTCCGCTCCTATGGCCCGGGCATAGGCAACGACCTGATCGAGTTTGGACTGATTTCTGGCGACGGCAATGACTGTGGCACCCAGCCGGGCCGCCTCCAATGCCATGAACCGCCCGAGTCCACCGGAGGCACCTGTCACCAGCCAGGTCTGGCCGGCGAAGTCCGGTTTCGGATCTCGCCAAAGTAAGGCGCGCGTGCGGTAACCGATCTGGGTGTAGCTCGGCGTGAAACGGCCATAAAAGACCATAATTTTTCGGAGTTGCTGCAGGTTCATGTGCTTGGGCTTTCAAAGTATGCCGAGCCACTGTGGCCGGCATTGTGTCGTGTTGGTGCCACCCGCCCTGCGGCGCTGTGGACCATAATTCGGTGGGCTGTCCTTTCCCTCACCATCAGGAATCCGCCATGTACATCGAAGGTGATTTCAATCCCCCGTGGTTCAACCCGGCTATGCCATCTCGGGAACGCTCGGTACTTGGCCCACTGCTTGACCATTGGGCGGCAACCACGCCCGAGCGGGTTTTTGCAGTGTTCGAGGATGGTGAGCAGTGGACCTGGTCGCAAACCTGGGCCAAGGTACTGGCCACGGCCCAAGCCCTGCGCCAACTCGGGATCAAGCAAGGTGATTCGGTCGGTGTTTGGCTGCCCAACGGCAAGGCCATCGTGCTGGTCTGGTTTGCGACCAACTATCTGGGCGCCCGCTACTGCCCGATCAATACGTCTTTCCGTGGCAACCTGCTGGCGCACGTGATCAGCAACGCGGGGGCGCAGGTCCTGGTCTGCCATGCCGGCCTGATGGACCGCTTGCATAACGTGGACCTGGCACAGATCCAGACCATCATTGTGTCGGGCGACTACAGTGGCCCTGCCCCCGGCGGCCGCACCCTGCTTCCGCCGTCCGCCTTGGACGGCGATGCCCAAGCGCTGGGCCCGGTACCGGAAGTGCAGCCCTGGGACATCTACGGCATCATCTACACCTCGGGCACCACTGGACCCTCCAAGGGCGTGCTCGCGTCCTACCTGCAGTTGTACGCTTCGGGTGTGCTGTCTTATGGCTACATGGGGCCGGACGACCGGATCCTGGTCAATCTGCCCATGTTCCATGTCGGCGGGACGAATTCGATCTTCACGGCATTGGTTCGTGGCGCCTCCTTCTACCTTGTGGACAGTTTCGACAGCCGAAATTTCTGGGCGCAGATCAAAAAGTACCGTTGCACCACCACGTCTGGCCTGATTGGCGCGATGACCGAATTTCTTGCCAAGGCACCGCCGACTGACGACGAGAAGGACAACCCCCTCACGATCGTAACGCTGGGCCCGGTAACACCGCAAACTGTCGAACTGGCGGAGCGGTACGGCTTCAGCTACTTGACCGGATTCAACATGACCGAAGTCTCGGTTCCCCTGGTGGCAGAGCTCAACACACGTGCCTTCGGCAGTTGCGGTAAGCCACGCGCCGGTATCCAATGCCGTCTGGTCGATGAGAACGATATCGAGGTACCTGCCGGCCAACTGGGCGAACTGATTTTGCGCTCCGACTTGCCATGGGCCATGACCACCGGCTACAACGGCATGCCCGAAGCGACCGCCAAGGCTTGGCGCAATGGTTGGTTCCACACCGGCGATGTCTTCCGCAAGGACGCGCAGGACAACTATTTTTACGTCGATCGCGCCAAGGATGCGATCAGGCGTCGCGGCGAAAACATCTCGTCCCTCGAGGTGGAGCGCGAAGTGCTGGCGCACCCTGCGGTGCAGGAAGCGGGGGCCATCCCTGCCCCCAACCCGGGGGGCGAAGATGATGTCATGGTGGTGGTGGCACCAAAGCCTGGTGTCCTTATTGACCCTGCAGAGCTGCTGCAGTTCTTGATTCCGCGCATGGCTCACTTCATGGTGCCGCGCTATGTGCGCATTGTGACGTCGCTGCCAAAAACACCGACCAACAAGATCCAGAAAGCCGAGTTGCGCAAGGAGGGCATTACCGCAGATACCTGGGACCGTGACGCCGCCGGCATCGTGGTCAAGCGCGAGCGGCTGCGCAGCTGACATACCAAGACGCTCGCGGCGCCGACTCACCCCACCAGTTGCTTTTCCAACGACTTGAGGTCGAAGTAGTCCCGCCATGCAATGATCTTGTCGCCCTGAAACTCCACCACCCCCGCATAGGGGATGCTGATTTGTCGACCATTTTTGGTGTAGTTCTCAGTGCCCTCCACAAACAACATATTGTCCTTTTCGATCATGAGCGTCTGGTCGTAGTGGGGGTTGCTCATGCCGGCGCCGAACTTGGCCATGAACTCCAACATGGCGGCTTTGCCTTTGACCGGTCGCATAGAGCGGTTCGGATACCAAACAATGTCATCATGGTAGGGCGCCGCCATGCCTTCAACATCGCCACGGCCCCAGGCGTCCAGGGAATCTTTATATATCTGGCTCTTGGTCTTCATGCACTTTTCTCCTGTTGATTGCTGGGTTGAATGGTCAGTCAGTCGGGCCAGCAATTAGGCTCTCGACCAGTGAACGGTTGATCTCGAGCACCATCCTGCGGCGCAACTGGAGCGTCGGGGTCATCTCGGCGTCATGCACCGTGATGTCCGTCTCTAGCAAGGCGAAGCGACCAACGCTGGCATGCGGGCCAATCTCGCGGTTGACCCGGTCGATGTCTTGCTGAATCAAGGACCGTACCTCGGCAGCTCTGGTCAGGTTGGCAAAGCCGGTGACGACCAGTTTCCGGTCACGCACATAACGCGCTACGGTCTCCTGCTCGATCAGCAGCAGGCACACCAGTTGGGGCTGTCCATTGCCAAGAACAATGGCATCGGCAATGTAGGGGCTGAGCTTGAGACGTGATTCGATGTCCGCCGGCGACACTCGCACCCCCGACGGCAACTCAATGGCGTCAGCGATTCGGTCGGTGACATGCAAGTTGCCTTCTGCGTCCAGCCGGCCACGATCGCCTGTGTGCAACCAACCGTCAGTCAGGTTGGCCGCCTGTTGCTGGGTCGCCTGCAGGTAGCCGCTGAAAACATGCGGGCCGAGTACCAGAATTTCGCCTTGGGGCGCAAGCCGGATCTCTGTACCTGGCAACGCCTTGCCGACCGTGCCCGATGGGCCTTCAGCAGGGCGGCTGATGGTGACCACGCCACTGCATTCGGTCTGACCATAGGCTTCTACCATGGTCAGGTCCAGAGCCTCAAACCAGCGGGTCAAGGCCGGAGAAATAGGCGCCGCGCTGGACACCAAGAGGCGCGCACGCCGCAAGCCGATGAGGGTGCGCACCCGGTTGAGAACTAATTGGCGAGCCAGCGCATACTGCAGCCTCAACCCAAACGGTACAGCCTGGCCAGATTGCCGAAAGGTCACCACTCGATTTCCCAGTTCTATCGCCGTGGCGTAAGCCCATCTCTCCATAGGCGTGCCGTCAGCTACCCCCATGGATACGGTGGCATAGAGTTTTTCCCAGACCCTGGGCACCGCCATCACAACGTGTGGTGATATCTCGCGCAAATTGTCGAGAAGCGTGGGAAGGCCTTTGCCGAGGTGCACGACGATGTCGTGATCCAACGCCCGGTAGAGGGAAAAGTAGCGCTCCAGGACGGCACCCATAGACAGGAAGCCAAGCTGATCGTCACCAGGCTGGCTGGGACACAGCTGCCCCAGTGCCTGCATCTGGAACATCAGGTTACTGTGCGTGAGCAAAACCCCTTTGGGGACGCCTGTCCGGCCAGAGGTGTAAACGATGGTGGCAACGTCTTCGGGGCGAGCCATACCCACCTCGGTCTCCCAGCGCTCAGGATGGTTGCCATGCAAAGCACGGCCCGCTTGCAGCGCTGTCTCGAAGTTGGTGACCAGAGGGTGCGCCAGGGCATGCAAACCACTGCCATCAAAAAAGAAGATTTTCTCGATCCCGGGCATCTCGCCCAGCACGGACAAGGCCTTCTCCAGTTGCGCCTGATCCTGCACGAAGAGCCAGCGCGCCGCGCTGTCTTGGACCACCTGCGCCAGATGGGCTGCGGAATCGGTGCTGTGCAGCCCGACCGACTGGATGCCCACACCCATCGCTCCGAATTCGATTTGACACCACTCAGGGCGGACGTCGGACAGCACGACGGCCCGGTCACCTCGTCGGCCCCCCATGGCCAGCAAGCCCAAGCCAAGCGCTCGCACCGCCTCGGCGTAATCGGCCCAGGTGATGTCATTCCAGAGGCCTAAGTGGTTCCACCGCAAAGCCACGCCAGCCTTGCGCTGAGCTGCAACGCGCCAGAACCGAGCGGCTAATGTGTCTGCTGTGGTCACCATTGTTTCTTTCGGTTTCGACGGTTGCCCGTGGACGCCAGCGCACCATCCTGCGCAATACCAAGATAAAACTCACGGATGGTCGGGTTGTTGCGCAACGCTTGGGCACTGTCCTCCAAGACAACGCGGCCAACCTCCATGATGTACCCGCGATCAGCCACATCCAGCGCCACGCTGGCATTCTGTTCCACCAGCAAAATGGTCATGCCGTCATCCCGCAAGCGCCGAATGATGGTGAAGATTTCTTTGACCAGCAGCGGTGATAGCCCCAAGGATGGCTCGTCCATGAGCATCACCCGCGGCCGGGCCATGAGGGCACGGCCAATGGCCAGCATCTGCTGTTGCCCACCAGACAGCAGCCCAGCACGTTGCTGCTGTCGTTCCCGCAGAATAGGAAAATACGTAAAGATACGCGCCATGTCGGCTTGGATGACGGCGTGGTCCTTGCGCAGATAAGCGCCAAGCACCAGGTTCTCATGCACTGTCCGCATGCGAAAGATCTCCCGGCCCTCTGGCACATGGCTCAAGCCCAAGCTCACCAGTTTGTCGGGCTCGATGCCTGCGAGATCGCGACCTTCCAGACTCACGCTGCCCTGACGAGGCTCAACGATCCCGCTAATAGCCTTGAGCACTGTCGTCTTACCGGCGCCATTGGCACCCAGCAATGCAACGATTTGGCCCTGCTCCACTTTCAACGACACCCCTCGTAAGGCCCGAACAGCGCCATAAGCGGCTTCAATGTTGTTGACTTCAAGCAGGGCCATGGCGTGTGTCTCCCGCTCAATTGCCAAGGTAGGCGCTGATCACGGCCGGATCACGCTGCACCTGCGCGGCCGTGCCAATCGCCAACAGTTTGCCGTAATTCAAGGCCAGAACACGGTCGGACACAGCCGACACCAGGCGCATGTCGTGTTCGACCATCAGGATAGTGACCCCGAGTACATCGCGTATGTCGCGAATCCAGGAACCAATGTTGTCAGTCTCCTCAACATTCAAGCCCGAGGATGGCTCATCAAGCAGCAATAACTTGGGCGAGACCGCTAAGGCACGGCCGAGCTCCACCATCTTGCGCAAACCGTACGGCAGGCTGCCCACCGTGCTGTCGCGGTAAGCATCAAGGCCGAGAAAATCGATGATCTTCTCGACATTTTTGCGTGACTCGATTTCACGTTGCGTAAAAGAAGGCAGGCGCAGGATTTCGCTCAACAAGCTGGTCCCCACGTGAACATGACACCCAACGAGGATGTTCTGCATGACGTTGGCGTTGTCGAAGAGCTCGATGTTCTGGAACGTTCGCGCAATGCCCAGGCTGGCCACCTGATTGGCAGCAACACGGGTGATGTCACGCCCTTCAAAATGGATGCTGCCAGCGGTAGGGTCGTTGATACGGCTGACCAAATTAAAAATGGTGGTTTTCCCGGCGCCGTTGGGTCCGATGATGGTGAAAATACTGCCCTTTTCGACCTCAAAGGAGACACCGTCGACTGCCTTGATGCCACCAAAATGAACGGCAAGATCCTTGACCTGGAAGAGGCTCATGATAGGGGTCTCAATGCTTGATCAGGTCGCTGGAGGCAATCTTGTTACGCTTGAACATGCCCCGCCGGTAGAACGGGAACAGTGAGACGTAGGTCTTCAGGCGGACCCAGTAACCATTGAGTCCGCGGGGCTCGAAAAGCACAAACAGGATCACCAAGACTCCGAAGCTCACAGACTCCAATACAGGTAACTCAGCGATCCTAGTAGGTAAATAATTCTTGATGCCCACAATGATCTGCGGCAGCACGATGAAGAACATGGCACCAAATACAGCGCCATGCAGGGAGCCCAGGCCACCAATGATGATCATCATGAGAAACTCGACCGACACCATAATGCCGAATTGTTCGGGACTGATGTAAGACAGCTTGTGCGCATACAGTGCACCGGCCAGACCGGTCGCCACCGCCGAAATGGCAAACGCGGTGGTTTTGAACTTTGCCAGGTTGATGCCCATGCTCTCGGCAGCTACATCGCTGTCTCGCAATGCGCTCAAAGCGCGACCGGTACGCGATCGCAACACGTTGATAACAACCAGCATCACCAGCCAGAAGACGACGCATGACAGGTAATACATGTGGACCGGGCCGGACAGCTTTAATCCGAAAATGACCGGGTCATTGACGGTCATGCCACGATTCCCTCGCGTCACGCTGCTCCAGCGCACAATCACTTCTTCGACGATGAAAGCGAAGGACAAGGTTGCCATGGCCAGGTAAACCCCCTTCACACGCAGAGCCGGCAAACCAATGATGATGCCAACAACACCAGACAAAGCACCGGCCGCCACAAAGGCCGGCAAAAAAGCCATGCCACGGGACTGCAACACCGCGGCGGTATAGGCCCCTACCGCGAAAAAAGCGGCATGGCCCAGTGATATCTGGCCGGTGTAGCCCACCAACAGCATCATGCCCACAGCCACGATGCCATAAATGAAAACGAAAGTGGCTTGGCTCAGGATGTAGCCATCAGCCGCCAGGGGCAACAACAACAGGCCAGCAAAAAGAGCCAGGTATTGCCACAAAGTGAAACGATCCGGAAACAACCGCAGATCATCCCGGTAAGAGGTTCGTTTAGGGAAATACATGGTGGAGCTGGCCTATACGCGACGTTTGGACTGAATGCCGAACAAGCCCTGGGGGCGCACCATGAGCACCAACAAAAGCAGGATATAAGCAGCCACATTGTTAATACCCTCTGGGAGGTAGAGCACCGCCATCGATTCGACGACGCCGATGATCACCCCACCCACGATCGCCCCTGGAATGCTGCCGAAACCACCGAGCACGGCCGCTGGAAAAGCCTTCAGCCCGACATAGCCCATATTGACCTGGACAAAAGCAATCGGCGCCAACATGATGCCAGCCACACCGGCCGTGGCCGCACCAAGTGCCCAGATGAGAGAGTGAACCTTTTGCACCGGGATACCGACGTAGTAGGCCGCCAATTGGTTTTCCGACGTCGCTTGCATCGCGATTCCGATACGGCTATAGCGAAAGAAGGCATACAAGGCGGCCACCAGCACGATGGTGAGCACAATGATCGCCACATGTTCCTGACTCAGCACCACCTCGCCGACACGAACCACGCGGTTGTAGAACGGCGTCTGCAGGGCAAAAGTCTCGGGGCCCCAAATCACACTGGCAAAAGCACGCAACAGGATCGACAGGCCCAAGGTCACCACAATCACCGCCAGAATGCCCTGTCCAGCCAGTGGACGCAACAAAAAGCGGTTAAGGAGCATGCCAAACACGGTCATGCAAGCAATTGCCAGTAATAAGCCGATCCAATAAGGCAACTTGAGGATCTCGATGAAGGTCAATCCAAGAAATGCACCCACCATCATGACCTCACCGTGGGCGAAGTTCACGATGTCAGTGGCCTTGTAAATTAGGACAAAGCCCAGTGCCACCAAGGCGTAGACGCAACCGACCGCGATTCCACTGACAAGTTGTTGCAGGAATTCGTTCATCAGGTTCGCTGAAAAAAATGGGTCAGAAGACCGGGCATGATCCCTCCCGCCATGCCCGGCAGACGGTCACTGGACAGGTTGCAGTTCGCCACCTTCGGGAACCCAGCGGCCACCCTCTACCTTGTAGAGCAGTGCGCCGCGCATGCCTTTGTGATCCTTGTCGCTGAAATTAACCGAGGGGCCGCCAAAAAGAGTTTTATAGCCCTTGATGGATTCAACGCCCTTGACCAGCGAGTCCACCGTCAGGTTCGGGCCGGCACGGCGCAGGCCTTCAGCGGCCAGGTGCACGATGGCGTAGCCATAGGCGCCATACAAAGAACCGGGCTGGTTGTACTTGGCCTGGTATTTCTTCAGCCACTCCTTGACCGCTGGCGACGAGCGATCGGGATCCGGGTTAGGAATAACGACCGCCGCATGCACACCTTCCATGGCCTCCTTGCCCAGGCGCAGCGTAGACTCATCGTAGGTGTTGGAAGATGCAAGGATCGGTATATTCCAGTTGCGGCGACGCACCTCCTGGACAATGCCGGCGGCGGGCGCAGGCACTGTGCCCAGCAGCAACATATCGCAGTTGCCTCGCTGCATACGGGCGACCTGAGCGCTGAAATCAGTTGTGCCGCGCTTGTAGCCAACCTCCTCAATCACCTGGAGCTTAGCGGCTTTCAGGGCGCGGTCCACACCCTCCTTCACATCGGCGCCAAAACCATCATCCTGGTAGATGAAGCAGAAGCGTTTTTTGCCCTGATCAGCGAAGTGCTTGACAGCTGGGGCCATGGTGTCGCCGTTGGTTGGAAAGAATGCGAAGCTGATTTTCTCCAAGGGCTCAGTGAACATCGGGCTACCCGCCCAGGCAAACAGGTTGGGCACGCCAGACTTGATCAGCATCGGGTAGGTAGCTTCAGCGGGGGCATTGCCAGTGGCCATGATCAGCGCAAAAATACCGTCTTTGTCAATCATCTTCTGGGTGACCAGAACCGCTTTTTTGGGGTCATAGCCAGAATCTTCCCAAATAATGCGCAATTTGCGGCCATGAATGCCGCCGGCCGCATTGATCTCTTCCTCTGCCATCTTGCCGGCGTTGACGCCGGCTCGCCCCAGTTCGGCGATTGGCCCGGACAGGTCAATGTGACTGCCGAGCAGAATTTCATCTTTGGTAACGCCGCGTACTTGCGCGCTGGTGTTCGCCGCCACAAGCGTGGCCGCAACGGCAATGGCGACGAGAGAAGTCTTCTTAAAGCCCATGGTGTCTCCTGTTGGTTGTATGGGTTGGCTTGCTACCACCTCCAATAACGCGGCTCTTTGCGGCCTGTCAAATCAAGTATAGTTAGTTTGACTAAGAAAGTTAAAAATTCGATGTCGCGCACTTGTCAGTTCCCAATCGCGACGACAAGCCCCTCAGAGGAGACTGCATGACAGAACTGATCACCCCACTGCTGCCGGTGTTCGCCAACAGCGCAATCTTCATTGCCGGGTTTTTCGTAGTCACACTGTGGCTGATCAGTTTGGCGATGCGCGACTCAAGCATCGTCGACATCTTCTGGGGACTGGGTAGCGCTGCTGTGGCCTGGGTGGCTTGGCTCACGGTGGGTGGTGGCGGCACCCGTGCGACGCTGGTGCTTTTAGTGGCGACCGTTTGGGGCGTGCGTCTTGGCCTGTATATCGGCATCCGCAATTGGGGCGCTGAGGACCGCCGTTATGCGCGCTTGCGTCAACACGTGACAGGCCAGGGCCGAAACTACGCTTTGTACAGCCTGCGAGCTGTGTTTGGCCTGCAGGGACTGCTCATGTTTTTGTGCACCATGCCTGTGGTGGTCGCGATTTCTATGCCGTCGTCCGGCCCACCTGGCCCACTAGTCTGGATCGGCTTTGGGCTGTCGGCTACCGGTCTCACCGTGGAGGCTCTGGCCGATTGGCAAATGGCTCGCTTCAGGCGGCAAAGACAATCGCCGGGCGAGGTCATGGACAGAGGCCTATGGCGCTATTCGCGCCACCCCAACTACTTCGGCGAAATGTTGGTGCAATGGGGTTTGTATTTGATGGCTTGCGACACCGGGCTGATAGGCATGCTGACCATCTTTGCCCCAGCGCTGTTGAGCGCCATGATCATCGGGCCCTTGGGCGCCAACCTGTTGGAGCGCCGTTTGGGCAAGAAAAACCCTGGCTATCAAGACTACTGCTGGCGGACCAGCGCATTCATTCCCTGGCCGCCTCGTCAACACTGACATTCGCTTCGATCACTGGAGAACCCTATGGGCACCGACATCCTGACTAACCTGCAAGACGGCATTCTGACCGTGACACTCAACCGTCCGGCTTCGATGAATGGTCTCACGATCTCAATGACGCGGGAACTCAACGACCGCCTGCGCGAAGCCGCTGCAGCACCTGACGTGCGTGTGGTCGTTCTGACCGGTGCGGGCAAGGCCTTCTGCGCAGGTGGCGACATCAAGGAGTTCGAAGCGATAGACCGCAATGATCCGCAATGGGTGCAGTGGAAAGATGATCCCATATGGAATGACATCGACAACTCGGCCGAACGCACCCGCCGCGCCAGCGAAGGGCCGCTGCTGCTGCACGGCATGCCAAAGCCGACGATCGCCATGGTCCGAGGCGCCTGCGTAGGAGCCGCCACCGCACTAGCGGCAGCCTGCGACTTTCGCATCGTGTCTGACACCGCGTTTTTCTCTACAGCGTTCGCACGCATCGGGATTGCGGGCGAGTTAGGCGCCAGCTATTACCTCAGCAAATTGGTCGGCGTTGCCAAGGCGCGTGAACTTTTCTTCTTCGCTGACCGCGTTCCGGCGGAAGAGGCCCTGAGGATCGGGCTGGTCAACAAAGTGGTGCCCGATGCCGAGCTCAGCGACGAAGTAAGCGCCTTCGCCCGACGCCTCGCGGACGGCCCGCCGTTAGCCTACCGATTCATCAAGGCCAACCTCAATGCCGCAGAAACTCACACTGCCGAAGAGATCGTGGCAATGGAGGCCTTGAACCAGGTACGAGTTCTGCGCAGCGACGATGCCAAAGAGGCGATCTCAGCGTTCTTCGAAAAACGAACGCCCAAATTCACCGGCCATTGAGCGGCTTGCCCGGCCCTTATGTGCCGGGCAAGTACCGATCAAGCAGACGTCACTGCGCGCAGTCCCTGCACCAGCCTGTCAAGATCAGCCTCAGAGGTGTAGATCGCCGGTGACACCCGAATGCACTGGCCCTTGGCCACCCCAGCGCGTCGCACCGTAAACACACCGAACTGGTCGCGCAATTGCGCCACGATGGCGTTGTTGTCGGCAGCAGTACCTTTGCCGGCTAGGCGGAACGATGTGATGCCAGCAGCCATGCCCGGCTCGTCGGGCGTCAAGATCTCCAAGCCCTTGAAACTGCGCACGCGGCTGACCCAGTAATCACGCAAATGGCGCAGGCGCAGCGCTTTGGCCCGCGGGCCAATCTGTTGGTGCAGCGCCAGTGCGCCCGGAAGCGCCAACACCGAGGCAAAGTTGTAGGTACCGGTGTGCACCCGCGAGCGAATATCCGTGGGTGCCCAGTCTTCATCACCCATGGCACGGTCGATATCGGCCAGCCGCGACTTGGCCACATACATGAAGCCGATACCCAGCGGCGCGCCAATCCATTTGTGCAGGTTAAAGCCAATGAAGTCCACGCCCAGGTCTTGCACTTTGAAGTCGATCTGACCCCAGGAATGGGCGGCGTCCAGCACCACATCCACGCCGCGGGCGCGGGCCAGCCCAGCAATCTCGGCCACTGGCATGACCAGGCCGGTGCGGTGGCTGACGTGGGTCACCAGCAGCAGCGCCGCCTTGGGGTGGTCAGCCAGCACCTTCTGGTAGGTCTGCAGAACTGCGCTCCGCGTGGCCGGCTCAGGGATGCTGAATTTGACGACATTCACGCCACGGCGCTCCTTGAGCCAGTTCATGGCGTACTGCATCGAGTCGTAATCCAGGTCGGAGTACAGCACGGTATCACCCGGCTGCAGCTTGTTGTAGCCGCCAATCAGCAGTTGCAGTGCTTCGGTGGCGCCACGTGTAAGAGCTACCTCTGCAGGCGCGGCGCCCACTGCGGCGGCCACGGCCAGCCGGGCCGCTTCGGCGTCACGGCCAAACTGCGTGCGCGCATAAAACGAGTTTTCCCGGTTGACCATGTCGGTCTTGGCCAGGTAATCCAAACGTACCGACTCGGCCATGATGCCCCAGTAGCCGTTCTCAAGGTTGACGATGCTGGGCGACACGGCGTAAAGCTTGCGCACGGCATCCCAGTACGTGCCGTCTGTCGCCATGGTGCTGCTGTTAAGTGTTGGCAGGGCGGCAGCGCCGGTCTGAGCTTGTGCGGATGCGCCGGTGATGGTGGCGGAAGCGGCGGCAAGGCCGAGGACAAAACTGCGGCGGTTGGTTTCGATCATGGGTTAGCTCCGAAATAATGGACTTTTAGTTTTAGCACTGACCTATGACCAGCAGATGTCAAGCTCGGCAGATTTGATGCCTGCAGGTATGAAGCCCTGTCAAGTAGTTTCGATTTGGACAAAATGCCCGATAGATACTTCAACAAGCGGTAACCGGATGGGACTTTGCCCTAACGGGTATACAGGGCTCCGGATCTCACGTGCGGCGTCAATCACCCGCGCCTTGCGCAAAGCAGGGTCCGGAATCGGCACAGAAGACAGCAGCCGCCGGGTGTAGGCATGGCGGGGGCGGTTCAACACCTCAGCGCTATGGCCAATCTCGACGATCCGACCCATGTGCATGACCGCGACGCGGTGACTCATCTGCTCGACGACCGCCATATCGTGCGAGATAAACAAATAGGCCACGCCAAGTTCCTTCTGCAATTGCACCAACAGCTCGATCACCTGAGCCCTGATCGAGACATCAAGTGCTGAGACAGGCTCATCCGCCACAATGACCTTGGGCTTGAGCGCGAGCGCGCGGGCAATGGCAACGCGCTGACGCTGCCCGCCAGAGAATTGATGTGGATAACGGTCAAGGTACTCGGCCTTCAAGCCAACACGCTCCAGCAGCCCCACCGCTATCTCGCGCCGCTCGTCAGCACTCATATCTGGCCGATGAATAACCAAAGGCTCCGTCACGGATGTAATGATCTGCAAACGCGGGTTCAGCGACGCATAGGGATCCTGGAAAACCATCTGGATGTCGCGTCGGGCCGCACGCAATTGATCTCCGGCAAGCCCCGTCATTTCCTGCCCCGCAATCCGGATCGACCCCTCAGTTGGCTCAATCAGCCGCATCAGGGCTCGGCCTGTGGTCGTCTTTCCACAGCCAGATTCCCCGACAAGGCCCAAGGTCTCACCCTTGCGAATTTCAAATGAAACGTCATCCACCGCATGCACCATGGCAACTGTTCTCTTGAGCAAGCCGCCAGTCATGGGGAAACGCTTAACCAAGCCGCTTACGGCAAGGACCGGCTGCGCCTCCGCCTTCACGTCTCCAAGCAACGGTGATCCCGCACCTAAGCGCGGAACGGCGGCGAGCAGCGCCTGTGTGTAGGGGTTGCGCGGCGTCGCAAAGAGCGGGATCAGGGCGTTTTCCTCCACCTTTTCCCCGTGACGCATGACGATGACGCGGTCGGCAACTTCAGCGACCACGCCCATGTCGTGGGTAATGAAAATCAGCGCCATACCAATTTCGTCTTGCAACTGACGAATGAGCGCCAGAATTTCAGCCTGAACAGTCACATCCAGGGCCGTGGTGGGTTCATCTGCAATCAACAGGCGAGGCTGGCAAGCCAGGGCCATGGCAATCATCACTCGCTGACGCATACCACCTGACAATTCATGCGGATACTGCGTGAGTCGACGCGCAGGATCAGGTATCCTGACCCGCTCGATCAAGCGTCGCGCCTCTTCAAGCGCCTCGCCAGATTCACATTTTCGATGCAAGATGATCACCTCAGCAAGCTGTGCTCCGATCGTCAACACCGGATTGAGCGACGTCATAGGCTCCTGAAAGATCATCGAAATCTCATTGCCGCGGATCTGGCGCAACATGCGGTCCTCGGCGGTCATCAGGTCGACCACCTCACCCGAACGGCGGGCTAGTGCCATGCTGCCCGATATCTGCCCGCCCTCGCGCTCGATCAGGCGCATGATCGTCAATGCCGTGACTGATTTGCCAGAACCTGATTCACCGACGATGGCCAGTGTCTCGCCGGGCCCCAGGTCAAATTCAAGCCCCCGCACGGCGTCGACGCGACCCGCCCTGGTGTTAAAGGTCACCGAAAGGTCTCGAACGCTGAGCAGGGGGGCTTGGGTCACTGAGCGACCTGTACTTGAGATTGAAACGCGGCAATACGCGCTTGCCGCTCACTATGGTCAGCGAGCTCGGCAAAGTTTCCCATCGGGGGATACCACCGCCGCTCCGTTTGCGCCAAGGGCAGGATGCAACGGAATGCATCTTCGCCCACGACTTGGTAGTCGATCATGTCGGTCGTGATGTGCAGCAGACCAAAAGACCCACATGGTTTGCCGGCTCCACTCTCGGACGACATGACAAAGCTCTCGGTGAGCGATTGCTGTGACAGATGTGGGATGCCGTCAATCGTCGTCAACGTGTTCCAGTGGACATGCCCCGCGACGCAGACCGTAGGTACTTTGCTGGCGCGCAGCACCTCGCGGATGCGCTCGCCTTGCGGGTAGGTCGAATACTCCGGGTTGCGCTGGAAATAGTAGTTTCCGATCTGTGAATGCCCCGAGAGCGGCACATGGCTTGCAATCAGCAACGGACGGTCGGCGGCGGCTATCACGTCTGCGAGCCAGGCAATGTCTGAGTCTGGGCAATTAAATCCCAATGGTCTGGAGATCACGGTATCAGCGCGCCAAAGCACCACCCGAATGCCACCCACATCGTGCACCTGATTCCTCAAAGTCTGACCAAATATTTCCTCGTTTTGCGCTATAGACAGGAAGTCCCGGTCATGGTTACCGCAGATGTGAAAGACCGGAGCCAGCTTGCGAATTGGCACGAACGCGGCATTGACCTCGCGCTCAAGCTCAATGTCAGTTTCCGGATCCATGTCCGAGATGCGGTCTCCCAGGTCAAGCACCAGATCCGGTTTGTTCTCGGCCACAAACGAGGCGAACGCCGCCATCAGGCTCAGCGCGCTTTCGCCCTTTTTAGAAGTGGATTCCTTACCGTGATGAATGTCGGTCACGATGGCAATTTTTAGACTCATAGTTGTATTCCTAGTAGAGGTGACTGCCACAACATGGTTGTGGCTTTAAGACATTGATCTTGAGGAAAGCTCACTGCCCAGCAAGCCGCACCCGACCGGCCCGGAAGTCCAGCACATAGGGAATATGCCCCGGCTGTGGTTTCCAGCTCAGGTTCTTCTTCATGCCATAAGACTCGTAAGGCTGCCAGAGAACCAGGACTGGCGGATCGCCCTTCACATAATTCATCAGCTCTGTGTAGGCTGTCTTGCGTGTGGCCAGATCGGTCGAGAAGCGGAATTTCTCCCACGATGCCTGGAATGTGGCGTCCGGCTTCCAGCGCCCTTCAGACGCGGCATTACCCGTTGGCGACCACATGACACCGAACGAGCCTGCGGGATCCGGGTAGTACATCGGGTTAGACCAGTTACGGGACATCATTTCTGGACTATTGCCAGTCCATGCCTCGTCGACATTGATGCGCATCTTCACACCCACTTCAGCCCACATCTCTTTGATGGCCTGCGCCGCAAGCAAGGCATTGGTGTAATAGGCAGAACCGGTGTCATAGCGGATCTCAAAGCCATCGTAGCCAGCTTCTTTGAGCAGCTGCTTGGCCTTGCTGGGGTTGTACTCGAAGGTGTTGAGCTCAGGCATGAAGAGCGCGCCAAATTGCGGATACGTGTGGGTGTTCGGTACCAAGGCCTTGCCGCCCCAGAGCGCTTCGTTGAGCGTCTTCCGGTCTATCGCGTAAGACAGGGCCTGTCGGATTTTGGCGGTCATTTTCGGGTGCTGCGTGTTGAAAATGACCACGTGGAACAGTGGTGTGACCGTGCTTTCTACCTTGAGTTTCGTGTCGTTTGCGATCACGCTGATCTGATCTGGCGGAATGTTGGTGATGAGATCAACCTCACCGCTCTTGAGCGCTGTGATACGGCCCGTGAGTTCGGGGATTCTGCGCAATGTGATTTTCTTGAACGGCGCTTTATCGCCCCAAAAACCATCGAAACGCTCGTACACCAAGCGCTGATTAGGGATAAATTCAGTGATTTTGTAAGGGCCGGTCCCGACCGGCTTGAGACTGAAGGCCTCATAGTCAGAGTCTTCGAGTTTGCTCGGGTCGCCCGAAAGGCCCATGACGTATTTTTTCGGGACAATCATGGTCTGCTGTGCATTGAGCAGGGTTTCAAACAGTGGCTCGGGCTTTGTGGCAGTGATCCGGATGGTCTGCGCGTCGATGACTTCGACCTTGGCGATATTGGGCAATGTGTCGCGTTTGCGGATGCCGTAGGGAGGGAATGTGAAATTGACGATGCGGTCCAGAGAGAACTGGACGTCCTCCACCGTCATCGTGTCGCCGTTATGAAATTTGACCCCTTGTCGGATCTTCAGTTCCATCACCGTTGGCGACACCTGGCGCCAAGACGTAGCGACACCGGTTGGTGTCCAGGCACTTTCGGCTTTGCTGTGGTCCTTACCGATCAGGGGATCGAAACTATTGAAGTAGTGTTGGGATCCAACATTCGAGAAATCTCGGCCCGGGTCAAGGTAAGCCGACATGTTTTGCACACCGACGGTCAGTTCCTGCGCCATCGCGATGCCGCTAAGCAGCAAGGCGGCGGCTGTGCCTGTGAGTCGAAGTTTCAGTAGGGTTTGCATGGTTTCTGTTCCTTGTAAATGATTGAGAAAGTGAAGCAGGGGGCTCAGCGCTCCCTGAGGCGAACGTCGAGATGGTCGCGCAGCCAGTCGCCCAGCAGCATGACCGTGAGTGACACCAGCATGATGAGGATGGCCGGCGAAGCGACGACCCAAGGCGCAGTGGCCATGTAGTCGCGACCAAGGCCCACCATCGAGCCTAGAGTTGCTGTCGGCGGCTGAACGCCCAGGCCTAAGAAGGACAGCGAGCTTTCGAGCAATATGAGGTTTGAAATGTTGAGCGTGAACATCACGATCACCGGCGACACGATGTTGGGCAGCACGTGCCAGATTGCGATCCGCATCGACGTTGCCCCGGCCGCTCGGGCCGCTTCTATATACGGCATCTCACGAATGGTGAGGACCTGCGCACGGATGAGCCGGGCAAATTGTGCCCAGTAGGCCAGGCTGAGAACGCACACGAGCACCACCGCCGATGCGCCTGCAATGGCGATCACCAGCAAAGCGACCAGTGTGAAGGGAATGGCAATCTTCACATCGCACAAACCCATGATGATCGCGTCGACAGTGCCGCCAACCATGCCGGCGACAAGGCCCGCCAAGGCACCCAGCGCAAGTCCAAGCGCTGCGCCGAAAAGTGCGATCAGGAGCGTCAGCCTGAGTCCGTACAGGCAACGCGTCAGCATGTCACGGCCGAGTTGGTCACTACCCAGCCAGTAACGCGCATCCGAGCCAGAGAAACCTATTGGCGGCTTGAGCCGCGCCAGCAGGCGCTGCGCGTCGGGATCAAATGGTGCGATGAACGGCGCCAGCAGGGCTGCGCCAAGCAAAATCAGGGCGAGCAGTGCTGCGATGGCTATCAGGGCATCCGGCCTGAAGCGTCGTTGGCTGTGGTTTGGCGAGTCCGAAGTTGGCATATTCGGCTGGCTGGGGTCCAGTGACGTCCGATCGACGATGGCGCTCATACGCTAGCCCCGGACAGCCGCACCCGGGGATCGACAGCGCTGTAAATCAAGTCGACCAGGAGATTGATGGTCACGACTGCGCAGGCGACCATGAGCACACCAAACTGAAGCACTGGATAGTCTCGTCTGAGTGTCGCCCCGACCAAGAGGTCGCCAATACCGTTCCAGGCGAACACCGTTTCGATCACTACAGCACCAGACACGAGCGTGGTCATTTGCAAACCTATCACTGTGATGACCGGAATCAGTGCATTACGCAGCCCATGCCTGAGAATGACTGTGCTCTCCGATAAGCCTTTCGCGCGAGCTGTACGCATGTAGTCCTGTTGCATGACATCCAGCATGGCACTGCGCGTATAGCGGACAAGCGACGCGACGAAGAATGCTGAGAGTGCTGCCACCGGCATGACATAGTGAGACAGCGTCTCTGAACCTGCACTGGGTAACCACTGGAGCGAGAAAGAAAATGCCAGCAAGAAAAGGATTGCGAGGACAAAATTCGGTATGGCATACCCAATAAATGCAATCAGTAATACCGAATTGCCAATAGTGGTGTTGCGCCATACTGCCGCAACGACCCCAAGGGGGACACCGATACCAACCGTCACAGCAAGCGTTGCACTGAGCAGTGAGACGCTGCGCCACACGCGCTCGCCGAAAATGACGGCAACCGATCGGCGCTCCATCAGTCCGAGCCCGAATTCGCCCTCCATCAAGGACTTCCAAAAACTGACGTATTGACTCAGGAGCGGCTTATCGAGGCCGAAGTAGGCGATCATTTCAGCGCGCGACTGGGCGTCAAGGCCTTCCGGCATCAGAAAGTCGATTGGATTTCCGGTCATCCGTGTTGCCAGAAAAACTGCTGTCGCTATGACCCAAAGAGTCAACAGCATGCGGCTGAACCGTGTACCTAGGTAATTGATCATGAGTGACCACCCCCATCAGTGGCAGCTTGGTGGCCCACGATCCAATTTGCGAGCGTGCCGTAATCACTGAAAACGAAGACATTCGGCTCCAGGTCGGCCGATTGCACCGCATACCCGCCAAGATGGCCGGCGAATCGAACATGCGCTAAGCGCGCACACGTGGCATCGATGCTTGAGTCGCCAACGAATAAAGCGTCAGCGGTTGTCCCTCCCATGCGTTCCAGCGCCAGGAGAAGCGGGTCGACCGCTGGTTTGGGATGCGGCGCATCACCCAATCCGACAATGAGTTCAAAGAACTCTGCAACCCGAGACTGCGCCAGCAAGTACTCGGTTGATGCACGATCGCGGTTGGTGCAAATGCCAAGTTTCAAACCCAAGCTCTTGAGCGTCGACAACGTCTCGTGCAAGTGCGGATAAAGGGTTGCAGCCGCCAACCAGTCTTGCATGTACTGCTTCAGGAACTCGTTTTCCAATGTCGAGGCCAGTTCATCATCAACGGGGGCCATTTGTAAAGCAATCGACTTGCGAAACATCGCCCTCAAGCCCTCATTGAGAGCGGCGCGCAGGAGTGGCGTCGAGACCTCGCGCAAACCCGCCTGCTTCAACACAAGATTGTTGACTGCTGCAAGCGAAGGCAAGGTGTCGAAGAGGGTCCCGTCGACGTCAAACAGCACTGTTTTTAATTGTTCGTTTGTGAGCATATTGGATAGCTTACTCATCAAACATGTCACGTATATGACTGTAGATGTTCGAAGATTAAAACAAAATAGGTTTTTGATGTTCGTCTTTCCTCTAGTCATCTCATCAAGGTTCAAATGCTCAAAGCTGCTCGCCACAAGGAAATCATTGCGTTGCTTCAAACTGGTGGTGTCGTGGAGGTCAGCACCTTGGCCGATAAATTTCAGACATCACCGATCACGATCAGGCGCGACTTGATCGAGCTTCACGAAAGGGGGTTGGTTGAGCGCACCCACGGTGGTGCGGTCTCAGGGGAGGTCATTGCTGAGGGCTGGGCGCGCTATGAAAGCATCAGTTACGCCGAACGCGAGCGCGAAAATGTCCGCGAGAAGAAGGCCATCGCCGAACTTGCAGCGCAGCTTGTTTCAGACGGTGACTGCATCTTGGTCAATGCCGGTACGACCTCACGAAACTTCGCCGAGGCCCTGCGTGGGCATCACAATTTGCACGTCGTCACCAATGGCCTGACAGTTGCAGTAGAGCTCGCCAGAAGCCAGAATGCGTCTGTTTACTTTTTGCCCGGCACGATTGACTTCAAGAAAATGGCGTCCGTATGTCGTCCCGGTCCTGGGATGTTTGACGACATCACCGTTCGTGCGGCGTTTCTTGGTGTAAACGGCATCTCACCAACCGGGGGGATTTCCATGCTGTCACAGGAGGAAGCGGCCATGAACCGCGCCTTTATCGATGCCGCTCAGTCTGTGACCGTTTTGGTGGACTCGTCAAAGTTTCATTCACAGGGCGTTTTCCGCATAGCTAAATTGGACAGAGTTACGCGCATCATCACCGACTCGGCCATCGGCGATGAAAGTCGCCGTGCGATCGAGACGTTGGGGGTTGAATTGCTCATAGCGTCACCGGACGACGGATCGACGTAATTTGCCGCACCCTTTTGGCCGGGCGTTGGCGACCTGGTCAGGCGATGGTCACGCACTGGCCGGCGAGTTGCATGAAGTGCGCCAGTGGCGGCGTGGTCAATCCGGCCACCTTGGCCTCATCATCCCAGCGGCGCAGCATCACTGCGGCCGCCGCATGCTCGCTGGATTCAAACTCAAGGGCCTGCGCCTCTGACATCGGTCCGCCCTGCAAGGCGAGGCTGCGTTGCGACACCGGTGACAGCAGATCGTGGTACGCGGGCTCGCGCAGGCACAGAAAGCGCTTGGCCTGGACATGCAGGGCGATGGGCTGGCAAACCGCCGGGCCAAACCATTTGGCCAGGTACTTGGCACCCAAATTCTCGTGAACGTCATCGACCCCCGCGAGCAGCGCGCCACGCGCATCGCGGTGCAGCAAATGACCGACATCATGCAGCAGCGCCGCAACAACCAGTTCATCATCAGCACCGGCCTGATGCGCCAGCAGGGCACATTGCAGGGCGTGCTCTATCTGGTTGACATGTTCGCCATAGCGAAGCGTGCCACTGGCATCAAACATGTGGGTGATGGTCTTCAAGGGATCTTGCAAGGGAGTCATGGCGGTGTCCGGTTGATGAGGGTAGGTAACAGCGGGCGCTGGTTAGAACGCACGCTGGCCGCCGTAAAGGGTCTGCAACACCGAGGGCATGCCAGCGCGGTTCATGCGCACCCGCAACAGGTCGGCACGCTGGCCAACGGCCACTTGGCCACGATCTTGCAGACCAATCGCACGCGCCGGGTTGCTGGTTACCGTGCGGACGGCCTTGGGCAGCGACCAGCCGGCCAGCTCGGCCAACATGAAGGTTGCTAGCAGCAGGCTGCTGGGCACGTAGTCGGATGAAAAGATGTCGAGCAGGTCGGCCTGCGCCAGTTCGGCGGCCGCGACATTACCCGAGTGCGAACCTCCCTTCACCATGTTGGGGCCGCCCATGATGATGGCCATGCCGTGCTGGCGCGCCGCGTGCGCTGCTTCGACGGTGGTCGGGAACTCCGACATGCTCACGCCTTCAGCAACTGCCGCTTCCACGTCCGTGACCAGCGTATCGTCATGGCTAGCCAGCGGCAACTGCAGGGTCCGGCTGGCCTTGACAATCGCTGCGCGGTGCGGGATGGCGAACGCCTGTTGATCGGCGCGGCGCTGTGCGATGACAGCATCAAACTCAGCATCGCTAAAACGCTGGTTGCGCTCGGCATAGCGCCGAAAGCTAACCAAATCGCGCCACTGGCGTTGGCCGGGCGTGTGGTCCATCACACTGACCAAGCGCAGCAAGGGGTCGTGGGCATATTGCTGGAACACCGACAGGATGTCGGGTGCTGACAGCTCGCAACGCAAGTGCAGCAGGTGCTCGATTCGCATTAGTCCTTCGTCGCGGCACTGGTGCATGGCGGCGATGGCAGTGTGCTGGGTCTGGGCACGGGCGCCGCCCTGGTCCATGTCGCCAATCACGACCGAATCCAGCACCGTGGTAATACCGGCTGCTGCGCACTGCGCGTCATGAACCGTCATGGCCGAGTGGGCATTCCAAAGCACGCCCGGGCGTGGTACCAGGTGCTTTTCAAGATTGTCGGTATGGAGTTCGACCAGGCCCGGCATCAGCCAGTCACCGGCCCAATCCTGCGCGGCAGGCAGGCCGGTGTCGCCCCGGTCAACGCGGCGGATCACGCCATCTTCGATCAGCACGGTGCCGATAAAGCATTCTTCAGTGGCCACAATGGTGGCATTGCGGATGATCAGTGTGGTCATTGTTTTGTGGATGTGGGTTAGTTGGCGTTTTCAGGGGCAGGGGTTCAGGTCAGGGACCGGTGCTGCCCTATATCGAGGCAGCTGGTGGCAACCTGCGCGCGCACCTCTTCATCATGAAAAATCCCGATGATGGCGCTGCCTTGCTGGCGGGCAGCACAGATCAGCGCCACCACGGCGCGCCGGTTGGCGGCGTCCAGCGAGGCGGTTGGCTCGTCGAGCAGCAGAACTGCCGGCTCAGTGATCATGCCGTGAGCAATGTTGACGCGCTGCTGCTCACCACCTGAAAAAGTGGCTGGCGGCAAGGTCCACAGTGCCTCTTGCAGGTTCAGGCGTTGCAGCCATTCGGCGGCTCGGTCGCGCGCCTGCGATACCGGCACACCCAGACGCCGCAAAGGATCGGCGACGATGTCCAGCGTACTGACCCTCGGGATCACACGCAGAAACTGGGACACGTAGCCCATGGTGTGCCGCCGCACGGCAAGCACGTCACGCGGTTCGGCGCTAGACAGGGCGACCCATTCACCCTGGTGGTGAACTCGCACCTCACCGCTGGTGGCCGCGTAGTTGCCGTACAGGCAGCGTAACAGCGAGCTTTTGCCAGCGCCGGACTGGCCGGTCAGGGCCAGACACTCGCCGGGGCGCACGCTGAGGTTGATCCCGTGAAACACCGACAGTGACAAGCCACCGCGTGCATGCAAGGTGAAGGTTTTGGCCAAGGCGAGGGCTTCGATGACCGGTGACGGATAGGGTGCATTCATGGTTTGGCTTTCACGGGGTCAACACGGAGGACACCAGCAACTGGGTGTAGGGGTGCTGGGGGTCATCCAGCACCCGGTCAGTCAGACCCTGTTCCACCACCTGCCCATCCTTCATGACCAGCATCCGGTGCGCCAGCAGCCGGGCCACCGCCAGGTCATGCGTGACCACCACAGCAGCGAGCTGAAGCTCGTCCACCAGTTGCCGCAGCAGGTCCAGCAGACGCGCCTGCACCGACACGTCGAGCCCGGTGGTTGGTTCATCCATAAAGACCAGGCGCGGACGCGTCACCAGATTGCGTGCGATCTGCAAGCGCTGCTGCATGCCACCCGAGTAGGTGCCAGGCAGGTCATCCACGCGCTCGGCATCCAGTTCCACCCGTGCCATCCAGTCCAGTGCCTGGCTGCGCAATTGCCCGTAGTGACGCTCGCCAAGGGCCATCAGCCGCTCGCCGACATTGGCACCGCCAGACACGTTCATGCGCAACCCGTCGCGGGCGTGCTGCTCAACAAAACCCCAGTCGGTGCGGGCCAGTTGACGCAGTTGCGCCTCGGACATGACGGCCAGATCGGTCAAGCTATCCAACGGCGCGTGGCCGGGCCAGCGCGCGTGGTAACCGACGGCACCTTCGTCACACGCCAGGCGTGCCGCCAGCAGCCGCAGCAGGGTGGTCTTGCCCGAGCCGGACTCACCCACGACAGCCAGCACCTCGCCAGGATAGAGGTCAAAGCTGATGTTGCGGCAAGCCCAGCGTTGCGCGCTGTTTGACACAAAGGCTTTGCCGACCTGGCGGGCCGACAGCAGGGCGCCCGGCTTCACGCGCCACCCCCGGCATCTTGCGCGGAAAGAACATTGGTCAAGGTCACCGCCTGCTGGGTCCCGACGTGCCCAGCCTCGCGGCGCTCCTCGCAGTAGTCGCTGTCCGAGCACACAAACAGCCGGCCGCCCTGGTCGTCCACAATCATTTCGTCCAGGTAGCTGTCAGCAGCGCCACACAAGGCACAGGCGTGTGGCCAGCGCTCGATCTCGAAAGGATGGTCCTCAAAATCAAGGCTGCGTACCCGGGTGTAGGGTGGCACCGCATACAGGCGCTTTTCCCGACCGGCACCAAACAGCTGCAAGGCGGGATTCATGTGCATCTTGGGGTTGTCAAACTTCGGGATAGGCGAAGGCGACATCAGGTAACGCTCATTGACCATCACCGGGTAGTCGTAGGCACGCGCAATGGCGCCAAGTTGGGCAATGTCTTCGTACAGTCGCACATGCATCAGCCCATACTCACTGAGCGCGTGCATCTTGATGGACTCACGCCGACGCGGCTCCAGCTTGGACAATGGCTCGGGCATGGGCACCTGGTACACCAAGATCTGAGACGCCGTCAAGGGCTCCTCGGGGATCCGGTGTCGGGTCTGAATCAGCGTCGCGTCCCGGGTTTTTTGGGTGGTCGCTACGCCGGTGGTGCGGGCAAAGAAGCGCCGGATGTTGACCGCATTGGTGGTGTCATCGGCGCCCTGGTCGATCACCTTGAGCACGTCGCTGCGCCCGATGATGCTGGCGGTGATCTGCACGCCGCCAGTGCCCCAGCCATAGGCGAAGGGCATCTCACGCGAGCCAAACGGCACCTGGTAGCCCGGTACGGCCACCGCCTTGAGCAGGGCCCGGCGAATGCGCTTCTTGGTGCGCTCGTCAAGAAAAGCAAAGTTGTAATGGGACTCGGTCACGACGGTTCCTGGTTCATGGATGTTGCGTCGCCGGCGGCGACGTGACTGGCACGCAGCTTGCGGACCAGTGCCAGCTCCGCCTGAAAGTCCACGTAGTGCGGCAATTTCAGGTGCTGTACAAAACCGGAAGCCTCCACGTTGTCAGCATGTGCCAGCACAAATTCTTCGTCCTGCGCTGGTGCAACCACGGTTTCGCCCAATTCACCAGCCCGCAGGGCGCGGTCCATCAAGGCCATGGCCATGGCCTTGCGCTCAGCGCCGCCAAAGGCCAGGCCGTAGCCTTGCGTGAACTGCGGCGGGGTCTCGCGGTTACCGCTGAACTGGTTGATCATTTGGCATTCGGTGACTTCGATCTCACCGATGTCCACCTCGAACCCCAGCTCATCAGGCACCACCATCACACTGACCATGCCGCGGCGGATTTCACCGGCAAACGGATGCGAGTTGGCGTAGCCGCGCTGGGTTGAATATCCCATTGCCAGCAACCAGCCTTCGTCGCTGCGTGCTAGCGCCTGCAGGCGCTGGGCACGATCGGCTGGGAACATCAACGGACTGCGGGTCAGGTCGCCAGGCTCAGTGCCCGCAGAGGGTGCCGGTGTCTCCAGCAAGCCCTCGTGCGTCAACAGGTCGTTGATGCGCGGCACCTCTGACTCCGGGGCGATGTCTGGGCCCTCGGCCGTTTGGGCTACCGAAGCTGCAGCATGCTCGCCCTCTTCTGCCAACAAGGCGAAGTCCAGCAGGCGCTGGGTGTAGTCATAAGTCGGGCCCAGCAATTGCCCGCCCGGCACGTCCTTGAAGGCGGCCGAGATGCGCCGGCTCAAGGTGATGCGCGCCGTATCCAGCGGCTGGGTATAGCCCAGGCGCGGCAGAGTCGTGCGGTAGGCCCGCAACAGGAAGATGGCCTCCACCAAATCGCCACTGGCCTGCTTGATGGCCAGCGCCGCCAGCTCTGGATCGTAGAGTGAGCCCTCGGTCATCACGCGGTCCACCGCCAGTGACAGCTGGGACCGGATCTGCGCCACGCTCAGCGCCGCCAGGCGGGTATCACCCCGGCGCTGCTGATCCAGCAAACGCCACGAGCCCTCGATGGCGGCAGCGCCGCCCTTGACTGCGACATACATATCAGCGCTCCAGGGCAGGCTGCACCTGCGTGCTACGGGGTAAGCCGATGGCCCACTCTCCGCAGGTCAAGACCATGTCCACACCCTGTGGAAACCCAGCTTGGTTGGTCTGGCATTGGCGCCAGAAATCTGCCGACAGCCCGGCCAGGCTGACGACGGTGACGTCCTCGATGCCTGGCCCGCGCCAAGCCAGCGGCACCCCGCCCTCGAACGCCGGCAGTTCCAACAGCAGCGTGGTCGATTGCTCGGGTGACGTCGGACTGCCCTGCGCGAAATCGGCCAGTAACGGGATCTGACCCGGGTCGGTGACCACGGCAAAGGCGGCCGCTTGTGGCTGGTCTGCCAACGGTGCCCCGGTATGAAAACGCAACCACGGCGCCAATCCGGCATCATCGTTCTGCCACCAGACCGCGGTTTCATCGTCGGCCATACTCAGCAAGAGTCGGGCCATGGCGCCGCCCAGTGCAACACCAGGTAAAGCGGGTCCCAGTCTGCGCGCCTGCCCCGGGCGGGCCATGGCGTCAAGCAAGGCGCGAAAGGTGTGCTGGCTGTCATGCACACCATCAACCAATCCACCAGCGAGATGGCGCTGGTTCATGATTCGCCGCGCACCAGCGTGAAGAACTCAACCTTGGAGTCAGCCGCCTGTTGCTGGCGGGACTGGCGCTGTCGTCGTTGCGCCTGCGCCAGGGGTTCGATCAGGGTCTGCTGCAGGTGGTCATGTTGCTGCGGGTCCTGCAACAGGGCGTCGAATAGGGCGGCAAGCTTGGCGCGAGGCTTGTCCCGTCCAAGCGCGCAGGAGACCCCCAAGGGGCCCTCCCCCACCCGCACGGCACATCGAACCACGCTGGCCTCTCCGAGGTTGAACGGGTTGCCGGTGCCGCCAATACGCCCGCGTACCATCATCATGCCCACTTCAGGCGGTCTGATGGTATGGACCTCTGGCAGGAGGCCAAGCGTTGGCAAACAGGCCGCGAGATCCTCTTGACTGGCGCGGGCCAGCACGGCCAGCCAGGCCTGTCTGCTGGCTTGTTGGTTGACGGGTAACTCAGTTGTCATACAGATGTCTAAATCAGTGGGTAAATTGCTGGGCATGGCCTGACGCCCTTTTGCGCCAAGCCCATAGTTCACCGCGCCAACATGAAAGATTTATGACCATGGAACAATTTCGGTCCTCATTGCCGGGTCGCCGGCGCGGCGTCTCGGTCTGGCGCCAAATCGCTGACACCCTGAAAACAGAGATCCAGGACCGACGCTATGCCGACAGCGGCCGCATGCCGGGCGAGATAGAGCTTGCGGCGCGCTTCGGTGTCAATCGGCATACCTTGCGCCAGGCCGTTGCCGCCCTGCAGTTGGAGGGCTTGGTGCGCATCGAACCGGGCCGCGGCACCTTTGTACAGCATGGCGTGCTGGACTACCACCTGACGCAGCGGACCCGGTTCAATGAAAACCTGCTGCAGCAGGGCCTGTTACCGGGCCGACAACTGCTGACAGCGCGGTCGGTGACGGCACCGGAGCGAGCTGTACAGGCACTGGGCCTGGCAAAAGGCAGCTCGGCGCTGATGGTGCAGACCCTTAACGAAGCCAATGAAGAACCGATTGGCCTGGCCACCGCCTACTACCCGTCGCAACGCTTTGACGGCCTGCTGGCCATGCTGACCAACGACCGGCCCACGTCAGATATCCTCAAGCACTTCGGGGTGCAAGACTATGTGCGCAAGCTCAGCCGAATAGGCACCAAAATGCCCGACGATGAAACCGCCCGCCTGCTCGGTCAACCAACAAGTCGCCCCTTGTTATGGGTGGAGAGTACCGATGTGGACCTGGAGAACGTACCGATCAAATATGGTGAATGCTATTTTTGCGGTGACCGGGTTCAACTGGTGATTGAGCCGGGAGATCGCCCATGACCATGCGCCACGCCATTTACTATGCGCCAGCCCACAGCTCGCCCTGGTGGACATTCGGCGCCGGCTGGCTGGGGCGGGATGAATTCCTTGACGGCACACCGCCGGCGTTTGTGGCGCCGATGCTACCGGAGCCAGAACGCCACCACATCACAACTCAGGCCCGCCGCTACGGCTTCCACGCCACACTGAAGGCACCTTTTCGCTTGCGTTCGGGGGTCACCCCGGCCGAGCTGCTGGCCCGAACCCGGTCACTGGCTCATCGGTTGCGCCCTGTACCACTGTCGCCCTTGAAGGTGCAACGCCTGGGGCCCTATGTGGTGCTGCTCGCGCCTGAGCATCACACTGCCGTCTCTGATCTGGCCAGCGCCTGCGTGATCGAGCTGGACGACCTGCGCCAGCCGCTAACCCCGGACGAGATCGCCCGCCGCCAGCCGGCCACCCTGGATGCGCTCGAACTTGAGCTGCTGCACCGTTACGGCTACCCCCATGTGCTGGAACGCTTTCGCTTTCACTTGACACTGACCGACCCGGTCAACGAGGCACAGGCCGCCCAGGTGACAGAGGCAGTGTCAGCCCAGGTGGCGCGCCTGAATACGCAGACGCCGTTGACACTGGACCGCCTGTGCATTTTTGAGGAACCCGCACCAGGGCAAGCCTTTCGCCGGGTCCACGACCTGGTGCTCGGAGCATGAGCGGCGTCTGGGTGTTTGTCTGCGGTGCTTCAGGCGCGGGCAAAGACAGCGTCATGGCTTGGGCCCAGCAGCGCCTGGCAGAGCGACCCGACATTGTGTTTTCCAGGCGCTTGGTTACGCGTGAAGCCCAGCCTGGCGCCGATGACACCGCAGTCACGCTGGCCCAGTTCGACGCCTTGCGCCAGAGCGGCGGCTTGTCCTGGCACTGGCAGGCCCATGAGTTGCGCTACGGCATAGGCGCGCACTACACGGTGGCGGTGCAGGAAGGAAGGACCGTGGTGGTGAACGGATCGCGTGAGCACGTGCAAGGCCTGGCGCCCGGCGCCGACATCCGCGCGGTGCAGATCCTGGCCGAACCGCAGCAACTTGCAAACCGACTGGCACAACGTGGCCGGGATGATCTCCAAGCTGTCCACAGTCGGCTGAGCCGCAATGCCCGCTTTGACAGCTTACAGACCCACCACACCATCTACAACCAGGGGGCGCTGGCCGAGGCCGGCCAGCAACTCCTTGCCTACCTGACGGATGGGCTCAACACGACGGGCTCACAAACCACAGCTAAGCATTTAAACCAATGAGTTGCGGATGCGTGCGGACACCAAGTCAATGACCGATACGGTCACGATGATGATGATCATCACGGCGCAGGTTTCAGCATACTGGAAGCCACGGATGATCTCCCAAAGAATGACACCGATGCCACCGGCTCCCACCATGCCGACCACCGAAGCTGAACGCACGTTCGACTCAAACCGGTACAGGGAGTAGGAAATCCACAGCGGCAGCACCTGTGGAATCACACCATAGATGATTTCCTCAAGCGCGTTGGCACCGGTCGCCCGGATACCCTCGACCGGTTGGGCATCAATCGACTCCACAGCCTCCGAAAACAACTTGGCCAGCACACCGGTGGTGTGCACGAACAGGGCCAGTACGCCAGCAAACGGGCCCAGGCCAACCGCAACAATGAACAACATGGCAAAGACCATTTCATTGATCGCGCGCGCCGCATCCATCAAGCGGCGCACCGGTTGGTGCACCCAGCGAGGCGTAATATTGGCCGAGGACATCAGCCCGAGCGGGACCGCACAAATCACCGCCAGCACCGTACCCCACAGAGCAATCTGAATCGTGACCACCATTTCGGTCAGGTAAAGCGGCCACTGGACAAATTTGGGCGGAAAGAAATCAGCTGCATAGGTGGCCATGTTGCCAGCGTCACGAACCAGGTCCAGGGGTCGCATATCGGCGCCCCGCCATGAACCCGCCAACAAGGCCAACAATACCGCCCAGGACAACAGCGTGATCAGGCTGGTGCGTGGCAGCCCCGTCACCGTGCTGGGGCTCAGAGGTTTGGCGGGTGCAATCATTTGCTCGCTCCGTTACTGGCTCTTGGCCAATGCAGCGAGCTGACGGTCAATGTCAGCCAGTTTTGACTGTTTGTCAGCTGCTGCGAGGCTTGCGTCAGCGTCGATCTTGTTGCGGTCTTTAAACAGTTCCAACTGCCGAATGGGTATCAGTTGGCTATTAGTTGAGAGCTTGAACGACGACAACTTGGAGAGTTTGTAGAGGTTGTCTTTCTCCTGCTGGCTACCCTTGCCGTAGTTATAGAAAAACTCCTTGACCTTGCCCTTGAGTGGCTCGGCCATGTCTTTGCGAATCACCAACGGATCCGAAGGGATGAGCGGCGACGTCCAGATCACCCGGATGTCGTTGAACTTCCCGGGCAATTTGTCTTTGATCTTGTCCAGGTTTTCGCTGTTGTTAGTCGCAACATCCACCTGCTTATTCGCCACGGCGAGCGCGTTACTCTCATGGTTAGCGCCTCGCGACACCTTGAAGAAGGTCTTGGGGTCGATGTTGTTCTGCGAGAACACATAGTAACCAGGCACCAGAAAGCCGGAAGTGGAATTGGGGTCACCGTTACCAAAAGACAGATTTTTGCCCTGCTTGAGCATGTCGTCCAAGCTTTTGATAGGGCTGTCCTTGTGCACGATCAGGTGTGAGTAGTAGCCCAATGTGCCGTCGGCATTGATCATTTGTGCAAAGACCTCACCGCTAGCGCGGTCCACCGCCTCCATGGCCGACTTGTTACCAAACCAGGCCACCTGGACCTTGTTAAAGCGCATGCCTTCGATGATGCCAGCGTAGTCCGAGGCAAAAAAGCCATTGACTTTCATGCCCAACTTCTTGGCCATGTCGTCCAGTACTGGCTGCCAGTCGGATTTCAGATTTTGTGACGACTCGGTTGAAATAATGCCGAAATTGATTTCTTTCAAGTCCTGCGCCAAACCAGCCAACGGCAGTGCTGCCATGAGTGTGGCGCCCGCGAAACGGGTGATGAGTTTTTTTAACATGGGGTTTCCTTAAAATGTCAAAAGGTAATGACGAGAGTTGTTCAAGCTGCTTGGGTCAACGCAACCGGCGCTGAGGGCCGCTCCGACCGGGACGACCGCTTGGCGTTCTGCAGCACCGAAATATGATCGCCAAGCGACAAGATGTCATCGGCCTCTGCGCCATACAGGTCACGCAAAAGCTCAGGTGTGAGCGCCGTTGATGGGCCGTCGTACACGACACGCCCCTGGTTCAGCGCAATGGTGCGCGGGCAATACTTGATTGCCACGTTGACCTGGTGCAGGGATACGACCACCGTACAGCCGTCTTCCTGATTGACGCGCTGCAAAATGTCCATCACCTTGCGCGAGGACTCTGGGTCCAGAGAAGCAATAGGCTCATCCGCCAAGATCACCTTAGCGCCTTGGACCAAGGCCCTGGCAATCGCCGCCCGCTGCTGCTGACCACCCGACAAGGTTGACGCTCGCTGGTTACGGCAGTCTTCGATACCCACACGTTGCAGAGCCGAAACGCCGCGCGCCACTTCATCCCGCGTAAAGCGCCGAATCAAGCTGCGCCAGAGCGGAACCCGGTGCAAGGTACCCACCAAAACATTCACAATCACAGGCAGTCGATCAACCAGGTTGAACTGCTGAAAGACGAAACCGACACCGGACCGAATATCACGCACATCGTCGGCGATTCGGCCGCCTTTTTGGACGGTTCGGCCGTGGATCTGGATCAGGCTTTCGGTTGCCCGATCCGCCGGCATCAGGCCCGCCAAATGACGCAGCAGGGTGGACTTGCCAGACCCCGACGCACCAATCAGCGCCACCATCTCGCCTGCGCGAATAGTGAGGTCAATGCCTTGCAGCGCCTGCCTGCCGCTGGGAAAAGTTTTGCTCAAGGCCCGAATATGTATGGCATCGGTCATCTCATGCTCCTAATTACTGGTGTAACAGTAGCCATCCAACATGACGAAGCTGTGACGGCTCTGGGTCTATAGGGATGCGTGCTGAGGCCGAAGAACTGCAAGCCGTTGGAGGCTGGCGCGCGCCACCAGCAGGGGGTACATTTTTTGGGTGTAGCGCTTGACAGCGCTGGCGTCTTTCGGCGTCTGACCAGTGGGTGCGCACCTGTTTGGTCGCCACTCTAGGATCGCTGTCTTCCATCAGGACGGGGCCGCGCATTTGGGTGGGGTTGTTAAAACTGGCCGTGGTGGTCCATTCCAGCCATATCCGTGCCGAACGGTCACTGCGTGTCCTGATCACGGCGCCGTCGACTTTTCGTTCGCCTGGGTGAATGCCGCACGCCGTCTGAGGCCGCACGCAGTCCCCCGTGTGTCAAGCCCATGACGTGGTTGACTATTTAGAAACGTCATCAAACCTTCTCTTGACCGACACAGAATTCTCGCTGTCAAGCCGCTATGTTGGCGGCGACACCATGTCACTTTTATGCGCTCATTCACTCTTCCTGCCGCTTTATCCAGCCGCGTCGCACCATGGCTTGCGACCGCCTATACGGGCGCTTTGTTGCTTTTGCTCCCCTTGACGCCGCTGTTTGCCAGCCTGCTGTTCGGACGCTGGAAGTACCTGCGGGACTACGCAGGCTTTGTCCGGAAGATGCGCATTCATATCGGCGCGCTGCGCGAGGGTCCAGCCCTGCACTACTTTGAAGACGTGATGGGACGCGCCAGCGAGGTGCCAGCTGACATCACTGGCTCCTGCGTTCAATGCGGCAACTGCTGTATGGACAAACGCTGCGTGTTCCTGGAGCCGATCAACGATGGGCGCTACCAGTGCGGAATTTATCACTCACCCTTTCGCCGGCTTTCCAACTGCGGTTCATTCCCTTTGAATGCCCATGACATCGCGCGCTACGCCTGCCCCAGCTACCAAGTGGTCCACCTGGTGCGCAAGCCTTTATAAGTATGAAAGGCCGCATGCCGCCAGGCTTTTACCTGATCGTCACGGCCCAGTTTGCCTCGGCTCTGGCCGACAACGCGCTATTGATCGTCACCATTGCCCTGCTGGCAGAGCAGGGCTTGCCGGTATGGTGGGCGCCGCTGCTCAAATTTGTTTTTACGATTTCGTACGTGGTGCTGGCGCCGTTCGTAGGCCCATTGGCTGATGCCTTTCCCAAAGCACGGCTGATGGCCTGGATGAATGGGGTCAAGATGCTGGGCGTGGTCGCTTTATTGGTCGGGGTCAACCCGTTGCTGGCCTTCGCTATTGCGGGACTGGGCGCCGCGGCTTACGCACCGGCCAAATATGGCCTGATCACCGAGATAGTCGGCCCTCACCGTCTGGTCCGCGCGAATGGTTGGCTAGAAGTATCCGTGGTCTGCGCAGCGCTTTTGGGAGCGGTGCTGGGCGGCGTACTGGTCAATGTTGGCGTTCTTGACAAGCTGCACGCACTGCTGGGTGCCGAGGGGCTGATTGGCCCTTCGCGGTTGACGCCCTCCTTGCTAATGTTGTTGCTGGTCTACACCGTGGCGGGCCTGCTCAATATAGGGATACCGCACAGTGGCGCGCGTTACCCAGCCACATCGCTTGACCCGTTGGTTCTGATTCATGATTTCGTACGGGCTAACCGCACACTTTGGCGCGACCGGGAGGGTGGCCTGTCACTGGCGGTCACCACCATTTTTTGGGGTCTGGGCGCTACGCTGCAATTTGTGGTCTTGAAGTGGGCAGGCGATGTTCTGCACCTCCCACTGGACCAATCCGCTTATTTGCAGGCGGCCGTCGCAGTAGGGGTGGTGGTCGGGGCGGCGGCGGCAGGCCGCTGGGTGGCGCTGGATCAAGCCAGACGCGTCTTGCCGGCCGGTGTGTTGTTGGGCCTGATGATGCCGGTGGTGGCCCAAGTTTCAGTGCTCTGGGTGGCGATAGCCCTGCTGGCCTTTGTCGGGATGGTAGGTGGGTTCCTGGTAGTTCCCCTCAATGCCCTGCTCCAGCACCGCGGTTTCACCTTGCTGAGCGCCGGGCGGTCTGTGGCTGTGCAAGGCTTCAATGAAAATTTGAGCGTGTTGTGCATGTTGGGGCTTTACGCGGCCTTGATCGCCGCCGAGGTGCCGATCGTGCCACTCATGACCCTGTTTGGCGGGTCTATCGCTATGGCTATGGCGGTGCTGACCCGGGCGACATTGCGGTCAGCTAATGCGGTCAGTCAGAACCTGCCGCACCAGTCCCGCTGACGTTGGCTTGGTGCATCACTGTCTGAAGCACATCTTCAAATTGTTGCACGATATGGGACCAGTCCAACTTCAAGGCCGTTTGGCGGGCGGCCTGCCCCAACTGGGCCCTCAGGGCGGGCTGCTCCGCCAACGCCAAGGCGGCTGATACGAACCCTTTGGAGTCAGCCAGTGCTACCACGCTGCCGTTGACCTGATCAACCAACCATTCTGCGGCGGCAGCGTCATTGAAGGCAACCACCGGCAAACCACTGGCCATGGCTTCGGTGGTAACGTTTCCAAAGGTCTCGGTCATGCTGGGCATCAGGAACAAATCGGCACTGGCGTAGTGTGCAGCCAGCACGCTGCCTCGCAGTTGACCGGTAAAGATGGCGTCGGGACACTGTTCCTGCAGCGCCTGGCGCATTGGGCCGTGCCCTACCAGCACCAGTCGAGCGCGCGGTATCCGTTGCTTGATCTCCTGATAGGCCTGGACCAGCAACTTCAGGTTTTTTTCCGGGGCAAGTCTGCCGACACACAGAACCGCCAGGTCATCGTCGCCAAGCCCCCACTGGGTCCTAAGTTCCAGTTGGCGGTGCGCTGGGTCAAAGGCAGTGGTATCAACCCCCCGGCTCACAACCTTGAGCTTGTGGAAGCCAGCCGCAGCCAACGCCGTCTGCAATGCTTTGGTGGGAACCATGGTGCAGTGCGCGCGGTTATGGAACTTTCGCAGGTACCCCATGATGGGCTTATGCAGAAAGCCAACGCCATAGTGTGTGCTGTAGCTCTGAAAATTAGTCCGGTAGTCGGTGGACAGGGGAAGCTTTAGGTAGAGCGCAGCCCGCAGCGCAGACCAGCCAAGAGGGCCTTCCGTGGCGATGTGAACCACATCAGGACGGCGGAGTTGCCATAATTTGACCAGTGCGCCCTTGGAGGGCAACCCCATCCTAAGCTCGGGGTAACGGGGGATAGGCAATCCCCGCATCAATACCTCATGAAACCCCGGTATCAGGGCCTCTTGACTCCCCTGGTCGGCCCCACCTTGACGGGGCCGGATCAATTGCACGTCATGGTTGTTGCTACGCAGGCCCTCAACCAGACGGGCCAGCGTCAAGGCCACGCCGTTCACCTCGGGGGGATATGTTTCTGACACCACCGCAACCCGCAACGAACGCTGCTTTGCGGGAAAATTGTCAACCTCGAACTCGTGGTTTATGTCAGTGTCCATCTTTCCATCTTTGCAGCATTTGATAACAAAATGATGACAACTCTGTTCTCGGATATGAAACTCTGATGTCACGCCATTTTCATATTGGCTCGCTAGAGTAAGAACGCTTATCTCATTACCCTGGGCGCCAAGCCTGTTTTTTCGAGGTCGATATGAACCGTTATTTGCAAGAGCTCAAGACGCAACGTTGGGATGACCACCGTTACTACCACCATAGCCGCATCAACCAGAGTTTGCATCTGCTGAGCGCGGTCGTCTTTGTCATCTCATACGTATTGCTTTTTATTGAACCCGCCTGGGCGGCATTGCTGGCCTGGTCAGTTTCCATGACCAGCCGCCAAGCCGGTCACTTTTTCTTTGAGCCACGGGGCTACGACGAGGTCAACCAGGCGACCGATGAGCACAAAGAGGCGATCAAGATCGGCTACAACATTCGGCGAAAAATTGTGCTTTTAGGCGTTTGGGCCGCAGCGCCAGTGGTGCTGTGGCTGGAGCCGACCCTGTTTGGGCAGATTGCCGCTGCCGGCAACTGGCTTGAGTTTTTGCACGACGTTGGCATATCTTGGCTTGCCCTGGGCGTGGCCGGCCTGCTGTTCCGTGTCGGCCAACTCTGGATTCAGCAAGACATGTGGACCGGCCTGGTTTGGGCCAGCAAGATCATCACCGACCCGTTCAACGACATCATGCTGTATCACAAGGCGCCCCTCGCCCTGCTGCGTGGTGAGTTGATCGATCCGATGACGCATGCGCGTCATCAGTGACGGTTGCGCTAAACCGTCGTCGCTCAGCGCGGTTGGCGCAGCATCTCCCTGAAGATGCCTTTGCGAATGGTCTGGTTGCTTTGCACCGGGCCGTCCCACCAGCCATCATCCTGCATGGCCTTGGCGGCCCCAACAAAGGCCTGAACCACAGCCTCAAAGTCATGGTCGGTGTAGTTCAGGCTGAATATCAGTCGAGCACTGCCCACCCAGCTCAAGGCCAGGCCATGTGCCCGCAGATAAAACTGAAGCATCCAGTTGTACCGGGAGGGTTTGGTATACAACACTGTCCAGACCGTCGACATGTTCGCCACACGCACCGGCAAGCCATTCTGCTCAAGCCGGTCGTTCAGTTGGCGGGCACGGCCATCCCAGCGCTCGTCGAGACCGTCGTAGAGCGCGAGGATCTCCGGCGTCTCGATGGCATCCAGGAAGGCCTGCATGGCGCCCATCACATAGGGGTGCGCATTGAAGGTGCCTCGGGCAAAGCAGATGTCGGCCGGCCGGCGCTCACGGTAGCGCTTCATCAAGGCGGCCCGGCCACAAACCACACCCACCGGCAAGCCACCGCCCAGTGTCTTGCCATAGGTCACCATGTCTGCCTGCACGCCAAAATAGGCCTGCGCACCGCCCGGTGCCAGCCTGAACCCAAGAAACACCTCGTCGAAGATCAGCACAATGCCACGCTGCGTACAAACTTCGCGCAGGCGATGCAACCATGCGGTGTAGGCGGCTCGGTCGTAGCCCACCTTGCGGCTGCTGTCCACCAGGGACGAGTCGCCAGGCGCTGGCGCATTGGGGTGCAGGGCCTGCAGAGGGTTGATCAAGACACAGGCGATGTCCTTGCGGGTACGCAAGACGTTCAGGCTGCGTTCATCCATGTCCTTCAGGGTATGCGTTTCCCGCGGCGGCAGGGGGTTGCCGGGGCCGGGCTGTACGTCTTCCCACCAGCCGTGGTAGGCGCCACAAAACCGCACCAAATGACTGCGCCCGGTGTGGTAGCGGGCCAAGCGCACGGCCTGCATCACGGCCTCGGTGCCCGACATGTGAAACGAGACCTCGTCCAACCCAGAAATGCGTTTGAGCCGGGTCACGTTGTCAAGCACACAGGGGTGATAGGCCCCAAGCACCGGACCCAACGCTTGCACCGTGCGCTGGCCGGCCTCGATGCTTTGTTTGTAAAAGTCATAGCCCAGCAGGTTCACGCCGTAAGAACCCGTCAGGTCGTAAAACACATTGCCGTCAAGGTCGGTCACTGTGACCCCTTGCGACGACTGCAGAAAACTACCGCTTTTGATATGGCGGCCCAGGTAGTCAGTGAATTGGTAGGGCACGCGGTAGCGCCCGGTGAACTGCATGTCCGAGATGATGGCTCGGGCGCTTGCAGTCATCGCTGCGCTCTTGGCATAACGGGTGTCATAAAGGGCTGCCAAGCGGGTAAAGCCATCCCGCCGCCGCTGCACCACCGGGCCGTCGGCATGGTCGGAGTTAAAGAAGGTGGCTTCGTCATAGGCATAGCCGGGCAGCAGCCCAGCGATGCGTTTGGCGATGCGCGAATGACCTGCCAGCGAACGGTGCTTGGCACGCGAGAGTTCAAGCCGGCGTTTGGCTTTGGGTAGGGCCCATGCCAGGACGCCCAGGGCCAATAAGGGAAGGGCCATGCTGTTGTCCATCAATTGCTCCAGTTAGAAATATGACAAACTTATCCAACTTATTTGACAGCCATATGAAAACCAATCTGCTGCGACGCTTTTTCCTCCAGGAAGATCTTAATTTCCTGCTCACCAACCGGGTGCCCCGGCTGCTTCTGACACGCTGGATGGGCTGGTTCAGCCACCTGCGCAGCCCACTGTTGGCGCGGCTGTCGATTCGCGTTTGGCGACTGTTCACTGACGTGGACTTAAGCGATGCCCGGCATCAGCACTTTGAAAGCCTGCATGACTGCTTCACCCGTGAGCTGCAGCCCGGCGCGCGTGTCATTGACCCAGACCCGGCGGTGCTGTGTAGCCCCAGCGACGGCATCGTGGGGGCTTGCGGTCGCGTGGTGGATGGCATGGTGCTACAGGCCAAGGGCTTCCCGTACTCGATCGGTGAGTTGTTTGGCCCCAGTCAAGACCCCAGTGTGTTTATGAATGGCAGCTACATCACCCTGCGTCTGACCTCGAGCATGTACCACCGGTTTCATGCGCCGCAGAACATGACGGTTGAGCACGTGACCTACCTCAGCGGCGATACCTGGAATGTGAACCCGATCGCTCTGGCGCGGGTAGAGCGTCTGTTCTGCCGCAACGAGCGCGCCGTGCTGCGCGCCCGCCTGACCGAGGGCGGCCAGCCCATCGCACTGGTGCCGGTGGCTGCTATTTTGGTCGCCAGCATCCGACTGCACTTCCTTGATGTGCTGCTGCACCTGCGCTACCGCGGCGCCAACGAGATGCCCTGCACAGCCCACTGTGTCAAGGGCGAGGAGCTCGGCTGGTTTGAGCATGGATCCACCATCATCGTGTTTACCCCGCCTGGTTTTGAGCTGTGTGAAGGTATCGAGACGGGTCGGCAGGTCCGGATGGGGCAGGCTTTGATGAGGGCGATTGGTGCGTCAAGTCGCCTTGCGTAGGCTCTGGCCTGTGCCGGCGTCAAAAACATGGAGGGCCCGAGCCTCTGTAAAAAGTTCAAGGGCCTGCCCAGTCATCAACTGAACCCGTTCACGAAACATGCCTGTCATCGGCTCACCAGCGATCTCGGCGTGAACCAATGTATCGGCGCCAGTAGGTTCAATCGACTTCAAGGTCATTGTCATTCGGCAGTACCCCGAGGACAGAGACACATGCTCCGGACGTATGCCGATGGTGACGGATTGGCCTTCCTGGCAATCAATATATGCTGGTCGTATCAAGGTCTGTCCATCAGCAAGTACCAGGCGCCCGTCTGAAACACGCCCCGAGAGAAAATTCATGGCGGGGGATCCAATGAAGCCGGCGACAAATTGGTTCGCTGGGCAGTCGTACAAAGTCAGGGGCGATCCCACTTGCTCCACCAGACCGTCAAGCATCACCACAATTTTGTCAGCCATGGTCATGGCCTCAATCTGGTCATGTGTGACATAAATTGAAGTGGCTCCCAATCGCTGGTGCAAGGCGCGAATTTCGGTTCGCATGGCCACTCGCAGTTTCGCGTCTAAATTAGAGAGGGGCTCATCAAACAAGAATACCGACGGATCTCGCACCATGCAACGACCCATTGCTACCCGCTGGCGCTGGCCGCCAGACAATTGCCTTGGGAAGCGGTCCAACAGGGCCTCCAGTCCAAGGGTGCTGGCCGCCGATTCCACCTTAGCCCGAATTTGCGGCTTTGCCATATTGGCCATCTCAAGTGAAAAGGACATGTTGTCCCGTACGTTCATGTGGGGGTACAGCGCGTAGCTTTGAAATACCATGGCGATATCGCGCTCTTTGGATGGCATGTCGTTGACGACCTTGTCACCATGGCGATGGTGCCTGCAGAAACCTCCTCCAAGCCGGCGATCATGCGCAGCAGCGTTGATTTGCCGCAGCCTGAGGGGCCTACCAAGACGCAGAACTCACCTTCTTCAACCTTGAGAGACACCCCTTTGATGACAGCTTGACGATCAAACGACTTCTTCACGTTTTCAACGGTCACCGAAGCCATGGCCTGTCCCTTTCGTATAAATGACCCATTCGCGATTCGACACAAAGCATAGACCAGCATTTCATGGTAACCGACTGAAACCCCTCAAATACGAATGGATTACTCAAAGTTTCACCCTACGAAACACACATTCTGAATACCCAGGAAATACAACAACATAATCTTGCGACATGCCATTTGCAGTACTTCGCCTGGCAAGCGCCACCTTTGGAGATGGTTATGTTAAGTCGTCGTCACTTATTGAAATCCGGTGCCCTTTTGCCAATAACCCTGACAGGCATCGATGCAAGCGCGCAGAGCAAGCCGGCCAAGTTAACCATACTGTCGCACCGAGTCCATATGTCGGTGATCAATCAGGGCAAGAGTGGCGACCTCACTGCCGAATGGTCAAAGAAAAACGGCATCGCCATTGAGTGGGTGACCCTAGATACAGGTCCGCTGCACGAGCGTATGTTCCGTGAAGCGAGTCTGGGCTCAACCTCTATTGACCTGGCGTTTATCGTGAATACGCGGGCCACACCGGTGGTCGCCAATTTGTTCGAGCCGCTGGACAGTTGGATGCAATCAAACCCGCTGGAAGATCCTGCTGACCTCTTTCCTGGCCTGGTCAATGCCATGAAGTTTGGTGGTAAGCAATATGCCGTTCCGCACCGCCATGCCACGACCGGCTTCCATTACAACGAGGCGATCTTCAAAGAGCGCGGGGTACCCATCCCGAAGACCTTCGAGGACGTGATTGAAGCGGCAAAGAAGCTGACTTTCACCCGGCCCGACGGATCCCAGGTATTTGGCTTCCTGATCGAAGGCGACAACTACCCGAATGTGATTGACATGGCGCGCGCTTACGACGGCGACTTCATCACCAGCGACTTTAAGCTCGGCGTTAATCAGCCGCCGATGCTGCGCGCGGTGCAGACCATGCGCGACTTCTATGCGGCAGGGGTAATCCCGCGCAATTGGACCGCGATCAAGGGTGAAGAGGTCAATACGTGGATGCAGTCTGGCCGAGCTGCCATGACCATCACGTCGTTCGGGCGCACCCAGTTCTATAACGACAAAGACAAGGCGAAGCACCCCGGCGATGTCAAGGTCATGGCCATACCCGCCTCTAAGGAGCTGCAAGGCAAATACCCTGAGTCCGCCCCTGCCAAAACAGAGTTCTGGTCAATGTGCATGCCCAAAAATGCGGCCAATAAAGCCTATGCCTGGAGCCTCATCAAGGAATTATCCAGCAAAGAGAACACCGTCAAAGCTGGTCTCAGTGGCAATGGCCCGGTGCGGTCCAGCTCTTATGCCGATGCTCGTTATACCTCGACCTTGCCCTACGCTGCTGCCGAAGCAGCCACGCTCAAAGTCGCTCGTGTGCCCTTGCCGGCATTTGACAATGCCGCCAAAGCTGGTGACATTTTTGTAGAGGAGTTGCAATCAGCAGTCCTGGGGCGAAAGCCCGTGGCACTTGCCATGCAAGATGCTGAACGTAGGGTCAAGCCCCTGTTGCCCTGACCGTGACGCGTCATCTAACGGCCTCGCTCAAACGCGTAGCGCTGGCCTACGGCCCGACACCGCTGGAGTACAAGGCCAGGCTGAGCCAGGCAGTAGGCTCGTCTGCGCTCTGGGTCAAGAGAGAGGATCTTAGTGGCCTCGCACTCGGTGGCAACAAACCAAGGCAGCTTGAGTTTTTGCTGGGTGATGCGCTGGCGCGCGGCGCCCAGGCCATCGTGACCACAGCAGCGGCTCAGTCTAATTTTTGTCGGGCCTGTGCGGCAGCTTGTTCACAGCTAGGCATTCGTTTAGGCCTGCTGCTTCGTGGTCAGGCAGGCGAGCCGCTTCAAGGCAACTACCTCTTGGACGCGTTGTTCGGGGCCGACATTCGCTTCATTGACACCAAAGACCCTTATGACGCCAGGATTCTTGGCTGGCTTCAGGCTTTTCACCAAGACTTCGAATCTCAGGGCCTGAAGACAGAGACACTGCACATGCCAGGCAAAACCGGTGCATTGGGCGCGGCAGCCATGGTGGACTTGGGTGAAGAGATGGCCGGGCAGTTCAAAGAACAGGGCCTTGAGCCCCGGGCGGTTTACACCGCGGCCGGCTCAGGGCTAACTGTCGCTGGTCTGGCATTGGCATTCAAGACCTTGGGCCTCGCAACTCGCGTGGTCGGCATTTCGGTCCAGCAAACTGGCGAAAAGATGGTCCCGCTGATCGTGGAGCGCGCTTGCCAGGCCGCCGAGATGCTGGGCTTGCAGACCACTGTGGGGCCAGATGATTTTGATTTCATCGATGATTTCAGGGGTCCGGAATATGGCGTGCCATCACAAGCGGGCGTACAGGCCATGCAATTGGCGGGGCGTACCGAGGGCTTGCTGCTTGACCCGGTGTACTCCGGCAAGGCGTTAGCAGGTCTGCTCCACCATGAGCAACGCCATGGCGATCCATCGGGCAGGCCGATCGTCTTTGTGCACACCGGTGGCACGCCAGGGATATTTGCCAACGCTGCGCTCATCGCGCCTTGGTTGACGACATGACAAATTTAATCATTCAAAGCGTGAAGGCCATCCCTTTGACCGCTCGCATGCCAGACGGCACGCGTACGTCGCAAGGCGATTTTGGCGCTGTATCCATGGTGTTGGTCCAAGTCGAAACCGCCGACGGCGTTGTCGGCTACGGAGAATGCCTGGGGCGTTTTGGCCCCCTTGCTTACGCCCAATTCATTCAGGACGTGCTGGCGCCCAAACTTATCGGACTGTCAGCATTTGACATTCGCCGGCTCTGGAAACTGATGCGTGCCTCATTGTCGGGTCGGGCAGGCGGCATGATGCTCGAATGCATGGCGGGGATCGACATAGCTTTGTGGGACGTCGTAGGTAAAGGCACCGGCCAGCCTATTCACCGCTTGCTGGGCGGCATGGGTCGTGATGTGGTGGACTGCTATGCATCGTCACTCAATTGGGCTCCGATTGACGCCATGATCCAACAGGCCCATGCCGTCACAGCCATGGGCTTCAAGACCATCAAGGTCAAGCTGGGTCAACCCGTCGGGCGCGCCATCGAAGCAGCCGCGGCGGTTCGTCAGGCCGTGGGCCCGCACATGGTGCTGGGCGTGGACGCGAATTGGGCCTACAGCCTGGACGATGCGGTGAAAGTGGGGGCGGCACTGGATCGCCTGAATTACTGGTTCTTCGAGGAACCCATCGTCCCCGAAGATGTGGCCGGTTATGGCCTGTTACGTCAAAAAATTCCCATCATGCTGGCCGGCGGCGAAAGTGATTTCACCGTTGCACATGCGCGCGAGCTGATCGAGCAGCGCGCCGTCGGCTTGATCCAGCCTGATGTCGCTCGATCAGGCGGCATCAGTGAGACACGCGACATTGCCACGCTGGCGCATGCTTTTCATGTGGGTTACGCCCCGCATGTCGGTTGGTCGGGTGCAATTTGTGTCGCGGCCAGTCTGCAACTGGCGGCCGCCATGCCGGCATTTGTCACCTTTGAATGCATGTGCATTGACAACCCGCTGCGGGATGAATTGACGCTAACGCCGATCGGTTCGCCATCACAGTTGGTGAACGGTCAAATGCCCGTGCCCAAGCTGCCGGGCTTGGGGGTAGAGATTAACTGGGATGCGGTTGAACGTTACCGCGTAGCCCGATGAAGCCGGACCGTCGCCATTGGCTCATGGTCAGCCCCGCCCAGGCACTGCTGGTGCTGGTTTTGTTTGTGCCGGCGCTCTACGTTTTCTGGTTAAGCCTGACGCGATCAACCTATGGCAAGTCACCAGAGTGGGCTGGGCTTGCCAATTACGCAACCGTGCTGGGCGACCCCTATTTCTGGCGAGCGTTATGGAACACCGCCATCGTGGTGAACACCATCGTGTTCATGGAGTTTGCTCTGGCCCTAGGCGTGGCGGTCCTATTCGCTGGTTGGATTCCATGGCGCAAATGGATGATCGCCATGGTTCTGGCACCGTACGCAATCACCGAGGTGGTGTCGGTTGTGATTTGGAAGTTCATGATGGATCCCTATGGTGGCCCCATCACCAACGCATTGGCTAGCCTGGGCTTGCCACCGCTGGATTGGTCGGTAGAACCCAGCCACGGTCTGGCCCTGGTGATCGTGCTGTCGGTTTGGCATCACCTGCCCTTCACGTTCATCCTGCTGTACACCGCTCTTTTGGGTATTCCGCGTGATCTGTATGAAGCCGCCCAAGTCGACGGCGCCAATGCCTGGAAGCAATTTGTCCGGATCACGATCCCCTTGTTGGTACCTGCGATGCTGGTGGCCCTGGTTTTTAGGTATATTTTCGCTTTCCGAATCTTCTCCGAGGTGTGGCTATTGACGGGTGGTGGCCCGGCACGAACCACCGAGGTTCTGGCTGTTTATTTGTACCGTCATGCGTTTCGTTACGCGGACTTTGGCGCTGCAGCAGCCACGGGCTGGCTGATGCTGCTGGCCTCATTGCTGATGGGCGCCTGGTACATCCATCTCATGTACAAGAAAATGTTTCGCCATGACGCCTCCTAAGCCTTTGCTGAACCCGCGACGGCTAAAGAAGTGGGGCATCGGCATGCTTCGAATGCTGGCATTGGCTGCGGTATTGCTGTGGTCGATCTTTCCGATCGCGTTGATCGTCTCAATGTCATTGCGCGCACCGCGCGATATTCTCTCTCACGGTTCTTTGTGGGGCTTCTCCTTTACTTTCCAAAACTACCAAAATCTATGGAAGCGTTGGCCTGATTTTTTCACCAACCTGACCAACAGTCTGTGGGTTGCCTTGTTGGCGACAGCCTTGACTCTGGTCGTTTCTTTCCTGGCGGGCTACGCTTACTCGCGTCGCTCCAGCAAAGCCTTAACGGCAAGCGCGTTCTTCATGATCATGGTGCGCCTGTTGCCGCCCATCGTGCTCACTTTGCCCTTGTTTCCTGCTGTTAACTGGCTACACCTGAACGACACCAAGTTTCTGCTCGTGGTCTTGTACTGCTCATTTTTTGTTAGCCTGGGCGTATGGATCATGAAGGCATTTATTGATCAGTTGCCAAGGGAGCTGGAAGAGTCCGCGTCCATGGACGGCGCCGGTCTTTGGCAAACCCTGAGGCGAATTATCTTGCCGCTGTCGTATGCAGGCTTGATCTCCACCGCCGTGTTCGTCATGGTCTTCGCTTGGAATGACTTCCTGTTCGCCTTTATTTTCACCACGGTAGATGCCAAGACAGCACCGCTGGTGATTTCCGAAATGGTGGGGGCGATTGATGGGGTGGACTGGGGCATCTTGTTTGCTGCAGCTACCCTGCAGTTGCTGCCCATCTTGGCCTTCGTTTGGATGGTCCAGAAGTACCTAATTGCCGGCCTGACCGCTGGCTCTGTGAAAGGATAATCTCATGCGTTCTGATAGTCACCCTGTTCATGGCGATCCGCGTTTATCGCGTTTTGACCCGATGGAGCGGGTCATCTACTTCGATGACTTCGATCAAGGCATGAATGGCTGGACCTGCCTTGTCGGCAACTACCAGGATTCCCTCGACACCATGACGACATCCTATGCCCGTCACACCCAGCCGATGTTGAGCCAGGTCACCCACTGGGACAGTGGCACCCACGGCTCATTCGACGGCACCTATGCCTTAAAGATCGCCACGCGCCCCGTCGCTGGCGAGAGGAATACAGCCATCAAACGAGTGACGTTTCGAAAAGCCTCTCGCATTCGGGTCGAAACTTATTTCGCTTGCAAGCCAGAGGCCAACGAGTTGAAATTGTCAGACAAAGACGTGCGCGCGTTCGGTGTCTTGTTTGACCTGCAAGACCGAGAGCAACGCGTGATGCCCCATCTGCGTTACCTCAACACCCTGAACGGTGAGCGTCGTCACCAATGGCAGTTCAAGCAACGCACCACACCGTTCCGAGCGATAGGTGGCAGCGAGATCGTCACCCACGATCACCTGAGTCCAGAAGACTGGGAAGACGTCCCCGGGGGGCAGCAAAACCTTTGCTACAACGAGATACCGACCAAGATCAACTGGCACTATCTGCGATTCGATTTCGACTTGGTGAACATGTGTTGGCTCGGTTTCCAGTGCAATGATCTTGTGTTGGACCCATCAGGTTTAGAGTCGATCAAGATGCCCGCTATGGCCAATTTGGATTGCATGCTGAACTTGGCCTTTTTTTGTGAAAGCAACACCGCCAAGCGCACTTTCTTTTATCTGGACAGCGTGCTTTTGTCAGGAGATTTTTAACGTGGCCACTTTACGCAACACCTATACCGCGGTCATTGCCAGAGGTGAGCGCTGGACCGGGCAGGTCTACACCGAGCCCTATGAAGCCGCTTGGGCCAGCGAAGCCGTTTTCTTCATTCATCTCATGCCCGATTCGATGCCGCCCTCTGGGACAGCTGTCGCGCGTGTTCAGATTTCGCCGGATGGCCTGCATTGGGTTAACGAAGGTACAGAGTTCGAGCTTCCCACGGTGCCAGATACGGTCAGCTTCGGCCGAGTCTTGAACTTTGGTGGCTGGCTTAGATTGGCGGTAGCCGTGCCTAATTCCTGCGAATTCAAGGTGGTTGCCACTTTGTCGCTGAAGGCCTAAGTCGCCCTGATGAGTCAGGCCCCTGACTACCCCTTAGAGCTACGGCCAGAAGACCTGTCGCCGTACCGCCAGGGCACGTCGGGTGTGGACTACGTCCACTCGTTTCGTGGCCCACGTGCTGGTCCACATGTCATGATCAATGCGCTGACGCACGGCAATGAGCTGTGTGGCATGCATGTCGTCAAACGCCTGCTGGACCTTGGTATTCGCCCGATTTGCGGCGAATTGACCCTGTCCTTTGCCAATGTGACCGCCTACCAGTGCTTCAGCCCACAGCGCCTAGACGCAAGGTTTTTAGACAGAGACTTTAATCGGCTGTGGCATGACGACCTGCTGCAAGAGGATGCCCACAGCATTGAGGCACGCCGCGCGCATGAGATGCTTCCCGTTGTTCGTACGGTGGACCGCCTGCTGGACCTCCACTCCACCTGGCACGCACTCAAACCCTTCTTTGTGTTGCCTAAACTTGCCAAGACAAGGGCTCTCGCCGACGCACTGGGCTATCCAGGACGCCAACTTTTTTTGCCGGAGATCCGGCACGAGGGATATCACCTCATTGATTACAACGCTTTTCGCCAGGAAAACAGCAGCGCGGTGGCGCTGATTGTCGAGTGCGGACAACACTTCGCCCGGTCCAGCGAAGACAACGCCTGGCTGACAGCGGTTCGCATGCTGCAGGTTTGCGGCGTTGTGGACTCCACCGTTGCGGCCGAATTGCTTGCAACTGCGGTAACCCCTGCCAGCGCACCGATCGAACGTTTTGAGATTGTTCAGCCAGTCATCGCTGAAAGCGATCACTTGGAAATGCTGGGCAGCTATGCGGGCTTTGACGCATACCCATTGGGAGCATGCGCTGCCATGGATGGCCACCAGCCGATACTGGCGCCCTTTGATGATGCTATTGTCATCGCACCCCGGCCCTCGCCCACCAAAGGTCAGCAAGCGTTCGCCTGGGGGCGCAGGGTCAACTGAACCAAAGCAAATACCCATGCCTTTTTCTGATGCACCCCACGAAGTCCTGTTGCGCCAGGGCCGTGTGATCGATCCCTCTCAGGGGCTTGATCAGGTTCAAGATGTTCGGTTTTTGAATGGTGTCGTTGCTGAAATCGGTCTGAATTTGACAGCCGGGGTTGATGCCGATGTGCGCAATGTAACGGGGATGATCGTCACGCCGGGGCTTATCGATTTGCATACGCATGTGTACTGGGGCGGTACCTCCATCGGTGTTGATCCGATTGCCTTGGCCCGGCAAAGCTCGACAGCCACCCTGGTCGACGCCGGCACCTCTGGCGCTGGAAATTTATTGGGTTTTCGCAAGCACGTGATCGAACCCTCTGCCCCCTTGCGCATCCTGCCTTTGCTGAATATTTCATTCCCTGGCATCTTCGCCTTCTCACGCACCGTGCGCATGGGCGAGTGCGAGGATCTGCGCCTGCTCGACATGAACTCATGCATCAGCGTTGCCCGCGAACATGCCGACCTGGTGGTTGGCATCAAGGTTAGAGTGGGCCGCGGCTCCAGCGGTACGCGCGGTGTAGCGCCGCTGGATATGGCCATTGAGGTCGCTGAAGCCTTAGGGCTACCGGTGATGGCGCACATTGACTACATACCGCCCACCCGTACCGAAGTGCTGTCACGCCTGCGCAAAGGTGACATCCTCACGCACTGCTTCAAGCCACCGCCCAACGCGCCGACAACGCCCGCTGGTGCTGTGCGAGGAGAGGTTCAAGATGCCTTGGACCGAGGTGTTATTTTCGACATCGGTCACGGTGGCGGTTCATGCAGTTTTGCAACCTCTCGCGCCATGCTCAAGGCGGGCATTCAACCAGATGTCATTTCTTCAGATGTGCATCTGTTGTCTGCCAATGGCCCTGCGATTGATCTACTTCATACCTTGGCAAAATTCCATGTGTTGGGCATGTCGCTCTACGACGTGGTCGCCTGCGCCACGGTGAATGCAGCCCGGGCGATCCGCCGCCCCGCCCTGGGTACCCTCAAGCCCGGCGTCGGTACAGACGCCAGCATTTTCAAAGTTTTTGATCAGCCCACCCTCTACAAAGATGCCGCTGGGGAGTCGCTGCTTGGCCATCTCCGCTTTGAGGCCCAAGGGCTCGTTTTGGCAGGGCGGTGGTGGTGAGCGATCTGCTTCGTCAACATGGGGGTGCTTCACCGAGATTTGCATCGCAAGGCCTACTCTTGTCACAGATTTGACGCGCTAACGTCATAGCCCGGTCACGTCGGTTCGCGACGATCTTGCTCCAGATCAACCCTCTGGAGAAGTGCATGAAAGTCAGCGTCTTTGGCGCCGGTTATGTTGGCCTGGTGACGGCGGCCTGCCTGGCAGAAATGGGTGGATGTCGATGCAAAGCGCGTGGCCGATTTGCAGCGTGGTATCTCTCCCATCCATGAACAAGGCCTGGAGCCACTGTTGCAGCGCAACGCGGCAGCCGGCCGACTTGCATTCACCAACGATGTTGCCGCGGCTGTGAGCCATGGCACCATTGTGTTTATCGCCGTGGGCACACCGGCAGCTGAAGATGGCTCTGCCGACCTGCAGCACGTGCTGGCCGTGGCGCAGTCGATTGGCGAGCACATGAACGACTACAAGCTGGTCGTCAACAAGAGCACAGTGCCAGTTGGCACCGCCGACCGGGTGCGCGAGACCCTGGCCGCTGCCCTGCGCCAACGCGCTGCCGTGCTGCCCTATGCCGTGGTGTCCAACCCGGAGTTCCTCAAGGAGGGTGTGGCCATTGACGACTTCATGCGGCCGGACCGGGTGATCGTAGGTTGCGACAACGACCAAGCGGCTTTGTTGATGCGGGCCCTGTATGCGCCGTTCCTGCGCAACCGCGACCGGCTGATGATGATGGATGTGCGCAGCACCGAACTCACCAAGTATGTGGCCAATGCCATGCTGGCCACGCGCATCAGCTTTATGAACGAGATGGCACTGCTGGCGGAGAAGGTGGGCGCTGATATCGAGCAAGTGCGGCTTGGCATTGGTAGTGACTCCCGCATCGGCAGCCATTTTCTGTATGCCGGCTGTGGTTGGGGCGGGTCGTGCTTTCCCAAGGATGTGCGCGCCCTGGCCCACATGGCCACCGAGGCCGGCACCGAGCTGAGCATGCTGCAAGCCACCCAGGCCATCAATGACCGGCAACGCGGCCTGCTGGGGCGGCGCGTAGTGGCCCGCTTTGGAGAGGACCTGAGTGGCCTGCGGTTTGCGGTGTGGGGACTGTCCTTCAAGCCGGGCACGGACGACATGCGCGAAGCGCCGAGCGTGAACCTGATTGACGAGCTACTGCAACGCGGCGCCCGCGTCCAAGCCTTTGACCCGGTGGCAATGGTCGGTGCCAGCGCACGTTGGCAGGCGCAGCCTGGCTTTGTGGTCTGCAAAGACCCGCTCGCAGCGGCTGACGGATCAGACGCCTTGATCGTGGTGACTGAGTGGCGCGAATTTCGCAGCCCGGACTTCGCCGAGCTGGCCCGGCGCTTGCGCCAGCCGGTCATCATCGACGGGCGCAACCTGTACGACCCGGACCAGATGGCCGAGCTCGGGTTTGACTACACCGGCATTGGTCGGGCCAAACCCAAACGGGCTGAGGCGGTTTCTTTACCGCCTTATTAGTGGTCTGAAGCCGCCCAGCTTCAAGCAAACCAGATCGGGTTGCTCCAGGCCCGCCGGCCGTCGTCAGAAATCACAACGACGCGGCCGTAGCCTCCCTTGGCAACACCTTCGGTTGCCAATGTTGCAGACTCTATGCCGACACCTAGCTCGCTAACCGCTTTGGAAGCACGGCCCAACAAAATCACAGAGCGTGCAGCACTGCATTTCACGTGTAACTGCCCGGCATCAATGCTGATATCGTGGATCAACGGCCCCTGCGTAGAGTAGTAGTGACCCTGCTTGAGGGACTCCAAAAGCAATTCTGGCTGGTTGCTATCTGCCTTCACCATAACCCAGGCACCGAAAGCATCGTCGAAGTGAAAGTGTGCATCATCCGATGCAAACGCGCTCAACCGCAGACCTTCTGCCAACAATTGGTCATACAGCGCGGAGCTGTCGCCACGGTCGGTTTTCACGGCGCTGGTGTGGTTATAAATCTCTACCGCGTGTGCGCTTTCAATGCTGCGGGCGTCTTCCAATGACAGCCCATACCAGGCCGGATGGACGATGCCGACAAATGCGCCAGCGTCGCGGCAACGCTGCGCCAACTGTGGCCCGGACTCACCGGGCTGAGTTGCTAGAAAATCGCGTGGCAACCCCACTGCGAGCAGGTGCCAAGCCTCTCCCATGGACGTTGCCCGAACATGCACTTCGGCACCGAGCAAGGTGGTGAACCCCTCACTGCGATAGGCCGTGGTGTCGGTCACCGGAAAATCATAGACCGGCAGAAAGTGGTCGCTCAAGGTCAGGAAGTCATACCCTGCTTCGCGGTAGCGCCGGCAGACTTCCTCAGGTGCATACCGCCCATCAGACATTGTCGAATGGGTGTGGAGATTACCCTTGAAAAAGCGCCCGGGCTGATTGAATGCGGAGCAGGCTGTCATTTGGATCCTTTGAAAACCGATGGTAAATTTTCAGGTTAGGCAAGCCATGTGACGCGTTCATGACACGAGGCCTTGGACGGCACAGGCCATGAAGGCGCCAACATGGGGCAAGTCGAGGGACTCCCGCAGCGCTACTGCGTAAACCCCCGAGGAGCGGGGCAGTGCCACGAAAGGAACCATCACCAGGCGACGATCGCCGCCTAACTCGCCTTCGAAGAGCGCGGTGGCACCCAGTCCCGCGGCTACTGCCTCTTTGATCGCTTCACGCGAGGCCAACTCGAAGTTACTGCGCAGCGGCAGTCCTTCAGCCGCAAACGCCGCTTCCAGCACCTGTCGTGTCAATGAGCCTTTTTCACGCAGAATGATGTCGCGCCCGGCCAGGTCATTCACACGTACCTGCTGTAATTTCGCCATCGGGTCATCCGCTCTCACGCAGAGCATCAACCGCGGTGCCGAGATCAAGGTGCACGCCAACGACGAGAGCGGCTCCAGCAACGACATCACGCCGACGTCGATGCGCAATTGCTGCACGTCTTCCAGCAGTGACGACGTATTGCCCATTTGCGTGTGCAGCAAGACATGGGGAAACTGCGCCCTGTAGCGTGCAACCAAGGGCATCGCGACATAGGGCGCGGACATGCCAACACGGATGCGTCCGCCAGCGGTATCCTGCAGGTCGCGCACGCTTGCTTCGAACTCGCTCATCTGGCTGATGATCAGGCGTGCCTTCAGGAATAGGGCGCGGCCCTGCTCGGTCAGGGCAACCTGCGGCTTACGGTGGCAAACCAGGAATCCACAAGCGCGCTCCAGCGCGGCCAATTGCAAAGAGATGCCAGGCTGGGTCACCTCGAGGCGCTGCGCTGCGAGCGAAAAGCTCTTTTCCTCAACAACCGCGACGAACGCCCGCAAAGACGTCAGTGTGATGCCGCCGTCGCGCCGTGGGACTTCAATGTCGAGTGACGTCACCGTCACATTCATGACATCTTTTGAAATTACATTTATTGATGTGCTCATCGTACAAATTATATTTTTTTATGGAGTGACCCATGTCAAAGATTCTTCGCAGAGATATTTTGCGCGGTGGTGCCGGTGCCGGCATGCTGCTTGCCGCACTAGATTCAAGCTTATTGGGAGAAGCCTTCGCCCAGGAAACACCCAAGCGCGGCGGCACACTGATTTATGCCCAGTTGTCGGCCAACCGCCGCGCTGCCGATGCCAGCAATGCTCGGCACCCTTACTTTGTGGTCGACTCCAACACACGACTTCAGTGGAACTGCCTGACTTGGGTCAACGAGCAGCTTGGATGGGAGCTTGAGTTGGCAAGCAAGGTCGAGCCCACCGACAACAAGCTCAATGTGTGGGACGTGACGCTGCGCGAAGGGGTGATGTTTCACAACGGCGCCGAGATGACCGCCAAGGACGTAGCGTCCTCGTTCGAGTATCACCGCCGAAACGCGCCCTTCGCGCGTCAGATCGTGAAGCTCGAAGCCATCGGCAAATACGTCACCCGCTTTACCCTCGACAGCGGCAATGCCGAATTTCCATACATTCTGGCCGAGTACAACAGCGTGATCATGCCGGCTAGTCCACTGGAGACTATCGGATTCAGTGGCATTGGTAGCGGGCCGTTCAAGATCGTCTCCACCGATCCCAATCGCTCTCTCATCATGGAGCGCCATGAGGGCTATTGGCGCAAGGGCTTCCCTTACCTGGACCGGGTAGAACTGTACAATCGGGAAGGCCAACAGGAAGCAGCACTGAACGGTTTGCGTGCGGGTCAGTTCGATGCCGTCATGAGCATCGACCCGCGGGCATTGGCGCAGTTCCAGTCCGACTCGGCTTACGACATTGAGTCAGCCAAGGGCGGTTACAGTTTTGTCGTTCAGTTGCCCAAGCACCCAGGTTCGCCCTTCCTCGACAAGCGCATCCGGCAGGCCTTCGCGGCGGCCATCGACCGCGAGGCAATTGTGCGGATCGCCTACGGGGGCAAATTTGGTTGGGTCGGTAACGACAGCCACCTGGTTGTTACAGACCCCAACTTTGTACCGCGTCCTGGGGGGCGAGACTTGGCCAAGGCCAAGCGTCTGTTGGCGGAGGCAGGATACCCCAACGGCATTACCCTGCCGACGCTCTACTACAGCCCGCAACTCCCAGAAGTACCGCGCTACTTCCAGGTGCTACAGCAATCCGTCAAGGAAGCCGGCTTCACGATGGCGATCGAGGAGCGGCCCAATGATGGCTACATCCAGTTCCGGACGGGCGATAACGACATTGCCAAAGGCAAGTACCATAAATTTGCGATGACAGCAGTAGGCTCCAGAAACGCCGGCATATCTCTGTATCGCATGCGCCACGAATTCGTGGAAAGCGGCCACTGGACGGGTCCGGAACATGATCGCTACATGGCTTTGTATGCGCAGGCGATGGTGACGCGTGAGGCGGACAAGCGCAAGGCCCTGTACACCCAGATGCAGGCCATCCTGCACGAGGAAGTGCCAGCCGTGTTACCGGCCGGCGGCGACAACTTCATGATCCGCAAGAAAAACATACGCAATCTGACCTTCCACCCACAAATCTGGTCCGTTCAATTCGACAAAGTGTGGAAAGCTTGAGGGGTACTCAAGGGACAACTTGGAATGCTTCGAGCATGCCAAGTCCAACATGCTAAGAGCACTTCTTCGTCGGGTCGCGTTGTCGCTGCTGACCTTGGTCATGCTAGCGACCTTCGTATTTTTGGCCACCGAGGTCTTGCCAGGCGACGCGCTGGACGTGACCTTGTCGGCAGATGAGATGTCCGCGATGCCGCCGCAAAGGCTTGCAGCGATGAAAACCGAACTCGGGCTGGATCGGCCGGTGGCCGTCCGGCTCGGGGAGTTCTTGTGGGGACTGGCTCATTTTGATCTGGGCAGAACCTTGATTTCTAAGGTGGCCGTCAGCCAAATCATCGCTTACCCGATGCGCAATTCGTTGTTGCTCGCAGCAACCACACTGTTGTTTGCATTGCCACTGGCGGTGTTCCTTGGTGTATGCGCCGCTTATGCGCACCGCCGTTCCACTGACAAATGGGTGTCCACCTTAAGCCTTATTGGCTACTCGGTTCCCGAATTTGTGACGGGCACCTTTCTGGTGATGTGGTTGGCGGTGTCATGGGCCTGGTTTCCGGCCACCATCACAGCCGACACACGCGCCACAGCCATGACCTTGCTCCAGGCGTCGCCGCTGGTGGTGTTGACCTTGTTGATCGGCTCCATCGCTTACCTGACCCGGCTGCTGCGCGTCGGCATGGTCGACGCGCTGTCAAGTGACTTTGTAGAACGATTACGACTCACTGGCATACCCGAATGGCGTATCGTCTGGCGACATGCATTGCCGGCAGCCGCGATCCCGACATTAAGCGCTATGGCGCTTTATGCGGCAGCCCTGGTGTCAGGCATCGTCGTCGTAGAACTGGTATTTTCATACCCAGGCGTCGGCCAGGAACTGGTTCGCGCCATCTCCAAGCGCGAGGTTCATGTGATCCAGGCGATCGCCATCACCTCGGCCGCCATTGTGGTAGCCATGAACTTCTTGGCCGACATAGCCATCCTTGCGCTGGATCCGCGCACGAGACAACCATGAGTAGGTTTTTTCGCCACCTGCTCCGTAATCCGCTGTCTGGCGTCGGGATAGCGCTCGTCGGGCTCCACCTGGTGGTTGCGCTGGCCGCGCCATGGTTGATCCCTCACGACCCTTACCAGCTGAAGGATTTGCCTTTTGCGCCACCCGACACCACGTACCTTCTTGGCACCGACGAAATTGGTCGGGATTTCCTTTCAAGGGTGTTGATTGGAGGCCGTTCCTGCCTCTTAGTGGCCCTGGTCTCGGGTGCCCTTGCCGCGCTTGGAGGTGGCCTGCTTGGTCTGTTTGCGGCCTATCGTGGCGGCCTGTGGGACGAGGTGATTTCCCGTGTTGTTGAGATGAAGATTGCTATTCCCTCCATCCTCTTTGTGTCACTTTTCGTGACTGGATTTGGGCAGTCGGTGGTGGTGCTTGTGCTGGTCATCATGCTGATCAAGATGATGGGGGTGATCCGCACTGCCAGGGCACAGGGCCTGGTGCTGATGTCTCAAGGTTTCATCATTGCCGCCAAGCTGCGGGGCGAATCAGCCAGCCGGATCATCGTGCGCGAGATGTTGCCCAATATTCTGGACCTGCTGGGGGTTGAATTTGCGCTGCGCACCTCCAGCGCGCTGCTGCTGGTCTCTACCCTGTCCTTTCTTGGCTTGGGTCTGTCGCCGCCCACGCCCGACTGGGGTTTGATGGTCCATGACGGACTGCAGTCAATTCGGTCCCAACCCTGGCTCATTCTGGTGCCCGCTGGATGCATCACCAGCCTCGTGGTGGGCATCAATTTCGCAACCGAGGGCGTCGTCGACGCATTCGGCATGGAGTACGCCCGTGGTGTCGCCGGTCACTGATCCGCTTGTCGTTGCCGACCAGCTTGGTATGGGCTACCAGGCGGTGGACGGGTCGCTGCGCCAGGTTGTCAGCGACGCGTCCTTTCACATCTCGCCGGGTGAGTCTGTCGGATTTGTCGGGGAGTCCGGGTCCGGCAAGTCCACGCTGGCCCGTGCCTTGCTGGGATACCGGCGCGCCGGCGGCATGTTCATGGGGGGTAGTTTGCGGTTCCAGGGGCAGGAGCTCACCACCGCAACGCCGCAAGCGCTGCAGGCGCTGCGCGGTCGCGCCGTAGCCATGGTGCCCCAGAACCCACTCTCCTCTCTGACTTTCCACCAGCGTGTCGGGGCGCAGATCATGGAGGTTCTTCAGACCCGCGCCCGACTGGATCGAGCCGCTGCGCGAGTGCGGATGCTTGAGTTATTGGCGCGAACCGGCCTCGAGGATCCCCCCGCTATCGCATCACGTTTTCCACACCAGCTCTCCGGCGGTCAGCGCCAACGTGTGGTGATTGCGGCTGCACTGGCTTGCCAGCCCACGCTCCTGGTTCTCGACGAACCGACCACCGCATTGGACAAAGCAACTGAATCGCAGGTGCTGGAGCTTGTGCGAGACGTCAGACGGGACAGCAAGGCGGCGTTGATCTTGGTCACCCATGACCTGAACGTTGTCGCCCGGGTTTGCGACCGTGTGCTGGTGATGAAGGACGGCCGCATCGAAGAGCACGGCGCGGTCCGTGAGGTGTTCAGAGCACCCAAGACCGCGTATGCGCAGTTGCTGATGGCCGCCACATTGCGAATTGACCCGGCTCAGGCACCTGCCGTACAGCCCGTTGGATCGGACCTGCTTCAAGTGGATCATCTGCACTTCAGCTACCCCAGCGGTGGCTGGCTTTTCCAGCGAAACGCGCGCTCTGCCGCGCTGCGCGACGTCAGCTTGCAGTTGACTCGCGGCGAAGTACTCGGCGTCATTGGCGAATCGGGCTCCGGCAAAAGCACCCTTGGCATGGTGGTAGCAGGGATACTGCCCGACACCGGCCGCCACCTGCGCTGGGAAGGAGAACCGATGCCAGCGGCTTTGGCGCAGCGGCCGGCCGATCTGCTGCGACGGATCCAGATGATCTTTCAGGACCCGTTGTCGTCACTTAACCCGCGCAAGACCGTGGGTGACGCGGTCATCAGACCGCTGCAGGTTTTTCATGGCATGACACTGACCGCAGCGCGGGTGCGGGCGATTGCGCTGCTTCAGGAGCTGGGCATGGAGTCGGGCTACATGGACCGCTACCCGCGCAGCCTGTCGGGCGGCCAACAGCAACGGGTCGCCATCGCGCGGGCCTTTGCTGCCGAGCCAGACCTGCTGGTCTGCGACGAAATCACATCTGCGCTGGATGCGTCAATCCAGTCTCAGGTGCTGGAGCAATTGCAAACCATGCAGCAACGTCGGGCCACCGCGATGCTGATGATTACCCATGACCTGTCGGTGATCTGGAAGATGGCGCCACGCGTGGTGGTCCTTAAAGATGGTCGGGTGGTCGAGTCTGGTGAGACTGCTGAGGTGTTCGCCCGTCCTCGCAACGCCTACACCGCGGCGCTGGTTGGCGCGGCCACCGAAGCACACGCATTTACCGCATAAGCCCGTTCTTCCAATCCTATTACTACTCATCTGAAGTGACACCAACACACACCTCACCTCGTGCCGATATCGAACAACTCTTCGCTGTCCATGGCGCCCTGATTTACGGGGAGTCAGTGAACCAGATTGAGCACGCGCTGCAGTGCGCTAAGCTCGCAGAGAGTGCTGGCGCCAGAGATGCGCTGATCGTTGCGGCCTTGCTTCACGACGTTGGCCACATGATGCATCGCGACGCAGCAGGCGCTTTGCAAGCGGGTAGGGACGATGGGCACGAGGCCTTGGGTGCCAAGTACCTCGCTCGGTGGTTTGGGCCAGCGGTAACGCAGCCGGTGGCGTTGCATGTTCAGGCCAAGCGCTACCTTTGCGCCGTAGAACCTGGTTACCGCGCTAGCCTGTCCTCGATCTCTCAACGCACCCTCGAAATCCAGGGCGGTCCTATGAGCCCTGCAGACATAGAGGCCTTTGAAGCCCAGGACTATGCTGACGACGCCGTGGCAGTGCGTCGTTGGGACGACCTGGGCAAACAGGCAGAGATGCAGACGCTCCCGCTGGCGCATTTCATGGCTGTGCTGGAACGCTGCGCCGCCGCGCAGTCGTCATCGGCGATCTAAGGCCTCGTAGACCCGGCGCACAAACCAGCGCCGATAGGATTGGCGGCTGAGTCCTGGAGCTTGGGTCATGAAGACGGCGGCCACCTGCAGTACAGGATCGACCCAGAACATGGTGCCGCCCGTACCCGACCAGAAATAGAACCCTGGACTGCCGGGTAGTTCGGCCGCTTCGTCCTTCAACCGAACACCAAAACCAAGCCCAAATCCGTAGCCTGGTGACAACATCGCAGCCATTCCTGGTGCTATGCGTGCAGCCAACCGACCGGAGATGTGATCGCGGGTCATGCATTGAACCGTATCGGCCTTCAGCACTTTAACGCCACCGTGCTGGCCGCCGCCGCGCAACATGAGTGCAAACTGCATATAGTCGCCGGCACTTGAAATAGCGCCAGCGCCACCACTGTCCAGCAGCGGTTGTGACGCTGCGTCGAAAGTCTGGTCGGGCGCCGCAATGAGCGTGCCATCAACCGGGTCGCGGGCAAAGGGCTGCGCGAGACGACGGCGCTGAGCAGGCATAACTTGGAAGGCGGTGTCGACCATGCCCAGCGGGCCAAATACATGCTGTTGGAGCCATTTGCCTAGCCGCTGACCGGTCACGGATTCAACCATCAGACCCAGCAAGTCTGTCGACAGTCCGTACTCCCAGCTTGTACCCGGTATATGCAGCAAGGGAACACGTGCCAGCCCATACAGCAAGCGCTGGGCATCCAAATCACGCGGATTGACGACTAGGCCAAATTCTTCATAGGCTTGACGGATGGATGCGTCTTTGCTGCGCGTGCCATACGTCAGTCCACTGGCGTGCAACAGCAGATGCAAAACGGTGGTCTCGCCCCTGGCGCCGCGCATTTCAGGCAGATGGTCTGCGATGCGGTCGTCCAAAGACAGCACCCCTTGTTCGACCAGCACCATCGCCGCAACCGAAGTCAACGGTTTGGTCATCGAATAGATGCGAAAAAGCCCGTCAAGACACATCGGCGTGCGCGTGACCGGGTCCAAGTAGCCCGTCGCGTAGGCAAAGGCAGGCCTGTCATTGCACACCAGTATCACCACGGCCCCGGGCAAATTTGCTGCCGCGACTTCGGTGTCTAGTTCGTCTCGAATGCACTGCAAGCCGGTGGCCGAGAACCCGGTGTCAGCGCCTGTCGGGGAACGGTCGATTTCTATGGTGGGCGCTTGATTAGACATGCCCAACCAGCGTCATTTCCTGCCGGACGCTAGCTGTTTGAGGCACTGGGCGTACCACGCGCGGCTCGCTCTAGCGCCGCGCTGCCAAGGCCGGTCACTGGCCTTGGCAGTGCAATCGCGGGTACCGGCGGCGGCAGCGTCGACGGCACCGGGGCGGCCTGGGTACCAAAGTCCAAAATCTCTAGCCGGCCGTCGTGGTGCTCGACCAGAGCGGTCAGGCTTTCGACCCAGTCGCCATCGTTGCAGTAGAGCACGCCCTCGATCTGGCGCATCTCGGCATGGTGGATGTGGCCGCAGACCACGCCGTCCAGACCGCGCCGCCGGGCCTCGTGCGCCACGGCGGTTTCAAAGTCGCTGACGTAGCTGACCGCCCGCTTGACCTTGAGCTTGAGGTATTTGGACAGACTCCAGTAGGGTAGTCCCAGGTGCGCGCGCAGCACGTTGAAGCGGCGGTTCACCTTGAGGATGAACTCATAGGCCATATCGCCCGCATAGGCCAGCCACTTCGCGCACTGGATCACGCCGTCAAACAGATCGCCATGGGTGACCCACAGGCGCCGGCCATCGGCCAGGGTGTGGACGCAGTCTTCGACCACATCGACACCGCCAAAATTATGCTGAAGGTACTTGCGCGCGAACTCGTCATGGTTGCCCGGTACAAACACCACCCGAGTGCCCTTGCGCGCCTTGCGCAGAATTTTTTGAACCACGTCGTTGTGCGTCTGCGGCCAGTACCAGCTGCGCCGCAGCTGCCAGCCGTCAATGATGTCGCCCACCAGGTACAGTGTTTCGCATTCGGTGCTCTTCAAAAACGCCAGAAGGGCTTCTGCTTGGCAACCCGGTGTACCCAGGTGGATGTCGGAGATCCAGACGGTGCGCAAATTCCGGTCAGTGTTCAGATTATCAAATGTCACGGTTCGCCTCTCCGTAGATTTTGGGAGATGCTAGAGACGGAGCGTGACGGAGATGTGAAAACCCGGTGAAACTTGCGTGTCAGAGTGGCGTAGCAGGGCCGCGCTTGAGCGCCAGCAGACTGAGTGCTATTGAATCAATAGCGATAAGCCCAATCAGGACGTGGCCTGGAGGGCGATTTGACTCAATTCAGCTCAGTGTCTAACGCGGTGGTACCGAGCCAGGGGGTTGACCTTGATGCCAGTGGCGGCGGCCTAAGCTGGCTGCACCGGCACGCTACCGGCAGTCTTTGACGCTTTTAGATTTAAGCGTCAACACATGTGCGCCATTTGTACTAACATCGCAGCAATTTACCTAACAACATAGGTGCTGCCATGACTGCCGTTGCATCGTCGCCTTCCTCCCGCTCCGCTCGCCTTGGGCTGCGCGCAACGCCTGAACAGGAGGTGGTGCTGCGTCGTGCCGCCGAAGTGGCTCATAAGTCACTGACAGACTTCATTCTTGACAGTGCGTGTCTGGCTGCAGAACAGACCTTGCTTGACCAACGCTTGTTCATGGTGTCAGGCAGCCAGTATCAGGCCCTGATGGATTTGCTGGAACGCCCCGAGCAGACCAATGACGGCTTGCGTGACCTTTTCGCCCGTAGGGCGCCTTGGGATGCAATGTGACGTTGCGGCCACCGGAGCCACTGGCTGTACAGCATCGGCTTGAGGGCTTTGATTGCGGCAAGTTTGCGCTGAACGACTGGCTTCTGCGCCACGCCCGCCAAGCGCAGGGTAGTGGCTCCGCCAAGACCTTTGTCGTCGCCGAGGACGATGGGCGAGTGGTGGGTTACTCAAGCCTGACGGTAGGCCAAGTCGATACGATGGAAGCTCCGGAGCGCGTCCGCAAAGGGATGGGGCAATACCCGCTACCGGTGGTGATTCTGGCCAGGTTGGCGGTATCAAAGCACGATCAGGGACGAGGCATAGGTTTTGGCCTACTTCAGGATGCCATCAGCCGTACGATGCTGATCGCCGAGCAAGCTGGCATCCGAGCCCTGCTGACCAACCCCATTGATGACGAGGCCGCGCGGTTCTACACCCGATTCGGGTTCATCGCGTCTGTGCTGCGTGAGACGCAACTGCTGTTGCTGCTCAAAGATGCCCGTCGCTGGGTACGCTGAAGTATGACCATCGAATCATTGCCCACTTTTAGGGCTGTCGGTAAGATTCGCGCAGAATCGGCCACATTGACCAACGGCCGTTAAAGAGACCCCATAGGAGCCAACATTTGTCTTGGATCAGACAAATAGTTGGATCCCATCGGCACTTTTTCGGCGCACTGACCCCCCAAAATGCCGATTTGCCATCCCGAACGTCAAGGAATCATGAATAAAAGTTGATGTGGCCGATTCTGCGCGAATCTTACCGACAGGCCACATAGCTGGAGAGGAGTTTGACATCGCCGCCGGCGTCAAAAGTGTCCACATACCTTACAAAGGCAGTGCGCAAGCGCATCTGGACATAATTGCTGGCAACGTGCAAATCATGTTTGACACCACCTCTTCCGCAATGGGCCAAATCAAGGCAGGTAAATTCAAAGCCCTGGCAGTTACCACCCCCCAAAGAAGCGCTGAATTACCCAATGTCCCAACCTTGACCGAAGCCGGCATTAGCGGCTCCGACATGAGCACCTGGTACGGTGTTGTCACACGAACTAAAGTTGTATCTCCGGCAATTGACCGCTTCAGAGGGAAGGCCTACATCTAGGATCCATTTAGATACAACATTACGTCAACCTCAAATGACTTAATGTTGTAAGTGTCGTGGAAAGTGACGTAAAGTTGTGATCTCGCTTGGAACGAAGGTTGCCCCGTGACAGATTGAATCGCTCTACCAGCGAATCGCTTTCGCAAGCAAAAGTTGCATCACGTCTGGGCTCCAAAGCTGAACCGTACCATTGTGCTCGCTAGGCGGGACCAACTACATCTTTAGGTCGTTCTGGGGGCAAATCCAGAGATATTGCGGTACTGCCATCGTCCGAGCTATTTCGCGCACCATCCGACGTAAAGGCGGCAAGGACTGCAATTACAACTTTACGTCACAAACGTTTCAACTTTAGTTCGTTTCACAGCACGGGGCTGGATTTCGAGGACTTTCAGGTGGGGCAGCGGTTTGCGCACCGGCCCGGGGTGACCCTGAGCCAGCAGGACAACGTCACCGAATCACTCGACACGCTGAACGCGGCCATGCTGCATTACGACAGCCACTATGCGGCCCAGACTTCCTGGAAGACCCCCTTGATGGTCAGCACGATCACGCTGCAGGCCCTGCTGGGCATGTCCTCCAAGACCTTTGCCAGGCGCAAGCGCATCGAACGTTTTGCCAGCATTGCAATGACAGCGCCCGTGTTAGGCGGCGACACGCTGTACGCGATGTCCGAAATCGTGGCCCTGCACGACGACGGCGCGCCCGACACCGGCCGCGTGACGGTGTTGTGCCAGGGCCTGAACCAGAAAGGCGAAGTGGTCGCCAAGCTGACCTACGACGCCTGGGTGTGGCGCCGGGGAATGGGCCCGTTGTTCGCGCCGGCGCATCTGCGCGAATTGATACCGGTGCAGGAAGAACGATTCCTGTCGCACCACCCGCACGACACCGGGTGCCTCGTCGAACAGACCGGCCTGTTTTTTGAACAGTTCGATGCGGGTGAGACCTTCGTACACTGGCCCTGCCGCACGCTGACCGCGCAGGAAGGCATGGTGCGCGCCTGGCGCTCCCTCGAGATGGGCCCGCAATACCAGGACCACGCCTGGCTGGCCCACGACGCCGGTGGCGAGCAAAGCCTGACGCAGGCCTGGGTGATCGGTGTCGCGACGGCGCTGACTACACGCACCTTCGGCCGCGTGGTGGCCAATCTGGGTTGGCATGATGTGGAGCTGCACCACGATGTGGCGGTGGGGGACACCGTGCGTTCTGAATCGACGGTGCTCGAGAAACGCCTTTCCCGTTCGCGCCCGAACGAAGGGATTCTGACCGTGCGCACCCAGGCATTCGACCAGCATCGGCGCCCGGTGTTGTCGTACGTGCGCAATTTGCTGCTCTACAAGAAAAGCGCTCCCTCGCCGTATGCGGCGGCCGGCTACTGACGCGCCTGCAAGGGCTCCCTGTGAGATTCGTGCAAAATCGGCCACATTGATCTACGGCCTTTAAAGACAGGCCATAGGAGCCAACATTTGTCTTGGATCAGACAAATCGCTGGATTCCATCGGCAAATTTTTGGCCGATTAGCCCCCAAAATGCCCATCTGCAATCGGGAATAGCAAGGAACCATAAGTAAAAAGCGATGTGGCCGATTTCGCGCGAATCTTACCGACAGCCCTTCTAACCTATCGACCCATGAAGGATCTTTCGCACAGGTTCAGCATTCCAATCGACATGCCTCGCCCTCGTGGCTCACGACTGATAGAAGGATTTAGCCCTAAGCTGGGACGTCGACTTCAGTTCTTCGAGCACGCAACGTTTGCCATCTGGATCGCCCTTAAAGCCAAGCCGGATGTCATCGCGACGGTCAGCGCTTAGGAGACTCCTGTGCTGCAGTCAGCATTTCCAATACTGACTTTCGATGAACACACCCTGGCTCCCAGTCTTGGCTACGCCTTCAATCCGGCTTGCCTTGGCCCTCATGAATCCCTAGTCGGGCCCATCAGGCTTGCACCAGATCTAGGTAGTCCCGCCGGGTCTCTGGCGAAACCGCCGCCAGCACCTGGTCGTACGCGGTCTTGTGCCGCGCCATCAGGCGGGCCGACGCCACCGTTCGGGA